>Ga0209648_10000762_pt1 | contig 25176 bp, 21 predicted proteins | sample GraSoi2013_115cm_FD_185830 | JGI IMG/M metagenome (GOLD analysis project Ga0209648, IMG submission 185830) | Grasslands soil microbial communities from the Angelo Coastal Reserve, California, USA - Sample 9_17_2013_115cm (SPAdes) (version 2) | ecosystem: Environmental > Terrestrial > Soil >... | reverse complement strand
TTCCTGCCGTTGTTTGCGAAAGACGTTTTGCATGGCGGGGTGGGCGGGTTTGGATTGCTGATGAGTTTTGCGGGGGTTGGAGCCGTTCTCGGGGCGTTGCACTTTGCCGCGCGGACGGATTACAAAGGACTGGCGCGATGGATCGCGGCGACCTCCATGGTTTGCGCGATTGGCCTGGTAGTGTTCTCACAATCGCGATTTTTCTGGCTCTCGTCGGCGGTGCTGGTGATCGTGGGATTTGCGGTGACATCGCAGATGACGGCGACGAATACGCTGATTCAATACCGTGTGCCGGATGAATTGCGCAGCCGGGTGATGGCGGTATACGCGACGATGATGATGGGAATGCAGCCGATAGGGTCGCTGATTGCGGGCGGAGTGGCGAAACACGCTGGAGCGCCGAGGACGCTTGCCGCATTCGGGATTCTTGTATTGCTGGGGAGTCTCGTTTTCCTGTTTCGCATGGTGAAGCGGCTGCGCCCGGCGAAGGCGGCGCAGGAATCTCAAGCAGGGTTCGGGCGGTAGAGCCAGGATGGCCGGGCGAGTTGGCTGGCCGCGGGCGGGGCAAGCCCCGCTGCTACGGGATCGGAGATTAGATTTAAGCCGGCGAGGATGGTGTCGACTTTGGGGCGCAACGGCGCGAGCGAGCAGACTGGGTCGGTGGCAGCGGCATCTCCCGCGAGGAGCAAAGCCTGGCAGCGGCAGCCGCCAAAATCCTGCTCGCGGCGGTCGCAGGTTTTGCAAGGTTCCTGCATCCAATCTTCTCCGCGGAATTTCTGGAATGCGGCGGAGTGTTCCCAGATTTCGCGCAGGCCGCGATCTTTCACGTTCTCGAAGGAGAGACCGGGAATGACTTGCGCGGCGTGGCAGGGGAGCGCGTCACCGCTTGGCGTGATCAACATGAGTTTGCGCCCCCAGCCGCCCATACAGGGTTTGGGATATTTTGCGTAGTAATCGGGGACGACGTACTCGATTCGAATCCTGCCTTGGAGCCGCTCCTGTTCGCGCTTGACGAAGGCGAGAGATTGATCCAACTGCGCGCGCGTTGGCAATAGATTTTCGCGATTGGCGAAAGCCCAGCCGTAGTACTGGACGTTGGCGAACTCGATGCGTGCGGCGCAGGAGGATTCAGCGATGGCGAGCATTTCCGCGAGCTGATCGATGTTGCGGCGGTGGATGACGAAATTGAGCGTGACCGCCACACGATGCTGGCGGAGCCAATCAAGAACGCGAAGCTTTTGCGCGTGGGATTTTGTGCCGGAGATTTCGTTGGCGGTTTCTTCGTGGGCGCCTTGGAAACTGAGTTGAATGTGGTCGAGCCCGGCGGCGACGAGGGCTGCGAGTCTGGCTTCGTCCAGGGGCAGGCCCGACGTGATCAGGTTGACATACAGGCCGGCTGAGCGGGCGGCGCCGACGAGTTCGATGATGTCGGGGCGGGTTAGCGGTTCGCCGCCGGTAAGATCGGCTTGGAGGACGCCGGCTCCGGCGGCTTCCTGAAAGACGCGGGTCCAGATTTCAGTGGAAAGCTCGTTGGTGCGTGCCTGCAATTCGAGTGGGTTGGAACAATAGACGCAATGGAGCGGGCACCGGTGGGTGAGTTCGGTGATTAGGGCGAGCGGGTTGGAGATTTCATTCGGCATTGACGATTGAGCGCGTAGCTGACGGAAAAGCGGGAGCTGCGCTCCCGCACTCCAAGAAACTGCCATACAAATGCGCCCGCCTCGGAAGGCGGCCGCTACGAAACCGAAATGCGCCCGCCACGGCGGGCTGCCCCTACAAGTCGAAATCGAGAGCACGTTCCTTTTGGAGAAGAGCAAGATAGCCGAGGATATCCTCTTCGACTTTTTGCGGCTGCGCCTTGGAATAGATCTTCTGCAAATCTGTGATGATTTGCTGCACGGTGTGCTTGCCGTCGCAGCGCTCAACAATTTCGAGGCTTGGCCCATTCAGGCGGAGGGCGCGTTCAGGCATGAGCAGGACGCGCTGCTGATTGTTTTCGCCCAGGCGGCATCCGGGGGCCAGGCGCGGGCGGCTGTCCATCTCAGGGTTCATGCAGTGGTCTCCACTACCACTCGGCTGGCTTCCTCACCCCCGGGGATGGAAGCGCCACGCCGCCGGGCTCGCCACTCCGAACAAGCGAATGCGATCAGACAAACGAGCACGGGATCGATGGGATGGCGGTATTCCACACCAGCGTGCGTGATGTAGTAGACGAAAGGAACCGCGAACAGCACCCACGCGTAAGGAAAGGCCATCCTTGCGTTTTGCTTCCAAGCAAGTTTTAGCCCTGCCAGCATGCCGATTGTCAGGATCGTACAAAACAAGGTGTTGGGAATCTGGAATGGTTCGTTATCCACGTAAGGATGAGACAGGCTCCAGAAGCCTGTCCAGGTGAAGCCGACCCGTCGAACCGTGAGCCACATAAAGAATCCCTGATGCGCCCGCAAAAACGATAGTGCTTGCTGATGCTTCTCTTCCATGTAGGCCAGTTCGCCGACCCGCTGTAATTCAGCCATTTCCGCGGGGCTATGAGGCGGATTCGCCCAGTCCGGATAGAGGTCTGAGGTATCCCCGGTATTTCCTTGCCAGAAAACAAGCCAGAAGTTATCGCGGAATGGAATGAAACGGTGAAGAGTCACCGCGTTGCGGATGAACCAAGGTGAAACAACGACTGTAAGTATCAGCGAAGCAGCCGCCGCGCGGGCCAGCCACAGCACCAAGTTCCGGCGCTTCTCGGCAACGAGCCACGCCAGCAATCCTGGTAATGCCGCCAAAAGGACGGGGCTGGCGAGCGCACTCAAGCCCCAGACGACTCCGTAGAATGACCAAAGTCCCCAGGTGTTCTCCGTTCTGAGGCGAAAAGTCAGCCAAACGGCGGTGGCCATAAGCAGGGCATCCAACGTGTGTCCCCAGATGAGCCCGGCACTAAGATAAATGGCGTAGGGAAAAAAGACCCACAACCAGCCCGCAAGCCGCGCGGTTCGCCAGCCAAAACTCATGCCGGCTGTGAGAACGATCGGTACGGTTGTTAACGCGGAAAACAAACCGTTGAGCGCCAAAATGCACCAGGCTGAGGCAGTGGAGTAAATACCCAGGACCTTGAATACCGCGCTCAAGAGCAAGGGATAGAGCGGCGTCATCCAAGCCGATGGTCCAGTGTCGCCGAAGAGGGGTGAAGCGAATCCATTGCCGGAGGCGAGAGAGCGCGCGAGACGGCCCGTCTCGCACCCGAAATTCCAATGGTCGCGCGCGGGGTCGATTTGGTCGCTCAGCACTAAGGGAATGACAGCCACGCGTATGGCGAGGGCGATAAGGACCATCCAGAGGAGTTGTTTGCGCAGGGAGAGAGGCAAACCGCCTTCCTTACCCGATTCACTTGCGCTGACGTGTTCGGCCGCGGTTTTCACCTTTGGTTCTCCGCGGGCCGAAAAGCGCCCGGGGGCGGCCAGCCTGGATTCACGTACGCAAAATAAAGAGCGTCGAGTTGAGCCCAGAGAATGTCGCACTTAGCGCGCAACGCGGCGTGTGCAGCGTCTTGCTCTGGGCGCGTGCGCGCATGCTTCACAACCCAAGCGAGAGCAAACTCGGCGTCCTCCGGTGCTTGCGTCAGGCGGCCCGTGAAATAATCGAGGCCTCCGGAGAGCCACGAGTAGTGCTGGCGCATGCAGTCCAAGCGGAGAGCGATGAGCTTATGTGCGAAGAGTTCCGTAAGAGAAGAAGCGACGGCCTCAAGATGCGAGCGCGTGGAAACGAAGTCAACATAGGCCTGAACAGCGAAACGCGTCGCGGGAAGGATGCCATCGCCACGAAGCGCGTGTTCGCGTGAGAGGCCAGTGGCTTCGACAAGACGGAGCCATTTTTCAATGCCGCCCGGTTTAGTACCGTCGCCGTCGTGATCGAGGATGCGCTTACGCCAAGCGAGACGAAAGCTCGGTTCTTCGCTGCGCGCCAGGATGGCTGCGTCCTTGATGGGGATGCGGCTTTGGTAGTAGTAACGGTTGAGCGCCCAGGCCTGAAGCTGGCCGCGGGTAAGCTTGCCTTCATGCATAAGCAGGTGAAACGGATGCTTGTGATGGTAGCGCTCTTCACCAATCGCGTGAAAGCCGGCGATGAAGTCAGACTCCGAGAGCAACGGACTTTCGACAACGTGGTGAGTGGATGGGGTCACAGGTTGAACTCCATCCCATCATAGGCGATTTCCCAACCGGCTTCACGTACGGCGCGATGTTCGGCGCTGTCTTCGTTAAGGATCGGATTCGTATTATTGATGTGGATCAGAACCTTGCGACCTTTGGCGTGCCTGGGGTACTGTTCCATTAAACCGCCTGGACCGGAAATCGGGAGATGGCCGATTTGGCGAGCTGTTTTTTGGCTGCGGCCAGTTTGCAACAGTTCGTCGTCGGTCCAGAACGTGCCATCGATCAGCGCGAGGTCGCTGGATTCGGCCCACTGCTTCCATTCGGTGTTGCGGCCGGGCAGAGTCGGTGCAACGAAGACGCGTTTCCCTGCGTACTCGAAAGCCAAAGCGATGACCGCTTCTTCGGGAGGCAGCGCGGTTCGCAGTTTTTTGCTGATGTAATCCGGATACTCTCCCCCGAGAGAAATAGCGTGGGAAATGAATTTCGGGACTTCCTTCGGATCGTGCTTCTTTTCCCAACTGAGATGAGAGGCGAACGGCAGAGGAAACCATTGCACCGGAGGCTTCGCGCGGCCCAGGACTTGAAAGATGGAATTCTCTTCCGACAAGATGCGCCGGATGGCGGCCGTAGAAAAGATCTTAAATGGCTGAAACTCGCGCAGGTGCAGTAAACCCATCAATGAATCAACGTCAGCACTTTGCAGATAAACATCGAGGATTGCGCTGGAAGACCTGGTGTTGGAAAAAGGGCCTAACTCACGGGCGGCAACGATTTGCGAGCGGAGGTCGGGGGAGGCGTTGACGAGAGTCCAATACGCGCGCAGGGCATATTCAGGGTCTGGCGCTATGGCGATCTGCGTCTGCGAGCGTGGACGAGATTTTAACGTGCCGTTGCGGAGGCCGCTACAGTTTGGACAGCCGCAATTCCATTGGGGAAATCCGCCCCCGGCTGCGGAGCCGAGGACTTTTACGCGCATTTCGGCACGTTCGCAGATGACCGCTTGCCGCGGTCAAATAGATTAGAGTTCGGCGTTGGCGTACGAGCTGACTTCGCAGTTGAGGTCGATTTCTTCGTGCCGAGGGGTAACCCATTCCATGGTCGGAGGCTCCTTTTTGGAGTCAAATGCAACGAAACAAAAATAAGGATAACACGGAATCCATTTGAAAGGAATGGGGACGTGACGAGACACTTGAAAATAGTGAAAGTTACGGGCGGCACTTCAGCGCTGACCGGAACACGAACGATTGAGTCGATTTCGTCAAACTATCTCCGCTTTAGTGAGGGGCGAGGATCCGAAAAACTTCGCTCGGAGTGCAGCGAAAACGCTACCACCAACCATTGTTGTAGGTTCAAGCTGAAGCCACAATTTGTGGCGGCACGAATTCCGCGCCTACTCTTCGCCTGAGTTTCGAAACTATTTTTACAAAAATGCATGATTCCTCTTGACAAGCGGGGAAAGCAGCCTATGATGTGGTCAAAAGTGGTAAGAAGTGGACCACAGTAGAACGAAGTAGCGGGCGCTGGGGCAAGGTAGATAAGCAAAACAGTTTTGTGGGGAAAGTGGGCATTTTTGGCCATTCTAGACCACATATTTGTGTGCGATTCAGGCAAAACCGGGGTCGCATCGAGTGGAGCGCATGAAGCTGCGGGGCAACTGTCCGGCGAAGGTGGACGAGAAGGGCCGATTGAAAATACCCGCCGTGTTTCTAGACGAATTGAAAGAGTATGGCAACCAGTTTTACATCACCAGCACCACGGGTGAGACGGCCAGGATTTACCCTATGAAGGTTTGGTCGGAGATCGAGGACAAGCTGGCGCAGATGCCGAGCACGAACCGGGCGAAGAGAAAGTTCCTGATGCGCACGAGCTACTACGGACAGACCGTGGAGCTGGACGGGCAGGGAAGGCTTTTGTTGCCGACCGTGCTGCGAGAAGCGGCGCAAACCAAGGGGGACGTGGACGTTCTTGGGAACCTGGACTATTTGGAAGTCATGAACCACGCGAGAGTGCTCGATCAATTGAAGAACGAACCGTACACGGACGAAGACGACAAGGCGCTCGAAGATTTGGGAATTTAGGATTTTGCAAGATTGGCTGCGCCGCACACGCCGGTGCTGTTGGAAGAGGTGCTCGAATGGCTGCGCATAAGACCGGACGGAACGTACATCGACGCCACGCTGGGAGCCGGCGGGCACTCGGAAGCGATCGCGCGGAAATTGACCTCTGGGCGGCTGATCAGCCTGGACCGGGACGCACAGGCGCTGGAGCTGGCGCGGGAGCGGCTCAAGATCTTTGGGGCGAAAGTGACGCTGGTGCACGCGCAGTTCTCGAGGATTGCGGAGGTCGCGCAAGAGTTGGGGATTCGCGGGGTGGACGGGGTTTTGGCCGACTTGGGAGTTTCGAGCATGCAGCTTGATGAAGGCGCGCGGGGATTTTCGTTTCGCGAGGCTGCTCCGCTGGACATGCGCATGGACACTGCCAACGACGAACTAACGGCAGACGAGATTGTGAATCGCTGGTCGGAAAAAGAAATTGCCGACTTGCTCTACCGGGAAGCGGATGAGCACGATTCCAGAAGGATCGCCAAGGCGATCGTACGAGCGCGACCCCTACGGGACACCGCGCACTTGGCAACGACTGTGGCAGGGGCCCGAAAGCAATGGGGAAGGCAGAGACTGCATCCCGCAACAAAAACGTTTCTGGCGCTGCGGATAGCGGTGAATCGAGAGATGGAGGAACTCGGGCAGTTTCTTTCTCGGACCCCCGCCACAATGAATTCAGGATGCCGCTGGGTGGTGTTGAGTTACCACTCGCGGGAAGACCGCCTGGTGAAGCGCGCGTTTCAAGAGGAAGAGCGAGCAGGAACGCTCCGCGTGCTGACTAAACACGTGATCCAGCCCAGCGACGAAGAAATGATGGGCAACCCGCGTTCGCGAAGCGCGAAACTGCGGTGTGCGGAAAGAATGCCGACCGCTTAGCGACCGGCAGGGTACTGTTATGACGCGGAAGAAAAAAGCAAGGCCGATGACCGAGTTTCATACTATCAAGCGAATCGACAATTCGCGGATCGTGCGCCACGTCGAGCCCATGAAGATGCGCAGATTATACCGAACGGTGGCGCTGGGTGGCGTGATTGCATCGTTCTTCATGCTGTACATCTACCAGCACTTTCGCTGTATTGACTTGAGTTTTCAGCTGGAGGACGTAAAAGGCCGGCAAGCCGAGGCGGCTTCGCTGAACTCCTCCTTGAAATTGGAAATCGCCGGGCTCCGCAATCCGATGCGCATTGACGTAATCGCGCGGCGACAACTGGGATTGACCGAGCCGCTGCCGACTCAGGTGCAGGAATATGAGGCTCCGGACGGCGCCGAAGTGGCGGTGGTGCGCTCGGCGCGGCCGAATCGAGCGCCGTAGTTTTTCGACGCACATGGTTCGACAATCAGTTTGCCGTCAAGCAGATGAACTTCCAGGCGAAGCGCTTGTCTTTTTGATCTCACCATGCCCGCAAACCGTGTCCACACCGCCGCAGGTGGCCGCATCACGTTAGATTTTGGACGCAACCGCAAAGCGGTCGACCTGAATGGTGGCCGCAAGGCAGTCAATTTGTCTTCTGACCGTAAGATAGCCAATTTGTCTGGTGACCGTAAAACGGTCAACCGTCTGTTTATCATTGCCTGCATAACGCTCTTTTGGATGACCGCCGTTTTTGGCCGGCTCGGATACCTGCAGCTTTTCCGTCATAGCGAATATATGGCCAGGGCGCAGCGGCAGCAACAGCGGGTGATTGAAATCACGCCCAAGCGCGGAGCGATCTACGACCGCAACATGCACCCGCTGGCGATGAGCATCCCAGTGGATTCGGCGTTCGCGGTCCCCGCCGAGCTTGGCGACCAGCAACTGGCGGCGCGGCTGCTGTCCGGCGTCCTGGGAATTCCAGGCGAAGTCCTTGAGGTGCGGCTCGAATCTTCGCGCTCGTTTGTGTGGATTGCTCGCAAGCTTCCGCCGGACAAGAAGGAAGCCGTGGAGGCGCTGAACCTGAAAGGCGTCTACTTCCAGAAGGAAAATCAGCGCATTTATCCGAAGCGCGAGCTCGCTTCGCATGTGCTGGGATTCGTCGATCTTGACGAAAAGGGTTTGGGTGGAATCGAATACGGATTGGACGGCCAGATCCGGGGCAAAAGCGAAAAGATCATCGTGATGGCTGACGCGCGCCAGCGCTGGTTCGACGGCGGCGAAGCACAGCGCGAACGCGGCGCGAACGTGATTCTGACGCTGGATGAAAAAATTCAGTACATCGCCGAGCGCGAGTTGGCCGCGGCAATTGCGAAGACTCACGCCATGGCTGGCACCGTGATGGTGATGAATCCGAATACCGGAGAGATCCTTGCGCTGGCGAACTGGCCGAAGTTCAATCCAAATGCGGCGAATGAGGCGCCGGCCGAAGCGCGGATGAACCGCGCGGTCGCGGCGCTCTACGAACCCGGATCAACCTTTAAGGTCATCACCCTGGCAGCGGCATTCGACCAGGGTATTACCAGGCCGAGCGAAGTTTTTGATTGCGAGAATGGAGCCGTGTATGTGGCCGGACACCGCATCCGCGACCACAAGCCGTTTGGTATGCTGAATGTCGCCGACATTTTGGCGCAATCGAGCGACGTCGGGGCCATCAAGATTGCGCTGCGGCTAGGCGCGCCGAAATTTTACGACTACATTCGCGCGTTTGGCTTTGGGCAGCTGACCGGCGTGGATCTACCGGGGGAGAGCAAAGGAATATTGCGGCGGCTGGAGAATTGGTCGGCCATCTCGATCGGATCGATCTCGATGGGGCAAGAAGTAGGGGTCACTCCCATTCAACTCATCAACGCCGTGTCCGCGATTGCCAATGGAGGCATGCTTTATAAGCCGCATATCGTTGCGGAAGTAAGGCGCGGAGATCAGTTGCTGCCTGCGGAGGGCCGACTGGCGCCCGCAGAGACGCGCAGAGTCATTCGTCCAGAAACGGCGGCGACACTGCGCCGGCTCATGGAAGGCGTCATATTGAATGGGACGGGACCATTGGCGCGGCTTGATGGCTGGACCGCCGCTGGGAAAACCGGCTCAGCGCAAAAAATCGATCCAGCGACGGGCCGCTATTCGAGGACGCAGCTTATTGCTTCCTTTACCGGCTTCGCCCCGATCAGCAACCCTGCTGTCACGATCCTGGTGTCGTTGGATTCGCCGGTGGGGCAACACGAAGGCGGGCAGGTTGCGGCCCCAGTTTTCAAGCGAATTGCAGAGCAGGTATTGCCGTATCTGGATGTGCCGCGCGATGTGCCGATAGCGCCACGCCTTGTCCAAGCCGCTTACAAACGTCGGGAGATTTCAGACAGGGCAACGCTCGCGGATTTCACCCCGGCCGATTTTTCGGGGCAACCGGACCAACCTCCCGCAGAGACCTCAGCAACTAAATCAAAAGTGGGCATTAGCCAGACGCCTCCCGTGACCGTAGCCGTGGAAGAAGGGGGAGACATTGAAGTGCCCGACTTTTCCGGAAAGACAATGCGCGACGTCACGGAGATCTGCCTGCGATTGAGACTCGACCCGGTTTTAGTTGGCAGCAGTCTTGCTACGAATCAGACGCCGGCGCCCGGAGCGAAAGTGAAGCGCGGCGCAAAGGTCACCGTGCAGTTCGGGACACCGACGCCAAAGATTGCAAGGGCGCTCCAGAGGGCAAGGCACTAGGATGAGAATTGGATTGAGTCAGGAAAATCAGGTACAGGACGCCATTACGAACCAGGTTGACAGCCAACGAAAGCACTCCGCTCAGGCAAGCCCTGCCGATGATCGAAAAAAACTGACTGATGTGCTTCAGGAAGTAGAGGCAACCCTACCCGCGGGCGCAAGCAAAGTGGGAATTCATCAGGTGGCTTGTGATTCGCGGAAGGTGCGGGCAGGAGCATTGTTTTTCGCTCTGCACGGGGCAAAGGCGGACGGAAACGCGTTCATCAAGGACGCCATCAAACGGGGCGCTGTTGCCATAGCGAGCGAAGCGCAGGCTCCCGCCAAGCTTCCGTCGGGCATCGCTTGGATCCGAGTTCCAGAAGCCCGCAAGGCGCTGGCTATCACCGCCGCGAATTTCCTGGGGCATCCCGCAAACGAATTGCAGCTCGTCGCGGTCACTGGTACGAACGGAAAAACGACCATTACTTCGGTGGTGGATGCCATCTTGAAAGCCTCCGGCGCGAAGACCGGATTGTTTGGAACGATCGCTTACCACACGCCGCTCGGTGACTATCCTGCGCCAAATACGACGCCGGAATCGGTGGACTTGCAGGGATTTTTTGCGGAGATTCGCGATGCGGGCGGAAAGTACGCGGTGCTCGAAGCCAGTTCGCATTCGCTGGCGATGGACCGCTTGTGGGGATGTCATTTTCAAGCCGTGGTTTTCACCAACTTGACGCGCGAGCACATGGACTATCACAAAACATTCGAGGATTACTTTGCCGCGAAGAAAAAACTCTTCGAAGGCACGGGAGCGGGCGTCCCCGAGGTAGCAGTCCTGAATACTGACGACGAATTTGGCAAGCGGCTCGCTGGTCTGGCGAAGAAATCAGTCACTTATGGACTGGAATCGGACGCCGACATCACCGCCAAGAAATTTCAACTGACTTTCGATGGTTTGACTTTCACGGCGCAGACGCCTAATGGAAAAATGCACGTGGAATCGCGATTGGTCGGAAGAATCAATGTTTATAACCTGCTCGCCGCGATTGGAGCCGCTCAGGCGCTAGGTCTTTCGAATGAGGTCATCGAAAGCGGCATCCGAAATCTGGAAAGCGTTTCGGGGCGTTTCCAGCGCGTCGATCTGGGGCAGCCCTTCCTGGTGATCGTAGATTACGCCCATACCGACGATGCGCTGGAAAACCTGATTAGAACCGCGCGCGAACTGAATCCCAAGGGCCGCATTATCACGCTCTTCGGTTGCGGCGGCGAAAAAGACCGCACCAAGCGGCCAGTGATGGGGGAAGTCACGGGGCGCCTGAGCGACCTGACGATTCTTTCCAGCGACAATCCGCGCAGCGAAGATCCGCTGAAAATCATCAGCGACATAATCGTGGGACTGCAGAAAACCGCCGGGAAATATCTCATCGAGCCGGACCGCGAAAAAGCCATTGACATGGCCATGGACGAAGCGCGCAGCGGAGACATCGTGCTGCTGGCCGGAAAAGGTCACGAGAATTATCAGATTCTTGCCGACAGAACTCTCGAGTTCGATGATCGCGAAATAGCACGGCGTGCCTTGCGCGCACGCGGATTTGAGGGGCCGCAAAGCCCACAGGGGAATGTCGGCCAGTCGAAAGGCGAGCCGCAGGGCGGCTCAGGGTTTGGCACCTAGCGCGCTTGTCTCTTAGCGGTGACGAGGGCGCTCGGGTCCCGGCAGGCCGGGCGGGCCAATTGTTGACCTCTCGAAAAGGAGGAGCCCTCAAAACGTTGAGAACACACCGAACCTTGGGATACTGGAGTAAGACGAATCCTTTGAGGAACTTATGCGGTGGACGATTGCACAGGTGGCTAAGGCTCTGGGTACTCGGCCGGGGGCGGAACTCGACCCCTTGGCCCGGGTGGCCGGCGTGTCGATTGATTCTCGCACGATTCGTGCCGGAGAACTGTTCATCGCCATCCACGGACCGAGTCACGATGGACACGACCATGTGGCTAGTGCCCTGGAACGCGGAGCAATCGCGGCGATGGTGGCGGAGGCGCAGCTTCCCCGGTATGCGGGGCAGATCGGCGGCCGATGCATCCCCGTGGCCGACACTTTCGAGGCGCTCAAACAGCTTGCGCGCGCGGTGCGCGAATCCTGGGGTGGGAAAATTGTCGGGGTCACGGGATCTGTCGGCAAGACCACCACGAAGGAGATCCTGGCGGCACTGCTGGGCGCGAAGCTGCGGGTACTGAAATCGGAAGGGAATTTAAATAACGAGTACGGGCTGCCACTGACGCTGTTCCGGCTGGACGAAACACATCAAGCGGCAGTACTGGAAATGGGAATGTCGCGCCGCGGTGAACTTGCGCGGCTTGCGGCCATCGCTCGGCCGGACGTTGGCGTGGTGACGCGCGTTTCGCCCGCGCACTTGAAGTTTTTTGCGTCCGTGGACGAGATTGCGCTCGCGAAGCGCGAATTGATCGAAGGATTGAACGGACGCACGTCCACCGCGGTGCTAAACGCGGACGATCCGCGCGTTGCGGCATTTGGAGTTTTCGCACCGGGGCGCGTGCTGACGTACGGCATCGAAAAGCAGGCTTTTTTCATGGCGCAAGACATCGAAGACCGCGGAGCTCTGGGCGCCGCGTTTGATTATGTAAGCCCTGAGGGGCGAGTCCGGCTGGAGCTGAATGTTCCCGGGCGTCACGCGATTGGCAACGCGCTGGCGGCGCTGGCGGCTGCAAGCGTCTGGAACATCGGCGCGGCGGAGGCACAGAACGTGTTTCGCGCGCTGCGCGCGCCGGCTATGCGCGGGGAACTATTGCGATTTTCTAACGGGGCGGCGCTCATAAACGACAGTTACAACTCGAGCCCCGCGGCGCTGCAAGCGATGACGGAGTTGCTGGCGGCCACGCCAAATTTCCGCCGGCGCATCCTCGCTGCGGGCGAGATGCGCGAACTCGGGACAGCTTCACCGGAACTGCATCGCGCGGCCGGGCAGATTGCCGCGAAGACCGGGAAAATAGATTGGATTATCGGCGTGGCTGGTGACGCGGCGCAGATCGTAGAAGGTGCAGTCGCTGCAGGACTCCCGCGCGCACATACGAAGTTCTTCGCAACGCCGCAGGAAGCAGCGGAATTTTTGGCGGACTTTATCATGACCGGCGATCTGCTGCTGGTAAAAGGCTCGCGAGGCGTAAAGATGGAGCAGATTGTGGAAAAACTGATCGTGCGGCATGCTGCGGCCTCTGAAACTGCCGGTCAGGAGGTAAGGCACTAAGATGCTTTACTACCTCCTTTATCACACGCTGCAGCGTTACTTCAGCCCACTGAACGTTTTTCGCTACATCACCGTGCGGACGGTGTACGCGAGTCTCACGGCCATGTTTCTCGCGCTGGCCTTCGGCCCATCGTTGATCCGCCGGCTCCGCGAATTGCAGATCGGCCAGTTTATCCGTGAAGAAGGCCCGCAGGAGCACAAGAAAAAGGCCGGCACGCCCACAATGGGCGGCGTACTGATTGTTCTCTCTACTGCCGTGCCGACGCTCCTTTGGGCCGATCTCACCAACCCCTTCATCTTGCTGTCGCTTTTTGCGCTCGTCGGTTTCGCTGCCATCGGCTTTATCGACGACTACGCCAAAGTTTCCAAGCAGCGCAACTTGGGTCTCACCGCGAAAAAGAAAATCTATTTTCAGGTGTTCATCAGCCTTGTGGTCGGGGCATCGCTCCTCGTCCTGACAACCCATAGCGCGTACTCCACGCAATTGATGATCCCGTTCATGAAGCGCTTTCGGCCCGATCTGGTCATCCATTCGTTTGTCAATTCACGGCATTTCTGGCCGTTTGCGTTTGTTCCGTTTCTCGTTTTTGTGGGTTTTGTAATTGTGGGCTCGTCCAACGCCGTCAACCTCACCGACGGGCTGGACGGTCTCGCCATCGGCTGCACAGTCATCGCTGCGGGCGCCCTCACGGTGCTCACTTACGTCAGCAGCAATTTCCGCTGGGCGACCTACTTGGACATTCAATACATCCCGAAGGTTGGCGAGCTGACGGTGTTTTGCGGTGCGCTTGTCGGCGCGTCGCTGGGCTTTCTATGGTACAACGCGCATCCCGCGGAGATTTTCATGGGCGACGTGGGCTCTCTCTCGCTGGGTGGGACCTTGGGCGTAATCGCGGTTATCATCAAGCAGGAAATCCTTCTCTTTTTCGTTGGCGGCATTTTCGTGATCGAGGCGCTCTCCGTGATCCTGCAGGTGGGTTCGTTCAAGCTGCGCGGCAAGCGCATTTTTCGCATGGCGCCCATTCATCACCATTTCGAGCTGCTGGGTTGGAGCGAATCGAAAGTCATCGTGCGGTTTTGGATCGCAGCGCTGGTTTTTGCGCTGTTTGCACTGACGACCTTGAAGCTGCGGTAGTAAAGCGTTCTTGTTAAGAGGCTTTGCGAGATAGATGGCGAATCCATTCGAGTTGCGAGGCAAACGCGTGCTGGTCGTCGGGCTGGCCAGGACCGGTGTGGCCACCTCGCTTTTTTGCGCCGCGCGAGCCGCGAACGTTACGGCCACGGACACGCGATCGGAAAATGAAATTGGCGAAGCGCTTGCGCCACTCCGCGCCGCGGGTGTGAAACTCGAATTGGGCGGCCACCGGGAAAACACATTTCTCGAACAAGACCTGATCGTTCCCAGTCCTGGCGTGCCCGCCGATGCGCCTTTGCTGCAAGCCGCGCGTGCAAACGGTGTCACCATCTGGAGCGAGGTGGAACTGGCAAACCGTTTTCTGCATGGACGGTTGATCGGCATCACCGGCTCGAACGGCAAGACGACGACGACTTCGTTGATCGAACACATTTTGGGGAACGCTGGTTTTTCCACAATTCTTGCAGGGAATATCGGCACGCCTTTGATTGCGCGCGTAGAGCATACCGGCGATGACTCCATCACAGTGGTGGAGCTAAGCAGTTTTCAACTGGAGCTGATTGAAACGTTTCGCCCCAACATCAGCGTGTTCCTGAATCTGACTGCGGACCACCTGGACCGCCATCACACTTTTGAAGCCTATGGCCGCGCTAAAGCTCGCATCTTCGAGAATCAGACCGAGTCGGATAGCGCCGTATTGAACGCGGATGACCCGGCGACCACGCCCCTCGTGCCAACGAAACCATATGTGTATTGGTTCAGTAGGAAGCAGCGCGTAGCCCAGGGCGCTTTCGTGCGCGAAAACGGTATTGTGTTTCGCCACGATGGCCGGGAAGAGGCGGTATTGAGTCTCAAGGAAATTCCGCTGCCGGGTGCGCACAACGTTGAAAACGTCCTTGCAGCCGTGGTGGCGACGCGTCTCGCGGGGGCCGACGCCGCGGCTATCGCAAAGGGGGTGCGCTCGTTTGCGGGCGTCGAGCATCGCCTCGAGTTTGTCGCTGAAATCGGCGGCGTGCGCTATTACAACGATTCGAAAGCTACCAATGTCGATGCCACGCTGAAGGCGCTCGATGCTTTTCCCGGACGAACCCTGGTCGTTCTGGGCGGGAAGGATAAAGGCAGCAATTACACTTTGCTCCAGAAGCCGCTGCGTGAGAAAGCCATTCTCGCGCTGCTGATTGGCGCCGCGGCAGACAAAATTGAAATACAGATTACCGGCAGCGTGGCTATCGAGCGGGCCGGGACGATTGAGCGCGCCGTGGAAATTGCCTCGAACGCGGCACGCCCCGGCGACGTCGTGCTCCTGGCCCCGGCCTGCGCCAGCTTCGACCAGTTCCAGAACTACGAACACCGTGGCCGCGTCTTCAAAGAGCTGGTGCACCAGCTGGAGCGGCAAGCGGCAAGCGGCCAGCACAACTTCGGGAAGCAGGTGAGAGCACGTGCCGAGACGACTGGAAAATGACCGCTTGCTCTTCGGAGTGACGCTGGCGCTGTGTCTGCTTGGCGCCGTGATGATTTTCAGCGCCTCCGCAGTCACCGCGGAACAGCAGTACGGCCACTCCTATATATTTCTCGCTCGCCAGGCCGCTTGGCTCTTCATCGGCCTCCTGGGGATGTTTGCTCTGATGAAGACGGACTACCGGCGCTTGCGCGAGCCCGCGGTCATCTATCCTGTTGTTTGCGTCGTATTGCTCCTGCTTGTCGGCACGTTTTTCCTCGACAAGTCCCATGCCACGCATCGCTGGATCAGGTTCGGCCCGGTGGGCATCCAGCCTTCGGAATTGGCGAAACTCGCAACTGTTCTCTATCTGGCCTGGTTTGTGGACCAGAGGCGCCGCAACAAGGCCAGCATGGAATTCTCCAAGGAAGATTTCTGGGGAACCATCTTCCCTGCGGCTGGTCCAATTCTTGTCTACGTGGTGCTGATCCTCTTGCAACCGGACCTGGGGACGTCCATCGATATTCTCGTGGTGGCCGCCGCCATTCTCTTCGTTGCCGGTCTTTCGTGGAAGTGGCTGGCGGTGGGTCTCGCAGGCACGATTCCCGTGGTGTATCTGCTCATCGCCAATGTGGCCTACCGGCAAGCCCGGTTGATGGCATTTCTGCACCCGGATTCCGATCCACAAGGCGCAGGATTTCAGTTGCTGCAGTCGCTCATCGCCGTCGGCTCTGGCGGCTTCACGGGCGTGGGCTTGATGGAGAGCAAGCAAAAGCTCTTCTATCTGCCGGAAGCGCATACGGACTTTATTTATGCCGTAATCTGCGAGGAACTTGGCTTTATCGGGGCGATGATCGTGATTGCGCTTTTCGTCGTATATGGCTGGCGGGGGATGCGCGCTGCGGTCGGCGCGCCGGATGGATTTGGACGGCTGCTGGCCCTGGGAATCACCGCGATGGTCATGTGCCAGGCGCTGATTAATTTTGCAGTGGTGCTCGGGATGGTTCCGACCAAAGGGATCCCGCTGCCGTTCATCAGCTATGGCGGCTCGAGTTTGCTGGTCATGTTGCTGGCAACGGGCGTGCTTCTGAATATTTCGCAACGGGCGGCGGAGTACTCGTGGCCGTGAAGACTTGTCTTTGTAGTGACGCAGCACGCTGCGCCCGTGTTGAGCAATGGCGTTAACCGTGAAGCTCCTAATTGCAGGCGGCGGCACTGGCGGACATGTTTTTCCGGCGCTGGCCATCGCGCAGGAATGGTTATCGAGAGGGAGCGAAAGGGAAGTCGTGTTGGTGGGAACAGAACGCGGAATCGAAATGAAGCTGGTGCCCCAGGCCGGGCTGCCGCTGGAAACACTTAGAGTGGCCGGCTTGAAGGGCAAGGGCGGCGCCACACTGCTCCGCAATTTGGCTATGCTCGCTCCGGCGATGCTCGATGCGCGGCGAGTGTTGGTCAAACACAAGCCCGTCGCCGCATTTGGCGTCGGAGGATACGCAGCCGGTCCCATGTTGCTGGCTACCTGGCTGGGGCGCGTACCCAATATCATCTTCGAACCCAATGCTGAGCCAGGATTCACGAACAAAGTGCTTGCGCTAATTTCTACACGAATTGCGACAGGCTATGAAATTTCTGCACGGGCGTGGGGAAAAAAGGCCATCGTTACGGGTTGTCCAGTGCGCCCGGAGTTTTTCTCCATAACGCCGCGAAAGCTCAGTGAACCGTTTCGCTTGCTCATTACCGGCGGCAGCCAGGGAGCGCTTCCGATCAACCGGACATTTGTTGACGCCATGGATCGGCTCGCGGCTCGCAAGAACGAACTCGCCATCGTGCATCAAACCGGCGAGCGTGATTACAATGCGGTACGCACCGCTTATGCGCGGCGCGAAATCAACGCGGAGGTCGTCCCCTTCCTCACCAACATGGCGGAACGCTTTGCCTGGGCGGATATGATTGTTTGCCGTGCAGGAGCCATCACCGCCGCGGAAATCGCTGCCGCAGGCCGAGCCGCCATCTTCATCCCATTCGGAAGGGCCACTGACAGCCATCAACTGCGCAACGCGCAGGAGATGTCGGGCGCGGGCGCCGGCCGCCTGATTTCCGAAGCGGAGCTCACGGCCGAACGACTGACCGCCGAAATCTTTTCTCTCCTCGATCAGCCCCAGGAGATTGAAAAACTATCCGGCGCCGCGCGCGGTCTTGCCCGCCCTCACGCTGCGCGCGACATCGTGAATCTCATCGAAGAGGCCGCAAACGTGCTGGAAAATCGGCCGAGGGCAAACGTATGATGGTCTCGTTCCGCAATTTTCAACGCATCCACCTGGTGGGCATCGGCGGCATCGGCATGAGCGGCATCGCCGAAGTGCTTCTGACACTCGGCTATTCCGTCTCCGGCTCGGACACCAAGCCTTCCACAATTACCGAGCGTCTCCAGAATCTCGGCGCCACGGTGTACGAGGGTCACAAAGCTTCCAATGCCGACGGCGCGCACGTCGTCGTGACTTCCTCCGCCGTGAAGGCGGACAACCCCGAAGTCATCGAAGCTCACAAAATGAAGATTCCTGTTATTCCACGCGCGGAGATGCTTGCTGAGCTGATGCGCTTGAAATACGGAATCGCCGTGGCCGGTGCGCACGGTAAGACCACTACGACCTCCATCGTTGCCTCGGTGCTGGCCGCGGCGCATCTTGACCCCACCTTTGTAATCGGCGGGAAGGTCAATCAGGCAGGTACCACCGCGCGGCTCGGCAAAGGAGAATATTTTGTCGTGGAAGCCGACGAAAGCGACCGCAGCTTCCTGATGCTCGCCCCGGTGGTCGCGGTCGTGACCACCATCGATCGCGAGCACCTGGACCAGTATTCCTCGCTCGAAGATATTCAGGATGCCTTTATCCAGTTTGTGAATCGCGTGCCATTCTATGGTGCGGCAATCCTCTGTATCGATGAGCCCAACGTCCAGGCCATCATTCCCAGCGTCAAACGTCCCATCATTACATACGGAACCTCGAGCCAGGCCGATCTTGTGATCAGTGACGTGAAACTCGAAGGTTTGGGCAGCGAGTTCCGGCTGACTTACAAGGGTGAAGATCTCGGTTTGTTCAAGCTCGCGCACCCGCCGGGCATGCACAATGTCCGCAACGCAGCAGCGGCAGCGGCCGTCGCGCTGTATCTGAACGTTCCAGCGGACTTGATCCGCGAAGGCCTCCTCAAATTTGCCGGAGTGGGTCGCCGCTTTGACATCAAGGGCGTCGTCAACGACATCACCGTGGTCGATGACTATGGTCATCACCCCGCTGAGATTCGCGCCACTCTCGAAGCGGCCCGCGGCTGCAAGTTCAATCGCCTTCTTGTGCTCTTTCAGCCCCATCGCTACACCCGCACCCAGCACCTTTGGGAAGATTTCCGCAGCGCGTTCAATCAAGCCGACATTCTCGTGCTACTCGATATCTATGCCGCAAGCGAAGCGCCCATCCAGGGCATAACGAGCGAAGCGCTTGCCACCGCCATTGGCGAAGCCGGTCACAAGAACGTCTACTATTTTCATTCCATGCAGGAAGGCATCGAGTACCTGCTGAAGCAAGCGCGTCCTGGGGACGCCATCCTCACCATCGGCGCAGGCAATATCAGCCGGGCGAGCAACGAATTTATGGTTTTGCTGGGAACGGAGCATCCGACACCACATGCGCGTCAGTGATTCAAAGATCGTCGCCAAGCTCGCGGAACTGAACGTCGAGCTGCAGCACAGTGCATCTCTGTCCGACTTAACTTCGCTGGGCATCGGCGGCACGACGGACTTGCTCCGCATCAAGAGCCACGAAAGCCTTCCGGATCTGTTGAATCTTCTCGACGCGAACCACGTCCCGCACAAGTTCCTCGGCGGAGGTTCAAACCTGCTTGTCGGCGACGGAGACTTGCCCTGGGTGGTCCTGCAACTCGTCCGTCCGGAGCCCGACGTCGTGCTCGATGGCAATCTCGCGCATGTCGATGCCGCCGCCGACCTGGGCCGCATGATCACCTTCTGCGCCAAGAACGACCTCGGCGGGATGGAAGGGCTCATCGGCGTTCCCGGCACCGTCGGAGGCGCTCTGCGCATGAATGCCGGTGCCTACGGCATGCAAATCGGCAGCTACGTCCGGGAAGTGAAGCTCTACCGCGCCGCCACCCGAAAGATCGAAACCCTCCGGGGCCATCAAATTTCTTTCGAATACCGCCACACTTCTTTTGCGCCCGATGATATGATGCTCGCAGTGATATTGGAACTACCCTCCAAACCGTACAAAGAAATTCTACAAGGGATTCGTATCTGCAACGAAAAACGGCGCTCCAGCCAGCCGCTCGGCCAGAAGAGCGCCGGCTGCATCTTCAAGAATCCTCCAGGTGTATCCGCCGGCCGCATGATCGATGAGTTGGGACTCAAGAGCTTGTCCGTGGGCGACGCCCAAGTCAGCGACCGTCATGCCAACTTTTTCGTGAACGCCGGCCATGCCTCTGCCAAAGACATGCTGGCACTGATTGCTGACGTGCGCGAGCGCGTGCAGAAAAGTTTCGGCGTAAATCTTGAGAACGAGGTGGTCGTTTGGAACGCGTGAAGGCCATACAGCGCAGCCCCTCCGCGGCTGAAGCCGATTCTTACCGGCCTGAGCTGCTTGCCGATGATGAGCCGCGTTATTTGCGCCGTCAGAAGCCTGTCGAAATCCGCCGCAAGAAATTCAGCGGACGAGGCTGGCCGTTCTATCGGCGAGTGCTTGTATTGAGTTTTGCCGGCGTTGCAGGCGCAACTGCGTCCTTCTACGGCATTCAGTTTCTCCTGTACTCGCCCAGCATGCTGCTACTGAAGCCCGATCAGATCGAAGTGAACGGCAATCGCATCGTCAGCCGCGAGGTGGTTCTCCAGCAGTTTGTCCAAGATCGCAACCGCAGCGTATTGCGCGTCCCTCTCGAAGCCCGCCGGAGCCAACTCGAGCAGATTCCCTGGGTCGAATCCGCCAGCGTGCAGCGCATCCTCCCGAATCGCCTCCGCGTCGAGCTCATGGAGCGCACTCCCGTCGCGTTTGCCCGGATCGGCAACGAATTGGCTCTGATTGACGTCCATGGCGTCATCCTCGACCGTCCGCGCGGCGAAGAGTTGCATTTTCCTATCGTCACCGGCGTTTCCGAAGACCTGCCGCGTGACCAGCGCGAAAGGCGCATGCAGACTTACGAGGAATTCATGAAGGATGTTGATCTCGTGCGCTCCGGCTCATCCGATCGTGTGAGTGAGGTTGACCTCTCCAGCCCGAAAGACTTGCGCGTCGTGATGACCGGGCTGGCAAACGCCAACGATTCACAGGCCGTCACCATCCACTTCGGTTCGAGCGAGTTCACCGGCAAATACAAAATGCTGGTCGACAATTTTTCACAGTGGCAGGCCAATGCCGGCCATGTGCAGTCCATCGATTTGCAGTATTCGCGGCAAGTGGTCGTGAATCCCGACTCCAGCGCGGGCACGGCCAGCGCAAGAACAAGATAATTTCATCCCGAGGAGCGGCGGCTTGGCGAAGAAGGACAAATACCTGATAGGGCTGGACATCGGCAGCACGAAAACGTGCGTGCTGATCGCGGAACTCGATGGTGAACTTTTGAAGTTTCTGGCGCTCGGAGCGGCCGAGTCCAAGGGCTTGCGCAAGGGCCTGATCGTCAATCTTGATTCCACGGTCAGTTCCATCCGTCGTGCGGTCGAAGAAGCTGAAAGCGTTGCAAACGTGCCGGTGGAGGAAGCGCTGATCGGCGTAGCCGGCGGCCACGTGCGCGGCGTAAACAGCCGCGGCGGCATCACCCTGGGACAGCGGCCGCGAGACATCGAGCGCGAAGACGTGCGCCGCGCCGTTGATGCCGCACGCAACATCACCCTTCCCGAGGACCGCGAAGTTTTGCACGTCCTTCCTCATGAATTTATTGTGGATGCGCAGCGCGGCATACGCGACGCCATCGGCATGCTCGGCCAGCAGTTGGCAGTGAACGTCCATCTGGTGACTTCTTCCGTTGCCGCAACGCAAAATCTCGTCACCGCCGCCAACAAGGCCGGCATCCTCATCACCGATACGGTTCTCGAGCCGCTGGCTTCCGCGGAATCATGCCTGACGCAGGACGAGCGCGATCTGGGCTGCTGCCTGCTGGACATCGGTGGCGGCACCACGGAATTGCTTGTCTTTGGCGGCGGCGTTGTGCGCCACACCAGTTCGGTTGCCATCGGCGGCGATCACTTCACAAACGATCTCGCCGTCGGCTTGCGCACCCCCATCCCTGAAGCCGAACGCCTCAAGCGCCGCCACGGCTGCGCCGCTTCCGCATTCATGGCAGGAAACGGTTCTATCGAGATTGCCAGCGTCGGTGACCGTCCGCCGCGCACCATCTTCGCGCACATGCTTACGGACATCATCGAGCCGCGCGCCATGGAATTACTCTCCCTGATTCGCGACGATTTGCAGCGCGCCGGCCTCGACGGCCAAATCCCTGCTGGATTTGTCCTCGCTGGCGGCGGCTCCCGTCTTCACGGGCTCGCTGAACTTACCGAGCAGTCTTTCCATCTGCCCGTGCGCGTCGCCGAACCCAAAGGCTTGGCTGATCTGCCCGAGCAGGTGGCTCAGCCGGAATATGCAACCGTAGTCGGACTTGTATTGTGTGCTGCAAAGGCGCGTCGCTCCGCGCCACTGCGCTCGGGAAATCTGGTATCCAAATTGAAGGCCATGTTCGCCGGCGCCTCCTGACCCTGCCCGGGAGCCGCAAGCGAAACTGGAGAAGACTGAGGGAATATGACCACAAGAGAAGCAGGAATTCGCATGAGCTTCAGCGAGGATCTGCAGCCCGCGAAGATCAAAGTCATCGGTGTGGGCGGGGGCGGGTGCAACGCGGTGAATCGCATGATTCGCGCCAAGCTCGAAGGCGTCGAATTCATCACCGCTAACACCGACCTCCAGGCGCTGAAGCTGTCGCAGGCGCCGGTGAAGCTTCAGCTCGGCGCGAAGCTCACCAAGGGCCTCGGCGCGGGCGCCAATCCCGAGGTCGGCCGCAAAGCCGCGCTCGAAGACACCGAAAAAATTATTGAAGCGCTCGAAGGCTCGGACATGATTTTTATCACCGCCGGCCTCGGCGGAGGCACCGGCAGCGGCGCGGCGCCCGTGGTAGCTTCGCTCGCCAGCGAACTCGGCGCGCTCAGTGTCGCCGTGGTCACCAAGCCTTTCGCCTTTGAAGGCAAGCGCCGCATGATGCAGGCCGAGCAAGCCCTCCAGGAACTCATCGGCGCGGTTGACACTGTCATCGTCATCCCCAACGAGCGCTTGATGGACACCGTCGAGCGTGGCACCAGCTTCTTCGACGCCTTCCGCATCGCCGATGACATTCTCCGTCAGGCCGTGCAAGGCATCTCGGACATCATCACCGTACCCGGCATCATCAATCGCGACTTTGCCGACGTGAAAGCCATCATGCACGGCCAGGGCTATGCCGTGATGGGCACGGCCGTCGCCACCGGCACGAACCGCGCCGTGGACGCCGCCAATCGCGCCATCGCCAGCCCGCTTCTTGAAGACAATTCCATCCAGGGTGCGCAGGGCATCCTCATCAACATTTCCGGCAGCTCCAGCCTCACGCTTCATGAAGTCCACGAAGCCTCCAGCGTCATTCAAAAAGCCGCGCACGAAAACGCCAACATCATCTTCGGCGCCGTGCAGGACGACAATATGAAGGACTCCGTGAAGATTACCGTCATCGCCGCCGGCTTTAAGGATGCCAACAAGAAAAACATCCACCAGAAGCAATCGTTCTTGCCGAAGACCTGGAAGGCCGGCCGCGAAATATCAGATGAACCGGTGCAGCACGATTTGCCGAACGTCGTCCACCAGGTCCAACAAAACGTCCGCGAAGTCAGCCAGGATGTCCCCGCCGACGATCTCGACGTCCCGACATTCCTCCGCCGCCAAGCCCAAAAAGCTTAGGTCTATCAGGCGCGACCACCCAACCCTGGAACTCTGCGCTCCTTGAGTGTAGGATTCTTTTGCGTACAGCGTCGACCCAAGCCCGTCAATTCGTGTAAAGACGAACATGCAATTCGCAGGCCAGGTAACGCAAGCGAATTTGAACGACGTGCAAAAACACGCTCGCTCAAAGACGTATTGGCCTGCGATGAGGCTCGAAGCTGTACCCAAGCTCGTACTTCGGTCCTGGGCAGTCCTTATGGGTTTGGCAAGCGTTGCTGCCATATCGCTCGTGGGTGTGCTTTCCTTCGGATTCTATGGCGCGGCCAGGCTTGCCGGGACGGTTCATCCCTTACGCGACGCGTATCAATTCCTCTCCCGCGCTTATGACCGGTTCCTCGACCGGCTCGGCCAGGAAGTTCTGCGCGACCCCCGAGACACCCCCGCGTTGCGACTCATGGTCTCTCTCACCCTTACCGCCGTGCCAATTTTCGTCATCCAACTCCTTTTAGGGAAGCCTCGGCTTCTGCTCGTCATCGCTTTCTATCTTTCCCTGTGCGGTCCCAAGTTTCAGCGCTCTGTGCGGATGTTCAGCGCCAAGCACTTGGAGGCGCACCGGCCCCAAGGCTACTTCTCGGAGAAATACGACAGGGTCTTCGGCCGATACGTCGAATTCTTTCTTGGGTATTTGTATGGGGATCTCCCGGAACTGGGTCGCACGGTTCATGTCCGTCTCCACCATAAAGAGAACGGCGGGCCCGACGACACTGTCGCCACCGGTGGCTACGATCGAACGAATCCACTCCATTTCCTTTGGTATCTTTCAGACAACATTTGGACGACCATGGGGATTGCCCCGTACGCCTACTTTAAAGCTCGAGGTGATGAAAAGAACCGAAGACGGATGCTTTGGGGAATGATGCGGTACTTTGTCTACTTCGGAGCTGTCTTTATTTACGATTGGAGAATTGGCATCCTGTTCGTGTTGGTTCCTCTTCTCTCCATGAACTTCATAATGGCCATCACCTCATGGGTTCAGCACGCCTTCTGCGACCCGGAACATCCCGAAGATTATTTTGTTAATACCGTGACCGTCTTCGATGAAGTGAACTTCATGAACGAGGGATACCACCTCTGTCATCACCACCGGTCCGGCCTGCATTGGTCCGAGATGCCCTCCCATATGGAGCGCCTTCGCGACAAAATGAGAGAGTCCGGCTCCCTGGTCTTTCGGGACTTGGATTTTATGGAGCTTTTCATCGAGTTGACTCTCCTTCGCCGAATGGATGTCCTTGCCGAGAAACTCGTCCCGTGGGAGCCTATGAATCACGAACAGAGGCTGGCTTTACTCGCCAGGAGAACGAAGCCTGCGAGAGCCGTTTCGGCTTGAGTTGTCACGGATTTAACTCCCATCGGACGTGTAGTTTGAATGTATAGGTGGAAGGAGGAGCGCTTGGTGTACAAAAGCTGAACTCAGCGGACGCTGATTCAGAGACACCAAGGAGGCTCCCCCATGGAACCTATGTATTACATCGGACTAGATGTTCAC
>Ga0209648_10000761_pt1 | contig 25198 bp, 23 predicted proteins | sample GraSoi2013_115cm_FD_185830 | JGI IMG/M metagenome (GOLD analysis project Ga0209648, IMG submission 185830) | Grasslands soil microbial communities from the Angelo Coastal Reserve, California, USA - Sample 9_17_2013_115cm (SPAdes) (version 2) | ecosystem: Environmental > Terrestrial > Soil >... | reverse complement strand
TTCAAGTCGGCGCTTACGGCGATTACTTCCGTCTCTCGCAAACGAACACGAATTTGGCGGGACTCGGAGCGCGCGTGGGCTACAAAGCGTTCTCTCACGTCATGCTTGAAGGAGAGCTAAATTACGATTTCGACCAGGGTTTCACGGACCACTGCGTGGCCCCGGGCTGCACCGTTACGGTGGCAAACAGCGGTCTCAAAGTGCTTCACGGGCTGTTTGGGCCAAAAATCATAGGCGGCCACGGGGCGCTTCGGCCATTCATCACGCTCAAGGGCGGCTTTGTTAATTTCCGGCTGGATCCGCGGCCGGCTACTTTCGGAACGTTTACGGACTCCGTTGACAATCTGCGTGCAAACAACGTTAGTGGCGCGGTCTACCCGGGCGCTGGTGTGGAAGGGCATCTCGGACCGGTTGGCCTGCGACTGGAGGCCGGCGACGAAATTTATTTCGCCGGAGGCACACACCATAATGCGCGGGTAGCCTTCGGCCCGTTCCTGCGGTTCTAGGATTGAACGGCCTAATGCGGGCCGATTAGAAATTCCTCAATCGTTAGGGGACGCCCCGTACTTTCAAGAAAGAAGTGCGGGGCGTCGCATTTTCAGTGCACATTGCTATCCGCAGCCATCAACTGAATATACGCACACTGCGCCGTCAACGGGCAAATCTCGCATTTGGGCGCGGACCTCTTGCAGATTTCCTGTCCATGCTTCTTCAGCAAGAGACACGCCCTCTGCCTCGCTTCAAAGGTCCTCGGGAGTTCCGCGTCCAGCTTCTCCCGCACCTTGCGGTAATCGGCGGCGTAACTTTTCCCTTCCCTGCCAAACCAGAGTCGAATCGGCACGCCAAGGCATGCCGAAGGTACGGCCGCCACAGGAGCCAGTTTTGAAAACAGGAGGATTTTGTCCGCGCTTGGCTCTCCAATCACGGGGAACTCTCGGAGAATCTTTCTTGCGCTGTGAATGCCTTTGCTCGCTTGGTATTTTTCCTGCACCCGTTTCTTCAGTTCGGCCTTGAGGTCTCCGCCAAATTCAGACTTCACTTTGCGGGCGATTTCGCGCAGTCTAGCCGCCCGCTGCTCGGGCACGATTCCGCCGAGCCGAAGCAACTTCGCCAGTTTTGCTTTGGACGCCGCGAGAATTTCTTCCGGCTTCAAGCCGACATCTCGTTTCAGGGCATCAAATCCCTTTGAACAAGACGCATCCGTAGCCGGATATCCGGAATTCAAATACAGAATCATTTCGTAGGGATCGGTGGGACCAACGGCTTTTTGCGGCCCGTACAGTTTCTCCAGGGTATCCAGGACTTCGTTCAGATTTGGCAGATAACTTCTCCTGCGATCAATTCCTGCGATTAATGGAACGCCGCCGATTTGTCGCCGAGAGAACTGTCTAAATGTTCGCGATGCTGGCGAAGGAGGAACTGGTCGGTCATGCCAGCAATGTAATCGCAAACGATGACGTGCCGCGGTTCCATTTGCGCAAGCTCTTCATAAGAAGCCGGCATCGATCCCTTGCGCCCTAAGTAGTACAGGAAGAGTTCTTTCAGACACTTCACGGAGAAATCGCGGTCCTCGGCGATCGTAACGTGGTTGTAAATGTGCGCGAATAGAAAGCGCTTAAGCTCGCGATTCCGCGCCGCCGCAGCTTCGCTGAATCCGGCGAGGCGTTTTGGAGCGCGGCGGATGTCTTCCACGGATGAGGCATTGGAGGCCAGGACACGCTGTTGCGTTGTTTCAATGAGATCGGTGGCCAACGCATCCAGAACGCGCTTGAGGGCTTCGTTGAATATGAGTTTTTCACGTGCGCCGGGATGCGCGGAAGCGACCTGGGTGTAGGCTTCGCCAAAAAATCCAACTTCTTTGCGCAATACGGCGAGATCGAGAAGCTCGGCTTCGAGGGCGTCGTCGATATCCGCGGTGTTGTAGGCAATTTCATCGACTGGGTCGATGAGTTGCGCTTCCAGGGGCGGCCGCAAATCCAGCAGGTATTCGGCCAATTGCGGAAATTCCGCGGCGGAATAATCGCGCGAATGCTTGATGATGCCTTCGCGAACTTCAAAGGTAAGATTTAGGCCGGAAAAATCGAGGTACCGCTGTTCGAATTGTTCGACGATGCGGAGCGCGTGCAAATTGTGATTGAAACTGCCGCCGTGCGTGCGCATCAATTCGTCGAGCTTGCGTTCCCCGGCATGGCCGAACGGCGGGTGGCCGATGTCATGGACGAGAGCGAGGGCTTCGGCAAGTTCGGTATTCAGCCCTAGCGCGGCGGCGACGGTGCGGGCAATCTGCGCCACTTCCAGCGTATGCGTCAGGCGATTCCGAAAATGGTCTGAGTAGCGTGTGGTGAACACTTGCGTCTTGGCTTCCAGGCGGCGAAAAGCCCGGGAATGGATGATGCGGTCGCGATCGCGCGCGTAGATGCTGCGGTAGGGATGGGGCGGTTCGGGATAGCGCCGGCCGCGGGACTCTTCCGCGCGCATCGCCCAGGGAGCAAGAGTGGGAACTGATTCGATGGACTGCTCCGTCATATTCCGGCTGAGCCGCGCAATTCCTCAAGCGCGGAGCAAATCAGGATTTCGGCGAAAGAGTATCCAGGCCGCGATCGGCCTGATCCGCCATGGCGGTGTCCGGGAACTCCTTCTTAATTTGCTGATATATGCTGGCGGCTTCCTTTGGGTTGGAAGTGCGAAGAAGGCCGGCAAGTTCCAGCAGCACCAGGGGTCGCGGCACCAAAGCGCTTTGCTGGTCCGCTAAAGCGCGCAAGGCTTTGATGGCATCGTCGGTCTTGCCGGTGCGGGAGTAGATGATCGCCGTCTGATACTGCGCCATAGCCGCAAGCTCTTTGTCGCCGCCTCCGCTGATTTTTTTCAATTCCTCGAGTGCCTGATTGTGGCGCTCGAGGTCCTCGAGGCAAAGCGCAGCGTAATAACGCGCAAGTTTTCCAGGATTCGTGCTGGGATATTTGCCGGCTACATCGGTGAATTTTTTCAAGGCGGCCTGCGCGCGCGCGGGCTCATCGGGGTAGAAAGGCTCATTGGGTGCGGCGGGATCAGGAGCGGGAGCGATGCGGGCCTGGTAAGCTTTCATGGCGTCATCCAAATCGACGGACGCGGCGTCGGTCTGGCGCTGGATATAGAAACGCCAGCCTCCGTAGCCGACAGCCGCGGCCAGTGCGAGGATTACGACGATGAGCGTGAACTGTCCGTGAGAAATAACGGCTTCGGCGCCGTGCTCGATGGTTTCCTTGATCTTGTCCTGCTTCAGTTCTTTGCGCGAAATATGCTCGGACACGCACACGCTCCTGAGGGATCTGGAACTTGTAATCGTAACATAAGATTCCCATCGCTGGCCGGTGCGGAAGGCGGATGCAGCCGTGACAGCGGAGATTGACTCTTCCGACCGGAGAGTCTCCGGCGCGCAACATCGCCCTTCGGATAGTGTTACTTTTGAAATATGCAGACAGCTTGCATTCATTGCGGCGCGGAACATTTGCTGAAAGATTCGCAGTTCGGCGGCCATACGAAGGTGCAGTTCAAGTGTTCGAAATGCGGAAAGACCACCATCGTAGAGATCAAGCGGCATGTGGATTCCACCGTGGTAATGTCTCCGCTTCCCTCGTTTGCGCGGACGGATGCTACCAGTTCGAATGTGAATTTGGCGCCGCCCGACCCGGGAATTCGGTTGCCTGAAAAATCCAGGATTGTGCTCACCATTCTCTCTGGCCCATCAAAAGGTGAGAGCCACATACTCAGCAAGCCTCGTGTCGTGCTGGGCCGCAAAGGCGCGGACATTCCTCTTAATGATCCCGAAATTTCGCGGCATCACTGCCTGCTGGAAGCGCGAGACACGTATATCAATCTAAAAGACATGGATTCGACCAACGGCACTTTCTTTGACGAAGAAAGAGTGCGCGCGGCTATGCTGCAGGACGGCGCTCAATTTCGAATTGGCGTCAGCCTGATTCGGGTGAATTTCCAGCTCAAGTAACCGGGGACTTGTTAGCTGTCTGGAACGCAACACCGCCGGCTAATCCCCTTGATGAAGCTGCATGAAATTTATTTCCCTAGAGAGGTTCCAATTTCCGGTAGACGTTGAGGTAATCCCGGGCCGCCTGGTCCCAACTGAAGCACAGGGCCCGTTGCCGAATTCTTTCGGCTTTCCCTTGCCGCTGGTAGTCTGTCATTCCTTTGCTAAAGACTTCCTGCATGGCCGCAGGGTCAAAGTCAGTAAAATAAAACGCCTCGCTCCCTCCGATTTCTGGCAGCGAGGTGTGGTCGGACAAAAAAACAGGCTTTCCGTAGTACATGGCCTCTACGGCTGGAAGGCCGAAGCCTTCGGCCACTGACGGAAAGGCAAAGGCCAGACAATTTCGGAAATACCAGGATTTTTCTTCTTCCGTGATGGCTCCGACCAGGTAAACGCGGTCTTGCACCCCGTGCCGCCTGGCTTCCGCGCGGATGATTTCTTCGCAATCGGTGTTCAAGATCCCCGCGATAACCAGTTCATAGTCATTTCCGGCCAGTAGGCAGGGGAGCACCTGAAAATTCTTTTTAGGCAGCACAGTTCCGACGCTAAAGAGATAGGGGCGAGCGGGGCGGTAACGTGGACGGTCAAATGCGGGAAATTCATTGATGTTGCATCCATTGTAAATGACTTCCACCGGGCGGTGCCCCAGGCGGAGGTGAGTGGTGACCGTGGAGAGGGTGAACTGAGAGACGCAGACAATATAGTCAGCGCGGTCAATGCTGGCCTGCACCTGGCGGAGCCTTTCTTTTATTTTGCCGGGACTGGCCTTCCGTTCCACCAGGAAATTGAGGTCATGAATTGTCAGTGCTACCCGCGTCTTACCGGGCGGAGGAAGCAACCGGGAATTCTGGTACGTACAGTGCCAGACGTTGAATGAACGGGTGCTGGGAATCCAGAGTTTATGGAAATCGCGGTGGAAGAAATGATCCTGCTCGAGGCCAAAAAGGCCGCGTTGCCCTCTGGGAACATAGAAGGTGAGTTTTTCCCGGCCGGGATCGGCATGCCGAATGAGGGCGTTGCCCAACTGTAGGCAAAAGTGAAATAAACCCGTATGCGGATGTTTCGTTCTTTCGCAGTCCAACAGTATCCGGTTCACCGGATGATCATATCGGAAAAGTTTACCTATTTCTTTCGAACGGCTTCGAGAGCATGGCAGTTGCTGTGGACCGGCGCCGAAACCACGCGATAGACCTGGCTCTCCAGGTAGCGGGCCAGATGGCTCACATTCCTTTGATCTTTGTCCAGCTCGTGTACCTCAATGGTCGGCACGGATATGCAACCGGCATTGGCACCGATATCCACGACCATTGGAGGAGCCGGGAGTTTTTTCAAGAGGACATCGATATCGTAGAAGTCTGATATGAAAATCTCTTTGAAAACCTGGTAGAGCGCCCAAGACGGCACCTGGAGTCGCACGGGATTTCCCCGCGTGACAAAGGAAATGTCCTCGTACCCTTTCCGGAGTTTACGGGTAAAATACAGAGGCCATGGCCCACGAAGCCTGGGCCTGGAATATACCATGGACCTCGATGTCTTCAATCGCCCGCGCGAAGACTGGCTCAACAGGACCGATGACTATTTGAGGCACGGCCGTTAGAGCTTTGGCTGGAATAAATAAACCGGTCCGATCGGATACAACACTTCTTAATGAACTTGCTTCAAAAATCCGGGCTGGTGACGCGCGCGACACAACTCTCGCGCCGTTTCAGCCAAGAATTCGGTTGTCTACTCTACCGCTGCAATGGCCGCTTGCCGTTCACCCGGAGAAAGGGCTATGCGGCTTATCGGAATTCCCAGATCGAACGGCTCCTCAAAGATGAAGAGTTTCTGAAATTGCTTCAGGGAGCCGGCGTGCTTCCAAATGGCCTTGGAGTGAAACTGGATGAACGGGTGATCGAATATCCCTGGGTGATGTCGCGTCTTCTGCAATATGGGGAGCAATGCAGGTTTTTGGACGCGGGCTCGACCATGAACCATGCATTTATTATGGAGCACCCCCTGGTGAAGCGGCACAAGTGGACACTCTTAACGCTTGCTCCGGAGCGCGAATCTTTCGCACATCTGGGCGTCTCCTATGTTTACGATGATTTGCGCGGGATGCCTTTCAAAGAGAATTGTTTCGATGCGGTTTTTTGTGTCTCCGTGATCGAACATGTGGGTATGGACAATAGCGCCTATACCGCGGATAAGAGTTACCGAGAAAACAAGCCGCGAGACTTTGTTTGTGCGATTGATGAAATGAAGCGTGTACTTAACCCGGACGGCTGGCTCTATCTTACCGTGCCTTTTGGCCGGCATGAGCACCATGGCTGGTTCCAGCAGTTCGACTCTGCCATGCTCTCGGACATGATCTCCCGGTTTCGGCCGCGAAAGGATGAAAGAGTGTTTTATCGCTCTACACCCGAAGGCTGGCGGCAGTGCCCCGAAGACGATTGCAGGTCCCTGAGCTACTGGGTCGCCCCAAAAGACAAATCTTCCAGGAATGGGGAGTCTGAGCGACCCCCACCTCCGGTGTCCGCGACAGGGCTCGCGTGCATCGCCCTTCAAAAGTGACCCAGATCTTTGGACCTGTGGCTCGGCCGACAAATCCTAGGCAGCCTTTAAGCGCCCCGTCCCCGCTTCCTGGAGCGCAGGGCTTTGGAAAAGTTTTTCTCGCCGGCCTCGCGCCGGCAATGCGGTTCAACCTGCCTCTGCAGCCGTTCAACTAGCGAAGATTTCGTTCTTCCCGACGATCGAGTGTTTTGTTGCATAAATCTGTTGTTAACTAGATGGTGAATTATAAATCGAGTGGCCATAAAGGAAGAAGCGTTTAGCGGATCTTTTGAGTTCCGCTAAACGCCTCAGACTTTCTTAAAACTTTTGCGCAAGTAACTGTCTTCACTTTTTCCAGCGTTTCCCTCCTATCCGCTCGCCGTTTTCGGTCAGGCTATCTTGGAAATTGAACCACCCATCGTCCTTTCGGCTCGAGGAACTCCACGCCAATGGCAAAGCCTTCGCCTTGCAATGGTTGGCAGTAAGCAACCCGGGCCGGGGAGCGAAACTCTCCAGTGCGCGAGGCGAATACTAGTGGTTCGCCATTTTCCCAGCGGCGCACACTTACCACGCGAGCGCCACGTGCGCTCACATTCTCAGTAAAAGTAGATTCCGCGCCGGGCGCGTCGCGATGGCCGTCAATCAAAACGGGGATTTCCATCGGGATGCGCGGTTCGACTCTGTGAAACATGAATTTTTTCGCGCGAGGCATGCTCTCTTTCATCCTCACAAGCACGCGGCAATGCGCGCGAGATTTTGAACGCTGCTCCTGCCATGGTGCTTCATGGCATAGAGTGCGCGGTCGGCGGCGGCGAGAAGTTTCTCGGGCGTATCCCCATCCTCCGGGAAAGCCGACACTCCCGCGCTCAGGAAAGCGGAGGGTGCTCCGGCTCGGCAGAGAGACGTTCGCGGATTCGCGAGACTCCTCGCGAGGACAGGTCCTTGCCGGCTTCCGGTAGCACCAGAGCGAATTCGTCGCCGCCGTATCGTGCGGCGGTGTCAATCGCGCGTGAATGATTGCGCAAAATCTTGCCGATGCGCACCAGCGCGCGGCTGCCGGTGAGATGCCCGTACTGGTCGTTGATGATCTTGAGGCCGTCCATGTCGAGGAGGACAACGCTGAAGGGCCGCTGCGTGCGGCGCGAGCGGTCAACCTCCGCTTCCAGAACGCTGATGAGCCGGCGGTAATTCGATAGTCCCGTGAGCGGGTCGGTGATGGCCATCGAGCGAACCTGTTCGAAAAGGCGGGCCTGCTCCAGCAAAGCGCCGGTGAGCATGACCATGTAACTGAGGGTCTTGCACCACTCCGCGAAAAAAAATGGGCCGTCAAAGAGCTGCCGTGAAAATGCCGCGGATGCATGGCAAACCACATTAAGACAGGCCACCATGAAGAGAGAGTAATCGAAAAGGCTGGCGTCCTTCCGGTCGCCGTCATTCTTGATGCGCTGACGAAAACAAACCGCGGCGATCAAAAAAAGAGCGGCGGGAAGCAAATCCCAAGGACGTGACAGCAAATTCGCGGCGTGCGCCATCGGCGCGGCGGGAGCGGCGAGAAATGCGGCGCTCGTCATGTAACCGGCCAGGGCTACGACAAGCAACGCGGCGGCGGTTTCCTTGCTGGGCTGCCGCGCGGTAGGCATGTAGCGCTCGACGGCGACGGCAGCAAGCAATAGAACAGCGAGCAACGTGCGGCTTACCATCCAACCGATGGGAATGTGGGAGAGCGACAAGGCGCCCGAATTGAGCGAATCGTTCAACCCAAAACAACCGACCGTTTCAATGACTCCAGAGAGCACAAATCCAAAGGCGAGGATCAAGGCGGTGCGGTCGTGGGTTCCGCGGAAACGAACCAGGGCAATGGCGGCATAAAAGAAGCTGAGGAGCGTGCCGCCAACTTCCAGATACAAGTAGCCTTGCGGCGAGCCAGCGGCGCTGACCTGCCGCAGGTAGAAGACAATAGCGAGAAAAAGGGCCAGCGACATGATGCCAGACGCGATCAAAGCCTGCTTGTGGAAACTCCGCGCTGCGACCGAGTTGCGGTCGCTGCGGAGAAACCCGATCATGCTGGCCCAATTACCCACAAAATCCCCCAAATGCCGAAGAAAAACTACCAACTGCCAAGGAATGCAAGTTTGTGACCTTTTCTGCCCGAAAATTCATGTCTGTATCTAATTGAAATAAAATAACTTATAGAGACACAGTGGTGAGTGGGGATTTGGTGGAGAGAATGCGAGACGCCGAACTACGTGTGATCCCGTCGAATCAGACCGCTATCATTTTTGTTTCGTTAGAGTTACGGGGCGCACAGTCAGTATCATAGAGAATTCTAGGGAAGTCTCATCCTGAGACAGTCTCACTCTTTGAAAGAAGGTGGAAATTGGCTTCGATTGCCCTACAGCTTCGGCTTTGGGGGAGGCAGCTCCCGGGCTGCCACGGTATCGGCGAACCCGCACGTCTTATGGGAACCGTCGCAGAACGGCTTGTTCGCGGAATGCCCGCAGCGACAGAGCGCGAGGGTGGTCCGTCCGGCCAAGCCAAAGGGTCTGCCTTCAGGATCAACGATCTCGAAGTCGCCTTCGACGCGGATAGATCCGTTGTGGTTGACTGTAATTTTTGTTGCCGCCATTTTTTCTCCTAGCAACCGAGTATGCCCATACTCCGGGGAGCGGACAAGTTATAAATGTACCCCCCTATACCCCGGGCAATTTGTATGAATATCAAAAGAAAGGACTTCCGAAATTTGCATTTTGTAAACGCTTGATTCTAAATGGGATGTCTTTCAGTGAGCAAAAAGGGAGCTGCAGGAAAACGCCCCGAAAAGAAGAAAAGCGGGAGCAAGCTCCCGCACTCCATACGCAGTTATCTACAGAACAAATTATAGCACAGATTAGGGGTTTGTCAAGAGCGGTTTTAGGCTTTTTGACTTTGCGGTCGGGGCGACTTCGTGTCTGAAATCAATTACAAATTGGGGCGGCTGTTTAGCTGGACACCCAGGCTTGGAAATAATTCAGTACTTGGGAACGGACGGATCAACCTCGTCGGACCACGCGAGAATGCCGCCTTTCAGGTTGAGGATTTTGCGGAAGCCTGCCTTGCGCAGGAAGTCCACGGCTTCCGCGGAGCGCTTGCCGCTGCGGCAATGCGCCACAATTTCGCGGGATGTATCGAGTTCATGGAGGCGCCGCGTCAGCTCCCCTAGCGGAAGCAAGTGTCCCTTGAGATTGCAGATTTGGTATTCGTGAGGCTCGCGCACGTCGAGAATAAAAAGATCATCTCCGCGATCGAGCCGGGCCTTCAGTTCGCGCGGAGTGATCTCGGGGACCTGCACGGTGGGGCCGGGCGCTTCCTCGCCGCGCACGCCGCAGAATTCGAAGTAATCGATCAGTTTGTGGATCGTTCGATTGGTGCCGCACATCGGGCAGTTTGGATTTTTGCGCAGCTTGAGTTCGCGGAATTTCATTCCGAGAGCGTCAAACAAAAGCAATCGTCCCACGAGATTATCGCCGCGGCCGAGAATCAGCTTGATCGTTTCCATTGCCTGGATGGAGCCGACAATGCCGGGCAGAACGCCGAGAACGCCGCCTTCTGCGCAGGAAGGAACAAGCCCCGGCGGGGGCGGTTCCGGATAGAGGCAGCGGTAGCAAGGGCCATCAGGCATGCCGAAAACCGTGACCTGTCCTTCGAAACGGAAAATCGAGCCATAGACATTGGGCTTTCCGAGCAAAATGCACGCGTCGTTGACGAGATAGCGAGTGGGGAAATTGTCGGTGCCGTCTACGATGATGTCGAAGTCCTTGAAGAGTTCGAGTGCGTTGGCGCTGGTCAGTTGCGTTTCGAACGACTGGATCTGAATGTCGGGATTGAGGTTCGCAAGGCGCGCGCGCGCAGCTTCGCTTTTCGGCTTGCCGACGTCGCTGGTGCCAAATGTGACCTGGCGCTGGAGATTGGTGAAGTCCACGACATCAAAGTCAACCAAGCCGAGTTTGCCGACGCCCGCAGCGGCAAGATACAGACCAAGCGGCGCGCCGAGCCCGCCCGTGCCGATGAGCAGCACTTTGGCGTTCTTCAGCTTGAGCTGACCCTCCATGCCGACTTCCGGCATGATGAGGTGGCGGCTGTAGCGCAGGATTTCTTCGTTCGAAAGGCCAGCGGCCGGCTTTGCGCCGGTCTGCGGCTGTACGGTGGTGGCCATTGTGATTCCTAGCTCCTGTAAGATCCTATTCCATTATCGCTCACGAAGCCTAAAGCAAATTCCTAGCGAATGCCGCCCGCGATGGAGGGAATAATGCTGATGGTGTCGCCATCTTTTGTGGGCGTGTTTTCCTTCGCCAGATAACGAATGTCCTCGTCGTTCACGTAGACGTTGACGAAGCTGCGCAGCTTGCCGTCTTCGGTGAAGAGATGCTTGCGCAGTTCGCCGAATTCCGTGGTCAGATGGCCGAGGGCTTCCCCGACGGTCCGGGCAGCGAACTCAGCCGAATCACGCTTCCCCGCATAGGGGCGAAGCGGCGATGGAATCATTACTTTCACGGGCATTTCATTTCTCCGTTGTGCTAAGCCGCGAGCTCACACTGCCGCGCGGTGTCGAATCTCGATTCCCTCGGGTGAAAACTCGGCGCGGTCTTCGTTCAAACGCCAAGAGGTCATATCCTGGGGCGCGCCGTTCTGCACGCTGACGATAATGTAGCTATACCACGGCCAGGCGTGATCGCGGTCATACTCGCTCGGCCGCGCCGGATGGTCGGGATGGGAATGATACCAGCCGACGACCTCGAGGCCTTGGGCGCGCGCCGCTTTTTCCGCCGTTAGAACGTCCTCAGCGGCGACGGAAAAACGGTTGCGAGGAGAATCGTCGCGCCGATTGACAAGCGGAAAAAGCTCCAGAATCTCTCGCGCAGGAGTGAGCGAGTCTTTTCCGCCATCGTTCTCGAGGACTGCGTTCGAATCGCGCCCGAGCAGCGCGCCACAGCACTCGTGCGGATACGTCTCGACTCCATGCGCACGAATCTTCTCCGCAAGATGTCCGCTGATCCAAAGCGCTGTCTGCTCCGCCATAACTAATCTTCGTCCCAAAAACGTTCGTTCAAGTACTTCGACGCGGAATCCGCAAAAACGGTAACGATGAGCGCCTTCGCATTCTTCGGAATTGCAGCGGCAACCTTGAAGCAACCGAGCAAGGCCGCAGCGGCGCTGGGACTGACGAGCAAGCCTTCTTCGCGCGCCAGGCGTTTCACCAGCCTGTAAGCCTCTTCCGTGGAAACTTCCAAGTTTTCGTCGGCGAGTTTGTCGTCGTAAATTGCCGGCCGAATGGCCGTCGGCATGTGCTTCCAGCCTTCGAGTCCATGGAAGGACGCGTCGGGCTGCAGGCTCACGCAGCGGATCGCGGAATTAAGTTCCTTGAGCCTTCGCGTGGTTCCGACAAAAGTGCCGCTGGTACCGAGTCCCGCGACAAAATGAGTGATGCGGCCGGAAGTTTGCTCCCAAATTTCGTTGGCGGTGGTGCGATAGTGAGCTTGCCAGTTTGCGGGATTGCTGTACTGGTCCGGGTAAAAATACTTCTCCGGATTATGCGCGACGATTTCGTGGACTTTGCGAATAGCGCCGTCGGTGCCTTCGTCGCCGGGAGTGATCACCAGCTCCGCGCCCAGGGCCGCGAGGATGCGCTTGCGCTCGTGCGAAGCGCTGTCTGGGAGGCAGAGTTGCACGGAAAAACCGAGCGCTGCGGCGACCATCGCATAGGCAATGCCGGTATTGCCGCTGGTCGCGTCAATGATGGTCTTGCCGGGGCGCAGAGCGCCGCTGGCGATACCAGCCTGGATCATGCTCAGTGCCGGCCGGTCCTTGACGGAGCCGCCGGGGTTGAACCACTCGGCTTTGGCGCAGAATTTCGCGTTCGGGAATTCCTTGCCGACGCGCTCCAGCCGCAGCAGGGGCGTGTTCCCAATGCGATCCAGCAAGGATTCACCCACGCGGCTCGGCTGAGCCCCCTTCTGACCCTTTGATTCGCGGGGAGATGCGGCGATGTGGCCGATGGTACCCATACAAGTGGTTTTGATACTCTCCTTCCTGCCAAATGGGCAGGGGGATATCCGACCATTTTACTCCGAATTAGATGCGGGAGACTAGCGCGGAGATATGGGCGCGAATTGGATGCTGAGGGGACTGTGATACAGCGATTTGGGAGCCGCTCTCGCGGCCCCAAATCTGGTGTTTCACCTAACTGTTCCTATTAGAAGGTAAGGTGCAATGCCATCTGCAAGAAGCGCGGGCTGCCGATGGTGTGCTGGATTAGGCCGAGTTGTCCGCTCGGAGGACATTGATAGGCACCTTGAAGACCAATTCCGGTCGTCCGTGTGAAGCACGCGCCGGAGCCGTACTCGGCTGGATCGGCGAAGTTAGGATTGAAAGCGACGTTGTTGTTTGGCGTATCGAAGCTCGGGTGATTGAAAATATTGAATGCCTGCACATCGAAGCGCAGTTTCAGCCGCTCCTTAATTTGAAAATTCTTGAAGAGCGCCATGTCTACGCGGGACTGAAAAGGCCCGACGAAAATATTCCGGCGGCCAGCGCCAAATGCGGTTTCGTAAATATCGCAGGCCCCGGTTCCTGCGGGCGGAGCCGGATCGCAAGGTGGAACGCCGTACGTTGGGTCCCCGGGCTGCAAAAGCGGGATTCCGAAGGCGGCGGCGTTCAAGACGGGCTTTCCGGGATCCACGCCAAGCGTGCCTTGGGCGACCGGGTTTACTCCGGGCGTGCTACCCACGCCTCCGATCGGAACAAGCGGATTCGTTACAAAATCGTTACCGCCGCCGAAATAGAGGCTTCCAAGACCGCCGCTGAAATCGATGACGCTGAAGGGCTGTCCGCTCTCGGCAGCGACGAGGCCACTGGCCCCCCATCCGTTGACGACCTGCGCCGCCCATCCTTGGAGTTTGCCAAGTTTCGGCAATTCGTATTGATAGCTGACGATGAAAACGTGGCGGCGGTCGAAATCAGAATTGGCGTATCCGGTACGCAGATTCTGCGGGTTGTCGCCATTGTAGAAAAGTTGTTCGCCACTCTCCTCGTCCAAAGCGTGGGACCAAGTGTAAGAACCGGAAAGCGTGAGGCCCTTGGCAGCCCGCTTGGTCACGTGGAATTGCAGAGCATGGTAGTTGGAGATGCCAGCGGCCTTGCTGTACTGAGAGTTGGGGTCGAAGCCGACGAAGGGTACTCGGAGATCGGTGTTGCCCGAGCCGAATCCCTCCACGAGAGTGTTCAACGATGCCGCACTAATCAGGGGATTGAAGTTCGAATCAACTACCGTGTAACCGTACGAGTAGATTTGGCCGTTGATGGGACGGCTGGGCGTTGCAATACCAGGCTGGTTGAAAGGAACCGGAATGGTTTCGTGAACGCCGTGATTTCCGACGTAAGACAGAGTCAGTACCAGGTCGTTCTTGGGTTGCCACTGAAAATCGAGCACCCAATTTTCCGAGTAGGGAAGTTTGTTCCTGGGATCGTAGGCAGCAAACTGAAGGGGACCACAATTCGTAAGAGGCGGATTCGACCGGCAGTAAGGCGTCGTGTCGTTAACCAGGTCATTAATCCCGGGCACGAGAGAAGCGACGCCTGCAAGACTGGTGGGCGCAGGAGGGAGCGCCGTGGTTCCGAAGGGAAGCTGAAAGGTCGCGGTGGGCTGGGCTAAAATGGGCACAACGAACGGTGGCTCCACTGTGACGCCAAATGGTCCATTGAAACCGCCACCGGCACTGGGGGAAAGTTCCGCCAGGTATTCGCCGCGGTCGTAATACAGGCCGTAGCCGGCGCGAATGACAAAGTTCTTCGTGAACGAAGGGGTCCAGGCCAAACCGATGCGCGGAGCGAAGCCCCATTGGCGACCCGTGAGCGTGGAATCGCTCACGCCCTTGGTCGGAAACTGTTTGTTGTTTCCGGCAATTACGATACCTGTGCTGGTGACCACACCCGTCCCAGCGTCGCAAGGCGGAGGACCCGGGACCCCTCCATTCAGACAAGGAGCGAAACTATAGTCCTGCGGATAGAAGTTGGCTAGCCGGCCATACTTCTCCGTTAACGGGCCGTCCCAATCCCAGCGCAGGCCAAGGGTAAGCGTGATGTTGGACTTAAGGCGCCAGGTGTCCGCAGCGTATGTGCCGACCTGTTTCGAGCGGTAATAGCGGTTTGATTCGCCGTTGACAAAGGTAGAAGCGCCAGTTTCACCACAAAAGAAGGAATTGGGAGTACAGAGCTGGCCCTGCAGAAATGATGCGAAATTAGAAAAGTTCAACAAGGCCAAGTGGTTATTCTTGTTGACCACATTGAGCTGTGTGTGATCCCACTGGAAGCCGAAAGCTAAATTGTGACGCCCAACGTTCCAGGAGTATTTCGTGGCACCTTCAAATTCATTCTGGAATATACCGGCATCCGCAAAGTTACTGGCCGGGCCTATTCTGACACCGGTGTTAAAGTTCGGGTTGGGCTTGGTGATGGATATGCCGGGCACATCCGGAAACCCGAAGATATTTGTCCCATAGTCGCTATTCGTATACTCGTTGGTGGTATGTGCGAAGGCCTTTTCCCGAATGAAGCCAAATCGTTGTGTCCACACCGCGTTCGGCGATATCGTGATGATGTTCTCGAGCGAAAAGGCATGCGAACCCGCGCTTAATTGCTGAGGGAAATTTCCGACCTGGCTGATGGCAAACGGGGCAAAGGTGGGATCATTCTGGAAGTAATACTTACCGGCGACCCGGTCCTTGCCGCTGAAGTTGTAGTCGATATTCCCGTTGACTTGATCGGCACTAAAAGTTGTGTTGGGTCCCACAACGAGCGCGTTGTAGCCGAGCTTCTGTTGTCTTACGGGATCGGTGACGTTTTCAGAAGGAATGAAAAACTGCCCGTTGGGGAGCTTGAGGTTCATGATGTTCAGCGCGACTTGGCTCAGATCGGTGGCCATAATACATGGGTTGGGATTCGCGGGGGTTCCGCACATCGAATTGAAAGAAGCGTTTGCCAAAGCCGCGAGACTCGTGGCATCGCGGTTCGTATCGGTGAGTCCAGGCAGGGTTGGCACTTCGGAGAGCGAACTATCCTGATCGACAGCCCTCTGGCCTTGATAGGACCCGAAGAAAAACAGTTTGTCTTTCCGAATTGGCCCACCGAGCGTCACACCAAACGTATTGCGTTTCAAATAGGGAACCGTACTGCCGCCGGTGGGACCCTTGGGATCCCTTAGTGTCGGGTCTTGATTGTAAAAAAACGGCGCGGCATTCCAGGCGCTGGTCTGATGATATTCATAAACGGCGCGGCATTCCAGGCGCTGGTCTGATGATATTCATAGGCCTGGCCGTGCAGCTCGTTCGTGCCGCTGCGCGTTTGCATGGTGATGTGCGCGCCGCTATAAGCCCCCTCCGATGCATCGTACATGGAGGTGTTCACCCGAACCTCTTCAAGGGTTTCCTGGGGCGGAGACGGTATGGCCTGGCCTATGGCGCTGTACACCGATGTGCTGGTTTGAATTTCGCCGCCGATCGAGGAAAAGTTTTCACCGGTATTCAGCACGGCGCGGTTGTCGGCTACGCCGCTCGATGTTTTGCCGTTGAAAATGTTGTTGGCCTGCACACCGTTCACGATGATGCTGTTGCTGGTGTCGCGCTGGCCGTTGGCAAAGATGTTTTGGTTGCCCAATCCGGCGTTGCTTCCGGAGCCGGTCAGAAAGTCCGCGTTCACACCGGGGCTTAGTAGCGCCAACTGCGTAAAGCTGCCGGTACCGAGGGGGGTGCCTTCGATCAAATCCTCGTTCAGCGTATACCCATTCGTGGTGTCCGTCTGGTTCAGCAGCGGCGTGGAAGAAACCGTGACTTGTGTGGTGACCTCACCAGGCTGTAGCGAGCCGTTAACGGTTGTGGTGACGCCGCCTTGCACCAAGATTTCCGAGTGAATCTCTGCCTTGAAGCCGTCGCGCGAAAAGGTGACCGAATACTTCCCGATGGGGAGTCCCACGATCAAGAAAGATCCATCGTCCTTAGTGACCGCGGTCTGTTCCAAGTTGGTCGCGGCGCTGTGAACCTTTACGGTAACTTTGCCGAGAACACCGCCGCTGACGTCTGTCACCGTGCCATTGATCGATCCGAGCGTTTGTTGCGGGAGCGCAGGCTTACCAAGCAGGCAGAAAAGCGCTAAAGGAATCATCCACAGTCGAAGCAGTTTTCGCATTTGCATACACCCCTTCCCTCAAAATACGGCGCGGCCGTTGCCATGCCTTTATCACATTCTCGGGACAAAAATCGAGTACTTCCTTGTGGATAACCCCGGACGCCCCCCGGCTAGCTGGCGAGATTATGGCGAGAAGATGAATGGAAGTAAAATGGGAAATTATAATGCTATGCATCTGTGCGGAAAGCCCTTCCGCGATAACTCCCGGGTTGAAGAAAAAAAGGTTCATGGCAGAGAAGCGATTGGGCTTGCGCTTTACAGAATCGCGTCCATTCTTTACTCTGAAGAAGCCATGTGGAATATCGAAGAACGGTTCTCACCGAAAGCAATCGAGAGTCTCGCGGCGCTAGGGTTTGCAGTGGGCAGCACGCGCGGCGTGGTGCGCGTCGAGAAATACGGCTGCGGCGCGGAATTCCGCAAGGGCCCCGACGATCTTTACCAGATGACCGTAGCTCCAACCATAATGCTGAAGGGCAAGTTCACGCGGCTGTGGGACGCCGGTTACCAGAAGTTTTTGCTGACCGACGAAGGACTGAAGGTGCCGGCGTTGGCGACGCATCTCGAAAACCTGCGGAAGTTCAACGAAGAACTGCGCACGGCGCTGGGCATTCCGACGTTTTACAACGAAGCGCTGGGCTCGGTCAGCCAGATCAGCGTGTACGACCGCGTCAAAGGCCGCAAAGGCGCCGTGCCGGACGAAACCGTGGGCGCACACGAATCCGGCAGCGGCCACTGAGGTTGTCGATTTCCGGCCGCGCGATTTTAATCGGGAATTTCAGCTTGCAGCAGCATTCTGAAGCTGGCGCCGGAACTGCTCGAGATCCACGCGATGCTTCGCCGCTTTCCGCTGGCCAATGAAGATGACAGGAACGTCCCAGCCGTAGCGCTCCTTCAGGGCGGGATCCGCGTCGATATTGACTTCCCGGAGGACAGCGCCGAACTCTCGCAAGAGCGGCGCGATAGCAGATTTTGCTTCGTCGCATAGGTGGCACCCCGGGCGCGAATAGAGGGTGACGTCGTGTGCAGCGGAAGCGGCAAGGCGTGCGTCTTCAGGATGGGTGCTCATCGTTTAAGTGCGAAGGTGCATCTTACCGGGGAGCAGGCGCGCTTGGGAAGAACGAGAGCATAATGACGAGGCCGTGATTGCGGCGCAATTGGGAAGAGGCGGAGCGAAATGGGAAAAGTTGTGGCGCTGATGGACGATTTGTTTTTCCAGATGAAGCTGGCGGAAACCGCAAAGCAGCTTGGGGTAGAAGTGAAAATAGCGACGAACGGCGAGGCGCTGGCGGGACTCATGCTGAGCGAGCCAAAACTCGTCATAGTGGACTTGAACGCCCGGAGCCAGCCGCTCCAGGCGATTGAAAAATTGCGGCAGACGCGCAAGGACGTTCGCGTGGTCGGTTTTCTGTCGCACGTGCAAACAGAGCTGGCCGCTCAAGCGCGGACAGCGGGGTGCGATGAAGTTCTGCCGCGCTCGAGCTTTACACAGAACCTGGCGGCGATACTGAGCGCGGCAAAGGATTGATGTGGACTCACTGAACTCCAGGGCCCGCAGGCGAGGCATTCTCCTGAGCTGTGCGATGCTGTTCGCCGCTACGTGTGTCTTCTCGCAGGAATCCAGTTCCAGGCCCAGCGAAGGCTCGGGGAGGGCGCCAGCCGAAACGACAAGTAGCGGGGGACCCAGCGCCTCGCTGAAAGCCGTGCTCTCGGCGGCTTGTTCCCAAAATCAAGCCGAGTTTGCCCGTTTTCTCACGGCTCGAAGCAAGGAGGCTTTTTCCCGCATGACGCCGCAAGCGCGCGTCGCTTTGATGAAGCGCTTCGTGCTATTGAATGAGCCGGGAAAAGCGACGGCCTCGGCGAATCCCGCAGGCCGCCCCATTGTCCGCTGCCAAACCCCCGACGTCACAACGGAGATGCAGATTGGCGGCGCCGATCTTCGCGACAATGTTGCCTTTCTTCCAATGGAGCTCCGCGATGCCACCGATACCACCGGCGCTGAGGCCCACCAGATCACTCTGGGGTTAGTACGCGAGGGTGGGGACTGGAAGCTGCTCTCGCTGGGGTTGCTCCTTCTGGATCTTCCTGCCTTGGAAGTGGAATGGGATGCCGCGGAGATGGAAACGACGGAACGAAGCGCCATCGAAGCTTTGAATAAAGTGGCCAAGGCCATCGAAGCCTATCGCAACAAATATTTGCGCTTGCCCGAATCCCTGGCGAATCTGGGCCCGCCGCTCCACGGTGCTGCAAATGGAGAAGCTGCTGGGCTCGTCGATTCCGATCTCGCGAACGGAGTGACGAACGGCTACAGCATTCGCTACGCGATACTCGGTGCGAGCACACTCGGCGCACCGGCAAAATACGAGTTGGCAGCAACTCCGCAGCAGTATGGGCGCACGGGACGCCGCTCGTTCTTCCGCGATTCCAATGGAGGTCTGCACGCGGCTGACCGGCGCGGTGCGGTGGGCAGCGAGACGGATCCCAAATTGGAGTAGGGCTTCCTCCCATTCATCTTCAACGCTTTGGAAGCGTCCGTTTTCCTTTTCACTCTGATTGGCACTTGAGCCTGGTTTGTGCTGTGCAAGACTTGGCGCTACTATCGTGCGATTCACAATGCCTAACAAAATCGCAACGCGATGGCTTCTTTTTCTGTTCGTACTTTCTGTATTCTTCCCAGTTCGAGCGGCGGGCCAGTCGCAAAGCAACTTCGGCTATGGGCCTCTTCCCGTCTTCGAACTTCACAGCGGCTTCTGGATCAATCTTCATCACGCGCTCTATCACGAAGCGAAGTTGCGAACCACCACTGCCGGGTCGCCGGACAAAAGCGCAAAAATCTCCGGCCCAACCTTGAACACCGCGCCGGGCGCAAAACCCTCTCTCACGCCCGCGGAACAGCGCAGCTGGGATGATGCCGTGGCGTACTACGCCGCGAATTACGCCGCCAAAGACTTGCTCTTCTCCACCGAGCTCATCCAGTTGAAAGATCAACTCGGCGATTTCGAGGATTGCGATGAACTTTCCGGAAGGAAGCGGAAATTCTGCGACGCGGGCTTGCCTGCGAAGCTGACGCAAGTCCTGGAAGCGGCCGCGCCCGTTTACCGCGCGCAACTTTGGCCGGAGCATGACCGCGCCAACCGTCGGTGGATCATGCGCGTCGCGCCACTCGTGCGCGAACAGGGCGTGGGCTTGTCGGAACGGCTTGCGGACATTTACCAGACGCGCTGGCAACGCGAGAAAATCCGTGTCGACGTCTCGGGCTACGCCAACTGGGCCGGCGCATATACCACTGTCGATCCCTTGCGCGTCACCATCTCCAGCCTAGACCCCCGTAATCAGGGCGCGGCAGCCCTGGAAGTTCTTTTCCACGAAGGTTCGCACGGTATTGCCGAGCCCGTGCAGGCCGCCATCATCCGTGAGTGCCGCCAGCGCGACAAAGCTATCCCTCGTGACCTTTGGCATGCGTTGGTTTTCTACACCACCGGTGAGGTCATCCGGCCAGTGCTTGGTGCTTCTGGCGCGACCGCGGGGGAGCAGGACGGTAGCGTACCAGGCGGCGGTTACACTCCTTACGCTTTGCGTGAAGGCCTCTATCAGCGCGACTGGAACACCTACTTCAGGTTGCTTCAGAAGTTTTGGCAGCCTTACCTTGATGGCCATGCGTCCTTCGACGATTCCATCGCGCGTATGGTCTCTTCGTTGTAATGCTCGGAATCCATTATTCGCCTTCCCCTGAATGCGCCCGTTCCAATTGTTCGCCGGACATCAATATGCTAGGCTTGAGTCGCAAGAAATCGCCCGGCCTGGCGCCGCGCAAGCCTCTGCAACGCGCAAGTTTCTTCCGTTCGTCTCCGATAGACCCTTCCTATGTGGGGAAGTCTCTCTGGGAGGAACCAACGCCAGGGCGAGGCGCCGCTTCACAGTTGTATATGGAATTACCGCCTCGCCGGAGTCGCCCTGGAAGAGGAAACGGACACGCCCATGTCTGGCCGACAAACAGCCTCGAAGACCGAGAAAGAGCCGGTCGAAATCAAGCTGGCGCACTCTCCGGATTCCGATGATGCGTTCATGTTTTATGCGCTTGCTACTCACAAGCTAGCCACGCCAGGATACAAGTACACGCATGTCCTCTCTGATATCCAGTCGCTGAACGAGGCCGCGCTCACGGAAACCTACGACGTTACTGCCATTAGCTTTGCCGCTTACCCCGCGCTCCGCGACAAATATATTCTCCTCGATTGCGGCGCCAGTTTTGGCGAAGGTTACGGACCTATCGTGGTTTCCACGAAGTCTCTTAAGCCAACTGAGCTCGCCGGCAAGCGCATCGCGGTGCCTGGGCTAAAGACCTCGGCCTATCTCACGCTCAAACTGTGCGAGCCGGACTTTGAGCCCGTGGTGATGCCCTTCGACAAAATCATCGACGCCGTTCAGAACAATCTCGTCGAAGCTGGACTTCTCATTCATGAGGGACAACTTTTTTTCCCAGCCAAGGGCTTGTACAAGGTGATCGATCTTGGCGTCTGGTGGCAGGAGCAGACCGGTTTGCCTTTGGCGTTGGGAGGGAACGCCGTTCGCCGCGCACTGGGCCCGAAGCTGGGCCGCAGTATCGCCCAGACAATTCGTGACAGCGTTTCTTACGGTCTGGAACACCGGGAAGAGGCTCTGAACTACGCCATGCAGTTCGCTCGCGAGATGGACGCCGACCTTGCCGACAAGTTCGTGGGCATGTACGTCAACAATTGGACGCTCGGCTACGGCGAAAAGGGCAGGCAAGCGGTGAAAGAGCTGATCACCCGCGGCACGAAAGCTGGTCTTCTTCCAGGCCCGCCGGAAGTCGAATTTCTTAGCGAAGGATAGACACTGCGATTCTTCTTTCGCCGCCCAGCGCTGAATCATTTTCCCCCAAAGCGCAAACGCTGGACTGGCTCGCCTTGACGCTTTTCGGTTAATCACTTAGTGTTTTTCGACAGGATTATGCAGAGACTACTTTCGACTTACCTTTTCGTATCGCGAAAATTGACGTCCGAACTCCTGGAGCAAATTGCCGGGGCAGGTTTTGAGGGCCTGGAGATTTTCTGCACGCGCAGCCACTTCGAGTATTCCATGAAAGCGGAAATTCAAGCCATGGCGTCCGCGCTCGAGCAGCACCATCTGCAGCTTGTCTCGCTGCATGCGCCGACGAGCCGCGACTTGAGCGCTATGCGCGAAAGCGGCACTCCGCTTTCCATCTGCGAAGTCGAGCGCGTCCGCCGTGTCGAAGCCATGGACGAACTGAAGCGGGTCATCGACGTCGCCGACGACTTGCCCTACGCCCGCCTCATCCTGCACATGGGCGGCCCCCGCGAAACTGCCGATCCCCGCAAGCGCGACGCCGCTTTTAGCACGCTCGAACATCTGATTCTGCACGCGCATCATGCGGGCGTCACGATCTGCGTGGAGAACACCATGAGCGAAATGGGTGATCCCAATTATCTACGCGCCTTTGTCGACGAAACCCGTCTCTCCGGCCTGCGTTTCAATTTCGATATTGGCCACGCGAACCTCTCCGACTTCCCAGAAGACGAGCGCCTTGAAAAAAGCTTTTCACCGCTGCGCGGTTTTGTCTCTTCCGTCCACCTCCACGATAACCACGGCGTGAAAGACGAGCACATTCCTCCTTACGACGGCGCTATCGATTGGCCCGCCGCCATCAAAATCCTCCAGTCTGCACGGCAAACTAGTTTGCCGCTGGTGCTCGAATTGAAGGAAAAGACCGGTCCTGAAGCACCAACAATTGCCGAGCAACTCGCCGCCGCCAGCACCTCTCAGGATCGCTTTGAAAAGGCATGGACCTCCGCAAAATGAGCGTCGCGAATGAAACGGGCCAGGTGACAACGATCACCATCGAGCAAGCGGGCAAGTACGAGGGGCAGGAAGTCACACTCAAGGGCTGGCTTTACAACTTGCGCGAATCGGGCAAATTGCTCTTCCCCATCTTCCGCGATGGCACCGGCATCATTCAGGGCGTCTGCGCGCTGAAAGAAAATCCCGAAGCGTTCGAATCCTTGAAGGGTCTTACCCAGGAATCCAGCGTTATCGTCACCGGCAAGATCCGCGCCGAAAAGCGCGCTCCGGGGGGCTACGAAATCGGCGTTAGCAACATACGCGTAGTGCAGAAAGTTCCGGAGAACACACCCTTCCCCATTCAGCTCAAAGAGCATGGGGTCGATTTTCTCCTTGATCAGCGCCACCTCTGGATTCGAACGCCCCGCCAAGCGGCGATCCTCCGCATTCGCGCCGAAGCCATCCGCGCCGCCCGCGAATTCATGGACGGCCAGGGTTACACGCTCACCGACGCGCCGATGTTTACGCCTGCCGCTTGCGAAGGAACCTCGACTCTCTTTGAAGTCAATTACATCGACGACCAGAAGGCCTACTTGACTCAAAGTGGCCAGCTTTACGCCGAAGCCATCGCCATGGCCCTCGGCAAGGTCTACACGTTTGGCCCCACGTTTCGTGCCGAAAAATCCAAAACCCGCCGCCACCTCACAGAATTCTGGATGCTCGAGCCCGAGGCCGCCTACGTCGAGATTGACGAAATCATGGCGCTCGGCGAAGGCCTCGTCAGCGCCATCGTGCAAGGCGTCCTCAAGAACAAGCCGCGCGAACTTGAAACACTGAAGCGCGATACCACGAAGCTCGAAAACGTGAAGCCCCCGTTCCCGCGCATCAGCTACGAAGACGCGGTTGCGTTGCTGAATAAAAACAGCAATCCGGCGAAGTTCGGAGATGACTTTGGCGGAGACGAGGAAACCATTATCTCCAGCTCCTTCGACCGTCCGGTCCTGATTCACCACTACCCAACTTCGATCAAAGCCTTTTACATGCAGCCGGACGCGCAGCGCCCCGAACTGGCCCTCGCTTTTGATATGATCGCGCCGGAAGGCTACGGCGAGATCATCGGCGGGAGCCAGCGCATCCATGATTACGATTTGCTCGTCAAGCGCCTCCACGAACACAACCTGCCCGCGGAGGCCTTCCAGTGGTATCTCGACCTCCGCCGCTACGGCAGCGTGCCTCACTCCGGCTTCGGAATGGGCCTTGAGCGCACCGTTGCGTGGATTTGCGGCACGGAACACATTCGCGAGGTCATCCCCTTCCCTCGCATGATTTATCGCGTGTATCCTTAGGGCGGGGTAGTTCGACGCTTTTCCCGTTTGTTCCTGCAATCTGGATTTAATTAGCGATTTGCCTGGCTCGCGTGCCTCGGTCTGTCGAACGACCGCGCGTTTGGTTTGCACAAGTCAAAAGTCATCCTTCACGGAGCTTCGCATGGCCCAAAAAGTTCGCATCATCGGCGTCCCCATGGACCTCGGCCAAAGCCGGCGCGGTGTGGACATGGGCCCGTCCGCAATGCGCGGCGCTGGCCTCCAATCCAGCATCAAGAAACTCGGCCTGCAAGTCGAAGACATCGGCAATCTTTCGGTGAAGCAACCGGAAGAAATGCCCGTCGGCGAAAAGCGCGCCAAGTATCTGCAGGAAATTGCCGAGACCTGCGCCGATGTCGCTGCCGCTGCGGAAAAATCCTTAAACGAAGGTTTTTTTCCGCTGGTCCTCGGCGGTGACCATTCCATTGCCGCTGGCGTAGCCGCCGGCGTGGCCAACTTTTTCCGCAGGGACAAAAAGCAAATCGGCTACCTCTGGCTCGACGCGCACGGCGACATGAACACGCCCGAGTCCTCGCCCTCAGGAAACGTGCACGGAATGCCGCTCGCTGCGATCATGGGCTACGGGGCCCCTGAACTGGTTGACCTTCTCGGCTTCAAACCCAAAGCGGAACCCGCCAACATCGTTATCGTCGGCGCCCGCGATCTCGACGCGCAGGAACGCAAAATCGTCAAGAAGTCCGGCGTCCACGTTTTCACCATGCGCGACATCGACGAGCGCGGCTTGCGCGACGTCATGTCCGAAGCTCTCAAGTACGCCATGGACGACACCGCCGGCATCGCTGTCAGCCTCGATATGGACTTCGTCGATCCCGCCGATGCGCCGGGAGTTGGCACTCCTGTCCGCGGCGGCGTCACCTACCGCGAAGCCCATCTGGCCATGGAGATGATCGCCGATACCGAGTCGATGGTTTCTCTCGAAGTCGTGGAGATCAATCCCATCCTCGATGAACACAACCGCACCGCGCTCCTTGGCGTCGAACTCGTCCTCTCCGGCCTCGGCCAGAAAATCCTTTGATCCTTCATTAGTTGTCAGTTCAGAACGCGGGATAAAACAACCACTCCACCAATCCTCGTTTTTCACTTATAACTGAAAACTGATAACTTTGAACTGCTGCACTGCCCGGCGGAATGAGATTCGACTCGTGACCCCTGACAACAAGAAGCGACTCAGAATTGGAATTCTATTCGGCGGGCGCTCCGGCGAGCATGAAGTCTCCCTCGCCTC
>Ga0209648_10000760_pt1 | contig 25204 bp, 21 predicted proteins | sample GraSoi2013_115cm_FD_185830 | JGI IMG/M metagenome (GOLD analysis project Ga0209648, IMG submission 185830) | Grasslands soil microbial communities from the Angelo Coastal Reserve, California, USA - Sample 9_17_2013_115cm (SPAdes) (version 2) | ecosystem: Environmental > Terrestrial > Soil >... | reverse complement strand
GAGCCGGTGGTGGACACCGCGCGTCGGACGCTCACGACGGTTATCACGTTATTGACGATGATGTTGCTCGGCATCGCATATCTCTGCCGAGCCTACCAGGTCGGCGCAGCGGAGCCGGGCCCGGGGTACCAGAGTGTGCTTTCGCAACTCACCGCAGCCGTGGCCGGACGCAACCTCTTCTACTTCATCACGATTGGTTCGGTGCTGCTGGTGCTTTCGTTTTCGGCCAATACCGCATTTGCGGACTTTCCGCGCTTGTGCCGCCTGATTGCGCAGGACCGCTATCTTCCCGTTCCGCTGGCGGAGCGTGGCCGGCGTCTCGTCTACACCTGGGGCATCACTACCCTGGCCGTGCTCTGCGGCGCATTGCTGATTTTCTTTGACGGCGTTACAGATCGCTTGATCCCGCTCTACGCTGTCGGAGCCTTTCTGGCATTCACGCTATCGCAGGCAGGAATGGTGGCGCACTGGAGGCGCAAAGGCGGCTCGCGACTGGCCATCTTTCTGAATGGGTTGGGCGCGATCGCGACCGGGGCGACTGTAATTATCGTGACCATCACGAAGTTCCTCGATGGAGCCTGGATCACCACGGTACTGATTCCGCTGATTATGATCATGATGTTCTCCATCCGGCGCCACTATGAGCACCTCCAGGCGCAAATATCCAAAGCGGCCCCGCTTGATGTGAGTGAACGCACAACGCCGATCGTGGTGCTGCCGGTGATGGCTTGGACGACAGTGTCACGCGCCGGATTACACTTTGCGCTTCAAATTTGCACCGAAATTCACATCGTACATGTCAGCACGGGAGATAGAGATAAAGAATTCCTCAACAACTGGCGCAAAGTGGTTGAGGAACCGGTCCGGCAAGCAGGTTTGCGCATGCCCCAGGTGAAAGTTCTGAAGTCGCCGTACCGGTTCGTGATCGCGCCGATCGTGGATTATGTGCTGGAGTTAGAACGGAAAAATCCGGGACGGTGCATCGCAGTCATCATTCCGGAATTGGTCGAAAAGCACTGGTATCACAATTTTCTTCACAACCAGAGAGCCACGTGGCTCAAGGCGGCACTTTTGATGAAAGGAAACCGGCGCATCGTCACTATTAACGTGCCATGGTATCTCGATGAGTGATCCCGCCACGTGCCCGCCTAAAGCTCCCATAGGCGCACAAACCTCTCCCCACCGGCCTTTTGGCCTCCGCCGGGTCCGCTGGGCGCGCCGAGGACTCGCTAAGCAGTAGCTATTTGGTGAAAATCAGAAGCGTGAACGTATTCGGTATTATCGCCGGCCGCGGCCGCGGATTTTCCGGCGAGGCCGCAGGGGCCGGACCGAAGTCTGCCGTTACGGTGTAAATGTTGTGATTACCGGTATCCAGCGCCATAGTGCGCGCACCGGTTTGCGTCTTGACGGTATCGACAACCGTATATTTGTCCGGAGAATCTTCGTGTGCCGCTGTAATTGTGCCATCGCCGCAAGAAGAGAATGCCAGCTGGGTGCCCGGATCGAACCAGGTGGAGTCGATGCCGTTTCCAATCGGTATCTTGGCGACTGATTTTCCCGTGGTGTAATCGACTACGACCATTTGCTGATTGTGGCAGCCGACGAAGAGCCGTTTGTGCGCGGTATCAATGGCCAACCCACTGGGCGATTCACAACCTTCAATGGGCCGATTATTCAGCACCTTGAAGGCCTTGGAGTCAAACTCGACGAGTAGGGTCTTGTCTTCATTGTTGACGAAGATGTGTCCCTGATCATCGGCTACCGCGGCTTCCGGTTTGCCGCCAAGCGGTACCGTACCCGCCACCTCGCCGGTTTTGGCGTCGATACCGGTAGCGTCCTGGCTGCGGGCATTGAAGACGAAAACGCGCTTCGACGCGGGATCATAGAGATAGCCATCCGGCCCCTGAGCAGCCGGCAGCGGGACTTCTTTGATCACTTCGAGGGTCTTAAGATCGAAGATGGTTACAGAATTCGATTGGCCGTTGCTGCTGAAGCCGCGGTTGAGTTCCGGAACCAGCGCGGCTCCGTGCGTTCCCTTCAAATTCGGAATGTCGCCGACGACTTTTCCGTCGGGATCGACAACCATGATATGCGTTCCACGAGAGATATAGACACGATGGGAGCTCGGATCAGCATTGACGTAGTCCCAACCGCCTTCGCCGCCCAGCACGACCTTTTTAACCAAGTGGTAGCCCGTACCCTGAGGCGCGGCGATCGCGTATGCAACCAATGCAGCGCTACCAGCAAGTAACAGAAGAGCCCAGAGAGTCCTGCGCATGACACACCTCCCTATTGAGTTACCAAGCCTCCGACTTTAGCTACCTGTTGCTGGAGCTATAGACGCGCGCAAAAGTACGGTAGTTCCCTCTATTTTTCGTCGCACCTTCAGACCATGAGCTTCGCTGCGAGCTTTGATGCGTTCGAAGAGAGCAATTCAGGGAATGCTCACAGTCGCTGTCAGCCGCGGTAGAGCCATCGCGCCAGGTCCATATTATGCTGGAAGTAATCGCTCGAAGGCGTGTTTTGTGCGTGATAAATGAGCAGAGGAATATTTCGCTCGTGTTCGGATCCGTGTGATCGCAGCCCACTCGAGAAGTTCTCCTGTTCCGTGTCCATTTCTCCGAAAAGCGTGTCCTTATCGCCCCACACAACCAGATCTCCGATGCGTGATGGCATGAGTTTGTATTCGTGCGCCGCCGCTTCGCGCGTGAGAACTCGCTCGCAGCCCTTCAGTTCGGTGAGAATTCCGCGAACCCTTTGGGCATCCTGAGGACTCTTGAGATAGACATAGGCCGCTCCCGAACAGCCGCGGTTGTGTTTCACGTAACGGTCGCGGCCCGCGGAAAAAGCTTTCCGTAGTGACACGCCGCGCCGGGCACAAACTTTCTCCAGATCGTAGCAACGTGTTTTGGCGTTCATGCCGTGGTCGGCGGTGACCAGGAATGCGGCATCCGGAGCCGCGCTCATCGCTTGCCCGAAAAGCTCGTCCAAGCGCGCGAGGTGTTCTTTCGACTCGGGTGCCTCCGGAGCCCACATGTGCATGGGGTAATCGGTTGTGTGCACGTAAAGACAACCGATATCCGGGCGATTTCGCAGAATATCGATGGCGGCGCGCAGCAGCCAATAATTGATCTCGCTGCTGTAGATTGACGGCGACGGGCCGAGTCTTTTCACCCATTCTGGCGTCGGCTCCTCAGCGGTCAGGACAATTTCCGCCCCGCGCAGGAGGAAGGTGACCGTCTTGGCCTTACTCGAAAGGAGCGCCGACTTGACGCCCTGCTTGGCAGCCCGTTCGAATAGGGTGGGAGCAAGCAAGAGGTCCGCCGATTCCATGTAGTCTTCGATCCCACGCTTCTCGTCGAAATAGGAGTTTCCCGTGATCCCGTGCACCTCGGGCCAAACTCCGCAGCAGATTGAGGCGTTATTGATGTTGGTAACCGAAGGCATTAAGCCCATCACGGATTTGTAGAGCCCGTCGCGTTTCCACTGAGCAAGAACGGGCATCCTGCTTTCGGCGAGGTAGGCGGGGCCAAAACCGTCGAACATAATGACGACGGTCCTTTGTAGTGAGCTCTGCCGGCCTTGTGCGCCCGCGAGGCGGCCTAAAACCGCAGACGCGGCGGCAGCTCCGCCATATGTGAGGAAAGTTCGGCGGCTGGAGAGATGCGTCATCTCATCGATCTCCACCGTGTGCAGATTAGTCTGAAAACAGGCTTCAAGAGCACATGCAGTTAATCAGCCACGGCCACGGCACCGGCCGCACGCTTATCCGAATAAGTCACTCTGACTTATCGTACTTCTGATCTCCCAAAGCGCTATCTTTCAAAGACGAGCCATCGGGAAGCACGATCTTATTCAAGCGTCCGACCGAGTTGCCGGTTTTCGATTGGAAAATGTAAGCGGTGATTACGTCCCCGGGTTTGACGGAATTCTTGGTCCAACCAATAAGGGTCAGAGCCGAGGGACTGCCCGCCTCCGCGGCCCAGTGCGCAACGTTGCCCTTGTCATCCTTTGCGTCGAACATGACGATGGAGTGCGGATTCGCCCAGATGAACTTCGTCACCGTCGCATCCTTCAAGACAACTACTTTGGTTGTCTCATACACCGCACTGCCATGATGGGCGAATGTCGGACCGCAAATCGCTAAAAGACCAACCATGAAGCCGGCAAAAGCGATCACCTTGCTTTTCACTTGGCGCCTCTCAGGGTGATTGGTACGAGACCGGAGCGTACGCCACGCGGCAGCACGTGTCAATCACGCGGAGCATGGCGGCTCTTCCGGTTTTGGCGACAGAAGTCAGCCTACTTCTTGCCTTTCGGCCACAAAACGCCTTGGTCTTCTTTTGTAACTGGACCCAGCCCTTTGTAAACAAATTTCTGCACGCGTTGCCCGTGGTAGGTCTCGGTGGTGAAAATATTGCCTTTCGAATCAGTGGCAATGCTGTGCACGCCATAGAATTCGCCCGGCTGGCGTCCGCCCTCGCCGAAGGTAGTGAGAACTTCCAGCGTATCGCGCAGGATGATATGTACTCTGTCGTTCTCACCATCGGCAAGATAGATGTATTTTTGCTCCGGATCCTTCGAGAATGCGATGTCCCAAGCCGATCCGGAACCCAGCGTTCTTTTGGCGACGAACGCTTCCTTCACGAACGTGCCGTCTGGCTTGAACACCTGAATGCGGTCGTTCGCACGGTCGCAGACGTACAGCAATCGGTCAACAGAGAGGTCAGCGCAATGCACCGGATTGCGGAATTGCTGCGCGGGCGGTGCGTCCGGATTGTATGCGCCCAGGTCGGTATCCTCGGGTTTGTGGCCGTAGGCACCCCAATGACGCTTGTACTTGCCGGTCTCCGCGTCATAGACAATCACGCGATGGTTTCCGTAGCCATCGGCGACGTAAACTTCGTTAGTCTCCTTATCGATAAAGGTCTTGGCAGGCAGTCGGAGGTTCTCCACGTCATTGCTGCCTTTGCTTTGCTTCGGATGACCGATTTGCATCAGGAATTTGCCATCCTGGGTGAACTTCAGAACCATGTTGTCGTTGAAGCTCGATCCGCCGCTTACTTGTGTCTCGTCACCGCCGCCCTGCGCACCCCGGCCGTTCCCGCCAATCCAAACGTTGCCCTTGTAATCGATGGTGATCCCGTGGTTTGAAGACGGCCAATCATAACCTTTGCCAGGGCCGCCCCAGTGGGCGATCAGGTTCCCCGCTTCATCAAAGGCTAGAACCGGCGGCGCCGCGGCACAGCACTGCGCGATGGGCGGATTCGTCGCAGCGTGCAATTCGCCGCGTTCCAGTGAGCCCTGCCGATGGATGATCCAAATGTGATCCTGGCCGTCGACCGAAACTCCAATGGTCATGCCCAGCAGCCAGTGATCCGGCAGAGGCTTAGGCCAGAGCGGATCGACTTCAAATGTGGGCGCCTGAACTCCGGCGGCCTCAACCGCGGCTCTCTTTTGCAGTATCGAGGACCCGATCCCGAGCAGGCCGATAATCACGAGAAAAGTTGCGCCCTTATAGAGATTGCGCCTCATACTCTTTCCTCCTCTCAGCTGTGGCCGTCGTCAAACGGCACATTTGCGATTCGAAATGCTGTAGTTAATCCGGCGGGACCTGACGGGCGCCACTATACACGATTGGAGTTACGGCGAGGCGGTTATTTTCGCTCCCGGAAGCTCAAGGGAGGCTCCAGGTTCAAGCCAAACGGTCCGAGCTACCCAAGGATAGCTGCAATTGGTTTTGCAGAGAAAATCGATAGGCTTCGAAAGACAAGCATTACAACCGCCTTCAAGAGAACAGCCATTACCTCATGCTCAAGTTATGAAAAGAATGGTGGGCCTGGGTTGACTCGAACAACCGACCTCACCCTTATCAGGGGTGCGCTCTAACCACCTGAGCTACAGGCCCATCAATAACTTACGAAGGGGGCATTCTTGCGGTGTCGGTTCTGGTGCCGGTTGGCTGCTCCGACCAGTCTGTTGCCTCTTTTCGATGTGAACCGAATACGCGCATCCATGAACTTTTACTCGCACGTTTACGAAGTATATCCGGCCAGCCGTTCGACGGCAACGAGCTTCGCATCAACGCCCTACAAGGCATGGTCTTGATTTCTTTCCAGAAAGAAATATATTATTCGGGCGGCGGTTCGTCAAGCAGGTCCGACACCTAAGGAGGACACCGTGCGCTGGTATCATCATCTTGCTTGGTTTTTCGGAGGAGCTTTTCTGGTCAACTTCGTCCCACACTTTACCAACGGAGTTTCGGGCCGTTCATTTCCCACCCCATTTTCTTCACCTCCCGGGCAAGGACTTTCTCCTTCGTGGGTGAACGTGCTCTGGGGCCTGTTTAATTTGCTTATCGGCTACTTGCTGATCTGCCGCGTCGGAACGTTCAGCCTTCGCCGCACCAGCAGTGTTGCCGTTCTGGGACTTGGCGCCCTCTTGACGGCCGTCATGCTGGCGCGAGCCTTCGCCCCGATCTTCGCCGCTCGCTAGGCACAACTCCGCGCCTCGGAGCCCGCCCGCTCCGACGCGCAAGTGTGCTCTAAAGCCGCCGGGCTGAAACGGGCGCTACTCATGGGAAGACCGAAGGAAGTCACAGACGAGCAGATCGTCGTGGCCGCGCGGCGCTGTTTCCTTGAGCGCGGCGCAGGCGTATCGGCAGAGGACATCGCGCGTGAGATCGGTGTGACCCACACGACGATCTTCAACCGCTTCGGCTCGAAGGAGGCGCTGATGATCGCCGCGCTCGGTCCGCCCGAGAAGATCCCGTGGGTGGTCGCGCTCAAATCCGGGCCCGATGACAGCCCCATCCGCGAGCAACTCGCGGAGCATTGCATGGTGATGTCGGCCTACTTTCAGAATTTGCAGGCCGGGCTGGCCGTGTTGCATGCGGCCGGCATCACGCGCGAGAGGATTTGGCGCGGTCGCAAGGGCGCGCCGCCGCCGGTGCAGGCGTTTCGCGCGCTCACTGAGTGGCTGCGGCGCGCTCAGGGCCAAAGGCGCTTGGCAAAGTGCGATGTCAAAACCCTGGCCGCGACGATACTTGGGGCGCTGCACAATTGGGCATTCACCTTGCGCGTCTGCGACGAATCGTCGGCGACCGCGACCGGTGAGCGCCACGTCCAGCGCTTCATCGACCTCTTATGGAACGGAATTGGAGTAGGCAAGTCGTGAGCGGCTAACCCGTGTACTCGATGGATGTCCGCAACATCCTCACGGCCCGGAACCCCTCGCCATGTGCCGAAGTAGATAGCCCCTGAAAAGCCGCTCAAAAGCCGCAAACTGTGAGAACTCAGCATCCCATCGATCAGCAAAGTCCGCGTCTCATCAGCAACAGCGCCACCACGAAGATTTCGCACTAAGCTAAGGCTCTTAGAATCTGTAAGTTGTTATCCTCCACCTAAAGCGCTTCACCAAACGATTTGGCACACCTCTGTATTGACGCGGTAGCTCGACCTGCGCCCTCACAACTGTATCGAAGCTACTAATAGTCCGTTCGAGCGCGGCCTGCGAAACAGTACTAATGGGCCATTCAGGAACCTCAGCCATAAACCCTATATCTATGTGGCTCGTACCATCGGGCTGATCTTGTGCCTGGTTCTTGATTTTAAGTTTTGAGAGAAAGGCGCACGCGCGCGCGGCAGTTCGAAATCCGGGAAGGGTTGTCGGTGAAACGGCAAGACCAACGGCCCCAAACCATATGCCGATTGATGCCCTAGATCAGGAAATCATCAAGAGCCTGCCGAGTTTGGCGGACGTGTACGAAGCGTACGGCGTCCAGGTCAATGCCTTGCCTGTTGATGACATATTTTCTCTCTACGAACGGACCGGCTTTCTCTATCCAGACAAGGCGGCGCGGCTCATCCCGCATTTGGAGCAGGTAAAAGAGAACTGGCGGCGGATGTTGCGGCGCGGAGACTCGCTTCTCTACGTTTTGACTGCCGGCGATCGAAAACACGGTTTGGCGTCGATTGCCGTCTGGCGCACCGCCCAGAACGGGTGGACCTCTCAACACTTGGTGTCCGAGAATAACCCCTACGCCTCTCGGGCGGTGATGCTATCTGGATCGGCTGCCAGCTTTTTGAAAGGCGTTGACGCGTCCCACCAGAATTGGTTTCGCCCCGAAAACCGTTTCCCATCGCGGGTATTCGGGTCCATGGTCCAGACCATCGGTGAATCCTTCTCGTCCGTTCAGCGGCATATGTATTTTTCGCTGCCGCGAAAATTGGTTCTGCCGGCGCAAAAAGGAATCCGGGTTGTACCCTACAGCCCGTCTCAAAAAGAGCCGCTCTGTGCCATCGCTACCGCGGCCCGTGGCACCGTCTATGTGACCGCGGAGGAATTGCAGGACGACGTTGAGTTCAAAGCGGTCGACGAGATGTATCGCAGCGTGGGGCTCCGACGCACCCGCCGCGCGTGGCTGGCCTATCGCGGCTATAAGGATGAACCGATTGGAGCAGTGATTGCCTACCGCGGTCCTCTCGGCGTCAACTTCAGCTACATCGAAAATCGCTGCGACTTATTGCTACACCCAACGCTTCCAGATTCTGACGTTCCCGGCGTCGCGGCCGGCCTCCTGAAAGCAGCGTCGAGCGCCTATCAAGGTTTTGAGCTGAGCGCTATCCCGGTCATCACCGATCAGATTGCCGCGGCCGCCCTGACGCAGTTGGGGGCGGAGTTCCTTCGTCATTATTGCCAGGGCATATGGCTGAGAGGCGGTCAACTTCGGTTCTACCGCCACGTAGATGGCTTCTACTCGAGATTGCTGGCTCGGTCCGAGAGGCACTCGAACCAAGTAACGTTCGTGGGCTAGGGAAGGCAATGGTCAAGGCCGCAACAGTCGATTACATCATGGACGACCCGCGCGAGGCGGCGCGGCTGGAAGCGAAGGTCGATCCCGAGGCTTGGGTGCAGAAATATATGGCCCATCACATCGCAAGGGGCATGGAAGTACTCTCCGTGGGCTGCGGACCAGGCGTCATTTTGAGAGCAGTCTGCGCGTTGTATCCCTCGGTTCGGGGAACCGGCATAGATATCAGTCCAGAGCGCGTCCAGGAAGCCATTCGGAAAAATCGTGATAACCCGCGAACGCGATTCGTTTGCGAAGACGCGCATGCGATGCAATTCCCTGCTGAGAGCTTTGACCTCGTTTATTGCCGCATGTTGATGCAATACCTCCAGCACAAGGATCGTGCGGTCGCCGAATTGGTCAGAGTTTGCAAGCCTGGGGGAACGGTTCTGCTTCAAGACCTCGATGGCCAACTTCTGTGGCATTACCCGGAAGACCCGGCTCTGCAACGCGCGCTGGAAAAAACCGTAACAGCTCTGGGAAGTACAGGTTTTGATCCTTTCGTTGGCCGCAAGCTTTTTTCGCTGGCTCGCAAGGCAGGTCTGGAAAACCTGAATGTTCAGGTGGAGTGCTACCACTTGATCGCCGGGGAGATCGCCCCAGGCGTTCTGAAGCAATGGGAACTGAAACTGGAGATTGCGAAGCCTCAGATGGCGCGAATCCTTGGCAGTGAAACCGAAGCGAGAGAGTATTCGCGGAAATTTTTGGAATATCTGAGCCGGCCAGACACGCTTACGTATTCTACTGTGTTCACCGTGACCGGCGAGAAGCCGTTGTGAACCCGTCTGCTTGCGTCGGGAATGCGGGCTAATGATTCACGGGAAAAGAATTTAACAGGCCAAACGCTGTATCAAGAAAATTCGGGTTGGGGCTCCCACGCCAGCTTCGCTGGCCATCTCCTAGAGGGGGGATTTGGACATGTCGTCGATACCTAAGAACAACATCAGCTTGATGGCCTCTGCGGGCCGCATCCTCTTGCTCGGCATGCTTAGCGTGTCTCAAGTGGCCAATGTGTCGGCGTCGGGCCCCCGTAGCCCGCAGAATGTCCCCGACGACCCCACTAAATTGAGCTTGGAAGACCTCATGAACATATCGGTCGCCAAGAGGCCGCAGAAGGTGGCCGACTCGGCGGCAGCGGTCTTCGTCATCACGCAGGAGGATATCCGTCGTTCCGGGGCGGCCAGCATTCCGGAGGCCCTGCGCATGGTTCCAGGCTTGCAGGTGGCGCGCATTGACGAGAACAAGTGGGCCATCGGCTCCCGAGGATTCAACGGCCGGTTCGACAACAAGCTGCTTGTCCTGATCGATGGCCGCAGTGTCTACACGCCTCTCTTCTCGGGCGTCTACTGGAACGTGCAGGACGTCGTGCTCGAAGACGTGGAACGCATCGAAGTCATTCGCGGCCCAGGGGCCACATTGTGGGGCGCTAACGCCGTCGACGGCGTGATCAACATCATTACGAAATCCGCCAAGAACACCCAGGGAGGACTTGTAACGGCAGAAGCCGGATCGGAAGAACGAACGGCTGAAAGCGTGCGCTACGGTGCCAAAGCCGGGGACAAAACTTATTACCGGGTCTATGGCAAATACTATGATTGGCATCCCTCAATAGATACGACAGGCGCAACCGCTTCCGACGGATGGCATGCGTTGCGCAGCGGGTTTCGCGTCGACTCTAATATCACAACGGCCAATTCACTAACCATTCAGGGCGACATCTATCACGATAATTTCGGTGAGACTCTGACGGTTCCTTCGTTGACCTCACCGACATTTTCGAGCACCTATCCCAATAACGGCTACAACAGCGGCGGCGATCTGCTCGGCCGCTGGACTCACTCCTTTGCGCGATCTTCGACCTCACTCCAGATGTACTACGATCGCACCAATATCGCGGACCCTACCGTTTTTGGCGACCACGAGTCCGTATACGATATCGATTTCCAGCACGACATCCACCTGGGCGAAAATCAGGAATTGGTGTGGGGCTTGGGCTACCGCTCCATTCAGGACAACAATGGCTCCAGCTTTACGGTAGCCCTTCTGCCCGACCACAGCAGCCTGAACCACTACAGCGCATTCGTGCAGGATGAAGTGGACCTGCTAAAGAACCGCGTGCACGTTACGGTTGGTTCTAAATTCGAGCACAACCCGTTCACGGGATTCGAATTCGAACCGAACGTCAGAGTGCTGGGAACGCTTACCAAGGAGCAATCCATCTGGGCTGCTGTTTCGAGAGCCGTCCGCACGCCCGCTCTGACCGAGGAGGGTCTGCAGTTGAACGAGGCGATTATCCCGCCTGGGACTCCTCCTCTGAATAGCCCGCTGCCGGTAGTCGAGGCTATTTTCGGAAGCCCGCTGTTCGGTTCAGAAGATCTTCTGGCCTATGAGGTTGGCTATCGCGTGCAAGCGACCAGTTCGTTCTCGCTGGATGTGACCGCCTTTTATAACAACTACACCAATCTCAGATCGGCGGAGCCGGGTGCGCCCATCCTCCAGGGCAGCCCGTTTCCGACCTACGTCGTTCTTCCGTTCGTCGCGAGCAATAAGATGAGCGGAGGAACGTACGGCATCGAACCTTTCGCAGAGTGGAAAGTGCTGCCCCGATGGAAACTTAGCGGCTCTTACAGCTTTCTGCGCATGAACATTCGCAAGAACGCGGACAGCCTGGATCCGACGCCTGATATCCCGAACGGGGCGAGTCCGCGTAATCAGTTCTATTTCCGATCCTCTTTGGATTTGCCCAAGCATTTGGAGCCGGATTTGATGCTCCGCTATGTGGATCAGCTTCCCAGCCTAAATATACCCAGCTATTACTCACTGGATTTCCATATCGGTTGGAAGCCAATTTCAAAGCTGCAACTCTCCTTCGGCGGCCAGGATCTGCTGAACAGCCGCCACTTGGAATTTATCCCGGAGTTTATCAACACGTTGCCCACCGAAGTCCGCCGTACGTTCTACGGCGGTATTGCTTGGACTTTTTAAGACGGAGCCGGATGAACTCGCGTGCTGCCTATTTTTCAGCTGCGCGATAAGACCCTAATGAGATTGCTGCGACCAATTATCGCGATAGGAATCTGCTTGAGCCTGGCCTTTGGCGCCAGCGCTCAGACGCTCGATTCGTTTGATTCCTCCGAATATCTCATTAAGGCCGGCTTTATTTACAATTTTGCGAAACTGGTGGGATGGCCGCAAGGCGCTTTCGCCCAGACGGATTCTCCGATCGTCATCGGGATTTTGGGCACCGATCCCTTCGGCGGAATTATCGACCACATTCTGGCGGACAAGCAGATCGACGCACGCCATTTCGTTATCAAGCGGTTGAAATGGGGAATGGACCTCAAAGGGTGTGACATCTTGTTTATCGGCTCGTCAGAAGCCGTGCATCTCGAAGAAGTCATCCATTCGTTGAAAGGCCTGCCCGTCTTGACGATCGGAGAAACGCCGGGTTTTGCGAGGCGCGGCTGCATAATCAACCTGGTCGTGGAAGATAACAAAGTTCGGTTTGAGGTCAATCTCGACGCCGCCAAACAGGCGGACCTGAATATCAGCTCCCGGTTGCTGGCGCTGGCGAGAATCATTCCGCAGTCCGCGGCTGATGCAAGGTAGCCCCGAATGAACCTTCAGAATCTATCCATCAAGGGCAAGCTGATGCTCATCACCATGTTGACGAGCAGCGCAGCTCTGGTCCTGTCGTCCGCGAGTTTCCTCATCTACGACCTCATCTCCTTTCGTCATTTGCTCACCCTGGACCTGATGACCCAGGCCCAGATCATTGGCTATAACAGCGCCGCGGCTATGGCCTTCCGCGACGAAGCCGCGGCTACCGCGACGTTGTCGGCCCTCACGGCAAAAGAAGACATCGTGGCAGCGGTCCTTTACAGCCCCGACGGAACCATCTTTGCGCATTATTTTCCGAACGGCGCCGCGCATCCCTCGACGCTGCCCGGCCGCTCGCAAGAGAACGGCTATCGGTTTGAGGGCGGCTATTTGGAAGTTTTTCGGGACGTCACGCTGAACGGCGAACGCGTCGGAACGCTATTTTTGCAATCCGACCAGCGCCAGTGGACCCTCCGGGCGAGGAGATACAGCGCCATTGTCGGTATTTTCGTGCTGATCTCGGGATTATTTGCCCTCCTCGTCTCATCGCAACTGCAAAGACTGATTTCCAGGCCGATCTTGCACTTGGAAAACGCGATGAGAATGGTTTCCACGAATAAGAACTACGAAGTTCGCGCCACGAGATTTTACAGCGACGAGATTGGCAGGCTTATTGACGGCTTTAATACCATGCTGTCCGAGATTCAACACCGCGATACCGCCCTGCAGCGCGCCAATGACGAACTGAAAACAAGAACCCGGGAGCTGGAAGGCGAAATCATCCACCGTAAACAGACCCAGGAAGAATTGCTCAAGGCCAAGCACGCTGCCGAAGATGCCAGCCGCGCAAAGAGCGCATTTCTCGCCAACATGAGCCACGAGCTGCGCACCCCCCTCAACGCCATTATCGGGTACAGCGAAATGCTCGAGGAAGAAACGCGCGACTCGGGAAAGGCTGAGAATCTGCACGACCTGCGGAAAATTCAATCCGCCGGAAAGCACCTGCTCTCCTTGATCAACGATGTGCTCGATCTTTCCAAGATCGAGGCTGGCAAGATGGGTCTGCACCTGGAGACATTCGACGTCTCGCTGATGGTCGAGGACATGGTCACTACGCTGCAGCCGGCCATCGCCAAGAATTCCAACAATGTTCGGGTTCGCCTGGCTGACGACGCCGGGATGATGCGAGCCGATGCCACCAAGGTACGGCAAATCCTATTCAACCTGATGAGCAATGCCTGCAAGTTTACCGATCACGGGACGATCTCCCTGGATGTCAGTCAAAGCGCCATGGAAGGCCAGGAATGGATTCGATTCCGCGTCAAGGACACGGGCATTGGTATCAGCTCCAAACAGCAGGAAAAGTTATTTCAAGAGTTCACTCAGGCCGACGCAACGATCTCGCGCAAATACGGAGGAACCGGCCTTGGCCTCGCCATTAGTTATCGATTTGTGCAAATGATGAAGGGACGTATCAGCGTGGAAAGCCAGGAGGGCCGGGGATCCACGTTCACCGTGTATCTGCCAGTCCAAGTCACTTTGGATGTGACTGAATCTACGCAGGTGGAAGGAGCCGGCGGTCCGCTTGCGGGATCGAACCAACACAAACCCGAACTCGATACGATTCTCGTGATTGACGATGACCCGGCTGTCCGTGACCTGATGTCGCGCTTCCTCACCAAGCTGGGTTTTACCGCTGTCGCTGCGGCCGGTGCTGATGAGGGGCTGCGGCTGGCCCGCGAAGTGAATCCCCTGGTCATTACCCTTGACGTGATCATGCCCGAACGCGACGGCTGGGACGTTTTGCGTCAGATCAAGAGCGATCCTCAACTGGCGCAGATCCCGGTCATTATGGTCACCGTGGTCGATAACCAAGCGATGGGCTTTGATTTGGGCGCCTCCAACTACTTGATCAAGCCCGTCGACCGCGACCGTCTTGCAGTCCTGATCGAAAAGCATCGCGTAGCGCGTTCCACGAGCGCGAATGAAGCCAAGGTTCCTTCTCGCCCAGCGACATCTAAGGAAGAGCGGCGGCCCGTCGAAGTTGAAGTCTCCAGGAGAACCATATGATGCCGAAAATCCTGCTCATCGAAGATAACGAAATGAATCGCGACATGCTCTCTCGGAGACTCCAGCGGAGGGGCTATCGCGTGATCACCGCTCAGGATGGCGAACAGGGCCATGTGCTGGCGCGTTCTGAGAGCCCCGATCTGATTTTGATGGACATCAGTCTTCCGGCCATGGACGGATGGGAATTAACACGGCGCCTCAAGGCCAGCGACAATACGCGGCATATTCCCATCATCGTGCTGACGGCCCATGCCCTGGTGACGGATCGGGCCAAAGCATTCGAAGCTGGTTGTGATGATTACGACACCAAGCCCATCGACTTCGAGCGCCTCAGCGAAAAAATCGAAAGCCTGCTTGCCGAGAAGAAACCGTCATGAACTCACGCCCCAGCCGCCTGCTCATCGTTGATGATAACGAAATGAACCGAGACATGCTGGCCCGCCGGCTGGCGCGCAAGGGCTATGTCATTGGGCTTGCGGAAAGCGCCAAGGAATTGCTGCCAAGAGTCAAAGAGGACGGCATTGATCTGCTATTGCTCGACATCGAGATGCCGGAAGTCACTGGATTGGACGCCCTGCACTCCCTGCGCGAATGCTACTCGCCCATTGAGCTGCCGATCATCATGGTCACTGCAAAAAATCAGAGTGACGATATCGTCAAAGCGCTGGAAATGGGGGCCAACGATTACCTGACCAAGCCGATCGACTTCCCCGTGGCCTTGGCGCGCATCGGTACGCAGTTGGCCCATAAGAGGGCCCAGGAGGCGTTGAGGGAAAGCGAGGAGCGCTATGCGCTGGCGGCTCGCGGCGCCAACGACGGCCTTTGGGACTGGAATCTCGTGACCAGCGCAATGTATTTCTCTCCTCGTTGGAAGGCCATGCTGGGGTTTCGCGAAGATGAAATCGAGGATCGTTTGGAGGAATGGATCGGCCGAATTCACGACGCGGATCGGGAGCGCGTCAAAGAAGAGATCGCAGTTCATCAAAAGGGCCTGACACCCCATTTTGAAAGCGAGCATCGCTTGCTGCACAAAGACGGCGGCTTTCGATGGATGCTCAGCAGGGGGCTCGCCGTTCACGATGCCACGGGAAAAGCTTTGCGCATGGCGGGTTCCCAGACCGATATCACGGAAAGAAAGGTGTCCGATCCGCTGACCGGCCTCCCGAATCGCCTTCTTTTCATTGATCGTCTGGGCCGCCTGATCAAACACTCGAAACGCCGCAAAGACCATCTGTTCGCTGTGCTCTTCTTGGACCTCGACGGCTTCAAAATGATCAACGATAGCCTGGGCCACCTCGCCGGAGACCAACTCCTGGTCGGAGTGGCCAATCGATTGGAAAAGTGTTTGCGCTCGTCGGATACGGTTGCACGCCTGGGAGAAACATTTACGGTCGCCAGGCTTGGGGGCGACGAATTCACGATTCTACTCGACGACCTCAAGGATCCGGCCGATGCGAATCGGGCCGCGGAGCGGCTGATGAAAGCATTGGCACCGCCGTTTCTTCTGGCTGGCAAGGAGGCATTTACTTCCATCAGCATCGGCATAGCCTTGAGCAATACCGCCTATGATCAACCGGAAGACATGCTGCGCGATGCCGATACCGCCATGTACCGGGCCAAGTCGCTGGGTAAAGCCCGCTACGAAGTCTTCGACGCGGATATGCGTGCCAGCGTAATGGCCCGCCTGCAATTGGAGACGGACTTGCGCCGCGCGATCGAGCGAAACGAATTTTGCAATTTCTATCAACCGATTGTCTCTCTCGATTCCGGACGTGTGGTCGGTTTTGAGGCGCTTTTGCGCTGGCGGCATCCGACAAAAGGAATGATTGCTCCGGAAGAATTCATCTTCGTCGCCGAAGAGACCGGAATGATCCGCGAGCTGGGCTGGTGGAGTTTGCGCGAGGCATGTCGCCAAATGAGCAGTTGGAGAGCTCGCTCCGAGGCTTATCTCGATTTGACGGTCAGCGTTAATCTCTCTGCTAAACAGCTTTTGCAACCGCATCTGGTTGACGACATGAAAAAATTGTTGCGCGATGTGACCCTGCCACCCGAAGCCTTAAAGCTCGAAATTACCGAGAGTGCCGTCATGGCGGACCCTGCGGCCGCCGCGGAAATGCTGCAGCAAATCAAATCTTTGGGTATCAGCCTGGCCATCGATGATTTCGGAACGGGCTATTCCTCGTTAAGTTATCTGCACCGCTTCCCGCTGGATACCCTGAAAATAGACCGCTCCTTCATCAGCGGCGAGAACGATGGCGACAGCATGGAAATCGCGCGAACCATCATGCCCATGGCCAAAAATCTCCGGCTGGATGTGGTCGCCGAAGGCGTCGAAACACTCGAGCAAGTCGCATTGTTGAAGAGACTGCAGTGCAAGTATGCGCAGGGATACTACTTCTCTAAACCGCTGCCGCCCGAGGACGTGACGCCGATTTTATCGGAATTCCCCAGTTGGGAAGTGCAAAAACAATCCAAGTAGAGCCTGGTTTTCTTCCGTATACGGCCGCGGAAATACATTCGGCCTCATCCCCGCATTCGGAAATCCCCTTCCAATGATAGACTGAGCGCGGAGGTCACCGCGGCGGATGGTTGCATGGCTACTGGTTTTTCACATTTTTGGATTCACTTTATGGATATCCGGCCTGCTGATGACCACCTTCGTCTTGCTCCGGCACATCGGAGAGACCGCTCCGGAAGCGCGCGCCGGATTGTCTGCTATCGAGAGGCTCGGCCTGCGAGCCTTGAGCGATCCAGGCGCTTTTCTCGCGATCCTGGCCGGCATAATGCTGATCACGACAAATTCTTCCTATTATCTCCACGCCCGCTGGCTGCACATTAAGTTCATCTTCGTGCTGCTGTTGATCGCGCTTCACGTGATCGTGGGAACAAGGAGCAAAGCGTTCGCATCCGGAAGGATAACTCTGGACCGCGGATACGTTCGGCTGCTTCTCATTGTGATTGTTCTGGTCTTTATTTCCATCCTTATCGCTACATTGCCAGGCGAAGTTCTCTTGACCCGATAAAAAGCGCTCATCACCATGGTTCATGCGAGCGCTATCACATCGATCTCCACGCGAACGTCCCGTGGCAGCCGCGCCGCCTGTATCGTAGAGCGAGACGGAAAATCCTGCCGAAAATAACGCGCGTAGACCTGATTCATCGACGCGAATTCGTTCATGTCTGCCAGAAACACGGTTGCGCGCACCACTTTTTCCAGTGACGAACCGGCCGCTTGCAAAATCCCTTTTACATTTTCCAGCACGCGCTCGGTCTGGGCCGTGATGTCGCCCGGAACCAGTTCCTGGGTACGCGGATCGAGCGCGATCTGGCCCGATACGAAAATTAGTCCGTTTGCTCGGACCGCTTGCGAGTACGGGCCGATGGCCTTCGGACCTCGATCTGTAGTAATCGCCTCCTTCACATAAGCCTCCTCAAATTGCCGCCGTGTTGGCGGATTTCTCTGCAGGGTCCGCCCTCACTTCACCGCAACGCATAGCGGGCTCGGAACTCCGGGGGAAGACCTGAATAATCGACCCAGGCGTGAAATACGCCGGCGAGATTCTCGCTTGCTTCCGATTCGACCGCAGAGCGCAATTCCTCGGTTCCGATTTCCTGTCCCGCCATAGCGGTCAGAATGCGGCGCATGGCACGATGGAATTTTTCCTCCCCAGCGATGTCTTCGAGCGAGAGCAAAAAAAGAGCCGCCTTATACGATTTGGCTGTCAGTTCCGCGCGGCTATAACTCACGGTCGGGCCGAAGCCCGGCTTATCGTCGGCTGCGGGCCCCATATCATTGTAGGTGCTGATCAGCCGGGCAATTTCTTCCCGGCGAAGGGCTGAGCCGCCGCGAGCTTCCGCCGCGTGAAGCGCTACGAAAAGTGCCATGCCTCGGCCCAGGAGAAGGTCCGCTTCCGGCCGGGGCCGCACATGCCAGCCGAACCACGTCCGCGCCAGCTCGTAGTCGGCGAGGTCGAGCACAGGGGCAGTTGCCAAACCGAGAGCGACGGCGCGGCGGTCAAAGAGTACTCCATCGGGAAACGAAGCGGCGCCAATAGTCGCAGCGAAAAGCACGATAGGGGCGAGCTCCGCTGAAGTTTCGACGATATGGATCGTGGAACGATCCCTCGTGACCGAGCCAAACAATCGATCATAAGTGGCAACCGTCGCCGAGAGGCGCTGTGCGGCCATCCGAGCGGTCTTTTCGTCCATCCCTTCGCGCGTCCAGAAAACCACCGTGCCGCTGCCGGTTTCCTCGCGCCGCTCCTGGTAACGTCCGGCAACCAGGTAGGGCGGAAACTCCGCTCCCAGCATTTCAAAGCGGTGGATTACGGAATCTCCCCGCCTCTCGCTGCGCTGCTCGCGTCCAACCGCCACGATTCGGAAATCAGTCGGCACGGTAACCTCTAGTCGCTGCGTGTGAGCCCGAAGAGAGGCCTGCGCGAATGGCCCCGAGGGCGATTGCCACGTCGGAAAAACATTCGGATCGGCAAGATAAAAGCCATCGGGAGTAGTGGCTACAACTCCACGGCCTTCCGGCTCCGGTTCGAGATCGTACGCAAAAGTAATCTCTTTCTCCTGCCTCTGTGGCCACTGCGGGTCGAAAAAAATCCGCAAGGACGGTCCTGATTGCCGGTTTACGCTTCGGCTCTCAATATTTTTCCCTCCCACGCTGATGCGGACGTCCCTTGTACCGAAGGACGGGCCGCCGGGCAAAGTAACATCGAGATAGGACAAGCTTCGATTTCCGATATTTTCGAGCTTATCGGTGACCTGCACGTGAATATGTGTGGGTTCGATCGAAGTGGCCGAAACGTCGACCGAACGATCAGAGTGATTAAAACCAGGGCCCAAAGCAACTGCACAACCTGGCAAAACCAACGAGATGACGATCAGCGTGAGTGAACGCATTCCGGGACGAGAACCCAGAAGAATTCTAGCGGCAGTGCTAGGCAACGGTCAAAAAAAGCAACGCAGGCAAAAGGGCGACCCCGCGTGGAACAATGTTGACAGCCGGCAGTCGCTATCGGCGGCGGCCGTACTGGTGCACAAAGCTATGGCCGCCGACGGCGTAATTGTGGCGTGCGATGGCCTCATCGGCTTGCTTGTCAGACATTCCGTGATCCAGCGCGGCGGCAAGCTGCGCATTCGAGAATCCAGCATCGCGCAGTTCGGCCAGGCGCGCGCCCGCAAGGACAGTGTCCCCCTTGGCGCGATGCCGCGCCACGTCGAGGACGACTTCGTCGGATATGCCCGCCAGCCGCATAGCCTCGGCCTCACCTGCAAACGGCATCAACTGATTCAGGCGGACGAGCTCCATAACGGAAGCTTCTTTCATTCCAGCGTTCAACAACCCGGCAACAGCGTCGCCTTCGGAGAAAACGCCATGGCGCGAACGCGCCACGCTGATCAATTCGACGCAACCCTTTTCGCTCATCCCAGCGCGGCCCGCAATGAGCACCTGTTGGATTTCACCATCGTTGATCTGATATTTCTGCAACTGTTCGATACTGTCTGGATGCATGCCGGCACTGTCGAGAGGAATCATATTGGTCGGGCGAACCTTGTTACAGCCCGCCAATAAAAGCAGCGATGCAGCTGCTACAACTGCCGCGGGGACCCGCCGCAGACCAATGGATTCCGCATGAAGTGCAGCCTTCATAAGTCCATTCTAGTTCCATGCAGAGCCGCCGGCACGGTCCTGTGCCTCGAAAAGCAACCTAACCGGCCTAAAGAACAGGGGTTCAAACGAGCTGTACGGAAGGGCAATCGCTAGACTTGAGCAATCGCTAGACTTGATAGACGCGCTCGACACCAAACACGCCTGAAATGCGCTTCATGTTCTTGAGTATGCGTTCCAGCTGATTGCGATCGGCAATGTCCACGGTGGCCTCGACGCGCGCTTGCAAATTGTCCGGCCGGCTATCAAGCACTTGAATATTCGCGCCCACGCCGCTGATGACGCTAGTGATGTCCGCAAGAAGCCCGGGGCGATCTTTACCGTGCACGACCAGCGTGACTGGATAAGTGCCCTGCCCCGCGTCGCTCCATTGCACGTTAATGCGGCGCTCGGATTGATACAGCAGCTTCTGAACGTTCGGACAAGAGGTGTTATGCACCGCCACTCCGCGTCCCCGTGTGACATAGCCAACGATGGGGTCGCCCGGAATCGGATTGCAGCACTTGGCGCGATAGACCATTAGATTGTCATGGCCAAGAACCAGAATAGAGGGATCTCGGATGCCCAGCATCCGCTTCACTGAAGATACGATTTTTGTAGCGTCTTGCCCTTCCTCCTTCGGCTTTTCTTCGATCGAATGTCCAGTAAGCTTTGCCAGGAGCTGGCGAGCTGAATACTTTCCGTATCCTAGATCCGCATAGAGATCTTCCGCTTTCGCGCGCCCATAATCAGAGGCCACCCGAAGCAGCTCTTGCTCGGAAATCTTCTTCAGGCTTACGCCCGCTTGCCGCGCTTCGCGTTCGATCAGCCGCCGCCCCACTTCGGTGGCTTGCTTGCGCTCGTTGAGGTTGATCCATTGGCGGATCTTGGACCTCGCGCGCGAAGTACGTACGAAGCTTAGCCAATCGCGGCTGGGACTGTGCCCCTTCTGGGTGGCGATCTCTACAACGTCGCCGTTCGAAAGCGGATGACGTAACGGCACCATTTGCCCGTTCACTTTCGCTCCCACACATTGGTGACCGACGTCCGTATGAATGCTGTAAGCAAAATCCACAGGAGTGGCTCCGCGGGGCAACGTCAGTACTTTGCCCTTGGGCGTAAAGGTGTAAACCTCCTCGGGATAGAGATCCACCTTGAGCGTGGAAAGAAATTCCGCGGGCTCGCGCATCTCGCGGGCCCACTCGATCAACTGCCGCATCCACACCACGCGTTGGTCGTCGCCGTCGGAAACATTTGCGCCATCCTTGCCGTCCTTATAGCGCCAGTGCGCGGCCACGCCTTGTTCCGCGATGCGGTGCATTTGATGCGTGCGGATTTGCACTTCAAACGGCTGGCCTCCGTGAATAACCGTCGTATGCAATGACTGATAAAGGTTCGGGCGGGGCATCGCAATATAATCCTTGAATCGCCCGGGCACGGGCCGCCAGATCTGATGAACCACGCCAAGAGCAGCGTAGCAGTTGCGTGCGGAATCGGTGATGATGCGGGCCGCCAGCAGATCGTAAACTTGCTCTAAACTCCCTTTTTGGCGCTGAACTTTCTGATGGATCGAGTACAAGCGCTTGACGCGACCTTCGAAATCGGCGCTGATGCTATTTTCGGTCAGCTGTTTGCCAATCGCCTCCTGGACCTCGGCCAGAAATTTTTCAAACTCCTTGCTGCGTTGGGAAACCACACGTTGCAGCTCGGCGTAAGCTGAAGGTTCCAGATATGCGAACGCAAGATCTTCAAGATCGCCGCGCATTGCCCCCATCCCCAGCCGGTGGGCGATAGGCGCGTAGATATCCAGAGTCTCCCGCGCGATGCGCTCCTGTTTTTCCGGGGGCAGATAGCCCAGGGTTCTCATGTTGTGCAGCCGGTCGGCCAGCTTAACCAGTACCACGCGCACATCCGTGACCATGGCCAACAGCATCTTCCGAACGCTCTCCACCTGGCGCGCTTCAGGCGACACCAGGTCCAGCCGGCTGATCTTGGTTACTCCCTCCACCAGGCGGGCGGTGTCGGAACCGAATTCAGCCGCAATTTCCGAGAGCGCAATGCGCGTGTCTTCAACGACGTCGTGCAGAAGCGCCGCACAGAGCGTGGTCATATCCAGGCGCAGCTCCGCAAGAATATGCGCTACTTCCAGAGGGTGCGAGAGATAGGGATCGCCGGATTCACGCACTTGCGCCTGATGCTTCTCCGCTGCGAAAGCAAACGCGCGTTGCAGCGGAGTAAGATCCTCGCCCGGACGGTTTTGCCGCACCTGTTCGACTAGCTCGGCAAACCGGGCCTGTAGGGCGCGTTCGGCTAAGGCGGCCTTGCTGGCGGCCATCAACCTGGGCAACCGGCCGGATGATCTGTCCACTGTTGCCATAAAAGCCCATTCTAGGGCCTTCGGGCTAGGCGCGCTACTCCACATTGCGGGGGATCAATCCTGGATGGGCAAGGTTGAAGCTAAAAGGGCGCTCCGGTCGCACCGGAGCGCCCTTTTAAGTCACTGTAGTGTAGATAGTTAGTTTAGGACTTCTGTTCCTTCTCGGCGATCTTCTGCTTGATCTCCTTCACCTTGTCGAGCAAATCGTCAGCTTGCTTTTCGAGCGACGCACGGGTCGCATTATCGGACATATCCGCTTTTTGGCGCAGCAGCAGGCTTCGGTAGGCGACCGCGTCGGCATAATCCGGACGCAACTCCGTAGCTTTCTGTAGCATCTTCGAGCCTTCGTCCACCAACTGACCGTACTGCTGCGTGAATTGCTCGCGAACCTTGTCCGGTAGCGCGTCGCCTTCCTTGACCTGTCTCTTTGTATTTTGGAGGTTGTAGGCCTGACGCGCCTCGGCATTCCCACGATAGGCCAAGGTCCAATCGATGACACCGATCCAGTAATACGGCTCCGGGTCGTCCGGCTTCAGCTCGATATGTTTGAGGTGATATTTCTTCGACTCCTGGTATTTGTCGGGGTCAAAGGGAGTCCCGGCCATGTTGTACAAGATGGAGCCAATTCCATCCAGCGCGGAGAGGTTACCCGAATCAACCGAAAGGACATCCTGGAATTCGCTCACTGCCTGCTGCCCCAAACGTACGTTGTCATCCGACGGAGCGCCGGGGATGTACTCTGTGGCATACGCAGTCGCCAAGTACAGACGCGCGTTCAGAAGGGTCGGATCAAGGTCCTTAGCCTGCTTGAAGTCCTCTATGCTCGAATCGTATTGCCCATTTTTGAAGGCCGCTACCCCCTTGTTCAGCAGATCGCGGGCCTTCAACTTGTTGCATCCAGCCGCGCCAAACAGCGTGACCACTACCACAATCAAACCGAACACCCTCGCGGCTGTGCTGTGACTGCGGATCATCCGTTGTGCGTTCATGACCAAGCTTCCATCCTGCTTTCTAAGATTCTGGGAATAGCCTCGCCCTCATCCCAAGGTCCGGCAACTCCTTCCGGCTTTCATTGCCCGGCTTCCAGCTTCGCCGTGATCAGACCGACCTTGTCCACACCCGAATTGCGCATGACGTCAATCGCGCGCGCCACTTGCGCGAAAACCACGTTGTCATCGCCCTTCACGAAAGCTACCTTTTCGGCTCGCAGCTTGAAAATATCGTTTAGGCGAGGCCCTAGCGTGTCCCAATCAGCGTTGTCTTCATTGATTTTCAATTGATTGTTTTCGAGGACCTGAACCACGACGGTCTTGGCCTCGATATTTTTCTGGTCTTTCTGCGGCGGCGCCGGCTGGGGTACCAGAGCTTCCAGTCCTTTGGGCGTCAGTGGCGTGATCACCATAAAAATGATCAGCAAAACCAACAGAATGTCGATCAGAGGAACGACATTCATTGAAGCAATCGCGCCCTTTTTCGAGCCGACTTCCATCCCCATCTTGGTCCTCCCCTATTACGCTATTGCGTCTCAGTTTCTGAACCGCTCTTCCGCGCGACGGCTTAATCGCCGGCAGGACGCAGTGGCGGAGGTGGCGGCGTGCGGCCCTGTTCGGACTTCTCGGTCAGAAGCCCAACGTTATCCACCCCGGCCGAACGAACCTCATCGACCAGCTTTACGACGTCACCATATTTGGCGCGCCCGTCGCTCTTGATAAATACGGTTTTGTCGACGCGGTTGGAAATGCGATCCCGCACCAGCGAAGAGATCTGATCGAGCGCGGTCTTCTGGTTCCCCAGAAAGATGTCGCCACTGCGGGAGATGCCCACGATGATCGCGTCGTCGCGGTCCGCATTGGGCATATCCACTGGATTGGTCACCTTGGCCATCTCCACGGACATGCCCTTCTGCAACATGGGCGTGACCACCATGAAAATGATCAGCAAGACCAGCATGATGTCGGCCATCGGAATAACATTCGGAGCCGCCATCACCGGGGCTGCTTGGGGTTTGAAATGCGCCATGGCTTACTTCTTTCCGCTTCGCCGCGTGATGAAGTAGTTGATCAGCTCCATCGAGGAGTTGTCCATCTCCACGTCGAATGCTTCCACTTTATTGGTGAAATAGTTGAATGCCCAAACCGCGGGCACGGCAACGAGCAGTCCCAACGCGGTAGTGACCAGCGCTTCGGAAATTCCGCCCGCCACGGCCGACAGCCCCGTCGCCTTTTCTGCCTCGATGCCTTTAAAAGCGTTAATGATCCCGATCACCGTTCCGAAGAGGCCGACGAAGGGAGCAGTCGAGCCGATCGTGGCCAGTCCGCTGAGCCCGCGCTTCATATCGGCGTGCACGATCGCTATCGATCGATCCAGCCCGCGCTTGGCCGCTTCGACCACTTCTGCTTCCGAAACTTGCGCCGAAGCGGACTGAAATTCGGAAAGACCTGTCGCTACCACCTTGGCGATATGGCTCTTCTTGTTACGCTCCGCGATGGAAATGGCTTCATCCAGTTTGCCTTCTCTTAGCGCGCCGGCCACCTGCTGTACAAACACTCGCGACTGCTTGCGCGCGGCGCTGTACATCAGCGCCCGGTCAATCATTACGCCCAGCGACCAGGCGGAGAGAATAAAGAGGATGAACACGACCGCCTTGGCG
>Ga0209648_10000759_pt1 | contig 25234 bp, 18 predicted proteins | sample GraSoi2013_115cm_FD_185830 | JGI IMG/M metagenome (GOLD analysis project Ga0209648, IMG submission 185830) | Grasslands soil microbial communities from the Angelo Coastal Reserve, California, USA - Sample 9_17_2013_115cm (SPAdes) (version 2) | ecosystem: Environmental > Terrestrial > Soil >... | reverse complement strand
AAGCCTTTGGGAGCGCGGCGGCTCGCTTGCCCTGAGCCTCGAAGGGCCGCCGCTTTTCCGTCGTCTCCGGCCTCACCGCCGCCGCAACAGTCTGTTCATCCCCGAGGCCATCCGGCTACGATCTCCAATCAACCCATCCCGGCTTTATCGCCAAGATTCCCGCCCTGGCCGAAACATCCCGGCGTATACTGCGTCTTACTTGTAGGGACGGCCTTCCTAGGCCGTCCGCTCTCTACCCCTGGGAAGCCCCCAGATCTCAAGCGAAAGAATTCCGATGCTCAAAGTAGGCGCCAAGCTCCCGCCTTCCGCCTCGAATCCGACGAAGGCCAGCAACTCGCGCTCAAAGACTTCGCCGGCCGGCGCGTCCTTCTCTTCTTCTTCCCCAAAGCCAGCACTCCCGGTTGAACCATCGAAGCGTCCGAGTTTCGTGACGCAAAGAGGCAATTCGATAAGCTGGGCGTTGCCATCCTCGGCATGAGCGCCGATCCCATCAAAGCGCTTGCTGGGTTCAAGGAAAAGCACAAACTCAATTTTCCGTTGCTCAGCGATCCCACTCACAAGACCATTCAGAAATTTGGCGTCTGGCAGAAAAAACAATTCATGGGCCGCTCCTTCATGGGCATCGTCCGCAGTTCCTTCGTCATCGGCAAAACAGGAAAAATCGAAGAACTCTGGCCCCTCGTCAGAGCCAAAGGCCACGCCTCCGAAGTCCTCAGAGTCATCTCGAAGAGTTAGGCCCTTGCACAGGGTTTGCGACCGCCTCTATTGCGTTATTGCATCACGGAGGGCCATGATCACCCCCATCAACCAAACAAGGAGGGTCTCGACCACCATCCAAAGCAAGACAATGGACGATGCTGCTGTCAGGAAGTTGTTCGGCGGTTTCGCATTAGACTCTGGCCACTGATGGCCACAAGCATCGCATTCCCAAAGACTGCGGTGAAGCGGCCTAGGCCCTCCCAGAAGAGCCCCGACGTAGTCCACTGCTTTGTTCAATCCCCGAAAGGAAACCTCGAGAGATTGGCACACTGGACAGCGGGGCTGCAGATATTCCCCCACTCCCTCTACATCGAACTTCTCTGGAACACCTTGTTCTAGCAAACTCAAAGCATCATCGGCATCCGTCTTTCTGACGCAAAGTTTGATGCGGCCAAGAAGATTGGACCAAAACCAGTCCATCCGAATGGTGTTCTCATCCGCGAGGTAAAACTCGACCCCCGCCGAGTCCAGGATGCTGCCGAAAAGGAAAGCGTCCGGCATGTCCCGAAACCGGCGAAGGACCACAATTCGCTGATTCTCGTATTCGGTGTCAGTGATGGCCATTGCGAGCCAACTGTATATGGCTTGAAGCTCTTGTCCAAGCAAAAGCTCGCTTGACGTTCACTCTCCTGTTGACAACCAGGTCAAGACTCTGTTACATTACGTGCATTGAGGGGTGCGTCTCTCCGTTTGTGAAGTCCCTTTCGCATCCCGAATTTGCCTTTTGGGAGACTTTCGCGTTCGCTAGGCACTCCACCTCACTCTCGTTTCTTGTTGCAGGATCCCTCTGAGGCAGGCCGCCTCTCTTTCTCCAACTCTGGCAAATATCGAGGCGAAGCAAAAAACTGCACCTCTCGGACTAACTCACTTAAAATCAACACTTACATAAATGCTCGGAAAACACCTGTCTAACCATCTTTAGAATCAACACTTACAAAAGCGTATCAAAACAAAAGACTTTAACTCCCTTTAGAATCAACACTTACAAAAAACATACGGGGGGTGGTCCCGTTATTGTTAACTAGAAATCTGCACTCTTCAGTTCGCCGTTGATGGTTTGTGGCTGCAGCTTGGCCCGGCCCTCGCCCCCGCGATTCGCGCTAGTTGATCGTTACGGCCGCTCGCGTGGTGAACGCCAGCTTTGTCTCGGCCGGGAACTCGATGTCCTTCTTCCCTGTCGCCGCTGCCCCGGCCGTTCCCGCTCCGGCTCCAGCCGCTGCCCCGATTGCTGCGCCCTTGCCGCCGCCAGCCAGCGCTCCAATCACCGCGCCGCCCGCCGCGCCGCCGCCAATAAACCCGGCATCGCGCTTGCCCTTGCCGCCTAGTGTTCTGCCAGCGGAACTCGTCGCTATCGTGTACGACTTGCCGCCCACGGTCACACTCCGCAACCGCAAATAAAGCTTCGCCGGTGTGGACAAGCGCCCCGAAGCCTGCACGCCGCTCACCGTCAGCTTGACCGGCGCTCCCTTGGGAATCACCACTTTGCCTTCCGACGTCACATCTTGCGCGACCGACCCTGTCACTGTCTCGCCGACCCTGGCCGTCTTGGAGCCTACGGACTGGTCGGTCACCACCGTAATCTTCGCTCCTTGTGGAACCGTGCCGCCTGCCAGCGCCAGCGCAGGTATTGCAAGTACCACCGCCAGAAAAACGGCGATGCTGCGAATTCGTGGATTCATCTCCGTCACCTCCGACTTGGATTGGGGCTGTAGCAAAAGTTTAGCAGAAAAGTGCGGGCGGGAGTGGAACGAGAGCACACCAAGACCGCTAAAAGTGGAACACGAGACCTTCGGAACCTGGTGATTTGGGTTCGATATACAAATTGTCGATCAATCGCGTCTTGCCGATGAAAACAGCGAGAAGCACGTAGCAGGGCTTGCTCACGCGCACGACCGGCTCAAACGATTCAGCATCCACGACTTCCGCATAGTCCACCCGCGCATGACGTTCCGCGCCCAGCGTGCGATGAAGAACAGCCTGCAATTGCAACGCATCGCGAACTCCTGCGTTGAGCTCTCTTTTCGCCGCCTCCAGCGCGTGATACAAAACGATGGCGGCCTTGCGTTCCTCCGCATTCAAATAAACATTCCGCGAGGAAAGCGCTAATCCATCCGATTCGCGAACCGGCGGACAAACCACAATTTCCGTATCCAGATTGAGGTCGCGCGCCATTTGCGTGATCAGCCGCGATTGCTGCGCGTCCTTGCGCCCGAAGTACACAAGATTCGGCTGCACGATCTGCAGCAGTTTCATCACTATGGTCGTGACGCCGCGAAAGTGCCCCGGCCGCGAGCGTCCTTCAAGCCGGTCGCTCAAGCCATCGACGTTAACGTAGGTCGCAAATCCATCGGGATAGATCTCTCGTGGTTCCGGCGCAAAAAGAAAATCCACCCCCGCGCCCTGAAGTTTTTCGCTGTCGCTCTCAAAAGTGCGAGGGTATTTTGAAAAATCCTCCTTGGGACCAAACTGCTTCGGATTCACAAAAATGGAAGCAATCACCGGCGAACATTCACGCCGCGCGCGTTCCATGAGCGACAAATGCCCCGCGTGAAGAGCTCCCATCGTGGGAACCAGCCCGATGATGCGGCTCTCCGCGCGCGCTTGCCGTGCCGCCTCCTTCATCCACGCAATGGTTCGGATTATTTCCACGAAGCGAAAAACGCCTGGGACTACGCGCCCGCCGCAGTCGCGCGTTCGCGATAAAAGTGCATCAGGTCCGTCAAGATTGGCTGCGCGCCAAGTTGCCGCAGCAAGGTAGTTATCTGTCCGCGGTGATAGCTTCCGTGATTGACGAGATGTTGCATCGATTGCCAAAGCGGATTGCTGTAAATCCCAAACTTGAGCGTCTTGTACTCCATCACACGGTCGAGGTCCGTTTGCGTTAGACCTCGCACGAAAGTAAGCAAGCGCGTTTCGAGTTCGTTCCATCGCTCCAGCAAACTCGCCAGGTCCTTGAACTGCGTCGTATCCGGAAGTGACGCCGGCGAGCGGCCTTGAAAGCGCTCCAGCCAGATCCACTCCGCGCCGAAAATGTGCCCCAGCGTGTCGCGCACGGAACCAAAGCTCGAACCCATCGGCTTCACGAACTGTTCAGCCGTGAGGCTGGACGCTGCGTTCAGCGATCGATGATTGGCCCAGGCATTGTAGTCGTACAGCACGCGCATCTCTTGTGGCGTCATCTCCTCCTCCACTTGCAAGACTAAATTTCGCTGGTCATTCCGAGCCCGCCTGCGGCGGGTAGGCGGAAGCGCGGTTTTTGCGCTCCGGATGCATTTGCGAGCGAAGAATCTGCTTTTGATTCTTGCTTCGTGGCGCGCTTTCTACCAATCGCCGTCAGTGTTAACCGGCGCCTCTTTCTGCTCCATCGCCATCTGCGCCGCATGATAGGACTCTCCATCTGACGGAAACGTCCCTCCGCGCACATCATCGCAATATTCGCGTATGGCTTTGGAAATAATCTGCCCGACGTTGGCATACTGGCGCGCGAATTTCGGTTTCTGTCCAAACGTAAGGCCCAGAAGATCGTGCACCACGAGAATCTGCCCGTCGCAATCCGGGCCGGCGCCGATGCCGATTGTCGGAATGCGTAGTTCGCTCGTAATTTGCGCAGCCAGCTCGCGAGGGACCGCCTCTAGAACAACCGCAAAGGCCCCCGCCGCTTCCACCGCGCGCGCATCGCGAATCAATTGTTCGGCAGCGTCCGCCGTTTTTCCCTGCACGCGATAGCCGCCCAGTGCATTCACCGATTGCGGCGTCAAGCCGACGTGCCCCATCACCGGAATTTCTGCCTCCGTCAGCCGCGAAATCAATTCCAATCGCCGTTCCCCGCCCTCGACTTTCACCGCTTCTGCGCCCGCTTCCTTCACGAACCGCATCGCATTGTGCAACGACTCTGAAAGGTCGGTGTGATAGCTGCCGTAGGGCATGTCCGCAACCACCAGCGCCCGCCGTGTTCCCCGGCGCACTGCACGTGTGTGGTGCAGCATCTCGTCGATGGTGACCGCCAGCGTGCTTTCCTGTCCCAGCACCACCATGCCGAGCGAATCGCCGACGAGAATCACCTCCACGCCAGCTTCATCGAGCAAACGCGCAGTCGGATAGTCGTACGCCGTCAGGCAAGTGATTTTCTGCAAGTTGGAGTGGGAGCCTGCGGCCTGAGTCTTGCGCTGCAGGAGGTCGGGTACGGTGATTTTTCCGTTCCCGGAATTCGGAACAACGCTCATGCTGGCCTCCGGTGCCGTTCCCTTTGCCAGATTCTGGCGGCCGCGAACCGGCCAACGGGATACAGCCCTGTACCTTACACTCGCAAAGAATAGCAAACTTGAATGCGAATCACCACAATTTTCAATCCTTGGCCGCGGGTCAATTTCCGATTTGCGCGTAGCTTACGGTTCGAAACGGAAGTGGATGGTGATCGTGACGTGTGCCGGAACAGGCTGGCCGTTGCGCGTGGCGGGTTCGTAGCGGTATTCCTTCAAGGACGCCACTGCCGGGGAACGCAGTGACGGAGGTCCCGAGAGTATGCTGACGAGGTTCACTTCGCCCGTCGTGCCCACCACCGCGTCGACCACAACGTTTCCCGTTTCGAAGTCCCGCAGGGCTTCTATGGGAGCCAGGGCTCGCACTGATTTGATCAGTTTCGGGGGCACGATGCCGCTCTCCCCGGCAGCAGCCGCAATGGAGTCAGAAGTGGCTTTTGCCGTTGGTCTAACCGTTGAGGGATTCGCGGCCAAGCCTGACGATGGCGGCGTTTTCTTCCCGGCTGCCTGCACTCTGGAATTATTCGATGCGAGCGATTGAGCGGAGGATGCGACCGCATCCTTCGGTTTTACTGGAAGTGGGTTGACCGGCGCAACGCTCCCCGTTGGCATGTTTGCTGAGGCCACAGGCACATCAGACGCTACTTTCGTATTGCTAGTTTCCGAATGTACTTGTGGGCTCGCTGGGTTTCCCGGCGGCGATGACTTCTCCTTCGCAGCGACCACTAGTAAACCCACGGGGCCTTTCTTTACCTCCGGCTTCCGAAGAAGCCAGTGCTTGGACCAGGCCGCGCCAGCCAGGGCGACAATCAGCGCCGACACGAACAGGCCCAGACGCAGCGCTCCTCCCCGAAAGCTGGGCGTGAAACTTCCTCGCGCCCGCCGCAACCGCTTAGCCCTCGGCAGTGATTTACTAAAATCCAGCGAAGGCTTCGGCAGAAACGCCTGCTCCGCGGCCGTCCACTGGGCCGTGACAGGATTGTTTTCGGTCGGCAGGGATTTGCCTGTGAAGACACTGGCAGACACTTCCTTCCATCGACTGTTTGGTGTCGATCCCGGGCTTGATACATCCATCGTTCCTAGTGTCGGAGTGGCTGGCGGAACCGTACTTGTTCCCGTCGCCGGCACTTGCTGACTCGTGGCGGCCTCTTGCGCCAGGTTCGGCTGTCCCTGTTGCGCTCCCACTTCCCGCCTTAACGCCTGCACTTCCTCAAGAGTGGGTGCAGCGGGCGGTTCGCCGGGCTCATCCGCAGTGGCTTCCGCTGACGTCACCATCTCGGCAGCTTGCGCGTCCTGAGCGTCTTTTGGCAAAAACGCGGCGGCAGCGGAAAACTCCCGGCCCCAGAAGCGCGAGGCAGCTTCAGCGAACTCCAGCTCGACATAACAAATTGTCGGCCGGTACGCGCGCTTGCGTTTCACTTGCGCGACGACTTCGCGCTTCGATTCCACATTTGTGAGCAAGAGCAATTGCCCCGGCGCCACCGCCGCAGACAAGCGGATCACGCCGCCACTCTCAAACACCAATACAGAGGTGGTCTCTTCGGTGAAAAGTTCGCGCTCAACCGTGCCCTTGCCGGGAGCTACTCCGGCGGCGGTCACACGTACTTCCTGCGCGACCATGTTCGTTTTTAATGCTGGTGTTGGATTTAATTCGGGTGCTTCGGCTTCTCCCGGCTCGGGCGCATGCTCTTCGAGCCGCGGCTCAGAAGAACTGGCCGGGGGCGAGGTCGTCTCAAGACTCATGTCCTCTGCAGAAGACAATTTGGTTGTCCCTGGTCCCGGGCTTGCGAGAGGTCCCGGGCAGAATTCAAGCTTCGTGGAATCGTCCGCCTTCCGGACAGTTTACACCCTTCCATTTTCACAGCCCAGCTAGACCCTTTGCGATAGTACAAAAGTACTCCGTGCCGTATCGAGTACATTTACCCTCTTGGCCATGCGAGGCACCTGGCAGGGTGCCCCTCTGCCCCATCTGCGGGCCAGTGCTGCTTTGACCTGGCATAATTCGGTATGTACAATTGCGGCGCAACCTCGCTGAAGTCAGCTTGCGCTAGCTCAGCTAACTACCCGCCAAAGAGGTGAAGGTGCTCTGCCTTCCCGGAAGGAGACGCATGGCCCTCCGATTGATATTCAGAATCTTTTCATTTGGCCTCTTGCTTTTTCCGTTGTGCACGGCGCGTGCTCAGTGGACCACTCCGACCATTGACGGCGCTATCTAGCCGGCAGGCGAGTACGGTTCAAACAACCAACTGAACAACGCGGGGAACACCGGTCAGACCTGGTATATGACCTGGGACGCCACCAACCTGTACGTGGGCATCACGAACGCGAATCTTTCCGAAGGCGCGGTGATCTACGTCACTCCGAATCCGCTCAACCCGCCGAGAAGCGGGACGAACGCGAACGGCAATCTCACCGGGTTCAATTACGACGGAGAAAACTTCTCCTCACTACCCTTCCGCGCGCAGTTTGTGACGTACTTCAAGGACGGCTATCGCGAATACCGCACCTTCGATGGCAACGGCAATTGGAGTGGCCCAACCAGTTTCTATGGCAGTTATGCCAGTGGCGCGGGAAACGTTCGCGAGGTGGCGATCCCCTGGAACGCAATCAACGGCAACAATGGCCTGCCGAGTTCATTCGTGTTCGTCGGCTTTCTCACCTCGAGCGGCGGCTACGTGTACGGGCAAGCTCCGGCCGACAATCCGGGAGCGTTTATCGGGACTTCCGCCACCTATACGCAATACTTCGCGATCACCAACACCGGAAACGGCACGAGTACGCCGCCATTTTCGAACGAGCAGCCGGCTGGCTTCAGCGCCGCGGCGAAGGCGGCGTTCAAGCACGACACCTTTGACGTCTTCTATCGCAGCCCCGCCGCGTCAGTGACGGAAAAGACACAGGTGACGCTGCGGTTCCGCTCGGGGCACTTCGATTTGGATGGCGTCAACCTGCGGGCGTATTTGTTCGACACCGGCTTAGGCCATACCACCGGACCAGTGGACACGCAGATGACCTTCGACCAGAACATTACCGAGAACGGAACGGAGTACGACGTGTGGAAGGTTTCGCTGGTGATGCCCGCCACGCCGACGATTTATTACTACAAATTTAAGCCGTTTAAGGGCAGCACGACCGGCTTCTACAGCGATGACTATTTGGATGACAACGACAACCTGAATAAAGACGGCATGGGCATAGCTTCGGATGGTGAACCGTTCAACTCCTTCCAGATCACCGTGTACGATCCCAACTTCCAGACGCCTGCCTGGCTGCAAAATGCCAACGTCTACCAGATCATGCCGGATCGCTTCCGTAACGGCGATCCCACCAACGACTACTGTGTGGCAGGGTCCACCACGGGTTGTCCCGTGTTCTATGGAGTGCCGGACTCGGCCATCGCGTATACCACCTGGAACTTCGCGATCTGCGATCCACGCAATTCGTCTTCGGGGTGCTTCAACAGTTTCAACCAGTTCTACGGTGGCGACCTCCTCGGCATCCAGAACGAGCTTGATTATCTACAGACCCTCGGTGTGGACACGCTCTATCTGACGCCGATTTTCCAGGCGCGCTCCTACCACCGCTACGACACCGATAATTACCTGCACATCGACCCGGCGCTCGGTGGCGACTGGGCGTTCATCGCTCTGCAAAAGGACATGGATCGGCGCGGCATGCGGCTGATTCTGGACGGCGTCTTCAACCATGCGTCGTCGGACAGTCTTTACTTCGACCGCTATCACCGCTATCCGACCGACGGGGCATGCGAGTCGCTGACCTCGACCTGGCGCACGTGGTTCCACTTCAACGACAACAACGTGCCCTGTACATCGGCCGACTATCCCGGGTGGTTTGGATTCGACAGCCTGCCGCAGTTCGACCACTCAGTTCCAGCGGTAAAGGACTTCTTTTATAGCGGGCCAGCCAACGTGATGCAGAACTGGTATGGGCTCGGGGCTTCCGGCTGGCGGTTCGATGTGGCGCCCGACCCCAATTTCCCGCACGCCTGGTGGAAAGATACCCGGACCTTCGCCAAAGGTTACAAGAGCGACGGGCCGTTGATCGGCGAGATCTGGCCGAACGCAAGCCAGTGGCTGGCTGGCGACCAGCTCGATTCCACCATGAACTACCGGTTCCGAAAGAACATTATTGGGTTCGCGCGAAACGCCGAATGGCACGATGACAACAACAACGGAACGAACAACATCCCCGGGCTAACGCCCAGCCAGTTCGACCACGCGCTGCGGGCCGTTCGCGACGACTATCCACTTCCGGCCACCCAAGCGATGCTGGACCTGATCGATTCGCACGACACCAACCGGGCGCTCTACGTGCTGACGGAAGCTGGCGATACCGGCCAAGCGCAAGCCAAGCAAAGGCTGGAACTCTCGGCGCTGTTCCAGTTCACTTACCTCGGCGCGCCGATGGTGTTCTATGGCGACGAAGTGGCCATCAACGCACCGTCGGTGACCAGCAGTTCAAACGGTCCCATCGGCGACCCCTACGCTCGGGCGCCCTACCCCTGGACTGACCAGAGTGGTGACCCTACGATCTACGGACCGCCGGACAGGAGCGTGGAGAGTTACTACACCAAGCTCGCCCACCTCCGCAAACAGTACGCCGTGTTACGCGATGGGTCATTCACTACGCTGCTGAACGGCGACACTCAGGAGCCCTCGGCGGCGCCCAACACCTATGCGTTTGCGCGCACACTGAGCGGACAGTCTGCGGTTATGGCGTTAAATAACGGTGCCTCGAGTAACGTAGCCAGCATCCCTGTCAGTGGCATTTTCGCTGATGGTACGCAGCTGCAGGACCCGCTGAGCGGCGTCACTTACACCGTGGAGAGCGGCGCCGTTGCCGTGACCCTCAGCCCTCGGAGTGGTGTAGTCCTGCTGCCCTACCCGGCGTCGGTGGACCTGACTCCGCCCACCGCAAGCGCCGCCCTGAGTCCTGCGGCCAACTCGAACGGCTGGAACAACAGCGTTCCTGTGACCGTCAATCTGTCCGCTACGGATAGTGGCGGCAGCGGAGTCTACCAACTTCGATACTGGGTGGACGGCGGGCAAACGATGGTCACACTGGGTTCGAGCGCCAGCCTCACATTTAACAGTGAGGGGCGCTCGACTGTACAGCTAAGGGCGCTCGACAATGCGGACAATATCAGCTCCCTGGTGAGCCAATCGGTGAACATCGACCTCACGCCACCAAAGGTAATTGTCTCGGTGAGTCCAACTACACTCTGGCCGCCGGACGGACAGATGGTGTCCGTCACGGTGTCCGGCACAATTACCGATAATCTGTCGGGCGTCAACCCCAGCACGGCGGCATTTTCGGTTGCGGATGAATATGGAAGCGTTCAACCGAGCGGGCTGGTGAGTTTGGGAGCAGGGGGAAGCTACTCGTTTACAGCCTCACTCCAGGCGTCACGCAGCGGGACCAGCACGAGCGGGCGTCACTACACGATTATGGTTAGCGCCGAGGATCTGGCAGGAAATCTTGGGTCAGCCTCGACGGTCGTGACGGTGCCGCACGACCAGGGGCAATGAGGGCTTGGCCCAAACAACCCTCGTCCTAGCGCAGGGACCCGAATCATTTCGATGCTTCCCGGCGAACCTCATGCATATGTAAGGTTCACGCGCTCGTGCCGGGAGTCATCGCACTCATTTTGCGCTAAGGCGCCTCCCAATCGAGAGCGTAGATTTCCTGGATGCTGGCGTCGCGGACCAATAACGGAGACTCGTCCGGGGCGAGACCGGTCCAGTTTCCGAAGGCCCCTCCGGCCGCTTGAAATCCTTTCAGGCTGAAGAGGCGCTCCAGTTTGTGGTCGGAGATTTGCACGCGATAGTAGCCCTCTTGGCTGTCGAGAATCCCGTTAAAATACAAATAGCGCCCGTCTCGAGACCAAGTCGGATAAGCTACGAAAATCCTGGCGAGCTCCGTCCACTTCTGAGTTTCCAAATCAAAGAGCATGAGCTTGAGCGAATCCAGCGGAATCGCCGCGATGTAGCGTCCTTTTGGCGACCAGCGCGGAGAAAAAAGCCCATCCGACCCTGGCAGCTTTGCGGCTTTTCGCGTGTTCAGATCCAAGATGTAGACCGCGGAGCCCTGATTGTTCAGTGAATTCTCTCCGAAAGCCAGCGATTTCGCGTCGGGCGACCAACTGGGATCAGCAAGGTTGGTTCCGGTGCGATAGATCAGTTCGGGTGCGCCACCCTCGGCAGAAACCGCATAGATTTGCCAGGGTTCTCCGGGTGGATGTCCAAAGAACGCGATCCGCTTGCCATCCGGAGACCATCTTGGCAAGTAGGCGAGCATAGGCGGGAAGACCAGTTGCAGTTTTTGAGTTCCGTCTACCTTGCTTCGCCACATGGTGCCATCAGTGCCGTTATTGTAGGCGACCCATAAACCATCACGAGAGAAGTCCAGCCCCATGGCCGAGATTCCCGAAAGGTACGGCACGAATTGCGCCGACTTCGCATCGTAGCGGACCAATTCCCCCCGGGGCTGCCAGCCTTGCGCGAAGAGTTTCTTGCCGTCGCGGCTCGGGACGGGATCGCCTACATTCATTGGCCCAGTCGTCAACTGCACAGGCCCCTGGTGACTTGATTGGAAGAGCCCACTATGTTCGCGCAAAGCCCACAGGTTTGCGGTTTCGTCGCGGGAGGCCTGGAAAACAAAGTACCTTCCGTCCGGCGTCCAATTGCCGCAGCATTCGTTGGGTGAGGTGTTCCATCCCGGAAGCAAGGGGCGAAGATTGCCGCCGTCCGCTGAGGCTTGCCAGATGGAGCGGTCATTGGTGTGCGGATCGTTCAGCGTGAAACGCAAAATCGAGCCGTCGGGCGACCAGCGGAGGTCGCTGGCAGTGCCATCCGTTATCAAGAGGCGCGAGGGTTCGCTTCCGTTGCTCTTCGCCAGAAATATTTCGCTCCCCTTGCTGTAAGCAATCCGCTTTCGGTCCGGCGACCACGCTCCGGCGTGGCCCTCAAGGTTTCCCAATCGTCGCGGCGTACCGCCGAGGACAGGGACGTTCCAAAGAGGGCCGTCAAGAACCGTGCCTCGAGCCGTGTTCATCAATAGCGCCGGCCCGTCCGGTGCGATATCGAAAACATTTGAAAAGCCGGTGTCTTCGAGCGACGTTGGTACAGGAACGGTCTCGCCGCCATTCACGGAGGTTTGCGAAAGGCCCGCTTGGCCGTCGACGAAATAGAGCCGCGTTCCGTCCGTAACCACGCCTGATTTTGGCCGGTTCGTGTTGGTGAGCTGGACAGTTCGCAGGACGCGCGGCGGCGGCGCCGGGCGGGTAAGAGCGTATCCAAGAATCGCCGTAGCCACGATGAGAAAGGCGCCAGTGAGTGCCCAGGTGCGCCATCCACGATACGATTGGATCTTCTTGCGATCCTTTCCAAGCACACCCGGCAGGGCTACGGTCGCCCCCGAGTTGCCAAAATCCAAATCGCGCTTCAACCGTTTCAGGTCGGTGCGAAGTTCGCCGGCGGTCTGGTAGCGTAGATTGGTATCTTTCTCCAAGGCCTTGGCGAGAATGAGTTCCAAAGCCAACGGCAAACTGGAATTTACCCTGGTGGCGGGAGTCGCCGCGTAATGGAGGACACCATCCAAGATCAAAGCGATTGTCGATCCGGGAAAAGGGAGCACCCCGGTGGCCATTTCATAGAGCACCACGCCAAGCGAAAACAAATCCGTGCGCGCGTCCAACGCTTCGCCCCGCGCCTGTTCCGGCGACATGTACGCGACGGTACCCATCGAGAAGCCCGGGGTTGTCTGGAGCGTGTCGTCCAGCAAGTGCGCTGGTCTGTGCGTGGATGCTTCGCTTACAGTCTCCGCGGCAGGCTCCGCGTACGCGGCGAGTTTCGCGAGGCCGAAGTCCAGTAACTTCGCTGGACCGCCATCGACGAGGAAAATGTTCGCGGGCTTGATGTCGCGGTGGACGATGCCCTTGGCGTGGGCCGCTTCGAGACCATCGGTAATCTGAATACCGACGTCCAGGAGTTCGGATGTTGCGAAGGATTTCTTGGCGATGCGATGCTTCAGCGTCTGGCCCTCCAGCAGCTCCATGGCGATAAACGGACGCCCTTCGAATTCTCCGATATCGTAAATTGTGCAAATGTTTGGATGATTCAGCAAGGATGCCGCGCGCGCTTCGCGCCGGAATCGCTCGATAGCCTCAGGGTCGTGGGAAATGTGTTCGGGAAGAAACTTCAGCGCCACATTCCGGCCAAGCCGCGTGTCCTCGGCCTTATAAACGACGCCCATGCCGCCGCCGCCAAGTTTTGCCGAAACGGTGTAGTGCGAGATGGTGCGACCGACAATCGAAGAAGTTTCCGCCACTCGCCCCGGAGTTTACCCCAGGCCCTCCACGCAGGCAACGCGCTTGAAGATTCCGCACGTCCATGAAGATCCTTTGTTGCCGGTTGACCACTGAGGCTTGGCGGGATAGCATGCGCCGATTCCCCAATGGCGACTGCGGACAATCCCGCTGTGGTTTCGCGTTCCCGCGTTCTGCGCTTGGTTTTCATTGGCGGTGGGGCCGGCTTGGTCCTGGCCGCAGTGATTTTCTTTGGCGTGGGCCGCTGGCTGGTCGTGGAAGATCCGTTAGTGAAAGCCCAGGCGATCGCGGTGCTGAGCGGAGCGATGCCTTTGCGCGCCATCGAAGCAGCGAAACTCTACCGCGAAGGATACGCGCCGGAAATCTGGCTGACGCATTCCACGGAGCCTGGCAAAACTCTTGAAAAAATGAGCATCCCTTTTGCCGGCGAGGACTATTACAACAAGTTTGTTTTGATTCACGAAGGCGTGCCCGCGGAAGCGATTCACGTTCTCGACCGACCGATCGTAAATACCGCCGACGAAATTAGAGCCGCCGCGGCTGCTCTCAAGCCCGGAAAGGATGCTGCCGTGATTCTGGTCACGACAAAAGCTCATACGCGCCGCGTTCGGCTGCTCTGGCGCAGGCTCGCTCCTGGCCAGGGCCGCGCCATTGTGCGCGCCGCCTCCGCCGATCCCTTCGATCCCCGGCACTGGTGGCGCACCACGAGCGATGCCCTCGACGTGGTGCGCGAATTCCTGGGACTCTTGAATGCCTGGGCGGGCCTGCCCCTTCATCCAGGGCGATGAGATGAAAATTTCTCGATGGCAAATGCAGAGGAGTTTTCAAAAAAAGAAAAAACGCTTGCGGCGTGGCGGCAATTCATCTTTCACTTCCGGAACGTGCGGTAACTCTCGCCCCTCGAAGGCCGCGAGCGGATTCTCTTGAAACAAAGCGCGCGCCTTTTCCTGGCCAAACCGATCAACAACCACGTTGTAGGCAGATTGCAAACGAAGCGGCCGGCTTCGCGTGCTGTGCGCGTCGCTGGCGACAAAATGGATGAGGCCTTCAGCGATCCACCGCAGTGCATCCTGCTGCGGACCGGCGCCGAATCCCCGCGTCAGCGCGCCCCCAGTGACCTGCGCAAAGCATCCCTGGCGCACCCACTTTTTCAGGCGCTCGGGATGTGCGCGCAAAATTCCGTTGCGTTCCGGGTGGGTGATTACCGGCTGCATTCCGGCGAGCTGAATTTCGTGCAACGTTTGGTCCATCGCAGGCGGAATCGAAAATTCGTTGAACTCCACAAGCAGGAAATCACGCTGATTGATGCAATAGTTCCGGGGCGCCTTGCGCAATGCTTCGAGATTTTCCAGATTCAAATGAAAATCGCAGCCGGTCGCGAATTTCAGGCGGTCACCGATTTTTGCCTGTAGCTCGTTGCGAAGCTGGCACACCTGCGAAAAATCGAAAAAGTATTCGCTGTTGGAGTGCGGTGTGGCGACGACGTGCGTAATTCCATCCGCGATCGCGGATTCCGCCATGGCGACCGATTCTTCGATGGTGGCGGGGCCATCATCAAGACCGGGCAAAATGTGACAGTGCAGATCGACCATTCGAATGAACCGTCCCTAGTGCCACCAGGCACTGAAAGCTTGCATCGCGCCGAGGGCGAATAAAATTCCCGCAAAAATCTGGCGCATCAGCGGCGGCTTAATCCATTTGGCAACTTTTCCTCCGGCGATGCCACCCAAAAATACACCGGGAATCAGCAGCAAACCTGTTTTCCAGGAAACGAATCCTCCTTTCGAATAGGCCAGCAGCGCCAGCACTCCCGTAGGTGGAATTAGCGCGATCAACGAAGTTCCCTGTGCGCGATGCTGCTCGAATGCAAAAAGCAGCGCGAGGAGCGGCACCAGAAGCACGCCGCCGCCCACGCCAAACATTCCCGCCGCAACGCCGCACACACAAGCGACGACGAAGATTCCCACGCTGCGAGCCATGGCCTCAGGCACGAGCGTTCACCGGGCCGCTGCGAGCCGCATGCGAATCGCGCTGCGTCTTTCTCCAGAGCAGCAAGGCCACCAGCATGAGGAAACCGCCGAACGCCCCTTTTAAGTGCCGCGATGGCATCGGGACGGCAATTAGACTGCCTGCGTAAGCGCCGAAAAGCATTCCCAAGGCGCACAAAATGCCTGCGTGCAAATCCACTTGGCCCTGCTTCCAATATTCGCGCAAAGCGCCGAGCCCGATGGGCGGCAGCAAAATGAAGAGCGAGGTGCCTTGCGCCATGTGCTGATCCATGTGCAAAAGATAGACCATGGCCGGCACGAGAACGACGCCGCCACCGATGCCCAGAAGGCCCACCAGCACACCAGCGCCGAGCCCCAGTAGAAGAACGATGAGTGTCATGGTGAGCGGACTACCCTGTGCGCATCGCCTCGATGATTCGATTCAGTCTCTTCTATCTTCTACCCTCCGGCCCACTCGCGGCAACCTGCGTTGAACAAGCTGTAACACCGGGAAATGCGCTGCTTTTTTTGTTTGCGGGGAACCTGCTATATTTACTTGTCTTTGTCACGTCGGCCCTGTGGCCTGCTGGCGGTTGTGCGGCCGATCGTAAGACAGTATCCCCGAAAACGTGAATCTCTTGACGCCGACTGGGCCGGAGTCAGACAAAAAAGAGGAGTGCGACGGAACTCATGCCAATCGACCGGAAACCCGAGTTTTTCAAAGGCGCGCAGCTAAAAGTGGGCATCATTGGCTGCGGCTACGTTGGCTTGCCGCTGGCGCTGCGCTTTGCCGAAGCGGGGCACAAAGTCACGGGATTTGACGTTGATCCGCACAAAGTGTCGATGCTCAATGCCGGCAAGTCTTACATCGAGCACATCCCTCAGAACAAAATTCAGCAGTTTGTAAACAGCAGGCATTTCAGCGCGACCAACGATTTCGCGAAATTGAAAGATGCCGACGCCATTCTCATCTGTGTTCCGACGCCGCTCGACGAGCGGCGCGAACCGGATTTGAGCTACGTCGAGCAGACGGCGATTTCGATTTATCCTCATCTGCAAAAGGGACAGCTGGTGGTTCTTGAATCGACGACTTATCCGGGGACAACGGAAGAATTAGTTCTCCCGATTCTGGAAAAAAGCGGATTGCGTTGCGCGATCGCGTCCGGTCCGGAAAATGAAAATATGGCGTGCGATTTCTACCTGGCGTTTTCACCGGAGCGTGAAGATCCGGGGAACAAGCAGTACGGGCTGGCGCAGATTCCGAAGGTCGTTGGCGGATTGAATCCCCCGAGCGGACGCGCGGCGCAAGCGCTCTACACGCAGGTGGTGGCACGCGTGGTTCCGGTGAGCTCAACGCGCGCCGCGGAGATGGCCAAGCTGCTTGAAAATATTTTCCGATGCGTGAACATTGCGCTGGTCAACGAGCTCAAGCAGCTCAGCTTGCGGATGAACATCGACATCTGGGAAGTGATCGACGCGGCCGCGACGAAGCCCTTTGGTTACATGCCGTTTTATCCGGGGCCGGGTTTGGGCGGCCACTGCATCCCGGTGGACCCGTATTATCTTTCCTGGAAAGCGCGCGAATATGACTTCGCGACGCGCTTTATCGAGCTGGCAGGTGAAGTCAATACGGAAATGCCTTACCACGTGGTGAATGCGGTCGCAAACGCCCTGAACGATCACAAGAAGAGCATGAAAGGCTCGAAGATTCTGGTGCTGGGCGTGGCTTATAAGAAGGACGTGGACGATTTGCGGGAATCGCCGACGCTGAAAATCATGCAGCTTCTGCAGCAGCGCGGCGCGGCGCTGGATTACAACGATCCATATTTCCCGAAACTGCACAAGATGCGGCACTTCAATTACGAAGGCATGAAATCGGTGCCGCTAAATCCGCAGACGCTGGGAAGCTACGATGCCGTGATCATCGCCACCGACCATACGAGCTATGACTATGCGGCGATTGCCGATGCCGCAAAACTGGTCATCGATACGCGCAACGCCACGCGCCGCGTGGTGCGCCACCGCGAGAAAATCGTGCTCTGCTAGAAGAGGAAGAAGTTGACAGTCGATAGTTGAAAGTTAAAAGTAAGAACCGAAAAACTATTGCTTGGAGTCTCTAGGTTCTGGGAAAGAGTTGGCAAAGATGGTCTTGCCTGCCGAAGAAATTCGCCGCCAGCTCGAGGAAAGCGCTCGCGTCAAGCAAAGTTTTTCCAATGAACTGATCGGCGGAATCGCGCAATTCGCTGAGAAATCCGCAGCGGCGCTGCGGGCGGGCGGCAAGATCGTTTTTTTTGGCAACGGTGGAAGCGCGGCGGACGCTCTGCATCTCGCCGCGGAACTCGTCGTCCGACTTCGAACGGAACGCCCGGGGCTCGCGGCTCTGGCGCTCACCACAAATCCCTCGGTATTGACTGCGGCAGGCAACGACTATGGGTTCGAACGGATCTTTTCCCGGCAGATTGAATCGCTGGTAGCAAAAAACGACGTTCTTGTAGCGCTTTCGACGAGCGGCAATAGCACCAATATCATACGCGGGGCGGAAGCCGGGCGCATTCGCGGCGCTTATCTCGTGGCGTTCACGGGAGACACAGGCGGACAACTCGCGAGCAAAGTCGATCTTCTCTTGAACGTTCCTTCGAATGACGCGCAGCGCATCCAGGAATGCCACATCACGATCGGCCACATCGCTTGCTGTCTGATTGAACGTCTGGCTTGTGGCTAGGCCATCCGCCGCGTGAAGCAGTCGAAGGTCGACACTATTCGTACCTCAACGCAACCATCGGATCGACACAGGTGACACGCCGCGCAGGAAGGGGGCTTGCCACGAGCACGACAATCGCGGGGATTACGGCGACGGCGGCAAACGTCAGCGGATCGGCCGGTTTCACGCTAGGAGTAGTGACACGCGGGTGGGCCCGGCGAGCCTTACTTGGATTTCAACAGTTCGACTCGGGCCGTGGCGAAGGGGAGGATGGCTTCGAGCACGACCGGTGTACGGGCGGCATTGTTCGCGAGGTACAGCCTGAAGGAGGCGTCTTTCTTCTCGACGCCGTCTTCGAAGATGCGAATTGCGATTCTTGAGGCGGTGTAATTCCCGGCAGGTACCTCTACGGTTTCGGTTCCGGGTGCGCGTTTAGCGCGAAGGTCGTATAGCTTGTGGCCGTCGTAGACCGGGCTGCGCACTTCGGGCGTTTTTGTCCAGTCGACGTTGCGAAGGTACTGCATCATGCCGAGCGGGTCGCGGGTCCCCGGGAGCACGCGCGTCTGCGTGGCGTCGGGTGCCGCCGCCTCCTTTCCTGTGGCAGTCATGCGCTGGACGGACTCCACTTTCTGGCCGCGCTCGCTCAAATGCATTTCATATTGCATGCTCGCGAGGGTGGCGGCATCGCTGTAGGAATCAAACTGATCGTCAAGCTCGTAAACCATGCGCAGCGGATTCTCCGTGTGCGCGAAAGCTTTCAAATGCCAGGTGCTCTTTCCCAGAAAATGGCCTTGGTCAACAACCTGCAGCTTCAGAGTCGCCACATTGTTGAGATTGGAAACGTTGGCAGAATATTCGAGAACCTCGCCGGGCTGCAGCGGCACCGCGGTGTTAACGGGAGGGACGACTATCTTTGAAACGGCCGGCACTCGGGACTTGATTGTGGCGGCGCTCGTGGGTTTCCCCGGAGGAAGCGCATCATGGAACCCCGCCGGCTCCGGGGAAACGACCTCGTCAGGCATGTGCTGCTCTCCCCGGGCATGCAACCAGTAAAAGGCTACCGCGCCGCAACCCAACGCAGCCACTGCAAGACCAACAGTCGATTTGCGACTCATGCTCTTTGCGGGACGCTCCCTTGAATCAACCGTTTGGCCAGCAGGCTTCCGTCGTACAATATCCATCCGTACGCGGAAACCACCGGCGCCCTTCGTCGGCTCGCCGCGAACTATGAGCGTATCAAAACGCAAGCTTGGCGTCTTTGCCGGGCTTGCGTCAAATGCAGCGGTGGCAAGCTGAGGTTGCACAGCCACGAACGCTGGCGGCCTGTCGGCCGAAAGCTCAAGGAGGATTTCCTGAATGCGCTACCTCGTCACGGGCGGCGCCGGCTTTATCGGCTCAAACACAGTGGACGAGCTGGTGCGCCGCGGCCATAGCGTGGTCGTACTCGACGACCTTTCTTCCGGGAAGGAAGACAACCTGGCTGAGATCCGCAACAAAATTACGATCATCAAGGGCAGCATCACGGACATTGAAGTGGTGCGGAAGGCCATGCACGATGCGGAATACGTGCTGCACCTCGCTGCACGCACATCGGTGCCGCGTTCGGTGAAGGACCCCATCGAGACGAACAAGATCAACATCGACGGAACGGTGAACGTCCTGGTGGCGGCGAAAGAACTGAAGGTGAAACGCGTGGTGTTTGCGGCTTCGTCTTCTGCTTATGGGGAGACGCCGACTCTTCCTAAAGTCGAAACCATGCAGCCACAACCGATTTCGCCGTATGGCGTCACGAAGTTTGTGGGAGAGCTCTACGGGCAGACGTTTGGGCGGTGCTACGGCCTGGAAAACGTGGCGTTGCGCTATTTCAACATTTTTGGGCCGCGCCAGGATCCTGGTTCGCCGTATTCGGGCGTGCTGGCCAAATTCTGCACGGCGTTTCTGGAAGATACGCAGCCGCTTGTTTTTGGAGATGGCGAACAGACTCGGGATTTTACCTACGTGGACAACGCCGTCCAGGCGAATCTGCTGGCGTGCGAAGCGCCCAATGTTTCAGGAAGAGTTTTCAATGTCGGGGTGGGGGGACGCGTTTCTCTCAATAATGTACTCCGCGAGCTTGGAAGAATCACGGGCAAGACGCTTGAGGCGAAGTACGACCCGCCGCGCGATGGAGACATCCGCGATTCGCAGGCGGATATTTCGCAGGCGCGGGAATTTCTTGGCTATGAGCCGCAGGTGAGCTTTGAGGAAGGACTGGCGCGGACGTTCGAGTGGTATGGGGAGACGCGGGCCAAGGCCGCGGCAAAGGAAGAGAAGTGATAAGTGGTTGGTGATGGTCACTGGTGACTGGCGGAGAGATGGGCACGATGTTGCTGGGCAGTGGCGCAGCATGCTGCCCCACAACCGCCAACCATAAAGGTTGGAAGCTCAGCCGCGCTGCGCGAAGCTAAGGTTGAGTGGTCTTTCCGTAGCTGAGCGGATCGCCGACTTTCGGCGCGTCGTAATTGTTCCAGAACCAGAGTGGCTCGAGTTTTTTCTGTTCCGGCCAGACCTCGTTCAGCGTGTCGCCTTCGAACAATTCACCGTTCTTCATGACCCAATGAATCGTGTTAGTGTTGTGAATATCGTCGAGCGGGTTCTTGTCCATAATCACCAGGTCCGCGAGCTTGCCGGGCTCAATCGAGCCCAGGTCCGCGGGTCTCCCGATAATTTTCGAGCCGTTGACAGTGGCGCAGCGCAGCACTTCGAGCGGAGTCATGCCGCCGCTCGCGAACATCCAAAGCTCCCAGTGATAGCCGATACCCTGCATCTCGCCGTGGCTGCCAACGCCCACAAGGCCCCCGGCGCGCACGAGTTTGGCCATCTGCGCGGCGAGTTTCGGAAACTCATACTCGTCCTTGCGGAACCATCCTTGACGACGCTTTGTTCTTTCGTCGATGATCCGGTGCGGCATGAAGTGATTCAGCTTGGCATTGTCATGCACTTCGCTGTTTTCAAACCAATAGTCCTCGCCGAAGGGGCCGCCATAGTTGACGATGAGCGTCGGTGTCTCGGCGATCCCGGATTTCGCAAACATCTGGATCACGTCGTTGTAGAGCGGCGTAATGGGGAGGGTATGTTCGTTGCCGTGGAAGCCGTCGATGACGTGAGTCAGGTTAAGCTTCAGGTCCAGCGCGCCTTCCGTCGTCGGCATCATCTCCAACTCTTTTGAGGCTTGCACCATGTACTGGCGCTGCTTGCGATTGCCCACCACGTAACTCTTAATGTTGTGCGTGCCGTAGTATTTTTTGTACCTGGTCAGGACGCCTTTTACTTCTTCGACGGACTGGAAGTTGTTGTCGTAAAAAACGCCGGGCCCGGTTGAGAAGGCGCGGAGTCCGAGGATATCGCCACTGTCCACCAGGTCTTGGTAAGCAAACATGTCGTTCGTTCCGGTCTGCACGTCGAGGCCGGCCGTCACGCCGTAGGCCAGATTGGCGAGGAACGACCAGTTTTGAGTGTCCAGGATGCCGCGGCGGATTTCGGTCCAGTGCGCGTGGGTGTCGATAAAACCAGGCACAATCGTCTTGCCGCTCACGTCGAACACCTTGGCACCGGCAGGCGCGCTGCCCTTCGCGCCGACGCTCTTGATGCGGTTGTTTTCAACGACGATATCGGCGTTCTTTAGAACTTCCTCGCCCTTCATGGTCACGACGGTCGCGCCGCGCAGCACGATGGTGCCTTTCGGAGTCTTCCGCGGGAATTCCAAATTGACGGCGATTTCCTGGACGTCCTTTTCCAGCTCTTTCAGTTTCTTTTCTTCTTTTTTCTCTTCCTTCTTTTCATCTTTCTTGGCATCAGCCGCTTGCGAAGCGGAATCCTTCTTGTCCGAGTCCTTCTTATCCGAATCCTTGGCGTCCGATTCTTTTTTGTCGCCCTCTTTCTTCTCGTCCTTGGGCGGTTCGAACGAGATAGCGCTTAGCGGTTCACGGAAAAGGCTCGCGCCGACAGCCCAGGTGATGGTCTTGCCGCCGTCGGCCCAGGCAAAGTAGTCCGCCCCGATATCCGTCAGGCGTTTTAGCGGAACCGGGGGGGAGCTTACGTTGACAGTAGGCGCTTCACCGCCTACGACCGGCATAGCGATGAGGTAGAGTTGATTCATGATGTGAGCCAAAACCCATTGCCCGTCCGGACTCGGCTGAAGATCATCGGCTGGTACCGGCTCTTCGGCAAAAACACCCTGGCCCTTGACTTGGAGGTGCGTCCGGCGGTCTGTGCCGTCATATCGCAGGGAAACGAGACCCTGCGGTGTGTAGACATAAATGCGATCTTTCTCCTGCGTGAAATGCGGTCCGCCTGCGCCGCGTGCCGGGAGAATCAGATTGGCATCGCCACCCTCCGAGGGGACCCACACGAGGTCGGCATTGGCTGTCTGACCACCATCGAAAGTGCTGTTCTCGCGATCATAAGCGTTGCCGCGCAGAAGGACGATCTTGGTGCCGTCGGGCGACCACGCCGGATTACTGTAAACCGCAAGCGACTTGGACAACTGCACCGGCGACCCTCCCGCCGCAGCAATTCTCCAGAGCTGTCCGCCCTGGCTTGACCAAGCCACATAAGCGATGCTCTTTCCGTCGGGCGACCACGCCGGCTGGAATTCATGAGCGTTTCCGCTGGTCAGCCGCCGTGGCGTTCCGGCTGGCAGATCCATGGTGTAGAGGTGGGTCATCGCTGAAAACGCCAGCTTCTTTCCATCGGGGGATTCCATCGGGTCCATGATCAGGCGCACCTTCACCGGCCCCTGTTCCACTTTTTGCGGAAAATCGAGTTTCGGTCCGAGCTCCTGCGAAACCTGCGCCGTAAACGGAATTGTTTTTTCCGTGCCAGTGGCCAGATCGAGCCGCTTGATCTTGCCATCCTGGTTGTAAACGAGCTCTTTGCCACCGGGCAGGAAGGCGTAGCCTGGAAAAACGTCACGCGTGAAGCGTGATTCCTGGTCGTCGCGTGTCACTGGGTACTTTACCCAGCGATCTTCACCAGTCTCCAGGTTGCGAAGACGAAGCCCGGTCTCGGATTCATAGCGCGTAACGTAAAGAAGAAGCTTCCCATCGGGAGAGAGCATCGGACGAAAGGCACTTTTGAGTTGGTGAATAATGTCGTCTTCGTCGCCCGTCTTGCGGTCACGCCGCGCGATGCGCCAAAGCGGAAACTGCACATTGTAGGAAAACGGTCCCTGGCGCACGGCGTAATAGAGATATTTCCCGTCCGCAGAGGCAGTCACACCCGTGGCATTGTGCCGATCCTGCCTGCGGGTTGTGGGTGTCGGCTTGGACTTCGTAATCTGCACGCCCGAGCCGCCATCCAGGTGGTACATCCAGATTTCGTTCGCCCCGATCCCAAAAGGCGCTTTCGAAACGAAAAGGTAATTCCCCTCGGGCGCCCAGCTCGGCGACGTGAATTCATTGTTCGGATCCTTGGAGACCTGCTTCGGAGCGGTACCATCCGGATGCATGATCCAGATGTTCTCGCTGCCTTCGCGGTCGGAGAGAAACGCGATCCACTTCCCGTCCGGCGAAAACTTCGGCTGACTGTCGAAGGCCATGCCTCCGGAGATCAGTTTCGCTTGCCCGCCTTCGATAGGGAGGGTGTAAATATCTCCGGCGAGTTCGAAGACAATGGTTTTGCCGTCCGGCGAGACGTCCAGCGAAAGCCACGTACCTTCATCGGTGGTGAACTCGATTTTGCGGTCGGGCTTAAGGGGCAATCCTTTTTTTTCGTCTTTCTTTTCATCCTTCTTCTCGTCCTTCTTTTCTTCTTTCTTGTCTTTCTCCTGCTCCGAGGCACTCTGCCGTTTTGCGCTAGCGAGCAGCAGCGGTGCGTTTCCAAGAAACAAACCGCCGACGATCGCCAATGTAATAGACCACGCGGCCAGATTGCGCGGACTGGGCTTTCTAACCCTCATGCTCGATTTCCTCCATACCGTCTCTCTAGAACCTTTGACCTGGGCCGGCGGCCCTCTTCGGACGACCGATGAACGCACACTTTTCTGGCCCTTTAGGGGCGAGCCGTGCGGAAGCGTCTCAATAGCGCATAGTAACGTTGAGTCTGCGCTGCTGCTCCGACTCCACCTCGCCGCCACGCCCGCCGCGCGGTTGCGGCGGCACGGGAACGATGTGAGGAATGCCCGCGTCGTTCATCTTCTTATTCAGCGCGGGGAATTCTTCCTCGGCGATTCTCTTGACCTGCGCCGAAGCATCATTGACCAGCGCCGTCAATTCCGCGAGCTTTTCTTTCTGGTGTCCGCTGGGGGCGGCCGAAAAACCGTCCAGATCATCGAGAAGATTCTGCACTTGATTTGGCAGCGGATCGGGCTTCCATTCGAATGGAGGACCTGCGTTCCCAAGTCCTTCGCGCTCGCGGATGAATTTCGAGGCCGCAGCGTCGACCTTCTTCTGCAATTCATCAGCAGCTTTAACGATATCGTCAGGGATTTTCGTGGTGTTGGGTTTTCCCGCGTCCTTCTTCCACTGCTCTCGCGCAGTTTTCAGCGCTGTCTGTATGCCTTCGATTGTTTTGCGGTCTTTATCCGTGCTCTTGGCCATGGGATACAGTTGATCGATCATTTCGCGGCGCGCCGAGCGGTCTGCCGCCGAAATCACGATGCGGGTATCCTCTTGCACCACGACTTTTTGCGAGGCTTCCTTGTCAGCGGCTTTGATCTTGATGGTGTATTCCCCTGGTTCGACGAATGGTCCGCGCGGACCAAAGCCAAACCCCGCGGCAATGGCTTCCAGTTGTTCGGGCGTCGGCTCCGCCGGCGGATTGGAGCGCAAATCCCAGTTCGTGCGGTTGACGCCCGCCGCGCCGGGGCCGTCCATCTCCCGAATTAGTTTTCCGTCTTTGTCGAGCACCGTGATTTTTACTTTGCCTTCCCTCTTCTCTGCCGCTTCGCCTTTCGAGTCGGTCTTGGGCTTCTCTTCGAGTGCGTCTTTCTTTTCCTTATCGTCTTTGTCTTTCTTTGGCGCTTCCGTGGGCACGGCCTCCTTCAGGTAGTAGCTTAGGAGCGCACCGTACGGCGGATTCTTTGCGGTGAACGCTTTCTGCCCTCCGCTCCAACGGCGGTTGCCCAAGTGCCAGGTTATCGCGGGCCGTGGCGGAAAGAAGGTCAAGGGTGATGCGGCCACGTTCGAATCCATCTTCTCGA
>Ga0209648_10000758_pt1 | contig 25240 bp, 21 predicted proteins | sample GraSoi2013_115cm_FD_185830 | JGI IMG/M metagenome (GOLD analysis project Ga0209648, IMG submission 185830) | Grasslands soil microbial communities from the Angelo Coastal Reserve, California, USA - Sample 9_17_2013_115cm (SPAdes) (version 2) | ecosystem: Environmental > Terrestrial > Soil >... | reverse complement strand
CCACCGCCGCTCGGCTATCTTACGGTTTCCTGTCTGGCCTTCGTGTCTGCCGGATTCGTTAGTGGGGCAATGGCCGGTCTGCGTTTCCGAGCGTGGCTGAAAGTTGCCGCGACTCCTTTTGCCGCCGGATTCTGCGCGTTTCTGCTGTGCGGTTTTACGCGCGCGACCTCGCTGTTCCCGGTTGGGTCGGAGGGTTGGGAGCAGATTTTCGATCCGTTCAGCAGTGCGATCCTGGCGGCGCCTGCGGCGCTGATTCTTGCGCTAGGCTTGGCTGCGTGGAAGCCAACGCACTAAGGTTGATCCTTTGCGGGTTCGGGGTGCAGCGATTGGCGCGTGCGCGCGTAAAAGCGGTCGAGTTTTAACTGTGTCCCCGACTCATTGCATGTTATAATTCTCTTCATTAACCCGCGGAACCGTGATGCGCACGAATAACATCGCTCATAGCGGGGCCAAGACGACTGGGGAAGGCACGCCTAACGATCCGCTCTCCGAGGTCCCAGCGGAAGAAATAAGAGAGCTCGCAACTAAACTCCGGACGCTTGAGGCGTCCCTCGCTGAGCTTCAAGTCAACGTTGCCCTGACGGAACTGGTTGCCGGCTTGCGGCACGACATCGAGGCATTGTCGGCGAGTTTCGAGAACGGCAACAGCGAGTTGGCGCAAAGAGAAAATGCGATGCATGAGTTGGAGCGGCGGCTGAAAGAGGCCGTCCGCCAGATGCGCACGAGCGAAGAGTACGCGCGGCAGGTGATGCTCGAACTCTTGCGCGTGCGCGACCAGCAAGAGGCCACGCAGAAATACGCGAATGCGACCGCCGTCAAGGCGGCCCTGGCCGGCCAGCAAACGGAAGAAGTACGAGCTCTGCTGAGGAAGAGCGAGTCTGCTCGCCTCGAAATGGAACAGACTCCCGGCTGGTGGCTGATTAAGAGCTTTCACGATCGGATGAAACGCTCGGCCACCTTCGCTAAAACAGTCGGCTTCATGGTGAAGTTGGCGCGCAGCCTCCGGCTCCTGCCCGCAGGTTCCACCGAGGAAGCTCGGCGGATCGCTGCGCTGGTCGATCAAGAATATTACTTCCGGGCCTATCCGGAAGCCAGGGCGTGGGGCGTTCCAGCCGCGGAGCACTATTTTCGGCTGGGAGCGAGTAAGGGTTATAACCCCAGCCCTGTCTTCGACACACAGTTCTATCTAGCGCAATATCCCGACGTGGCGGCCGCTGGTGTCAACCCGCTGCTGCACTATGTTGACGCCGGAGCGGGCGAAGGCCGTCTGACACATGCAGCCCCGCAAGAGGCGCCGGCCGCCGAGCCTTCCGAATCCCCAGGCGAGCCTGTCGCGGCATCCGCGGGCTCGCTGTCGGCGGCGCATTCGGATGTCGCGGACAGCATGCCGGAGCTGGAGAGCATTAAGCTGCCGGAGCGCTTTGCGGTGCAGCCGCACCAGGAGCCCGTTAGCATTATCGTGACGGTCCACAATGCGCTCGAGTACGTTCGCGCCTGCCTCAGCTCGATTCTGCAGCATACCTCGCCGCCGTTTGAGCTGGTGCTCGTGGATGACGGGAGCGAGCCGCAGACGCGCGAATATCTTCGCCAGTTCGCGGCACAGCACGACGCCGTGCTGATACGCAACCAAGAGGCCCGGGCGTACACTCTGGCCGCCAACCAGGGGCTCCGCGCGGCGCGCGGTGAATATGCGCTGCTGCTCAACAGCGACACCGTCGTGACGGAGAACTGGCTGGACCGGATGGTCATGTGCGCGGAATCCGACCCGCACATCGGCATGGTGGGCCCGCTCAGCAATCGGGCTAACTGGCAGTCCATACCGGAGGCCGTCAAAGACGGCGAATGGGCCGACAATGAACTGCCCGAAAACTGGACGGTGCAGGACACGGCCCGGGCAGTGGCAGCGTTCACGGGCCGAACCTATCCGCGCATCCCGTTCCTGAATGGCTTCTGCCTGCTGATCAAGCGCCAGGTGTTGGAGGGCGTGGGTTATTTTGACGAAATGAACTTTGGCCGCGGCTATGGCGAGGAGAACGACTATTGTCTCCGAGCCCGCGCGCAGGGCTGGGTGGCAGCCGTCGCAGACGATGCGTATGTGTACCACGCTCGAACTAGAAGCTACTCCATCGAACACCGCGACGAGCTTAGCGAGGTAGCCCACCGGATGCTGTACACCAAGCACAAGAGGGCGCTGGTCGACAAGAGCGGCGACCAGGTTCGAGACGACCTCGTATTGCTCGGCATCCGTGCGCGCGCCAGCCAGATGTTTGCGCGCCAGAGCCTGATTGAGGAAGGCCGCCGCCTGTGGGAAGGCAAGCGGATTGCTTTCGTGCTCCCGATTGGCGAGCGATGCGGCGTGGGCGATGTGGTACTTACCGATGCGGAAGCGATACAGACGTTTGGCGCGCGCGTCGTCATCGTCAACCTGCTCGACAACACGCAGACATTCCGATCGGCCTACCCGGAGCTCGATCTGCGAGTAGCGTTCGTTCCCAGCGGAGCCGAGGTACTTGATGCCGTCCGTGGATGCGATGCTGTCGTCGCCACAACATCTGATTCGATGTTTCAGATTCAGGACCTCGCTTCAAGACCCGGCGCTCCGGGCCTGGCGTATTACATCCAGGACTACGAGCCCAACTTCTTTCCACCGGGCTCCACCGAGCACCAGGCCGCCTGGGCGTCGTACAGCTTGATTCCCGACATGATCCGATTCACCAGGACCGACGAGACCCGCGACGTGCTACTCAGGCGTACATGCGTGGAGAGCTCCGTGGTGGGGATCAGTTGCGATGTGGACCTGTTCCGCCCGCGAGTGGTCCCGTCCACGGGCAAGCTGAACTTGAGCGCCATCATTCGGCCCTCGCCGGACCGCCGGGCAGCTCTCGAAACCGTGGAAATCCTGTCCCAGGCAAATCGGCAATTTGGGGACCGCGTGGCCATCCATATATTTGGCGTGGACTCGCGCGATCCGTTCTTTGTGGATTTGCCGCGCGATTTCCAGCGGACGAATCACGGCTTGCAAACTCGCGAGCAGACGGCCGCCTTGCTGAGCGCACAAGACATTTTTGTGGATCTTTCGCCTTACCGGACTACGAATCTGACCGCCTTGGAAGCCATGGCAAGCGGTGCGGCAGCGGTCCTGCCGCAGACTGGCGGGTACGCTGCGTTCGCGGCTCATGGGGAAAACGCTTTGCTTGTGGACGCATCCAATCGCACGGCTTGCTTCGATGCAATCGGCGCCCTGATCGAGGACAGCGAACTCCTGGCCAGGCTGCGCCGGCGCGCCATAAACGATGCCGTCCGGCTCTGGCCAGAACAAGCCGCCTTCAAAATCATGAGCGCGCTGTTCTTGGAAAAGGAGCCGGTGCCTGGCATTCCATCGGCGGACGTGAGCAGTTTGACAGCACAAGTCCGATCATGATTCTCGATCGTTCCACCAAGCTGGTTGGGATGCTGGACCTGGCGCGGCAGGAAGGCCTTGAAATCGGCCCTCTGGACCACCCGCTGGTCGACAAGTCACTGGGCAAAATCTCCTACCTGGATCACGCCTCGATTGCCGAGTTGAAGGAGAAATACGCTTCCGATCCGAGCGTCTCTCTGGAGAGGATCGTTTCGCTGGACTACGTCGCCGGGGGCAGGCCGCTTCCTGAAGCAGTCGCCGGCCGCAAGTTCGACTACGTTATCGCCAGCCATGTGATCGAGTATGTCCCCGACATGATCGGTTTCTTGAAGGAGGCCGCTCAGATTCTGCGCGTGGATGGGTTCCTGTCCCTGGCAATTCCCGACAAGCGCTACTCGTTCGATTATTTCCGTAAGGACACCTTACTGGCCGATCTGATCGACGCGCACCTGCGGCATCTGCGGCATCCTTCGAGCAGGCAGGTTTTCGATCATTTCGTCAACGCCAGGCATGTTTCCTGCACAGACGCCTGGAGCGGACCTCTCCACGAGCAGATGGTCCCGCATGCGCATACCATCGAGGATGCGTGGCAGAAGGCGCGCGCGGTTTCTGAATCGGACCGCTATCCGGACTGCCACTGCCAGGTGTTCACTCCGGCCTCGTTTTTCAGTCTGCTGCGCGGCCTCTTCGAATTGGACCTGGTCGATCTGAAGGTGTCCCAGTTCTGGGCGACTGCGCCGAACGAGAGTGAATTCTTCGTCACGCTGCGGCGCTTGAGTGCGGACCATGAAACCGAAACCAAGCGGAGCGCGCAGTTGGACAGCTTGCCGCCCCCGGAAATCATCTCCGCGTGCGCGTCGGTCTGCTGGCCTGACCGAAACAAAGGCGTCCTGCTTGGCTCTCGCTTTGGCGGCTTCGATGGGAAGATTTTCTATGTACGCGGACCGCTGCGATATAAGGTCGTGGAGGTACAGTGGGCTTTGGATGCCGGTTTCCAATGGCCGGCCGACATTATCTGGGCGGTGGATGACGACATTGCCGCATACCGCCTTGCTTCGGGACCGCCTCCATCCGCGGAGCTCGTGCGAGGACTGTGCCGCGAGCAAGCCGATTGATGATAAGCCGCAACACCAAGCTGCTCTGTGGTGTCGACCTCACACGTCACGAAGGAATTGAGATCCGCCCACTCGATTGTCCCGTGGTGAGACCCGAACAGGGCCGGATCTCTTACGCCGACTTCGACACCACGGAGGGTCTGAAGATCACGTATTCGCCCGATCCGCAGATTCGCGTTGAGTCCGTGGACCTGAACGGAAGACTTGACTACGCGATCGCCAGTCACGTGATTGAACAGGTTCCAGACATGATCGGTTTTTTGAACAGCGTCACTCAAATGCTGCGCCCCGGCGGCCTGATCTCGCTCGCGATTCCCGACAAACGATACACGTCCGATTACTTTCGCAACAGCGACGTGCTTGCGGATGTGGTTGATGCGCACATCAGAGAGTTAAAGCGGCCATCGATTCGACAGGTTTTCGATCACTTTGCCAGTGCGGCTGAAGTGCCCGTTGTCAGCGCCTGGAATGGAACGCTGCACAAGGAGCACTTGCGAAGATCCCATTCTTTGCACGAAGCCATGCAGATGGCGCGCCTGGCGGCGGCTTCCGATCAACACTTCCACTGTCGCTGTCACGTATTCACGTCAGAGTCGTTCTTTGATGTTCTGCGGGGATGCTTCGAGCTCGGACTTCTGCGGGTGGAGGTTGCCCGGTTCTGGGCTACGGATCCCAATGAACAGGAGTTCTTTGTGGTCTTGCGGAAGCTGACCGACGAACTGGACAAAGACGCAAGAATTCGCATTCAGCTCGACAGCATTCCGCCGCCCGAGATCCTCGCGGCAGTCGTGGACGGCCCTTAATTCGGAATTCCATATCAGATGACTCGCCGGTCTTTCAGACGCGATTCGACAATGCTCCAATCGTTAGGAACGACATTGAGGGCGGTCTCCAGAAGAGATTCCATCGCTGAAAACGAAGTGTCGCGGAATTGCGCAACAGCCTCCTCGTATCTGTCTTTAAGCACCCGCGATGTTGGATCGAGACCCGTGACGACAGTAAGGCCGGTCGGCGGTGTCGCGATCGTGAAGATATCCAGGCTCGGCCGGTAGTGTTTAAGACACAGCACCGCCTTCCAGACGTCGCCCGTGTGGAATTGCGTCGCTTGGACTCGCCTCTGTGTTGGCTCATCCAGCGGAATTGTGTCGTGGATCAATAAAACCGAACGCGGACCGCACCAGGCTTCGAGGCAAATGAAATCTTTTAGGACCTGCTCGTAAAGATGCAAGCCATCGATGAATGCGACAGAAAGCGGGCGGCTCCGAAGCAAGCGCTCCGCCCGGCGTCGGGCAAAGAATTCGTCGCTGGTCTCGGCGAAGATATGAGTCTCTGTCTTGAGAGGATGAAGCATGGTCGGGTTAGGATCGATTCCGATGGCGACGGTGGGGGGGCGCAAAAGAGCGAGCGAGGCGCCCTGATAGATACCGATCTCGATTACCGTCTCTGGCGCCAGCGAGCGGTACAACCGTTCAAGCCAAACCAAATAACCGTCGCCCGGCATCCGCAACCCGGCAAGGCCAAGATGAGCCTGCGACAAGTTTCGATTGAAAGTCAGTGCCGCCCGGTAATTCAAGGCCGCCGCCTCGTTCTCGCCGAGCATGCGGTGGGCCTCGGCGAGCGCGAGATGGTACTCGGCGGGTTGAGAGTTTGGCCCCTCCCCTTGGGGTTGCCAGGCGGACACGAGAGAAAGCATCCGCTGCGGCCCCAATTCATCGGGTGCGCGCTCGCGGATCAGACGCGCGACCGCGCAGCTGGCCTCAAAGTGGCCTTGCTTGAATTCATCCTCGGCTAATCCGACTAATCCAGCAATCATCGGATCTGTTGACCGCGCAGGAAGCGAGAGCCTCCAAAGTTCTTTGTTGAAATCGGCTCCCAGCGGTTGCTCGCCCGAGCTTGGATGGATGGCGGCACGAACCATTCGCGCTAGCGCAGACTGCGGCAATATACCGAGATACGTCGGCGCGTGTCTTGGACGCAACCTATCGTAGGGACGGCCGCGAATCTTCTCATATTGGCTCGACCAGCGCGCCCAGTTATCGATCTGCCGATCGGGCATCGCGTTCGTGCTCGCTCCCCCGTGCACCTGATGGAACGTGGCTTCGCCTAACAAAATGACAAGCTCCGCATCCGCGTCCTCAAGAAGACGATGGAAGGTATCGAGGTTAATCAATCCACCGCCGGGAGCATCGAAACGCTCCTCCACACCACCGAGCGAGTCCCATAACTCGCGCCGCAAGAACAAGGCATTAGATTCTGAAATCGGATGAAACCAACCGTCCACCGAAGACTCGTCCATGGTGCCGATTTCGAACAAGCGGTAGCCGTCACTGGGCCAATCGATGGAGTTGAGCAAGGCATCCTCGCGAGCGTGGTCGTACCCATACTTCATCGCCCAATTTTTAAAATCATGTCCGACATACCATCCGAGCGTCGCGACAACCGCCTTGTCATAGAGGCGTGCGCCATGACGAGCGAAATGAAGGAGGCCAGGAGTGACAATCCGCGCGCCATCGATCATCACACCGAGGATGTCACCTTGAGCTTCGGCAAGGCCGCGATTGACGGCGTGCGCGGGCGAGCAAGGCGCAGGATCGATTCGGATCAGCCGGAAGTTGCCACTGAGACTCTCGATTATTTTCCGATCGAAGGGGGGATTCGACCCGTTGTCGACCACGATCACTTCGTAGTCATCCGGCTCGATGTGCCGTTGGTAAGCGGCTGAGAGTAAATACAGCGTCCGCGCCGCCTCGCGAAGCACGTTGTAAACCACCACTACCACCGACAGGTTCGGCTTGTGTTCGCACCGTTCAACCATTGTTCTGATTTCGTTGCAGCATGAACCCGAGCGTTTGGTTTGCCTTGGAATATAGCATACCCCGATCTTGCACCTGTATCATCTGGCGACCCACTCCATTGCCGGAAGCCTCATCGAGTAGGCTTAGTCAAACCTTGAATGCAAGGACAGACTCCACGATCTGGTCGACATCCGAGTCGGAAAGATTTTGGTGTAGCGGGAGCAGCAAGGTCGTGTCTGCTGCGAGGTCGGCTCCCGGATATGATCCGGAGTCGGCGTAGAGCGATGTACGATGTAGCGGCCAGTAGCGGAAAGTTGTGTAGACACCTCGCTCCCGAAGATAGTATGCAAGCTTATCACGGAGTTCGGCCGGGGCTTGAATCCAGTAGAAATAAGGAGCGCTTTCTTCCGTCGCCGGCGGTGGTAATCGAAGCCAAGGTATTCCTGCAAGGCCGTTATCGTACCTGTGCACAATTTGCCGCCGGCGGCCTATGAAGCTGTTGACCCGCCTGAGTTGAACCAGGCCGATGGCAGCTGTAAGGTCATTCATGGAGGACCAACGCCCCCAGGAAGGGGGATTGACTTCCCACCAACGTGCACGGCTACGGGTCGCCCCTTCTAACCCTGATCTCACGCCTCCCAGAGCGATGCCCTGGAATGCGCGCTGCCTGAGGCTCTCGTCTCGAATGCGAATCATTCCTCCATCGCCCGTGGCTAGAAGTTTCATCGCGTCGAAGGACCAAACTCCAATATCGCCAAACGTTCCATACGAAGCACCGTTACACCTTCCTCCCAGCGCACAGGCGGAGTCTTCTATCAAAACAATATTCCGGGCTTTGGCGAGTTCAGCGATCTCCGTAATCCAGTCCAGCCGGCCACCGAAATGGAGCAACAGGATCGCTTTGGTCTGTGCACTCAGCGCTTTCTCGATGTGCTCACGAAGAGGATTCAAAGTCAACGGATCGACATCGACGAGGCGCAAACGGGCGCCTGAAGCACGGACCGCATGGGCGGCGCCTATGAAACTTATTGTGGGCAGTATTACTTCGGTTGATGGGCTAAGGTCAAGGGCTGCTACTGACTGGAAGAGGCCCTCGGTACAACTGGTCACGGCGATCATTTGTTCGCTTTCGGCTCCGATGTAAACAGCGAACGCCTTTTCGAAGACTTTCACCCTCGGACCTGCGCCCGGCCAATTGTCGGCAAAGACCTCGGCTATTGCCGAGAGTTCGTCCGGTCCAAGCGTGGGTTGAAACATGTGGATCATGTGCAGCTCTCCATATGCGTTGTCATGCTCGTTCCACGCACGATTTGCATCCTTCGGTCGAAACTCATGTTTCGCCGCTTGTCCGGCGAGCGGCTGAGTTTTTGTTCTTGATCCAATTTGCGATCGTTTCATCTACAGTGCAGGTGCCGTCCCGCACGAGTTCCTGTGCCCGCCCCGGCGACAGGAATTGGTTTTCATAGTCTTCCCGCAACCGGCCTTCCCCATACAATCGGATCCAGCGACGCCAATGCCAACTCCACCAAGATTCCAGATGGGTGTTTTTCTCAAAGAAAGCGATTCCGGCCGTGACTTTTGACTCCAACTTATCGAATCCCCGGATGGGGTAATGCAGGAAGCGCAGCTCCGGATATTCTCTGGTATTCCCCCACGACGTTGCTACGCTGTGCATTCCCGGTCCATATTCCGCAAAGGCCGAGGCTCGAGTAATGGTTTTCGGAGGATGCCGTACGAAAACATACGGGACTGGAAGATTACCTGAAACCGCTTGTTCAGCTAGCGGATCCGTTGGTCTATCGATACGCAGGGTTAGCATTTCCGTCGCCCTCCCAGATTGGAAGAGGGGTCCGGTCATGTTGAAACAGGGAACGCTGATGGCGGTGACGTCATCTGCCGCCGCCCTCTGAAGGATTGTTCGGAGCTCCTGGCCTTGTGAACAAAGAAACTCATCCACATCGCTCATAATGATCCAGTCGGCCTTATGCTGGTCGATCGCCAGCTTTACCAAGGTTTCTTCCGAACGATATCTTAGCCGGTTCTTATCCGGAAGAGGCGACCACTGGACGTGCCCGCTCTTGGCGAAAGACTCCAGTATTTCACGACTGTTATCGGACGACCCGACGTCCTCCGCGAGAATGAGATCGACTCCTAAGTCGAGATGCCATTCAATATAGTCCTGCAGTATGTCACTCTGCTCGGATGGGAGAACAAGCAGAACGATCTTGTCATTGCTCATGCAAAATCGTCAACCACCAATTCTTCGAATCACTTTCGCCGGTCTGCCGTAAGCGAGTACGCCGTCGGGGATGTCATGCAAAACCAGGGATCCTCCCCCCACCACAGAGTCGGCGCCGATTCGGACACGCCCAGCGACGATCGACCCGAGTTCCACGGTAGCTGCCTGCTCGACAATGACCCGCCCGCCCAGATGCGAACCGAGATTAATCCAGGCACCGTCTGCGATGATACACTCATGATCCACGCTTGCGCAAGTTGAAATGATCACATTCTCGCCAAGCCTGGAACCCGGCATAACTACAGCTCCGGCCATGATGATCGTACCTGCGCCAACCGGTACACCGGAGGCAATTACAGTCTGAGGATGGATGGCGGTGGCCAATTGAAATCCTTTGGCGCCCGCCAGCTCCGTAAGCCGTAAACGAACGCGGCCGATGCTGATGGCGCAAATGATGTGAGTAACACCTTGCTCCAGCAGGTCGGGCAGTTGCTCCTCGCCCCCCAGAACAGACGCACCGCAGAACTCCGTCCGCGCCCGTTCCGGGTTCATGCTGTCAAGAAAACCGGAGATTTGATACTGGTCCCGCAACCGAATAATGTCTGCCACGATCAGCGCCGTGCTCCCGGCGCCCCATATCACCAGTTTCTCTCTCATTAACTCCTCGCCTGCCCGAACCAACTTCTCGACGCGGCGTACTGGACTTCAAATAAGTTCCAAATCTCGCACTGGCGTCGCCGCGATTCATCTAACCGATCTAATTGAGCCAGTCCGATGGAAGCGCAGAGATTGTTCGGCGGGTTGCTCCGATGCACACTCTGTTTCGGCGGCTGCGGCTGGCCGGTCCAGTAGGAGAAGGGACGGCGCGCGGCGGCATAGCTTACCGCGTTGAGAGTGTCCACCGAATGATTATACAACCTGCTTCGAGAATGCTGGAAAATCTGGCGCGCCATCAACGCACAAACAGCCGGACAGGGAAGCGAGACAATTTGGCGCGCATGGAGCGAGCCTCTTCTTCCACCGTTAGGCGCGCCGTTTGCTCCTGCGCGAGCTGCCGTTTCACGTTCTCCAATGCTTCACTGAGCGTTCGAACCTCGTCCTCAAGCCGATTCGTCTTCGCAGCGCTCTCCCGCGCGGAATTCTCCGCCTCCGCACATTTCGAGAGCGCGTCGGCAAGTTGGGCGGTTCGTTCGCGCAACGCGCGCTCCGCAGTCTCTGTGCGCTGCTTCTGCTCATCGAGCCGCGCCGCTTGTTGGGCGTGCGCCTGCGCCTCTCTGTGCGCAAGAGCCAGAACGGTTTCCACCTGTCGCCACAAACTCTCAACGGGGGGCCAACCCCTGTCAATTCGAAGACTGCACCGCACCCTCACCGGTTCCTCCGGATTCAGGGACTCCAAGGATGGAAGGTATAACTGCGGATCGTTACCGTAGCTGCACAAGATCAATCTGCTTTCATGCGGGATGCGAATCGAGGTCCCAGCGCTTTGGACCTCGTGGAGTTGCGAGCAATCGAGCCGCCACAAAACGGCGCCGTTCGACCCGCGTTCAACGACGATGGCGGAGATTTCTATCACACATGCGTAATCACATGGATCCAGCCGCAAACGCCCGGCCGGGGAAGGCAAACAGAATTCCACAGCCGTTTGCGCACCAGGCGACACGGGATATGTGGAACTCCTCTCTTCGGAATAACCGGTCGTGTCCGGCGAGAACACCTGACACAAGGAAGAGTACTCGCCTGAGGCTTCGTGGGCGTACTGCAATCGCTCGGCGCAAAGTACGTAGTAATCGCGAATTCCCTGCGGATCAACATTACCAGCGAACATCTCGGCGAGGAATGGGATATCGATGCTGGCTGCGTCTCCTTTCAGGACGACCCCCAACCCGCAACTGTGGTGAAATGCAAACGAGGGGTACTCTTTAGACACTTCTTCCCAGAATCTCCACGTCCCGAACCCATTTTTCCGCACAGCGATATCGTGGAGCAGGATGATGCCTCCCGCCCTTACCTTGGGGAGCCAGGTGCTGAAATCGTGCTGGATGGCCTCGTAGGTATGACATCCATCCAGATGCAGCAGATCGATTGTCCCATCGCTGAAACACTCGGTAGCTTCATCGAAACTCTTGCGCAGAAGGGTCGAGAAGGACTGATAATGCCTCGCATTATAGGCCGACACCTCTTCGAAGACGTCGGGACCATACCGGCCTGTTTGCGAGTCGCCTACCCAGGTATCGACGGCGTATGCCTGGCAGCTTGACCCCTGCGCTTGAATGGCCTGGCAGAATCCAAAGTAGGACTCCCCGTAGTGAGTCCCAAGTTCGACAACCAACGACGGTTTGAGAGCGTCGATCAGATCGGCGGCGAACGGCGAATGCCCGGACCAATTCCCGATACGGCCAGGACTGTAACGTTGCGGTTTGAACCTGCTAGAGGGCAGACTGCGAAACATCCGGATTCTCGTCTTTAGATTGTATCGTGAACTGCTGCGTTCCCTCAGCCCGGCGTCTCGCATCGAAATTAATACGTGCTTAAGAGCGGCTGGTCGTGATCTCGCAGCCTCACCCTAAGAACGACGGGACACGCATCGAGAACCTCACGGGCGGCCGGCTTGTACTTCGCTGGGAAAAGCATGCCGGTAAGGGTGTGTTTCAAGAAGTCCAGGTCGAGATGTGCCGCGTCAGGTGATGGGCTCAGCGGATGCGAATTCATGCCGTGCATTCCGAGCTGATTTCCACCGAATCCAGGATCACTGCATGGTGATACCACGTGCCGGACGCCTGAAGACAACCACGAAAACGGCCCAATGCCGTGAGCCTGTTTTCCGCAGGGCACCAAACTCCCAGACGCACGCGATACATCCCGGCCGGCGCTTCTTTGGGCACCTCCACCAGCCTTCTCGAATAGAGAAATCCCAGCACGTCCGGCTCCTCACCATCCAGCGGATAATCGCCATAAAAGCGGACCTCGTCCGCGGCGTCCACAAAATGGATGAAAACGGAACGCCCGTCTCCAATCTGGGTTAGGTGCCAGTGCAAGTCCAGAACCAACCGGCGAGGGCTTTCGTGGTGCAGCCGGAAGTCGAATAGAGTGAAAGCACCATCGAATTCCGCGCCAAATTTTCGAAACCGGAAACGCTTGATTGCCAGGCCTAGCCGAGCCATCCTTCGAACCGGACCCAAAGACACCCTGACCGGAACGACCATGAAGCCCGCATGAGCCGATAGCAGCTCGCGTACCTGCTTCAACTCGGCGGGAGCGTCCGCCGAACTGGGGACATTGTGATCCGCCGTTTTCATACGCCTTTCGTAAGCTTCCAGTCGAGGCGTCGCATATTGCGGGAAATCGTGCCGCGCGCTTCACACCAGTTGTAGTATGAGGCGGCAAATGCCCCCGCGGCTTCCCCTAAAGCCTGAACGATCACGGAATTCCAGCTGGGCATCCCAGCGAAACCGGAAAGCTCCTCGAGAACGAAGTAGAAGTCGCCTCGTATCGAGCTCACCTTGTAGCCGAGCGGGGGCGGCCTGAGTCCCGTCGCGAACAAGAACGACTTCCACAGGCCCGGCTCGACAATGCACGATTTTCTGCGCGCCGGCCAATCCGTAATCGGCTCGCTGAGCATTGCCTGCACCTCTCCACACATAGCGCCCAGCACGGCTAGAAACTCCCTATCATTTCTCACGCCAACCGCACACGGCTCCAGGTGCAATAGCTTGGGCACGATCCGTCCCGAAATGTAGCTTCGCTGCATGTGGTAAGCGGCAGACCGGCTGTGAGAATGGATAACACGGGCGGATGGGTTATAGACAATTCGTTTGCCGGCCGCAATTGCCCGAACACCCCAATCGAGGTCTTCCGCGAATGGGATCCGCTGGAACGGATTCTGCTCCCAAGACTCGCGCCGCAGGGCCGAACATACATTGTCGAAAGAAGCCAATCGCAACCGCCCTTGAAAACCAAGGCTTGTGAAATGCTCCCAACTCTCCAATTCCTGGACGCGCATCTCTTCGCCCAGAAATCGCCTGCGGTATTCCACTTGCCATCGGCCCACCGGATCGCTGTCCGGCCGCGGAATCTGCGCCCCGGTTACTCCGACCACGCGTGCATCGGAGAACGGAGAGAGCATCTCCTCCAGCCAGGTCTCTCCCACCGGAACGGCGTCCTGGACCAGCATGACGCAGAATCTGCCGGTCGAGTTCCGAATGCCGAAATTGCGAGTCTCGCCGTGATTGAAGGATTCCGGAGGAATCGAGATTGTCTGCGCTCGAAATTGACGGGCCAGGTCTAAGGTCCCATCAGACGAGCCCGAATCCACGACCACAACCTCGGATTCGCGCGTTTGTCCGCGAATTGCCTCAAGTGTCTTACGGAATTCGGGGCCAGCGTTCTTTGTGGGGATGATTATACTGATCGTAGCAGTCGTGAGGTCGGCCACACCTTCTCCGTGTAACCCAAACTAACACACAGCCAAGCTTGATGTGCCTGCGGTAGCGCCGCCCCTTCCTTAGCACGGGCCGTTGAAGACAGGGAGCAACACTCAGTACTTCATGGTGCGAACCTGGCTTCCTGAATCAGCCTCGAAACTCCGGTCTGGAGATCGATCCCCGGAACCCAGTGCAGCTCGCGCCGCGCCTTGGAGATGTCTAGTACGACCCACTCAGGCAGACAGGCGGCGCCTTCGAGGGCGGAAGGCGTTTCGTCCGGAAGCTGCATGCCAAGACATTCCGCAACGATGTGCAATGCCTCCCTTACCGAATGGCCGACCCCGCTTCCGACGTTATATACGGCGAACGTCTCACGCGGCCCCAGCACCGTCTCACACATTCGCGCGACGTCGTCGAGATGGACATAGTCTCGAACATTGTGCGGGTTACCGAAGATTCTCAACGGTCTGTCATGTAGCAGGCTGTTGACCGCCACCCCGATCAGTCCCTGCAGCCGCTCGTTCGGCAGCAGCTTACCGTACGCGTTGCCAACTCGCAGAACCGTAGCTGTAAGGATCCCCCTGAGAGCGGCGAAGCGCAGATAATGCTCTGCTGCAAGTTTCTGAACACCATAGGAAGATATCGGCTGGCAGGAGTCGCTTTCACGGAAGGGTACTCTGTCTGGGTTGGGTCCATAAACCGCTCCGCCACTACTGAAGTAGATCAAGTGAGGACAACTACCCAACCCCTTGATCGCTTGAATTAACGTCAGTAGCGGTATCAGGTTGAGCGCCCCGTCGCTTGGAAGATCGGAGTCTGACGTGATGGGTGTGTTTGTATGAGCGAGATAAATGATAGTCCGGAGCCCGGCAACGAATGCCGCGCAGTCATGCAAAGAGCGAAGATCTCCGTAGGCGATGTCTACATGGCGCATGCTATTCGCTTCGGTTGGCGAAAGACTGCGAACGAGCGCGCGGATCGGCCCTGGGACCCGCGCCTCGAAAAAGCGGATGAGGTGGGAGCCAATCATGCCCTTGCCGCCAGTTAAGCCAAGACTCATCTGCCTCCAATCCCTAATCGCGCCTGGTCCTCGGCGCGCTGGGAGCGAAAATCAACGTAGTCCAACGTAAGCATACGACGTCCCACCAGCATCCGGCGCCGAGCGGGAGTGAAGATGGAAGATGAATCCTTCACCGCATTTCCACAACGCCCAGTGAGACCGCGCTCTCCGGCGTCTCCATCTCCAGTCCACAATTGCGCACTACGGGCAGGCGCGCCTTCGACTCAGGGCTCCAGACGCCCAGCCGGATTCGATAGCTTTTTCCCCGATAGGGTTCCCCGATGCGAATCTTTCGACGATAGCTGATAAACCCCCAAGGATCCTGATCATATTGGAACATCTGGTGGTCGCCTTGGATCGGCACGTGGCCATTCTCATCCACTAGGTGTATGAAAACCGCCCATTCCGCGGCTACCTCCCGTGCGTGCCATCGAAAATCGAAGTGCAACTCTCCCTCAAGAGAGGCATTAACCTTACACTGCACGAGCGTGAGATGATCTGTAAATTCTGCGTAAAAAGCCGGCGTTTTGAAAAGTCCCCACAACGACGGCCACCGCGCCGCGTGCGGCAGCGGGCTCGCGCGCTCGACTCTCCGTTTACGTCCCGCGGAATCACGAGTAAGGCGCGCATAAATATCGAGCAATTCGCCGATGTTGTCGTCGATTGTCCTCACGTCGGGGATGCCCGCGCGCAGCCGGTTCACCTGCTCGGGGTCCTCCGCTAGCTTTTGCAACTGGCGCGCCAGGTCGCCCGCGTTGCCCATTTCAAACAAAAGACCGTTCTTCCCATGCTCGACGAGGTCCGCGAAACTGCCTACGTTGGAAGCCACAACTGGAGTCTTCAGCGCAAACGCCGACAGCAACACCAGGGGGGAGTTCTCATACCAGAGCGCCGGAATCGCCAACACGTCGAATCCGGCGAAAACGTCGGGCAACTTCTCATTCGGAAACGTTCCTCGGAACGACACGTTTTCCAGCCCCTCGGCGAGATCGCGCACCAACCGATCGTATTCGGGAAAATGTCCCGGGGCGCCGTAAACATCCAGGCGTACTTTGCCAGGAGGCAGGCGGCCCATGGCATCCAGCAGAACGTGTAGGCCTTTGGATCGCCGAAACGTACCGATGTAACCCACGCGCAGAACGGAATCGCACGGCCGGGCTTCTGCCGCGCGCGGAAGGTGAGTCTCGAGGCCGAAACCGGAGGTTCGCATTTCCTTAGGCTTCATTCCATTCAGCTGGATCAACCGTGCCGTGTTCTGTGTTGGAGCCAAGAGCACATCCACCTGCGCGAGCGTCTTCCTCATCCAGGAGCGGCGTTCGGAGAGCCAGATCAGGCTGGGCAACCAATCTGTCCGGACGATGCGCGCCCGGCCCAGGCTGATCAGGATCGGCGAGAGTACTCGCGCCAGCCACTTACGCGCAGCCAGGCGCCGCAGCGGAACGCCCGTGGCATTCCCGGTCACGCAGGCCAGGCAAGTGACAGGTTGCGGGCCCCGGCACAGGGATTCATCCCATTTGACCAGTTGGTAGGTGGGACAGATATACCAGAAATCCGTGGCCGTCGAAACCACCGGCAGGCCCAACCGCTTGGCTGCCCAAATGGACGCCGTGGTGAGGTGCATGGCGTGGGCGACGTGGACGACATCGGGCCTGATTCGGGAAAAGTAGTTGAGAAGCCGCTCTTCTATCTCTTGACGGAAATAGTCTTTCAGTTGAAAAAAACCATACCGCATGCAAAAGGAAATGCGATGCACGGGAAGGCCGTCCCAAATCGTGTCCCAGGCCCGGATTCCCTCGAACGATTCGTTCTCCGCCGGAGGCTCATAGCAGACGACAAACGCCTCATGGCCCTGGTCGATAACTTTGCGAGCCAGGCTCTTGGTATACACCTCGGTTCCTGCCGTCCAGTTCGGAAAGAACGTATGAACCACGAAAACGATGCGCAACCTTGCTCCTCTCCAAGAGCCTGCCGCGTCGATAGTCAATCGGCGGGCATGCTGCGATCCGGAATACCACTTCGTTTGTGGGCTGGATTCCGGTCCTACAACTTGCCCTGGCCGGTTGGTTCTGCGAAAACAGGACGACTAAATGCACCTGAACAGAGCGACCAAGGCGTCGGGCGCGGGCGCGCACGCCTGCCCACGAAAACTGCACAGCATCTGGCCGCCATCCTGCCCGCACGCCGGGATTCCAGTCCGTCCCACGGCCAAGTTCGGTGAACCAAACAAGTGTAGCAGAGTACCTGTGGTAATAGCGTATCGATGGAGCGGCGTGCGGATGAAGCAGTGATACAATACTCTGAGTACCGTCAGGGACCGCAAGAAACGGGCGGTTCGCCACACATTCAAAGTGAGCCAGCAAACCTCAAAGGAGCTATGGGCTGAAGAAGCCGACGAGCGTGTACGCTACGGAAAAGGGTTCCATTGGGTTGAATCTCCGATTGTCGCCGAATACCTGAACCGTAATGTATCCGGTGATCCGGCCGTGAATTGGGTTGTATACTCGGTGGCCAAGTATCTCCACAGGAGTGTATCGCCGAGAATCTTGTCGCTGGCTTGCGGCGGAGGCGCCCGCGAGCGGGATTTGCTGCGACTCAAACCGGATGCTCATATAGTCGCGATGGATTTCTCGCCCGGTGCAATCGCTCTAGCCAGGCAACGGTCATCCGAAGCCGGTCTGGAAATCGACTACCAAGTCGCAGACCTGAACGTAGCCAATCTGGAACCAAAAGCTTTTGATTTTGTTGTTGCAGCCAGCGCTCTGCACCACATCGCGGAGTTGGAACATTCACTTCGGCAAGTCCGGGATTGCCTGAAACCTGGTGGCTTGTTCATAGTCAACGATTACGTCGGTCCCAACCATTTGCATTGGACTTCCGTCCAGGTCGACGCTATAAACGAGATTCTGGCGCTTTTGCCAGACCGCTACAGGCGGAGAATCAGTAATCCCCAAGAATACAAACGAGAGTTCCTCGGTCCTTCACCTATTGCGGCCATGAACGAGCAAGATCCGACGGAAGCGGTGCGATCTTCAGAGATCGTTGCGCTAACTCGCGGGATGTTTGACCTCTTGGAGTTCAAACCTTTTGGAGGCACCCTGCTCCACATGCTATTCCAGGACATTCTCGGTAACTTTAACCCCGCTGATGAGATTGATTGCTGCGTGTTAAGACTGATTTGCCATCTGGAGTGGAAACTGATTACGACAGGTGCTCTAACCAGCGATTTCGTTTATTTCGTCGGTGAACCCAGACGCTGATTAGCAGCGCGTGTGTTGTGAAAGCATCGTCGCTCCGCTCTGCGCTGACGCTCTGGTCTGCGACAGTACGTTTTGAAGGCAGCACTGGGTACTCCGTAAGCGGTTGAGCGAGGCTGTATCTCTAGCAGCGGTGCTAGGGAATGAGGATGGTCCTGTGTCCAGCTGGTGCGTGCTGCCATCCGTAAGGACCGCCGAGGCGCTGACTGTGTGGAGTCTCCGTTGCGCCGGCGGTCGTGCAAGCACGACTTCCAAATGCGCTTGGGCGGGCTGACGAAGGCATCGGCCCGGTCCACGCCAGTGGCAGGCTGAATGCCATCCAAACCGGCGCACTCACAAGTTCACTGTACCACAAAGTGCAGCAAAGGACCGGCGTTTAACAGAGGCCAGGCGCCGGCACGAAAGTCGCTCGCGCACATGGGCCTTGGACAGAGCCGCCGCCGATGTGTTTCACTTCTCTTGTAAGGCCACAGAGCCGGGATGCCCCTAAGACGTCTTCTCGCCCACCCCCTGACGCGCGGTCTGGATATCGACGATCCGTCAACAACCGCGCGGCGCCGTACCATCATCGAGAGCAAACCCTTTCTGAAGCGAATTTACCAGGAGTGGTATGAGACGATTCTCAACCAACTCCCGGATCTCTCCGGCCCCGTCCTCGAACTGGGTTCCGGTGCAGGTTTTCTCTCCGACTACATCCCGAGGCTGATTACCTCCGAGATCTTCAACTGCCCCGGCATTCAGGTCGTGCTGGATGCCCAGGCGCTTCCGATCGCGGCGGCGAGCTTGCGCGCTATCGTCATGACTGATGTCCTGCACCACATCCCCGACCCCACGCGATTCTTTAGCGAGGCCGCTCGATGTCTACAGGTTGGAGGCCGCGTTCTGTTGATCGAGCCCTGGGTATCGAGATGGTCGCGAATGGTCTACACGCACCTGCACCGATACCGTTAAGCGGCCCGCTGTCCGGAGCGAACGGCGCCATGCCCTGGATCATCTTTGAAAGGGACCGGGAACAGTTCGCGGCGAGCTTTCCACAGCTCAAAGTGGAGCTGGTCAAGCCATTCATGCCGTTTCGATATCTTGTATCCGGAGGGGTGTCGCTGCGAACGCTGATGCCCAACGCCACCTTTCAGCTCTGGAAGGGCCTGGAGACGGCCATGGCGAACCATATGCGGACCTGGGCGATGTTCGCGCTCATTGCGATTACACGTGTGCGGCAGAAATAAATCCCAAAGATCAAACGAATTTGATCCGCCTCATCGCGAGCATTACCATTCGGATCAGGAGCCACCCGTGCTTCCAGCGCTGGATATTAGTCTCGCCGTATGTGCGCCCGCGATATCGGACTGGCAGATCGAGCATCTTGAGATTACATTTCGCGGCGCCAAAAATGAGATCGAAATCTCCGAACGGATCCAACCCGCCGAAGTAGGAGCGGTTCGCCGCTATGACCTCATACTGCTGCCGGCCCAGCACCTTCGTGCCACACAGAGTGTCCTTGATCGTCTGGCTCAATAGCCACGAAAATGCCAGGCTGAAAAACTTGTTGCCGACGAGGTTGAAAAACCGCATGGCCTTGTCTTCCATCGGATACACCAGCCTGACTCCGTTGACGAACTCCGCTTTCCCGCTGCTCCACGCCTCGAAGAAACGCGGCAAGTCCTCGGGCGGAACGGTCAGATCGGCATCCAGGATCATGAGCACATCGCCGCTGGCGTGCGCGAACCCAAGCCGCACCGCATCTCCCTTCCCCTTGCCGGTCTGCTGCAACAGCTTCACTCGTGCTCTGGAATTCGATCGCATCTCCTCTTGGATTCTCTCGAAGGTGTCATCGGTAGAATGACCTTCCACGAAGATCAGCTCTGTTCCCGCGCCCATTTCCGGGACGCGTTCGAAGATGTGGCGGACGTTGCCGGCTTCGTTGCGGGCGGGAACGATCACGCTCACCATTTGCCCTTCCGGTTTCGGCTGCGGCTTCGGCCGGGCTACCAGGAAGTTCGTAATGGCAAAGAGGCTGAAGGGCCACAGCTTGGCCAGGTACCGGTTGAGTATCGTATTGAGACCGGGAGTTCGGATCGGCCAGACGATCTCCGACGAGGTGCGGACAACCTCGAAATCCGCCAGGTAGAGAAGACTGGCGATATCGCCGGCGGTGAGCCAGTTCTGGCTAAGCTGCGGCTTGGCCAGCCTCAGGAGCTCGGCGATGCGGCGTGGGATCTCCCACAGCCGGCTATAGGCGTTGATGATCACGCGCGTGGAAGGCTTGCACAAGGCCTCAATTTTCTCAAACACCTGCTGTACGTCCCAGAGATCGTTGACGAGATCGGAACAGATCACGTAGTCGAAGGTCTCGTTGAGCGTAACGGTATGAGCGTCGGCCACCTGGAAGTGGAGTTCAGGATATTTCTGCCGGGCGCGGCCGATCATCGTCTGAGACAGATCGATTCCGACGCCGTATGCTGGCTGGAGCGCCGCGAGAAGATCGCCATGCCCGCATCCCAGCTCGAGCACTCTCATCCCGGGAGGAACGAGAAACCTGTAATAGTCAATCAGCCGCTGCCGGTAGTAGCGGCGCATTGAATCCCATTTATGGAAAGTGGCCGCGTAGTCTTCCCAATACTGGGTTCGCTCCTGAATGTAACGATCGAGACCGCTCTCCGAAGCCGCTGCAGCTTCCCGATGGCTCGATTCCACTGTTGGTTTCGCGTGTTGCACAAGACAGATCGAAAACCGTACTAGAGGCGCCGACTCCGTTCCGGGATCGAAGCTTCATCATAACCGAAGGCCGGGGGATCCGCCTCGATGTCGCCAGGCAGTCTAACCTTAGCTAGCCGCCTGACCGCTCGAACTCTCGAACTCGGTTCCGGAGCCGGTTTTCTGGACAGCTACATCCCGCCGGCTGATTACCTCCGAGGTCTTCCACTGTCTGGGCATCCAGCCATTTATACCCGGAGTCGCCCCTGGCTTGGAGTATTTTGGGTGCCAAATGCTCGTCGTAGCACGCAAGGGGCGAGAATAGCCCAGCAGGGCCAGGGACAGTCCGCGTCGCACTGTGTTCGGCAAGACGAGGAGTATTAATGAGTACAAGCGAATACATCTTGGTGGTTATCCCAGCCGGCTTCATGAACGAGCAGCAGATTCAGGGTTGGCAAGGCTTCAATCTCACGAGTAATCCAAGTCGGTCGCGTCAGTGAGATCCCATAGTCTGTGGCGTCCGGATAGTCGCGATATCCGAAACCGCTTTGCTCATATTGGCGGATCGTTTCCTCAAAGACAATAGCGGAGCCGGGAAAGTAGTTCGCTACGCCGGCGCGGTAACGTTGGATCGCACGCTTGCCGTGGGTGGTAAAGACCAGGGTGCCTCCCGGCGAGAGATGATCTACAAAAAATCTCAGAAAAGCCCGTAAGCGATCTGCGTTGATATGCGTGAGCAGGGAGCCACACCAAATCAGATCGTAGTATCCGGCGAGTGGTATCTTCGAGCAATCTTCATTGCTCTGAATCGGTACCGCGCCAAATTCTTCACGGCAAAACTCTACTCCGTCAAGGTCGATATCACAGGCCGAGATTTCAGCGCCAGGATATTCTGCCCGTAGCGCCCGAAGCACGCGCCCATGGCCGCACGGCAAATCCAGGATCCGGGTTGGTGGAGGAGCCTGCGAGAGTTGTAGGGCACATCGAATATTCAATACAGCGGACTGGCCTACGGCGTAGTAATGGTCATAGTTCCCATGGAACATCGCGTCACGAGGCGAAATCGTCGTCTTCATCATCATGGAGACGGGAAGCGAATCCCAGTATATACGAGCAGCAGTTGCCGGCGGCTTGGCGTGACGGCGGATTCGCATGCGCTTGAGCCGGGATAGAGAGAGACTCCGATCCACCCTACTTCTGCCAATGGCTTGGCCCATTTATCTTTCTTCTGCCCGCCCGGCCTCGGATTGAGGTGCTCTGCTTGCCGTCTGGCTTATGCGTCTATCGGCCGAACCATTCAGCCTTGAGGGACGTGCGCGCGAGCAAACCCGGTCCCTTCGGAGACGAGCGCCGGATTCGCCTGCTACACTTAGGGACACTCCAATGTCGCCCAATCAGCCATCTGGTTCAGACGAGTCGCCTCCGGAGATCCCTTGTCCGCAGCCGCGCCGTATCCTGCTGGAATTGCGCATTCTTCAGGGTTTGGTGACCCTGGTGTCGCTCCATGCTGCGTACGCGTTTGCGGCCGGTTTCAACCATAACATTTCAGATCGCTACGGATTTCGCCAGGCACAGACGGCGTTGGCTACAAGATCGCTGCTCGAAGGCTCTCCCTGGTTTGCGTACCAGATACCCATCTTCGGTCCTCCTTGGGGCCTGCCTATAGAATTCCCGCTCTACCAGTGGCTCACCGCGCTGCTCGTTGTCTTCACGGGGATGCCGTTGATTGCCGCTGGGAGAATCATCAGCATTGTGTTTTTTCTTACCTGCGTCGTTGCGATCTGGAAGATACTCGGTTTTTTTCGTACTGAAGCTGTAGGAAGATACATAATCCTGAGCTTGTTGTTGGTCTCTCCGATCTACCTCTTCTGGAGCCGCACGTTCCTGATCCAGACCTGTGCTCTGAGCCTGTGCCTCTGGTTCACGCTGTTCGCGCTACGTGCCGCGACCGATGTCCGCCACAATGACTTGGTGATCGCGACAATGCTGGGCATGCTCGGGGCGGTGGTCAAGATTACCACGCTGGTTCCGTTCTGGTTGATCGTGGCTGGCTGGCTGGCCATGCGCTGCTGGAAGCGAATCATCAGCCTGAGGGCTGCAACTTGGCGTGCAGCGTTTCTCCTCGTCGCACCCGTGCTTGCCGGCATCGCATGGACCCGCTTCGGCGACAGCGTGCAAGCTCAGAACGAACTTCCGGCTTCGTTCCTGCTGTCATCAAGATTGTACGGCTGGGTCTTCGGCCCGATGTCATATCGCTTGTCGGCGGATCTTTGGGAACAGGTGTCATCCAGAATGCTGCCGCAGATCCTGGGTGCGACGGCCTTGTTTTTTTGCCTCCTGGTGCTATTGCCGCTTGCAGGCCAGTACAGCCGTCACGTTGCTGTCTGCGCCGCGTTATTTTTCGTGCCGATTCTGGCATTCCCTATCTTGCACCAGGTTCATGAATACTATCAGACCGAAAATGCACTTTTCCTACTTGCGGCGGCTGGATTCCTTGTTCATGGGATGTCACGTGGGTCCGAAAGCTACAGAATCGGAGCGTATTCGATTTTTTTCGTGCTGCTTTTGACTGGCCTTTACCAATACCACAATTCCTTCTCCCCTCTTCTCCGGGCTGACAACACGAGCTTGGTGCGCACCGTACAGGAGGTGCAGCGCCACGCCAAACCGGAACAACTCATCGTTATCAGGGGCATGGACTGGAATCCGGAGCTGCCCTTTTACAGCCATCGCCGCGCGATTATGGACCGCAGTTTCACCCCGGCGCAGCTTCAGGGCCGTATCCGGGCTGCCTCTCCGGCCGTTATCGGTGACGTTCTGTACTGCCTCGATAGCCGCAAAGAACACGCTGGGCTGGAGTTGGGAGATCGCATCGCACGGATTCGGGAACGTTACGGGCTTGAGATCGCAAACGTCTCTGACGACGGGACCTGTATACATTACTTCAACGCGGGCACCGTTATCAATACGACGAACCTGCCGTGCATTGGCACGATAGATGCTCCGAGGGAAAACGAATCCACAAAGGGTATTATCCAGGTCGCGGGTTGGGCGATAGGTGGACAGCCCATCAAGAAGATCGCGATTTCAATCGACGACCAGGAGGTTGCTTCAGAGGGCTTGACGGTCAGCCGACCCGACGTCGTGAAGGCCTTTCCGCAATATCCTGGGGATGTGCTCAATGGATATTCCGTGCAGGTGGACATTTCACGATTCGGTGCGGGCCACCACACGGTCGGCACCTCAGCGATCCTGCAGGACGGCAGCGTCCACGCGGTCGGCAAGAAAACCTTTGTTGTCGTTCCATGATTCCCGTGGCTTGCACAATGGACCCATCAGTGTGGCGCGGCCGCGCGGGGCACGAACCACTGTACGCACCGAGGTTACGCTCCGGGGGACCATACACACGTAGTGAGATCGCTTCGGTGATGATCTAAGGCTTTCAGACCACAGCTTGTATGGTTCGCCTCGCTGAGTACCGCCCCTACTGGATGTTGACCGTCTTGCTTCCCAACTGCGCCGTCCCCGACGGCCCAGCCGCGGCAGCCGTTACCGTGTGCTGACCGACGCTCAGTGAGCTCGTCGACATCAGGAAACTCCATCCGCTATTTGTGTAGTCGCTCCTGCCAAGGGAATTTGCTACATCTGGACGCGGCGCGCCCAATGTCGCCGTCCCCACGCTGTTGCCGTCCACAAAAACCGTCACATTCTGCACGGGCGCTGCAGTCGCCGTGTCGGCCGCCCAGCCGGCCACACGCAACATGGTACCTTTCGTCATTGTACCGTTCCCGTTGGCATCCCCCGCCATGTCGAGGGAGCCGATCTCCTTCTTCTCCCGCTGAGCTTGAACTTTGCCGTCGGAAGTCGAATGGCCGCAGCCAGCGATCAGGACTGCTAGGGTTAGCGCTCCAATTCGCGATTTATGCATTTCGCTAGATTATATTCCGATTCCGGGTAGCGGAGCAAGGGGGCGTCAACGGTGCCAGGAACTCAACGGCGGACTGGGGGGTCGGGAATCTTGAGATGCACGTGCGATCGCACCTGCTGGCTTCTATGAAACGTATCATCGGGTGTCGGGGAATTGAAGGCAAGGCTCTTCTTGTCCGGCCCGTGGTCAGATAAATCGAGCGGAGTCTGGTCTGTTCGGAGCAAGGCAGCGCGCGACCTGTTTCAGTCCACCCGAAGATAGATGCTACCTGTGCAACGATAGAAAACTTTGCCCCGCGTCACTCCAACCAATCTAAGTGAATATACGCCCTTTC
>Ga0209648_10000757_pt1 | contig 25287 bp, 38 predicted proteins | sample GraSoi2013_115cm_FD_185830 | JGI IMG/M metagenome (GOLD analysis project Ga0209648, IMG submission 185830) | Grasslands soil microbial communities from the Angelo Coastal Reserve, California, USA - Sample 9_17_2013_115cm (SPAdes) (version 2) | ecosystem: Environmental > Terrestrial > Soil >... | reverse complement strand
TCCCGAGTATGCCAATCATAGGAGCGGTCCCATCGTTAGCGGACGCGCACTGTACCGGATAGCCCTATATGGGCGCTTCGCGCGAAGGATCAGTCTTTAAAAAGTCAATTTTCAGACAGGCTCCTAGTTGATGAACGCCGGTCATCGTTTTCTACGCCGGTCAAACTCTCGCCAGTCCTGCTTGAGAATTTCTGCGAACTCGCGCTTGTTGTCGCCCGATTCGCGCCGTGTTTCGCCTGCCAGCAAATAGCCCGGCGCGGTAGCTCACTACTTCAAATTTTACTTTTCGTGATTTTCTTCGCCACTATGCACAGACTGACTTTGCCTCGGAAGTTCAAGCCGATCACACGTCCAGCATTTGTGTGTATCGACACAGTGACATCGTGGTTGTCATAGCAGATTCGCTTCGTCTTATACCTCACCTGCCCTCCGATAATTTCCTGAGATGTTCTTCCATGTTTCCGATCTCCGGGTCTACGCCCATCGCTCGAAGCAATGTCACGTCCTCTTCGGTGAAAACAACATGTGGCAAGAATGTGGGGCAGACCACACCTGAGCAGTAGTGACAGAACCGCTGCTGGTTTTGGACGTTGATGATGAGCACTGTTACGCTTGCTCCGCACGTTGGACAAGTTTTCAACATACCGCTGCTCCTAAATCTCTGACCCATCTTCTACAGTCTTTAGCCTCTGGTGCACAAGGGGAACACAATCGATACTCGAACGGCTTTCCCTCAACGTGGATGTATCCCATACCTGTGCCGCACGAGGAGCACTTGCTATTATTTTTCTTTGCTGCCATCCATGCCCACCCGTTTGTGTAGTATCTTTCAATCACTCTTGCTTCCGGCACGCATGAGAAGCAGACCGTACGGGCGCGTTCCTTCGAGTGGAGAGGCAACGAACAATCGATTATGTGAGCATCAGTCGGACGGAAACAGGTGCGGCAACGTCTGCCCGACGTAGGCAGCAGCGTAGTTGCCGCCGCCCCGATTAACACGCTGATAAATTCCTTTCTCTTCATCCGAACACCACCAGGAATCTATGACAACTGTTGACGATCACGGATAGTTCTTTGCTTCCGGCCAGATACAGTGGCTCAACCCGATAGACAATCTGTGTGTAATTTTCATGGTTTCGATCTGCTATATGGAACGAATCTGGGACGAAACCATCCACGCACTTGCCGTCTAGTACTAGATGACCGACTTCATCTATTACGATGACCCGTTGGATTTGAACATTCTGTTTTCTTGACCATCTCCCAAGAGCGAAGCACACTTGTTCTAACCGATGATTCAATTGATTCGTTGAAACTGGTGCGAACGGAACCACCGGAACCATCGCAATGGCCCCGCCGATGCCGATAAGCTTTAGAAAATTTCTTCGATTCATCTCGATGGTTCCGCAACGCTATAAGGACACCATCTCTCGAATGTACGCTCGGGCGCATCTCCCACGTCGCCAATGAAATAAGCCCCTGTCTCATCTGGCTCTGCGTTGCGAGGACGCGACGCATACAGAAGAAACATCGCAAGCACATGTCGGTCAGGGTCAAATGTTGCTTGTGCGAATCTCTTTTCGAGATTGTTCATATTTCCTTTCGGCTCATCCCGCCGTAGTTTGGCGGAGACCAACGGTCGCTACCGCTACAGCCCATTTTGTTTTCTGTCGTCCCGCAGCTTTTGTCGCTCGCGTCTGATCTGCTTTGCAGTTTTGCCCTGTTCGTTGTTCTGCTTTACCCGCAAAGCAATCAAAAACGCCGATGCACTCGTCGCAGACATGAACACGACTTCTGCCGTTGGTCCGACATCACTCTTGCGGACGAGTACGTGGTGACGGGCTTTGTGGACAGTCCAATGAAACGGATTGCCGTGATAATCCGGTATCTTGCTTTCAACTCTTCGACGTGTGCTGGTCATGCTGCACCTGTTTCAAATGCTTTTCTTTTCTCAACGTCCGCAGTTTCCCCTCGTGCAAGTCTCTCTACCTCTGCGTAAGCGCTGTAATAAGACTTCATGGAGTCTGAGCACAGGCATTGCGAACGGTTCAAACTGGCGAGTTTATCCAGAAAGAGCGTACAAATGGGGTGGCTGTTAATGAATGCTGTGCCTTTATTGATTCTGTGGGCTTCAGGCCAAAGCACATTCATAACGACGTTGTGAAATGACGCCAGGACACCCGACAAGTTGCAGGCATCCTGACAGAGAATCGCGGATTGAGCAGCCTCTTGAATTGTCATCATTGCCTCCAGGCGTCCGGTTCCGGCATCGGGGGAAGTTTGAAATCCTTCCGAAGTTGAATCCGTAACAGTGCTTTTTCTCTCGGCGTCATCTTCTTGACATGCTCCGTAAAGATTCGAATCATCTCGCCAATCTCTCCGCATGTGCCGCAGCTTTTCATGAAACCGCCAATCCGTCTGCGACCGCAGCCGTTGCTAAGTCTCTGGCGTATCTGTGCTCCACGACCAGGGCATCGCCAAAGAATTGCGCGTCAGATTGAACGTGCTCTTCAACCCATTCGGTTGCTGCCTGGGTGTTCAGCCGGAACAAGAAGATAGTTCCGTGGTTTTCAATTGAAATGTCTGGATTCATATTTCCCTTTCGGGCGCATCGTTTTAACCACCGCTTTCAGCAGAGGATGCTGCTACGGTTGGTGCGTGACTTTCGTCACGGCTCTTGATGCACCTACAACGGGGCCGTTCGACCTTGCCGGGTCGGGCGGTTCCGCTTACTTCTTTTACTTCTGTTTGACTCCTATCAACGAAACTTGCTCTTCGTCTACGGTGAGCACCAATGGACCTGAAACAACTTTTATCTTCCTGCCGGACACCGACTCAAGTACAGACACGATGTGGCCTTTCAAAAGCTTCCCGTTAAACTGGCGCACAGAAACCTCGTCACCGCGTCGAAAGAAATTTGGAGTCTTGCGAATCCATCCACGGCGGAATTCAGTCTTTTCCTCCGTTAACATTTGCGACACCTCAACGGTCAGCAGTTCGACCATATCCTGCATCGTTTCGGGCATGCACGAAGTCATTGGACCAGCCTGGGGCCATATAAAATAACTTCAGGCACAGAAGCGAGGAATTCGCCGTCCTCCTCAATTCCTTCTGGCGGCGTGGACATAAACGCAATATCGATGTAATTGGAAAGCGTGAGGTCGATTTTATACTTGAGCATGAAAGCCAGGACTCCACTGTGTTCGGTGTCGTCGTCGTGTATGACCTTTCGTGTCTGCGGCTTTTTGAGAAATGCCTTCTCCAGGTGTTTCCGCACGTTCTTCTTTTCTTTGGGAGACATTTTCTTAATGTCTCGGATGCACCTCTCCGCTAGTTGTTGCGTAGTCATCGAGTGTTTGCTCATTGAGTTTTCTCCGTTGCCAGCGGTCCTGCCATTGTCTTCTCTTCCGCTGCAACCTTTTTCACGGAAGCCACCAACCCGGTTGGTCCTGAGATGTAACTTAGAAAATCTCCTATGCCATACTCGCGGCGCGGCCTGCGGGGGCGTTTTGGTTGCTTCTTATTTGGTGATGTTTTCGACATCTCTTTTCCTTTTCGGACGTATCAGGCTTTGGAAGCCTTGACCACCTTGAGACCTCGTTGGAGGTGAAGGTTGGTGGCAGCGATGCTGCCGTCTCGATACCCAACCAGCATACCATAATTTCATCGCTCCATCGATTCAATTCTCTGCACATCCATGTACGTCAAGTGCAGCGCCAGCAAGGCTTGCTCCATGCTCTCTTCCAAACTTCGAGCACGGACCACGACGCGGTGCTCCGTCGTCCCCGCCAGGTGTCGCGGATAGCTGTGGCGCGGTCGTCTTCGGCGTTCTCGGAAAGGGCGTGACTATCACCGCCCTGGGCGTCTCAAAAATGAGATGAAAAGTCCTAGATATCCGCAGAGAACCTTTTATTCTCGGTATAACCGTCCTGGATTCAAAGATTTATGAAAAATAAGTATTGACAAGTACTAGGGGTCTCGTGGTACTCTGTTTCCGCTTTTGAAAACGACACTCGCTGGCGCTTGCCAGCACGGGGCTTTCATGCCTTTGTGCCGTCCTTCAAATCCAGGAATTACAAACTTGGTACGGGTGTGTTCGCAGCGCCGGGCGATCTGGCGCAGAAAAGAGGCATCATGTTTAAGGACCAGCTTATCCGTACAATGGGCGGAATACGTCTCAACCCCCAACAGCAAGTCAGACTGGCTTGGCTCGCTAAAAACCAAAACGTTTCACAAGAGCAAGTTCTATCTGACATTGTGGATGCATATCTTGGCTCCCACGTGCCTACGTTCTCCGCCGAAGAGCGAACGAAAATAGATCAAGAACTTATGGCGATTGCGAGAAAATCGAACAAACAATTGAGTGATGTGAAGGCGGATATTCTAGCTAACAAAGGGCATCGTTATCGCTTGAATGAGGCTCAAGAAAAGTCGTATCACGATTACTTAACACTGAAACAATGAACCTCTCAGAACGAATCCGACTGGTGTCGCGCCGTTACACTCCAGAATTGCCGGAGCCAGTGATGGTGTGTTCGCTTGTGTATAACCGGACTCTGGACGATGGCAGGCACGAGTACAAATGCTCGCAGTGCGGTGACACACAGACCGTGAATGATTTGGTCGGAGCAACGGAGACACGGGAGTGTCGCGGAGCCAAGCAATGATAGGGGGATTAGATCGCAAGGACAGCTTTCAAACAGGCCACGGCAGGCGAGGCGGACCTACGCTCCGCATGCAGAAAATCCCCAAATGGATGAACCGAGAAAGTGATATTCAGAGGGTGCTGCTCCGAGTGTTTCCAAAACTCAAAATTGATAGTCGTCAAGAAAAGAGTGCCCTTCGTTGGCTTGGAATAATCCATTGGTACTTCAAAATAGGGTACTCAGCCCAGGACGTTGCTGAAAAATTGCATATCTCTGCAAAGACGGTCCATGAGACCGCTCAAAGAATCCGTTACGCGGGTGGCGGACTCCGCACCACAGGGAAGTCAAGAACCGGAAGACGCGGAAGACCGCGCCGGAACTACTTCTAGATATATGGGCAACCCCTCACAAAAAGATTTTGGTGGACTCCGACGAATCTTTGATGGCAACGACCAGGTCATGCGGGGTGTTTCTACTCATGGTAAGGCTGGGTCGCGTCATGCCGAACGTGTCGCGAACATCTCCATAACCGACCCGTGGTCTTTGAATGATGAACAGGTGCGCCTGCTGCTGCTGAAAGTGTTTCCGAGAGCGTTTACAAAACCAGGCGTGAAGATAAACAGAAGACAACGAAAACGTGCACGTCGTTGGATGCTGATTATTCAACTCTATTTTCGAGAAGGCCGGACGGCTGGCCGGATTGCTATGCGTTTGTACGCGAAAAGAATACGAAAGAAGTTCGAACTGCTTAAGCATCCGAAACGCGCCAGGACGCTGGCGCAGGAGGAGAAGCGCGTCGAGGATACCATCCGCCGCATCAGGAAAGCCGCTGCCGGGCTACGCACAACTGGCAAATTCCGAACCAAAAGAAGCAGATTAAAAATAGCGCAAGTAGCTGCATAACGAAGGGTTTAAGTCTAATTTTGAATAAGTGGAGCGGGGTTGCCAGCTTCTTATATGACAGGGAAAAGAGTCTTTCCCGTTCCGAGTTGGAGTGCAACTGGTGACAGCATTGCGGAAAAATGGAGCGTAATCTACAGCAATACATGTAGAAAGCGACCCTGACCTATGAGTTGAAAGGGCGAGGCTACGAGTTTTGCCGCAGCGTTACTGACGCGAAGCGGCGACGGAAGCAATACAGACGATGCTGTCCTAGAAAACAGTTTGCTGGCTTCCCGGCACGGGAGATGAGTTGACCCCGCGCCAACATTTTGATCTTCGAACAGACCTGCTACTGTTCAAGTCACCTTTACGGTGAATCCGAGTGAGGCGCTGACCCCAAGTTAGCGCCCCACTTTATTTTTAGCCAGGCGAATAGGAACTACGACATGTTCCCGGATATTCCTTTAGCGGGGATTCCAACACAAACTTTTGAAAGCAGAGAACTCTGCTGGAATTTTCTATTTTGCCTGAAAAAGGACAACGGTCTTGACAATTTGCAAACGGAGCTAAGTATGGATGTAAATGCTCAATACAAAAGCGGAATGCTTGAACTTGATGTAACCCAATCATTGCTTGGTCGTTACATCGGTATAGAGCCTTCGCGAGCGTCACGAGGGTTGACCGAAGAAATTCCATTCGACACTACGGAGACCCGCGACATCATCGAAACAATTACTGCGATGCGTTCTGTCCAAGGGGAAATGCCGCTGCCAATAAATTGGACACAGATCGGCAAGTGCAAGCCAAGAGTAGAAGCACGTCGTAAGGAACTGCATGAGCAAGCTGACCCGATTGTTAAAAGCTGCACACTGATTCGAATTTCAAGAACAAGTTTCTTTTTGACAGTTCGTGGGGGTCAAGTTATTTCGACTCCGAGCGAGATGCAAGCCGCCGCATTTGAAAGTCCGAGTTTAGCTAGTGAAGTTGTCCAGGAGTTGGGGAAGTTGGGAACTACATCACGAATAGAGTTTTTCGGTGCATTCCGTCATAAGAGCACTATGTCACACACGTTAGTTGATGTTGGTTTTGAACCAGCCGCGATTGAGAGCGCAGACAATGGAACCGATTGAAGCAGCATTTAGTTGGGGCGAACACGATGACTCATGGTTCGCCAGGGTAACGTGGAAGTGCCCGACTTGCGGTAAACGAAACAATCTGTTGAAAACAGGCACAGGAAAACTGAAAGATGCTCTTCCGCTCACCGTCAAATGTAAATTGGGCCATGAGACGTTGGTCAAGCCATATCGAAGTTAGAAAGTGTTGAGGGCGATGGCATTTTCATCGCCCCTTCACGCCGCAGTTCCCTCTTGTGAAGGGAAGCTACTACGGCAACGTTTGCCAGTAGGTCGGAACGACATTTAATCGCTCTTCTGTCCATCACGCTAGGGGATTGTGTCCCGTCGTGCAGGGCGCTTGGTTCTCTAGAGTTAGGCTCCCAAGGCAGAACAATCAGTTTCCCTCGTTGCCAGGGTTGATTTTTCCCGTCGCTGTTCGCGCAACTGGCTCCGAGATCTTTTCAATAAGTAAGCAAGAAGCTTACGCACAGTTACCTCCTGTGGGAAGTATCCCGAATTCGTCTCGGAGTTTAGTTGAAAAATTTGTTTATAGGAATGCCCATCACGGCGATCTGCCATCCATAGGGCTTAACGCAGGACCCGCACGACAAACCAAATCCAACTCGTGCGCTGGAATCAATCAATGATTGGCAAAATTACGCATTACAACCCGGTAAGAAAATACGGGTTCATAACGGTCACAACACAGTTGGGGACCGGAACAGTACAACAGCAATACTTCTTCCATCAATTGAACTTCGTAGACGGTGAGGCTCCGGTGATCGGCGCGTATGTCGTGTTCGGACTCGCTGATGGAATTGCAGAAGGCAAACGGGTTCAAGCGGCAGGAATCCGACTCGCGACTGCAAGAGACATCGAAGTATTGAATGGAGCTAATGCTCTTGCTTCAGGGGTCGCGCAATGAGCGCTGCAATCGACTTTAGCACTCCAGAAAGTGTCGCAGCCGTACTTGCGCAAATGACAAGCAAACCAGAGCAACCAAACGTTGCTGAGGCTACGGTCGCTGTCATGGAGCCGGATAAAGCGCCGGACAATGAGCCTGCCGCTGTGGAAGAACCAGGGCCGCTTACAGAGAAAGAAACGATCAGCGTTGTTCAATCGTGGGTAGATCAAGATGCTGAAGTGGAATTATCAGAGCGAAGAACGTCTGAGGAGATGATTGAGTCGCTTCGAGATGCGGGTGAATATCGTGGAACTAAAGTTTCGGTTTCTCGATTGAAAGAAATCGTAAATACCTACGCCCCGAATGCTCCGAAGGTCACACAAGATACGCCACGATCAGAGACAAAGCCTTATCCACCTGAACTGGAATTGCTGATTAGTTCCAAGATTGCGGTATATGAATATGATGTCTGGCTCGTAAAACGATGTGGCAAGTGTGGACAATTCAAGACCGTATGCTGTGGACCAGTCACACCAGAGTTGGCTGTAAGAGATGACGGAACACTTACGGGTGCAGGAAGGCAGGCAATCGGACTCGACCCGATTAAGCCACCGGAGCCGCCGAAAAGTCTTGAGCAGATTGCCGAAGAGAGAAAGCAAACATGGCACAACGAGAGTTGGTGGAACGGCTATCGTGGCGTAGACGAACTAGAAGGAAATGGCACAATCAAAATGTACATCGAAAACTTTCTGCCTGAAGGAATCACGATAATTTGTGGTCTTCCGAAGGAAGGCAAAAGTTTTCTCGCGCTGTCAATTGCGAAGGCGCTGACCAGCGGTAATCCGTTATTCGGACGGCCAAAGTTCAGCGTTCCAGAAATAACCCCCGTGCTCTATCTCGCAGCAGAGAGTGGCGATGCAGCGTTAAAGCTACGATGCGAAAAGATGGGTATCACTAAAGATAAAACTAGATTCCTTGCCCGAACGTTGTCACAAGGCCCGATGTTTGGATTGGACGATGAGAACATTCAAAATGCAGTCAAGGCGATGAAACCTGTCGTTATTTTGGAAACCTTAATTCGCTTCAATGATGGGACAGATGAAGATAGCTCTACACAGAACCGAAAGCTGGCTGAGGCTATATTCCGATTGATCGGATGGGGAGCGAAGGTGGTTATTGGCATTCATCATAGCCGTAAAGACCTGAATAAGGCAAACCCATCTAAAGAGTCCGCCGTTCGCGGTTCAGGTGATGGTTTGGCTATGGTGGACGCGGTCTGGCTGGTTATGCAGGACGAACGGCTATTCAAGAAGGGTGAGGGTCCAAATGAAGTTGAGATCGTAGGATGGGGGCGAGATTTTAACCCCACTCCGATGAGACTGGCCCTAACCAAGAATGCACCGAAAGATGTGCCGCCTGGAGTCAAGCTGTTTGCCCCAGGAATCGTCAGTCATATAGACCTGAAGGGGGACCTGGAGTGGGTCCAGAAAGGTCTTGTCTTCGAACAGACCCAGGAGTCGGCAGAATCGCTTAAGCAAACGATTGAACGCCTGGTAATCGAGGACCCGACCGTAACCCTCAAGGAGCTTATACGCAAGACGAGCCAGAAGGAATGGAAGGTCCGAAAGGTCCTAAAACAGCTTGGTTATAACCGTGGACAGGGTGACAATTCCACAACTCGATGGATCAGAAACCCTGACTGACCCGTTTTCTCAGTTTCGTTTGTGTGGTTCGATTGTGAGCGATTGTGAGCGATTGTGTAACACAAACGACCTATCGATTTCGTTTGTGAGCGTAAATATCCCTAGAAGGGATTACGCACACAATCGAAATAGGGGTTGGTAAGAGTAGTCAGGAGTAAATTCTGAGAACGGAGAAGTGGTATTTGGAGAAAGAAAAAGAAGAGAGGTTAGCCCGGCGCATAACCGTCGGGTACGGGTTTTAAATGTCACAAATCACGGTCAGCATTGGTTAATTTCAGAATTCGATGTAACATTTTGTTATATCAGTACTTATGAGTATACAAAGAAGAGCCTGAGAATCACATTTGATCGTCACGACATGGTAAGCCTGGAAGTACGCTGTACGGGGCTAGGAATTGTATGGCGAGGGCATTACGGGGCGATCAGAAACAGCAAGGCCCGGCGTTAACCGGGCCAGCAACAGCGGGTCGGATTAGTGGATTGGTTAAGCGAAGATGGACTGCATTGCCTTGTCAGCGACCGTGGCAGCGTCTTCCTGGCTGATGGACAAATAGATCGAGGTGGCCTTCAAATCAGCATGCCCAAGCATCTGCTGAATGTGGGCAATTGAAACGCCCTGTTCAACCATGTGCCGACCTAAAGAATGCTTGAGGCAGTGGCTTCCTTTTTGACCGACGCCAGTGAGGATGGCAATCTTGGAAAACAGCCTGTAGACCTGTTGCCTGCTCAGGCCGGACCCGAGTCGGCTGACAAAAAGGAATCGTGAGCCAGTGTCGGGCCTGGAGCGCATGTAGGCCGACAGGATGGCTCTTTCATCGAGCAGCGGGTTATCGTGGCTCTTGAGCGGCTGTACCGTGTGCAGCGAGCCTTTTAGACGGCGCACGTCAATCGTGCCGTCTTTGATATCGGCCAGGAGTAGTTTGCAGATTTCAGAACTTCTGAGTCCGTGGTGATACGCAAGACAGAACATGGCTAGCTCTCTAAGGCCACGCTTTTTAGCTCCGGCCAGAACCTTGAGCAACTCGTTTGGTTTCAAGTATTTCATAACATGCCTCGCTTTCTATGTTCTGAGTATAGCAGACCGCTTGGGTTTGTCAAGAGAAATGTAGGAGACCGTTGTGAATTCTGTTACCTTGAAATCGCAACAAACTAATACACTTACTAACGCCGCAGAATCGTATGCTAATCTAGTCGCTTGGGTTTGCAAATATATGTTGAGTTAGCTAGTCGCTTGGGTTAAATTCGAACCGTGGATACGATCTCACAAGCAGCGAGCCTACTCGGGAAACTTGGAGGAATGGTCACGTCGAAGGCTAAGACGAAAGCGGCCCGTCTCAATGGTGAGCTTGGTGGCAGACCGCGCAAGTATCCGCGCTGTCCGCGATATGGCTCGCATCGATTCGACCCGAAATCACTCAGATGTCCGTGTGGCTATCGGCGCAAAGATCGGTCGGCAAGCATTCCGCCTGCCTTGCAACAAACTGTCCAACCAAATAAATTATCGACTGAGTAATCATCAACGAATCGGAAACCGTTGAACCGCAGAAAAGTCCATCGAGTCCGCCGAACTGGACGCATGGGACTCCTTGTTGATTCGAAACGATTTAGAAAAGCGAGGCCATCGTACTCCCCTCTTCCCGGCGGTCGCCCCCGGCTAGCCTTCCCGTTGGCCGAAGTCGCTAGGGTTTTTCTACTACCAGGGGTAGGGATGCCACCGGGGCATTTACAAATTCAGGAATGCGCAAAGGACCGGGTGGAGATATGGACAGGGTCGAACAAATTTTTAAGAGATATGAAAGACAGGCGAAAGCAAGGAACTTCACCTGGCGGATTTCGTTTCAAGAGTTCTCCCGGCTAATCAGCGAACCGTGCAGCTATTGTGGGATTTACGGGCAGGACGGATTTGTCGGATTAGACCGCGTGGATAATCGTATCGGATATATCTTAAATCCGGTTCCTAATGTGGTCCCCGCATGTGCAGAGTGCAACTTCGCCAAGCGTGTGATGTTGGCCCATAAATTTATAGCTATGGCGGAGCGCATCGCGAAACATCAAGAGAAGTTGCGAAAGCAGAAAGCAGCGGAACTTCTAGTACAACCCGCAGCGTAATCCGAAAACCAAACAGGGTCTCCGGCTCCCGCCCCGTACCGCGGTCGATCTTATTACGACAATCTAAGGTTTTGAGTTTATTTCCGGTCATCCGGAGAGGAGTTGAATTGTGAAAAAGAAGTATGCCAATCGTGCCGAACAACAAGATGTCTATAGGGAAAGTAAGAAGTGGGACGCCAATGAGTGGATTGAGAATTGGGATAGCCGATACCCGGCACACTTGGCTGAATACCGCGAGTACGTTCGAAACATCGCATCTAAAGTTGCAGAAGAGATCGGGTACACTCCGACATTTGAAACGTTCGGATGGCCACGAGAAAAATATGCAACGATCTTCCCGTTGGGGCATCATCCGGCTGAAGAGACAGTCGGTTATGTCGCTGGAACGCTATATGCATTTCGCAAAGACACTAGTGTATGGGTTCACAACGTTTCCGAAGGAGTCATAGTTGCAGGCAGTCATTTTCCAGATGTTTTGGGCTATGAGATGGTCTCTGAAACCCACAAGCACAATCTGGAAATCTCACCGACGTATAGCAGTCTTTACCGCGAACTACTCGGATTGCTCGACCAGCGTTTTGGAAACAATGATGATCGGCACAGCATAGCGATCAAACAGGAATTAGCGGGAAACTTCGTTCTTCCAGTTAAACCCGAACCGCCGAAGCCAGAACTGAAACCCGAGCCGAAACCCGCTCCATCAATTGAGCAGCCACAACTAGTATCGGGCTACGAGACGCCATTGGATGAGCAGAACAAATTTCAAGGCTTCGGCACATTTGGTGTGTCGGTGTCTAGGACAAACCCTCTATGAAATCTATGAAGTATCGATGTGTCACATGCGGCCTGGCCCTGGACGACATTCCAAAAGGAGCCGTTCAGATAACCCCCAACCAGCGACGAGTTAACGGATTTCGTTTTGCAAATGGGACTGTGCACCATTTACGCCAACTAAAAGTGAGTGCCAGGCAACACAGACATTTACATAAACTGTCAAAGAAAACTTGGTGTGAATTCTGTTTTCCTCCGCTAGTTATGGCCGAGCCGGAACCACCCGTGGAGGAACTATTGGTTCAAGAAGTCATTCAAGCCCCGGTGCCGGAACCAATTATGGTTGAGGAAGTAAAAGTTGTGGCTGAGATCGAAGATGAGTTGGCGGCGATAACAAGCTTGAGTATGGCCTTTAACCAGGCAGCTTTACGTAGATCGAAAAAGGATTCCCGTTGAATATCCAAATTTCTTGGATGTTCGAAGCGGGTACAAAAGCCGGGAGCATATCTCCTATAGCCAGTGTTCCCGGCAACAAATTTCAAAATGCCACATCGTTGGCAAAGGAATAACAATGAGCAGGAGAGAGCAGCTTTTAGATTTGCTGGTAACCCGTACGACCGCAAGCCGAGACCGTTTGCAGCGATTGAGCACCGATGAACTTGAGGAGGCGTTAAGTAAGAGCTTACTCGCTGAAATCCACGCTGAAGTCATGAACAGCCCCGAGATACTGGCACGTCAGCAGGAGATCGATAAGATTAACGCAGAGATATTGTGGGGCAATTTTTTCTTTAGACACCAAGACTTAAGAGACAGCATTGCAAACCGTAGGATGATTTTCGAATATGCACTTAGTCTTTCTGACGATGGAGTTGTTAGATATGAACATCTCGATGAAGCTGCAAAGACTCTTCAGGGTCTGTCCCGCCAGAGAGTCAAGCAGCCTTTAACGGCTGCAAATCTAAAACAGGATGAGGAAAATCTCCGGCAGTTTTGCAGGACTAATCAGTTAGAGCCTAACACTGCGGCCCTGAATATGTTGCGGTCAGAGTACGGAGCGAGTTTCGATTCTGTTCAAATCAACCAGGCTTTGCAATCAAGCTTAATCAATCTTGGTCCAGCCAGTGCCAAAATTCTTCAAGAGGCTGCAAAACAAAGACAGGATTTCTTAACCAACGAAGCGTCCCCACAGGAACTACGCCAGGCTGCTCATGCCGAATCTGAACAGAGTCGCGTCCAGGCGCAGCAACAGCACGTAGCGCAACAGATCAAATCCCGTCAGCAGGCGGAGACATATGGCGGACACCCTGTCCTTCCAGAAACCAATGCAGGTGGTGTGAAACTAGACGCCACATTTTTCAAGAAGTTGGCAGATTCCGACATCAAGTTATTTCGACAGTACTGTACGAAATTCGGTTTTAATCAAATCACAACTCGCCTCAACGGCGGAGTCTAAGGAGAATCACAATGGCTACAGTTGAAGAACTTTTTAAGTCAGGAAGAAGTCTTTCTCAGGATGAGATAGATGCATTAGTCAAATTCTGCGGAGAGCGTGGTCTTGCCGTGGACGGTAAAGCGGGTGAGAACAACGGTAAAGAAATCGCTGTCTACATCGCTGATACGTGGAAACAGCAAATCACTCCGGCTACACTCGCAGTCGCAGTTAAGGAATTGAAAGACCGTCTCACGTTCCTAACCCCGGCAGAGGCTGAATACAATCGGGCAGCGGCACAGAATCCACAATCCGCACAGGAATTGGTCGCGTGGCTGAACACTCAGGGTAAACCGGAACAGTTGGCGAATTCCGGGTCGGACGCCTACGAAAATCTCACGCTGTTGCTGACTGAAATTAGCAGTCGCCGTGAGGTTGTTTCATCCAAGACGATTGGAGACGCGATAAACCGAATTCAAAATCGACCCGGTCGTAAGCTGCATTACGTTGAGGCCCCGCGCAGAACAGAACCTGTAAGTCGAGCGGCAAAAGAAGACAGCGACTATTCCATCGGAAAGCCTTTCTCTGGCAGTGATTTAGTTAAACAAGCTGACGGAAGTCTGCGCTCAAAAACCTATCACGAGCAGAAGCGCGATAGAGAAGCAGCCGAACAAGCAAAGCTAAATTCGCAGTCGCAAACTCCGGCCCTGGACGCGTCTGAAGCAACGTGGCAGCGGATGGCCACAGAACTTTTGGCGGATGGCACTCACAGTCAACAAGCCAGAGTCCGTGCGGTATATGATCGCGAACAGAGCCAAGGGTCTAGCTGGCGTAAAATTTACGAAGTTTGCAAGGGGGAAGCAGGTCTTTATCGGAACGCCGCTCTCAAACAGGCTGTCGAAAATGCACTGAAGTTCATGTCGAAAGCGAAAGTGCTTGAGATATGCACGGCAGAAATATCCGGCGCAGCGTCTCTTCGGGCAAGCATCGCGGTTTGCCAGGCACCAAACAAGGTTGTTCAAATGAGTTACTACGAAAAAGTTATCGACAGGCAGGTTAGTGACGAAGAAATCTTAGCAACAGTCAATCACGCAGTCGGAGAAAAACCATGAGCACATATCTTGATGACCCCGTCGCCGCAACACCATCACTTCCACAATCGTTCGAGTACGATGAGGAAACTAAAGTGCTGGAAGTTGAATACACAAACGGCACCCGAGAACGCTATTACGATGTGCCTGCAACACTGCATTTCTTGCTGCCACATCACGCCAATCCAAACAGGGTTGCCGACTTTCTTCAGCAAAAGTCCCAATACCGTTCAGAGAAGATACGCTGATGAGAAAGAGTACCTATCTAGCGTCAATCAGCTATGACCAATTGACGAAGATCATGACCGTAGTTTTTATTGACGGCGCGAAGATCGCATACCACGGCATTTCCCCCAGGACGTACAACGCAGTAGCAGCCGCGAAATCTCCAGGCGAAGCCTTTATTCGCCTCGTCCGCGACAAGTACAGCTTCACTATTTTGAAGCAGGCCGCTTAAAATCTTCGTAGATTTTAGTTCCATCCGAATCTTCGACGCTCCTGACTTACCCATCTTTCCTTCCCATTTGTTTTGATTGGATGGGGTGAGCTTGAATCCAGGAGCGTCGCGAGATCAACGTGTGGAACAAACATCCGACGCGGTGTTAGCTTGGGCAATCCCCATAATTCTGGCATTGAATACATGTTCGTCGGACGGTCACAGGCTACTCATTCGAATGAGTTGTGACCGTGAGATAGCCAACAGGATGCTTGCTGTTTGCAACGGCAGGCATCCTTCCGTATTTTCAAAATCAATTTTGAGATTAAATTTTGCTCGACGTACCCTGCTAAATCAGCCAGGCCGAACGAGCAAGGGACACTCCTGCGGGGTGTCCCAATAAGTTTGATCGGGTAAGTTTTAATTTAATACCCGGCAAAAAGAATCGACGGTAGCTCTCAACTGCCGCGATTCATTGAGGAGAAACAAATGGGAAACGAAGGAAGACAGAGATTTCCGAGTCGTAAGCATGAACAGCCAGTAGCGGGTTCGGCTAAATCACGTACGCAGGCTCGTGTAGTAACACAAGCTGAACCAGTGACAGTGGCGAAAGGACGGAAATCTGCCGTTAAGAAACACCAGCCGACAGACGGCGCAAAGTAAATAAAACTTCGGAGGCAAAGTCCGTTCGCATCCTCCGAGCGCATTCTTCCCAAAGGGGAGAAGCGTCTGAAGTGCGGCGGGATATAAACAATTTTCCCCCGATTTATCGGGGCATTTCAAAAGGCTCTTTGGGCCACGAGGAAGTTATGACAAGCGTTCGTTCGAATTACTCTATACCCGATACGATTAAAATTGGTTACAAAGACGTGACCGCCGTTGGCGGCATGTCTGTGGATTTGACCAAGTTCTTATACAGCCTGCCGACTCTGAATGTCGCCGGGTCTAGTGCTAACAACTATGTTGCGACTGTCAGCCTAGCAAATGTTCAGTGTATTAATTTTATTGGCGGCGTGCGTGTTGCGACCTTGCAAAGCGCAACGTTGACGGGCGTAGCGACTCCTTACATTTTTGCGAATACAAGCGGGACATATCCGGTGATCTTACAATTCGACAATGGCGCAACAATAGGCGGACTAAGTGTCTACGTTTTGAATTCCGGGACTATTGTTCAATTTGGATGGAATGGCATCAATCTTAGCTAACTGAAGCATGGTCCGGACGGCTGTGTTCCTGGCTGCTGCGCAGCGGCCAAAGCTGAAATTTACCAGCACGTGTTTCAAGAAGCGAGCGATAGGTTGGTTCAGAAGGTCGGGGCAACAGAAATGGTGCCTTCGTATTGGGTTGTCGCATCGAGGCGGGTCACAGACTCACCTTTTGTTTTACGGAGAAAATTATGTGTGAACAAGACAACGGAGAATGGCTCGATAAAGAGCCGCGTGCGGATGGGAAACCTCGCAGATGGATACCGTTTGAGATACTTACCGTAGACCAGAGTAGGGTTTTCACTCAAGAGCGTAGAAACCGACATCCTTCTGGTGATACTGAGCCTCACGACCGCAAGAGCACTTGATTGTTCGAGGCTCTACTGTTTTCGAAAAGTTCTCCAACAACTCGTAGGCTTCCTCTATCGAGAGAACTGTTCTGACAGCGTAGCCGTCTTCTATCGGAAACGCTTTGCCACACTCGCATCCGAAGATGAATCTTATGACGGTAGGAAAGCTAGCCGTGGCCTTCTTTGGCTTGGAAGCTAACAATGCTTTCGTGCCAGCCGAGTAATCTCGCTTGGGTTTGTCCTTGTTTGCCACCGCTCCATTCTAAAACAGAAGAGGCGTCCCGTGAGGAACGCCCCTCCGGACTGCGCTATCGAGTCAACAGTCGCCAAGAAGGAGTTATAATCATTGGAGGAGCGAAACATGACGGCAAACCTGTCAGAGATTTTGGGACCCGGCGAACCAATCGCCCCAGGTCACGACGTTGCGAACGATGAAGGAACCTCAAAATAGGGCTTGACGCCGTTGCCAGGTTATGGTAGTATCAGTTCTGTAAGTGCTCCCGCAGTTCGGGAGCGTTTTCTTTGTTAGGTGGAAGTATCGGGGTCCACCAGGCTGTTCCCAATACCAGATCGTGCGTAACGAGACTACGCTAGACCAAACTTCGGTCGCTTTGGTTCGGTCAGCGACAAAATACAGTCGAAGTTGGGCGACATCCTCCGTACGCGTAACGCGCTTGGTTGTCAACAAGCGATGTTTAAAAATCCCACCAAAATGGGGAGCGTAGAACACCTGAAATAGAAAAAGGTGTTTCTATGGTACGAAAGAATGTTCCCGCGTTGCCTCAACAGATCGCAGCGCCCATTCCGCCAGAAGATTTAATCACGATTGAGGTAATGGCCAGGCGTTTGCGCTCTGACGTGCCTGAAGCTGAAGGTGTTGCTTGGGTCCGTGAGAAGTGCCGCCGCCGTTGCCCGAATCCGATTCCTGTGTGGAATCTTGGACGCCATTTACTTTTCGATTGGGTTCAAGTGTCGGAGTGGATTCGCAATAGCCCCCGCCCGATTCATGCACGACATAGGCGTCGAAAAAAGACCGATGTGCCTTCACAGATGAAGAAAGCGGCATAAACCTACCGCCCTCGCTTCTTTTCAACGGCCTTGTATCGCGCCTCGACCTTTTCAAGCACGGCACGCATCTGTTTTATCGAGGCCCGACCATAGTGGCGGTCGGTCACATCACGAGGTGTGTGGCGCATGATGTCGGCCCGGAGGCTATGGTCGATGCCCATATCCTTCATCACTGTGTTCAGCCCACGGCGGAATGCATGCATTTGAATTGGAAATGTCAAACCAGCCTGTTTGCATGCTGGCTGCACATTCGTCAGCATGATGTGTTCGAAGATGATGGGGGCCTGCGATGACTCTTTGTGGAAGATGAAGCCATCACCGGAGTTGCGTGCCAAATGCGCGGCCAATTCTTTAGCCACGGTCTTGACTACGGGTACCGGAGCCTTGCTCGCCGCTGTCTTTGTGTCTTCAACGATCTGATGATTCACGACCGTGCGTCGGATGTGAAGCAATTGATTCTGCTTATCGTAATCCGTCCATTTGAGTCCCTTGATCTCCTCCAAACGTAAACCTGTGAACATCGCAACCATGAACGCAGCGCGCATCTTGTGCTTCCAGTCATCACTGCTCTTGGAGTCTTCAAGCGTGGTTTTCATGAGTTGCTTGACTTCGGCCAGAGTGTAGGCATGGGTGGCGGCATCATTTCCGCTAACGACCATCGCGGCCCGCACAGGATTGAAGTCCACCAACCCCTCGCCCACCGCTGCGCGAAAGGCACCGCTGAGGAAGTTGCGAACATTGCGATAAGAGGAAGTTGCCCGTATGTCGTCGCCATCCGCCGCGATCAGTGCTTTGAAAAGTTTGTTTATGTCAGGAGTACGGACGTTGCGGAGTTGTATGTCGGGAATTAGGTCCTTGATGATCTTGTAGTCGCGACGGTACGATTTGAGAGTTACCTTTCGGACAGGACGGCCATCAGCACCGAGGCCGGAAGCGAGATAGGATTCAAGATAAGATTTCCAGGAGTCGGCGGACAGTCCTTCGCGTTTGCCTGAGTTGATGGGTGCTAGTTTCTCGTCCACCATTGCACGTACGGCGGCAGGCGGTTCGCCGTTCGAAGAGGGGCGATACTGGTCCACAGGAGCGAGCTTGTGATACATGATGTCGCGTACAGTCTGACCGTTTTTCACAACGTTCTCACGGACCTTGAGGTACCACCACTTGCCGCTAATTCGAATCGAGCCTTTTTGCATCGTTTTCTCCTATGCCCAATTATACCCTCAAACGGGCATAGGATGGGCATAGAAACGTGAAATAGCCAATACCGTGGCTCCATAAAATGGCTTGACAGGGGTCTGCAAAACCTCCATTCGTGGGTTCGAATCCCACCCGCGCCTCCAAGCTTTCCCTTTTGTTTTGTTTCGATTAACAGGCTCGCTTTTCCCACGTACCTCTCGCGTAGCTTTTGCCTCGAGTAGCACGATCGGATCATGCTCCCAAGCGCGCTTCAGGTCTGCTTCGACTTGGCGTTGCCGAGAATCTGTCCAGGTGGCGTAGTATCTTTCTGTGACTCTAACACTTTGATGACCCAAAAGGATAGAGACTCGTTCCAATCCAACGGAACCCCCGCGAGTAAGAGTTCAACCGCAAAAGTGTCTCGGAACCTGTGAGCGTGACCGTTAGACACCCCAGATAGTTTAAAGAGCTTGCGGAGTCGTTTCTGCCAGCTGCCAACTATAACTTCCAGATTGCCGGTGCCTGCCCAGAAAAGATTTCCCCATGAACTCCCCGCTTTGCTTCGAGGCATGTGATGACGAAATCAGGCAGCACGGTATTGACCGGCACTCCGGTTTTTTGCGTGTAAACCATCAGTTTGTTTCCAGCGATTTGGTCAGTCGTCAGCTGTACGACGTCCCCAATTCTCATCCCGCTGTATCTGAGCACCAACACTAAACTGCGTAGTAGACGGGCGTTGTCTTTTCCGCGGGGAGCCGTCTGCTCAACGTACGGGTCCAAAAGAACGATGACCGTGATGGTCGCGATGTCGATGCCGATGATGATGGTTATGATGGTCGCCATGGCGGTGGCGTTGGTGCTGCTGGTGGTGACGTGGTTGACGTGGTGGTGGCGGTGATGAGGCCGCCGTCGTCGTCGTCGCCGGAGGAGGAGGAGGCGCTGGAGCGGGGAGCGACGCCGGCGCAGACCCAGGAAACGCTGCGGGAGGCGGGCAGGGGCCGGAGATTTTTTTGGAACCGATGCCGGACTCGATGTTTCACTTCAGCAGTCGCTGATTGCGGGGCAGGAGGAGGGTGAAAACGGGAGTAGGGTCTATGCGACAATTTGGTGGTGGTGGGGGCTTTCTGGTCCGTCAGGGGGTCGGAAAACATGTTTTTCGACGCGTCTACTGGATTGGTGGGTGTTTTCGATGGCCGGTAGTTGATTTTCGACGCTTTGCCATGATATATTGTTTTCGACGAATGATATAAGAAATTGGTCATTTTCGACAATGGATCGGTGTATTTCGACGATGCGTATTGAAAACAAGGGCGTAAATATCTTTCAGGGTGTAGTGGTTCCAGAGGAAAGCCTACTCGCGGGCTGGGCGGCGCTGACTCAGACCCTCGGGGTCAAGGGACCGGTGCGCAAACCGGCGTGCGTATCGGACAAGCACGTCAGTGGGAGCATCCGCGAGGAGGGGGCCTGGCGGGTTTTCGACAGAAGGTATTGGCCGGGGGAAAGCTTCGGAGATCACCTGAGCTTTGCCCTTCGCAACGAGAATCTCGACCTGCTTCTGCTGAAGCAGATTTTCGATGCGGTGGACTCGAAGGTTTTGGAGGCGTTCGTTAAGGCGACACCGACCGGAATCCCCGCGCGCCGCGCCTGGTTTCTGTATGAGCTGATGACAGGACGCAAACTGGATGTGCCGGACGATCCAGGGGTTCCGGCTGTGGATGTCCTTGATGCAGATGCGTACTTCACGGGAAAGCCGCGTCTTTCGCGGCGCCACCGCGTGCGCGACAACCTTCTCGGCAGCGGCAGATTTTGTCCGATCATACGACGGACGGAATTGTTGACAGAGCTTACGCAAAGCGGACTAGCGGGGAAGGCCGCCGAAACGCTGGGGCGCACAGGCGCGCATCTGGTTTCCCGTGCGGCAAGTTTCCTGCTTCTGGCCGATAGCCTTGCGAGTTTTGAAATCGAGGGCGAACGGCCTCCGCGCAATCGGCTGGAGCGGTGGGGCCGGGCCGTTCTGCAGACGGGCAAAAACAAGCTTACCCTTGATGAGATCATTCGCCTTCAAGGCGTTCTGATAGAAGACCCACGGTTTGTACATGTCGGCCTGCGGCCTGATGGTGTGTTTCTGGGCGAGCGCGATCACAACGGCGAGCCGTTGCCGGAGTTCATCGGTGCGAGGCCGTCAGACCTGCCGGATCTAATGGCGGGTATGCTGGAGGCGAACGACCGAATGAGTACAGACGATGTAGACCCAGTTCTGCAAGCAGCGGCCACGGCGTTTGGATTTGTGTATGTCCACCCTTTTCAGGACGGAAACGGGAGACTGCATCGCTGCTTGGTTCATCACGTCCTTGCGGAGCGGAAATTCACGCCGCCGGGCATGGTGTTTCCTGTGTCCTCGGTCATGTTTGACCGGATCGACGAATACCGAAAGACACTTCATGCTCATTCGGGACCGTTAATGAGTTTCATCGAGTGGCGACCAACACCTCAGCGAAACGTGGAGGTGCTGAACGATACTGCCGATCTGTATCGGTATTTTGACGCCACGGAGGCAGCACAATTTCTCTATGCTTGCGTAAAGCGGACAGTTGAGCAGGATTTGCCGCGCGAAATTGACTATCTTCGCCGGCATGACCAGGCGCTGCGGCGCATCATGAATACGGTCGAAATGCCGGACAGGCTGGCTGAAAATCTTCTGATGTTCATACGGCAGAACAAAGGGAAGTTGTCCAAGAGGCGGCGGACGAGCGAATTCAAAAAACTGACGGACGCCGAGGTCGCATCTCTTGAAGCAATTGTGGGCGAGGCATTCGAGGGATTTGGTGATGCCGGCAGGGTGGAGGGTGACATTCACGCCGGTGAAGAAATCGCCGCCGGGCGTGCACTGGAATTTCCGGAGCCAGCGGAGAGATATGTTTTTGACCGCGAGGTCGTTGTTTTCTGGGGACAGGACGGAACAGCGCGAGTGCGCTGCGAAATCAGCGAAGAAGCCCTGGACGATCATTTTGGCGGCAGTGGCAAAGACAAAGTGGCGCTATTTAGAGCCAACCGGCTGGCCATCGAAGAGATCGCGCGCCGGAAATATCTCGCTGCCCGCAGAGAAGCGGATGGCTCAGTTCTCATCCGCAGCGAAGACCTGTGAATAAGCAGGACGTGTAGAGACCAGCATGGCGTTCAAAGGGCTTTTCATCGGGATCGACCGATACGATTCGCCGGAAATCAACTGGCTCAGCTGCGCAACCCGTGTCGCCAAAGCGCTGCATGTGCTTTTCACGGACACACTTGGCGGTGAGACGATGTTACTTACCGAGCAAGCGAGCGTCGCCGCAATCCGGGAACGCTTTGAGCAACTCGCCACCTGCAACCCTGACGATGTCGTGGTCATCGCCTTTTCGGGACACGGTACCGAGACGCATGAACTTGTCGGGCATGATACCGACCCTTACGACCTCGCAAGAACAACGATTCCGCTGACGACGTTAGGCGAATGGTGTTCGCGCATCCCGTCACGGCGACTTTTGATCGTGCTGGACTGCTGCTTTTCCGGCGGCATGGGAGCCAAGGCTCTGGAGGTTGAACCCGCAGTAAACTCCCGCTAGTCGAGCTTCGATCTTATCAGTCGCGGCCCACATCGGAACGGGACTGACTGCATGGTTCCCGCTGCCTGCGGCAGCGATCGGCAACAGGTCTTGACTTAGTGCTCCTTTTGATAAATACGATAACGTATTATTTGCCGTTTGTGCCCCCTCCCTGCTATGCTCGCTTTGGGAGGGCACTGATTTGCCACGAAAAAGCCCCTACAGGATCGTCCTTACCAAACAAGAGCGAGAGGAGCTGGAACGACGCGCCAATAGATATACGTTACCATATTTTATTGTAGCGCGGGCCAAGATGATCCTCCTCGCTGCGCAGGGCCTTGCGAATGACGAGATCGCCAACAGCCTCAGTACGCGCCGCGAGATCGTCAGCCGCTGGCGAAAACGGTTCTTCGAAAAACGACTGGGAGGCCTGGAAGACTTTCCCCGCCCCGGCCGACCCCGGGTTTTTCCCCCCAGAGCTGGTCGTGCGCGTTAAGGCCATCGCCTGTGAATTCCCCGCTCACGTGGGCGCGCCGCTTTCTCGCTGGAGTGTGGCCGAACTCGGCTCCCCTGTCCGCGCCTGTGGGTTGACGGCCTCCCTCAGTGACACCACCATCTGGCGATGGCTGAACGAGGACGCCATCCGTCCTTGGCAGCATCGCTGCTGGATCTTTCCGCGAGACCCGGATTTTGAAACCAAGGCCGGACGCATCCTGGATTTGTACCAACGCCTCTGGAAGGGCCGTAAACTCGCTACGGACGAGTTCGTTCTCTCGGCCGACGAGAAAACCAGTATTCAGGCGCGCTGCCGAAAGGCGGCCTCTTTACCGGCACAACCCGGTCAGCCGATGAAAGTCGAGCATGAATACGAGCGGCTGGGAGCTTGGGCCTATCTGGCCGCCCTGGACGTCCACCAAGCCAAACTCTTCGGTCGCTGCGAAGCCAAAACCGGAATCGCCCCCTTTGATCGCCTGGTCGATCAAGTCATGCAACAGCATCCCTATCGCCGGGCGCGAAGGGTTTTCTGGATCGTCGACAACGGTTCTTCGCATCGAGGTCCCCGGGCAGTCCAAAGGCTCCAGGGCAAGTATCCCAACCTGGTGCTCGTTCACGGGCCCGTCCATGCCAGTTGGCTCAATCAAATCGAAATCTATTTCTCGATCATCCAACGAAAGGTCCTGACGCCCAACGATTTTTCTTCTCGGCAGGAGTTGGCAGGCCGTCTACTGGCTTTTGAGGGTCCTTGACGCCAGTTGTGAGCTATGGTATTACATTTGTATAGTTGTAATGGAGGTCCCCGTGGAGTCTGCGATCACCGTCAAAGGTCAGGCGACGATCCCGAAGGCCATTCGCGAGCATCTGGGGTTGAAACCGGGAGACCGGGTCAAGTTCTTTGTGCATCCAGATGGCAGTGTGGTCCTGCTCCCGAAACTCTCTGCATCGTCCTTACGGGGCATCATCAAATCCCGGCGCCGGCGGCCCGTGACGATCGCGGAGATGACTGAGGCTGCTATTGAAGGTGCCGCCCGCGTCGCGAGGCCCACGACACGTAGATGATCGGGATCGACACCAACATCCTCGTTCGTTACCTTACCCAAGACGATCCTCTTCAGTCTCCAAAGGCAACCGAGATCATCGAACGGCGACTTACCGAAGAAGCTCCTGGTTTTGTCAGCATTGTGGCGATGGTCGAGACTGTTTGGGTCCTAGACCGTGCCTACGGGTTACCGGCCCATAAAATTGCCGCGGCTGTCGAGCGTATGCTTCAGACGGACGTGCTTGTAATAGAAAACGAGCAGGAAGTATTCACCGCCATGATCGCACTCAAGGAAGGGCAGGGCTCGTTCGCCGATTCTGTCATCGCAGCGCTCGGTGCCAGAGCGGGTTGCTCTTGCACCCTGACATTCGACCACAAGGCGGCGCGGCTACGCGGCTTCGAACTCCCTTGACTTGTGTTTACGCGCGTGCTCCAGAAGGCCGCAGGATGTTGCTTCGAGTGCGCCTGGATTCATTCGCTGTCGCGTTCCAAAAACGCTCGCAATGTGTGAGCTGCTGGAAGTGACCCGTTGTCATACGCTGCTAGAGGGTCCGGAGCAACCGTCGTTTGTGAAGACAAAATGCGTGAGTCGCAATGTGGAAGAAAAAAAGTGCCGGGGGCCCGGCATGGACCGAACGTCTGCCGGTTCGTTTCGAGTGGTTGGCCGCGGCATGAGTCCGAAGCGAGCCTGTCTGGACTGGATCTCGGGACGTTTGGCAGACGCCTAGCCTTGGGCGGGTGTAGAGTCGCGCGGCTAGCCGGAATTGAGGATTGGGACGAGTGCGTTTACGGGGGCGATCAGGCGAATTGAAGGCGTTTGAGTTTGATGTGGGTGGTGCGGAGGTGGGCGAGGTCGTAGTGGGCCTGCTGGGTGAGCCAGGATTCGGGGCTGCCGCCGAAAACTTTGGAGAGGCGGACGGCCATTTCAGGAGAGATGCCACGTTTTCCGTTGACGAGCTCGGAGAGAGTGGTGCGAGTGACACCGAGGGCAGCGGCGGCTTGAGTGATGGTCAAGCCTAGCGGTTCGATACACTGGCGCAGGACAAAGCCGCCTGGATGGGGTGGATTCTTCATCGGCATGGTTGGTTCTCCTTCAGCGGCAATACTTCCAAGGCAATCCTTCCGTGGCAATGCCTCAATGATAGTCGAGATAATCTACGTCGAACGCATCGCCGTCAGCGAAACGAAAGATCACTCGCCAGTTAGCCCGGACAGTGACCGCCCAAGAGCCTTTCATTTCACCCTTGAGAGGATGTAGCCGGAAACCAGGTAGATCCATGTCGG
>Ga0209648_10000753_pt1 | contig 25368 bp, 27 predicted proteins | sample GraSoi2013_115cm_FD_185830 | JGI IMG/M metagenome (GOLD analysis project Ga0209648, IMG submission 185830) | Grasslands soil microbial communities from the Angelo Coastal Reserve, California, USA - Sample 9_17_2013_115cm (SPAdes) (version 2) | ecosystem: Environmental > Terrestrial > Soil >... | reverse complement strand
GCACGTCACGTTCACCGCGCCGCAGCACGAGAGTTGGCGGCACTTTGTCGATCTTGCTTACTGGAACGTCGAGCTAAGCGATTAGTTCGCGTTTCGCGAAGTCGAATTACATTTTCCGCCTCTCCCTTCCAGCAAGGGGAGAGGATTGAGGTGAGGGGTTGACTCATCCGGGCGCAGATTAACCCTCACCCTACCCTCTCCCGTGAAAAGGGAGGGCCGATTCGAGACATCGCCTTAGCCTAACGACTGATTGTCGATCTTTCCGCAACGCGCTGTCGCTGCGGTCCAATTGCTCGCAGTATCGGCTGCGGATAAATGCCGAACCAAATCGTGGCGATGATCAATAAGACGATCACTGCCCGCGAGAGGGCGCTGACCGCGATTGGATTGTTGTTCGCGCTCGGCTGCCAATACATCGCTCGCACGACTTTCAGGTAATAGTAGAACCCGCACGCGACCGTAACGATTCCAACCGCCACCAGCGCGGTTTGTTTTTGTGCGACCGCGCTTACGAAGATGAAGAACTTACCGAAAAAGCCGGCGGTGAACGGAAGACCGGCAAGCGACGCCATCGCCACGAGCATCGCGAACGCGAGGAATGGTGCGCGTTTCGCCAAGCCATCGAAATTAGAAATCTCCTCGCCCGTTTGTTGCGCGACAAGAATCAAGATCGCAAAGGCCAAGAGAGTCATGAGCAGATAAGCCGCGAGATAAAATGTCACCGCGCGACCATCGAAGCAGGCGACACCAATCAGCAAATAACCGGCGTGGGCGATGCTGGAGTAGCCGAGCAATCGTTTGAGATTGTTTTGCGGAAGCGCGGCGAGATTCCCGTACACGACCGTGAGTAACGCGATGAGAACGACGAGGCGTTCGATGTTCGGCAGCATGAGAAACGGTTGGAGCACGCGCAACAGGACGACGAACCCGGCCGCTTTGGATCCGACTGAAAGAAATGCGGTCACCGGCGTCGGTGCCCCTTGGTAAACATCCGGCACCCAGATTTGGAATGGGACGGCGGCGATTTTAAAACCCAATCCAACCAACACTAATACTGCGCCGAAGGTTGCGCCGTAATTGTCGATCTTGCCGCTGGAAAGCGCCGCGGTGATTCGTTGTAGATTTGTTTCGCCGGTCACGCCGAAGATCCAGGTGATTCCGTAAACGAGAAATGCGGTCGAGAGCGCGCCGAGGATGAGGTATTTCACGCCCGCTTCGAGCGCGATTGGATTTCTTCTCGGAAAACTGACGAGCACGAAAAATGAAATAGTGACGAGCTCGATCGCAACGAAAATGAAGATGAAATCGATGGCTGAGACCAGGTACATCAAGCCGGCGCAGGTCAGGAGTGGCAGCGAGAAAAATTCGCCGAGGTTTGACGATGCGTGACCGGCAACGCTACCCAAGACCGGCGTGTAATCGATCATCATTCCAAGCACAACGATCGTGGTTACGAGCGTGAATCGTTTAAAGAAGATCGACAGCGGATCCGCGGTGTAAAAATTCCAAAAGCCATTTGTCTGGGGAATCGACGACTCCGGTAACAAAAAGAAACTGGCGACGAGCACGGCTGCGAGACCGACGATGCCGGCGTAAGCAAAGATTTTCTTGTCGATCTTGGCAGCAAAGGTTTCCAAGATGAGGATCGCCATGCCGAGCACGAGCACCGCGATCTCGAGATATGGCGCGCGGATCGCGATCATTTAGTCGCGGTGAAATAAGGTCGAAACGTCGGGGTCACCATTCGCACGAGCGTTTGCGGGAAGAATCCGAACCAGATGAGCCCGGCCACCAGCAATACGACCGGCAGTCGCAGGCCTGTGCCGAGATCGACAAGCTTTCCCCAGCGCTCATTGATTGTGCCCATGAACGTCGAGCGGTAAGCGCGCAACATGTAAACGGTAGAGATCACGATGCCCCAAAGCGCGAGCACGGTCGCGATCTGAAAAATATGGAAGCGTTGCATTTCCCATCCGTTTCGAATCGCGCCGAAGAAAATCAGGATCTCCGACGCGAAATTCGCGAAACCGGGCAGGCCAATTGCGGCAAATGCAGCAAAGCCGAAGGCGAGGCCGGCGAACGGCATCACTTTGGCCAGACCGCCGAGATCGTCGAACAGCAAAGTGCCGGTGCGATTTCGAATTTGACCGGCGACGGCAAAAAGCAGCGCGATCGAAAGCCCATGAGCGAAGATGAGTGCAGCAGCTCCGGTTGCTCCGAGAATGTTGGCGCTCGCGATTCCAAGAAAAATGTAGCCCATGTGCATCACGCTGGAGTAACCGAGCATCCAATCGAGCCGTTTCTGCGCGATCGTGACGAGACCAATGTAGATAATGTTGCCGAGCAAGAGGATGACGAGGAGATACATCCAGTAATGCGCGCCATCCGGCAGCATTGGAATCGCTAAGCGCAGCAAACCATAGAGTCCGAATTTTTTCAGGACGCCTGCGTGCAGCATCGCCGCGGGCGCGGGCGCTGATGCGTACGCTTCCGGCGCCCAGGAATGAAACGGAAAGAGCGAGATAAGAACGCCGAACCCGATCAACAGCAAAAGATAAATGTGGCGTTGTGTCGGAGCCGCAATCGCGTGCGCGGCCGTCGCGGCTTGCAGTTCCCGAATGTCAAAAGTTCGCGTGGTCGCTGGCAGACTTTGGTAAAGCAGAATCAGTCCGATCAATAGAACGAAACTGCCGAGGGTGAGATAAATTGTGATTTTCCACGCTGCGACGCTGCGATTGCCTGTTCCCCAGATTCCGATGAGCAGAAATGTCGGGATCAGCGCGAGTTCGTGGAAGGCGTAAAAGAAAAACAAATCGATTGATGCGAAAGCTCCGATCGCGCCGCCGGAAATGAACAGCAGGCAAGCGTAGAACGCGCGCTCGTGGTTGTCGATCTTACCGGTGAACCAAACCGCGGCGACGGTGACAATGGTGGCGAGGAGAAGCATGAGCAGACTCAAACCATCGATGCCGAACGCGAAATGAATTTGCCAGTCCGCCGAAACGAGAAACGAGCTGGCAAATTGAAAACCGGCTGTGACTCGATCGAATCGGCTGAGAAGAGCCAGTGTGACAAACAGATTTGAAATTGCCGCGACGAGCGCAGTCAGTCGCGCAGGCGCGCCGGCGATGATTGCAATCGCGGCGGTGATCGGGCAGAGAACGAGAAAGAGAAGCATCAGCGGAAAATGGTGAAGTAAATGAGAGCCACGATTCCCAATCCGAACAAAAATGCGTAGGCCTGAAGATTGCCGACTTGAAATAATCGCAGAAACGCGCCGAGCCCAAACATGCCACCGCTTGTCCCGCGGACAGCACCGGCATCAATAATCCAGCGATCAAAGAAGGCTGCGATGCGAGCAAGAAGTTCCTGAGTTGCCCCGATCAGCCACTCGTAAAATTCGTCGATGTAAAAACGCCGTCGCACAAGATCGACATGCAGCGGATCGCGCTCACGGTTGCGATAAAGCCAGGTAGCGATGCCCACGCCTAGAATCAGTGCGACCAGCGCGAGGGCAGGGACTGTGATAACGCTTTCCTTTTCATGCGGCACGACCAGGAAATTCTTGGCGACAGTTTCCCAGCCCGCGATGAGCGCGAACAGTGCGAGGATGAGCAAGGGAATAATCATCACGAGCGGTGATTCCTTGCCGGCACGGGCGGCATCGCTGCGAGGTTTTCCGAGAAAAACGACTATTACCGCGCGTGAAACATAAAACGCAGTCAAGAATGCAGTCGTTAGGCCGATGACAAAGATCGACATGTTGCGTTCGTAGGCAAGCGCAAGGATCGCGTCTTTACTAAAGAATCCGCTGAACGGTGGGCAACCAACCAATGCGAGCGCGCCGACGGCAAACGTGGCAAATGTAATTCTCAGTTTTTTCGCGAGGCCACCCATCTTCCGGATGTCTTGCTCGTGATGAAGGGTGACGATGACGGAGCCAGCGGCGAGAAAGAGGAGCGCTTTGAAAAACGCGTGAGTGAAAAGGTGAAACATCGCCGCTTCATTAGAGGCGAGTCCGACCGCCATAACCATGTAACCAAGTTGGGAAATCGTGGAGTAAGCGAGGATCCGTTTGATGTCGGATTGCTGCGTCGCCATTAACGCGCCGAGCAACGCGGTGATAGTTCCGATCCAGGCGATAACGAGCAGCGCGGTCTGCGACGCCTGAATAAGGAACGCAACGCGCACGAGAAGGTAAACGCCCGCCGCGACCATCGTCGCCGCGTGAATCAATGCCGAGACTGGTGTTGGACCCTCCATCGCGTCCGGCAACCAAACGTGGAGCGGGAATTGCGCAGATTTGCCGACCGCGCCGCAAAAAATCAGAATCGCGACAATGGTGAGATAGCCAGGGTTGCTCGTGATCTTGGAAAGATGCGCGACGATATCGTCGAATACGACCGAGCCGGTCGCCATCCACACCATCAGAATTCCGATCATGAATCCGAAGTCACCGATTCGGGTGGTGAGAAACGCTTTTTTCGCGGCATCAGCAGCGGCGTCGCGTTCGAACCAGTGACCGATCAGCACATACGAGGTGAAGCCGACCAGTTCCCAGAAAATAAACATCATCACGAAATTGTTGGCGAGAACGATCCCAAGCATGGCGAACATGAAGAGCGAAAGCGCTGCGAAGTAGCGCGACTTGCCTTCGTCGTCGCGCATGTAGCCCAATGAGTAGATGTGGATCAGCGATCCGACGCCGGAAACGACCAGGAGCATCAATCTGCTCAGATCATCGAGAATAAAAGCAAGCGGAACGATGAAGACGCCGCGGATGTCGATCCAGATTAATTTCGGCGCCGAAATGTCAGCTTTTCCAAAAATCAAACAGCTACACGCGAAACTTCCAAGAACAGCCGCGACTGAGATCAGAGCGCTGGTATTCTTCCAGCGACGCGTGAACAAAGTAATAACTCCAGCCGAAGTGAGCGGCAGGAGCAAAACTAACCACGGAAGCAAGCTGTTGGCGGTGAAGGTCAAAACTTTAAACTGGTGATGTCTTCGACATGCGTCGTCCGTCGGAGGCGAAAGAGTGCGACCACAATCGCAAGTCCGACTGCGACCTCGGCCGCGGCCACGGTGATGACGAAGAAAACAAAAACCTGCGCGTTGTAATTTGGGGCCCCGCTTGGATCGACATGAAAGCGCGAGAACGCGACGAGTGACAAATTGGCGGCGTTCAACATCAACTCCAGGGCCATCAAAATGATGATGATGTTGCGTCGCACCATCACGCCGGCGAAGCCGATGGTGAACAAAATTCCGCTGACAATGAGATAATCGCCAAGCGTGACCATGTCAGCGGGTTTCGCGTCGGCTCAACATCACGGCGCCGATGGTTGCTACCAAAATGACTACGCCGATGATTTGAAAAGGCAGATTGTAATTGTCGAAAAGCAAAAGACCGATTCGGTGGACATCGTCCGATGTCGATCTTGCCAGCGATGGAAAGGTCTGTTTCGCGAGACTAAATCTGCCGACGACAGCGAAAATTTGGACCATTAGGGCAAGCGCAACCGCCAAGCCGCCGGCGGACGCGACCCAGTTAATTTTTCTCAACTCCTCAGCCCGCAAATCGAGCAGCATGATGATGAAAAGAAACAGCACCATGATCGCGCCGGCGTAGACGAGCACTTGGATGATCCCGATGAAGTAGGCATCGAGCGACATAAACAACGCTGCGAGCGCCAAAAACGAGACGACGAGACTGAGCGCGCTCGCGACCGGATTACGGTTGATGACAACGGCTACGCCGAATACCAGCATCATCAACGCGAAAATCCAAAACAGAAATACAGACATATCACGATGTTGATCTTGCGATCACTTTTTCTCGTTCCATTTCAAAACGACTCCGTGCATCACCCCGCCGATCTCGAGCAGTTTGTCTTTGTGATGCATCATGTCTTCGCGAGTGAATCCGGTAATGGCGTAATCTTTCCGCAAATAAATCGCCTGCTCCGGACAAACTTCTTCACACATGCCGCAGAAAATGCAGCGGACCATGTCGATATCGAATTCTTCCGGATATTTCTCGACCTTGGCGAAACGATCCGCCTTTGAAATTTCGCCTGGAATAATTTTGATCGCGCGCGGCGGACAAATGAATTCACAAAGCTGACAAGCGACGCAGCGGACGCGGCCGTCGGTGTCGCGCACGAGCGCGGGCGCGCCGCGATAATGCTCGGGCAAGTTGGAGTCCCATTTTTCCTCCGGATATTCCATCGTCACTTTCGTCCGGCGAAAAATCATGTTCTTGAAATGCTTCAATGTGATCAATAAGCCGGCCGCGATCGCGGGCAGAAACATTCGTTCGCGCCAATTGAGATTCGGTCGTTGAACGGTGATCGCCATTAAAAATGGAAGTAAATCAGAATGATCGCGACGATGAAGATATTGACGAGCGCGATTTCAAAAAAGAAAAGCCAGCCCAGGCGCATGAGCTGGTCCCAGCGAAAGCGTGGCAGGGTCCAGCGTACCCACATGAACAAAAAGATTAATGCGGCAACCTTGGCGAAGAAGACCGCGATGTTGATCAAACCGAAAATCCAACCATCCGAGCCATCAGGAATCCCGGGAAAATGCCAGCCCCCAAGAAAGAGCGTAACAATGATGCCCGAGCCCGTGATCATGGCGATGTATTCGCCGAGGAAAAACAGACCGAATTTCATTGCCGCATATTCGGTGTGGTAGCCACCGGCAAGTTCCTGTTCAGCTTCCGGCAAATCGAACGGGAGTCGGTTCGTCTCCGCGAGGACAGCTATCATGAAGACGAGGAAGGAAACGAACATCGGAATAGCGAGCAGCCACTTCCCGAAGTTCGTCCAGTCGCCGACGAAGGGCGCGATCAACCAGCCGTGGTCGATTTGATATTGGACGACACTCGTTAGGCGCAGATTGCCAACGAGCAGAAAAACTGGAATGACGGCGAGACCGAGCGAAAGCTCATAGGAAATCATTTGGGAGCTGGAACGCACGCCGCCGAGAAACGGATATTTTGAATTGGACGCCCAACCGCCGAGAACAATTCCGTAAACGCCCAACGAAGCGATGGCGAAGACGAACAAAATTCCGACATTGATATCTGCGATGACCATCGGCACGCCGAACAACGTGCTGCCAAACGGAACGACCGCGATAGTGATGACCGCCGGGACCATGGCCAGACACGGCGCGAGCCAGTAGTAAAGTTTGTTTACATGCGCCGGCGTGAATTGCTCTTTCAGCAAAAATTTTCCGGCGTCGGCAATTGGTTGGAGCAGACCGGCAGGACCGACGCGATTTGGCCCGAGCCGGTCCTGAATCAACGCGCTGACGCGACGCTCCGCGTAGACCGCGTAATTCATGAGCCCAAGCACGAACGCGAGAAGGCAGACAATTTTGATCAACGACGTGCCGATAAAAAAATAATCCATTGTCGATCTTGTATTATCGTCCGGGTGGTCGCTTCTTTTCTGCTTCCTCGATGTCCTCGGCCTTGGGATCGACCGGCGGTGGAGGCGATTCGTTTTCCTCGATTACATGCACGCCGAGGTCACCGATTTTGCTTAGACTAAGACCGGCGAACTGTGGGATCTCTGCGCTCATTTGCCGAAAAAGATCTTCGATTGTGTAAATACCATTGCTCCCGCCAAGGGCTTGGAGCAGATCGCGCAAAATTTCCCAATCGTCGCGCGCGTTTCCGGGAGGGCGCACCGCGCGATTCAATCGTTGCAGACGCCCTTCGCCGTTGATCATCGAGCCGCGTTTTTCGGCAAACCCTGAAGCAGACATGAGAACAGTTGCGTGCTCGTTGCCGGGATTCGACAAAATGTCCATCGCAATAAACGCCGGCATGTTCGTTAACTGTTCGGCTGAAATTCCGAGCTTGATTGGATTTTCACCCAACGCGACCAGCGCTCTGATTGCTCCGGACTTCACGCCTTTGGCAATTGCAGGAAACTTCTCACCGGGTTCTTCGTCCAATCTCAGAATCAAACGCGCGCCAGTCGTGTTCGGATTGCGATCTTCGCTCAGCAAAATGTCGTCGCCCTCGCCCTCGCACGGCACGATGTCGATGTAACGAACGCCGAGCAGCTCGGCGATCTTTCGCGTGAGCCAAAGTTCTTCGTTGGTCATGCGCCCGGACGCGATGATCGCGATGTTTGCGCCGCTGAATTGCCTGAGCTGAAGCGCTGCCTGGTTGATGGCGCTTTTCCAATCAGTTGACGCGAGTTCTTTGCCGTCAAAAATCTGTGGCTCGAGCAAGCGGTTGTCCGCTTCCAGGTATTTAAAATTCAATCGGCCGTAATCGCACATCCAGCACGAGTTCACGTCATCATTTTCGCGCGGCGTTTGTCGATAAACGATGTCCTCGCGCGTGCCAATGAGCGTGTTGCAGCCGGTGGCGCAACTCGTGCAAATGCTTTTGGTCTCTTTCAGAAACCAGACGCGCATCTTAAACCGAAAATCCGTCGAAGTAAGCGCGCCGACCGGACAAAGATCGACCGTGTTCAGTGAGTAATTGTTTTCGAGACGCTTACCCGGATGTGCAGTCAGGACGGTGTGACTCCCGCGATCGATAAAGCCGAGCACATCGTCCTTGGCGATCTCGTTGCAAAAGCGAACGCAACGCGAACAAAGAATGCAGCGCTCGTCATCGAGCGTCACGCGTGGACCCAGTTCTACATTCTTCGGCTTTTTAACTTTGTTTTCTAGGAAACGCGAGCCAGCCGCGCCGTACTCGACGCTGAATTCCTGAAGTTCGCATTCGCCCGCTTGATCGCAGATTGGGCAATCAAGCGGGTGATTGATCAGCAAAAATTCCATCACGCCTTTGCGACATTCCTCGACCATCGGCGAGTTTGTCCGCACGCCCATTCCTTCCGCGACATCTTGGGCGCAGCAGATTTGCGGGCGCGCCATCCAATTGATGATCGGTTTTCCATCGGCGCCGAGCTCCGGTTTGCGTTCAGGGCCCATTCGCGGCATCCCCATCTCGATCAAACACATTCGGCAATTGCCCGGTGAGCTCAGTTTCTTATGATAGCAATAGCGCGGCACGTAGACACCGGCTTGCGCGCAAGCTTCGATCACACGCGTGCCTTTCGGAAACTGATGCCACACGCCGTCGACCTGAACGTTGAACATCGGTGGCGGGTTTGATTTTTCTTCAGCCATATCAAATCACGGCATCGGCTCCGGCTTTTTCCCAGCCAGGATCGTGGGCGAGGGGGCTGGTCGGAATTTGTTCGCGTTCAATTAATTCTCGAGACGTGTTTTCGGGCGGCAACGGCGGCGGCATTGATTTGCGCGCGTGCGCGGCGAATTCCTCCGGAAATTTTTCGACGAAACTTTGCGTCGGCCATGCGCAAGCTTCGCCGAACGCGCAGATGGTCCGGCCAGCAATGTTGTCGCCAATCGTTTTCAACGTGCGCGGGTCTTCCGTGACGCCGCCACCGTCGAGCATGCGCTCGGTAATTTTTTTCATCCAAAGCGCGCCTTCGCGACAGGGCGTGCACTGTCCGCACGATTCGTGGGCGTAGAATTCGTTGATGTTGTTGAGCACCCACACCATGTCGCGCGAATCGTCGAGCACGATCACGCCGCCGGAGCCGGCCATCGAGCCGGCGGCCGCAAGCGAATCAAAATCCATCGGCAACTCATCGATCGACAAGTCTGCTTCGATTGTCGATCCATCCGGCTGCTTTTGTTTGAGTTTGAACCGCTCGTCCGCGCGTAAAACTTTGGCCGAGCTGCCGCCGGGAATTACCGCTTTCAATCGCCGGCCCCATTTTATTCCGCCCGCCATTTCGTAAATCAATTGCCCCATTGTCACTTTGCCGACTTCGATTTCAAAATAACCCGGGCGCTCGACATCGCCGCTCACGCAAACGATGCGGGTGCCGGTGTTGTTCGGTCGGCCCAGCTGCGCGTATTTTGCTCCACCCATGGCAATGATGTGCTTCACTGCGCACAGTGTTTCGACATTGTTCACGATCGTTGGGCACATGTAGAGCCCGAGCACGGCCGGAAAATAAGGCGGCTTGATCCGCGGATAGGCGCGTTTGCCTTCGAGGGATTCGATCAGGCCGGTTTCTTCGCCGCAAATGTACGCGCCCGCTCCACGATGAATGTAAACATCGACATCGAACCCGGAGCCGAGAATGTTTCTGCCGAGAAAGTTGTGCTCGTGCGCTTCTTCGATCGCCCGCTCCAGGATCTTCGCACCTTCCGGAAACTCGCCTCTTATATATATGTACGCCGTCCGGGCATTGAGCGCGAAACACGAGATGGCGATGCCTTCCAGCAACTGATGCGGATCTTCGTGGATGATGTAGCGGTCCTTGAACGTGCCCGGCTCCGATTCGTCCGCATTGCAAATCAAATAGACCGGCTTCTTCTCGTCAGGCTTGATGAAACTCCATTTTACGCCGCAGGGAAATCCGGCGCCGCCACGGCCCCGCAAACCCGATATCTTCACTTCGTTCACGATGTCGGTGCGCGACATCTTGATCGCTTTACGCAAATCGTCGTAACCGCCATCGTCCAAATAGGTCTTGATGTCGGTCTTCCAATTTTTGCGTCCGATATTTTTGAAAATGATCCGGTGCTCGAGCGGATGCGGCTCCGGCCGATTCACGATTCTCGATTCACGACTCTCGCTAAGATCGACAACTGAATTTGGATCGACATTCTCGTGGAGCTTGTCATTCACCATGCAAACCGGTGCGGTGCCGCAGCTTGCCAAACATTCGACAAACTCGATGCTGAAACTTCCGTCAGCGCTGGCGGAAATCGGCGTGTGTATTCCGTCACCGGCGGAATCCCAGTCGCGGCGCAGAAATTTTCCATGACCTGGTAACTTCCAGCCATCGCACAACTGAGCGTGCGGCAAACGCGAATGTGCGTTTTGCCGGCGCGTTTCTCGCGCAACATCGGGTAGAAGGTGACCAGCTCGAGAATGTTGATCGGCTGGAGTCCGAGCTTGGCCGCGATCCAGGTCACGGCGTCATCATTGATGAAATCGAAGTGTTCCTGCCAAAGATGCAGCAGCGGCAGGGCCGCGCTTCGTTTTTCGTCAGGCGGATAATGCCCGATCGCTTCATCCATTCTTCGCTCCAACTCGGCGGGAACGCGTGTGCTCGTCGAGTCCACGGGCGAAAAGATTAATCAGTTAAGGTGCTCTGCTTTTCTGTGACCTTGTCGTCTTTGAAAACGATCGTCACCGTGTCTTGGCCCTGCCGGTAAACGTAAGTCGTCTTCTTCATGATGACGAAATCCTTGTTGTCGAGTTCGGTCGGCGGTCCAAGAATCGATTCCACCTGTTTCTTCGACATTCCCTCGGCCACTTCGTCGACGTTGGCTTTGGTGATGCGCCTGCCGACGCACGAAAGCTCGAGCACGAGTATGAGCACGAGCACGAATCGAGAAATAAATCGTAAGATCGACATATTCATCTGTCGCATTCGCCCATGACAAAGTCCAGACTTCCGAGCACAGCAGGAACGTCACTCACCATGCAGCCCGGGAGCAATTCCGGCAGTATGCTCAAGTTCACAAACGATGGCGCGCGGATTTTGAGACGATGCGGGACGCCGCCGCCTTTGCTGTTGATGTAAAAACCGAGCTCACCCTTCGGATTTTCAGCCGCGAAATAAATTTCTCCCGGTGGCGCATCCAGACCTTCCGTCACGACAATAAAATGGTGAATCAGTTCCTCCATTTTTGTCATCACGTGCGATTTTGGCGGCGTCATGTTTTTCCAATCGGCCACGTTGATCGGCCCGCTTGGCAATCTGTCGATCACTTGCCGCAAAATTGTTGCGCTTTGCCGCATTTCCTCGATTCGGACCAGATAGCGATCATAACAATCCCCCGCGCTGCCGATCACCACTTCAAAATCGTACTGTTCATAATCGAGATAAGGATGTTTGCGCCGCAAATCGTGTTCGACGCCGCTGCCGCGCAAAATTGGACCCGAGAGCGCGTAAGCTACCGCACGTTCTTTAGAGATAACGCCGATGTCTTTCGTTCGATCGACAAAGATGCGGTTGCGCGTCAGCAGTTTGTCCATCTCGTCCAGAGCGGGGCCGAATTGATCGAGAAATTCGTGCAACATTGGCAGGAATTTCTCCGGCAGATCACGGATTTGCCCGCCAACGCGCGTGTAAGAAGTTGTGAAGCGCGCGCCACTGAGCAATTCGCTGAGATCGTAAATCTTTTCGCGTTGCGTGAAGGAATAGAGAAAAACCGTCATCGCGCCGAGATCGAGCGCCATCGCGCCAAGTCCCATCAGATGCGACGAGATTCGGGAAAGCTCGCAGCAAATCACGCGAATCGCTTTTCCGCGCGGCGGAATTTCCCAACCCATTAATTTTTCGACTGCCAACGCGTAGGCCACGTTGTTCGCCAGCGGTGCGAGATAATCGAGCCGGTCGGTGTAAGGCACGAACTGGTTGTATTGCATGTTCTCGGCGATTTTTTCGTCGCCGCGATGGAGAAATCCGATGTCCGGCATCGCTTTCGTGATAATTTCGCCATCCAGTTCGAGGACGAGTCGCAACACACCGTGCGTCGCCGGATGCGACGGCCCCATGTTGAGAATCATTTTCTCGCCGATGTCGTGATCGGTTTCGCGCAGCTTCGCTTCCTCCGCGGCAACTCGCGTCACCGGATCGGGCGATTCAATTTCGCGAACGGTGAATGCCATAGATCGACAATCCCGAAATAATCGGGACTCGCGAACTGTTTTTTCGGAGTTGCATCTACGCTGCCGACTCGCCTCCCGCGCGCGAGCCCAATTTGACTGACGATCGAAACGTTGGTCGCTACGCGTCGTCAGCCAGATTTTAGGGCGAACGCGAACTTTCGAGGCTCGGCGGAACGGAAGGAGTTGAAGTAGGCGCCGGCGTTGCCACGCTCTCCGATCTCGGCTGCGTTTTTATTTTCGGCGAGGTTCCACTCTTTGCTTGAGTCTTTGTCGATTTTGCGCGCGGTTTTTCTTCCGACACAGCAGTTGTCGATCGCTTCGACGTTTTTGATTTCGCGTTTCGAAGTGCGATTGCGGCCGTAAAAATGAGGGCTCGCGCCACGTTCACGGCGCGATTAACTAGGGAAGCAAAATGAAAAAAATCGCGCTCTTATTTGCGGGACAAGGTGCGCAGATCGTCGGCATGGGAAAAGATCTTGCCGAACAATTTCCCACTGCGGCCGACTTGTTTCGGCGGGCCGACGAAATTCTTCGCCGCAAATTGAGCGACATCGCGTGGAACGGCCCGATCGAGGAGTTGACCAAGACTTCGAATTGTCAACCGGCATTGTTTGTTCATGGACTCGCGTGCCTGTCGATCTTGCGTGAATTGGCCGGGAATTTTCCGATTGGCGGCGCGGCCGGTTTGTCGTTAGGCGAAATGACCGCGCACGCTGCCGCTGGAACTTTCGATTTCGAGAACGGTCTCAAGCTTGTCCAAAAACGCGGCGAATTTATGGATGAAGCTTGCGCGACGACAATCGGCGGAATGGCGGCAATGATCGGCGGATTGGAGAACGACGTTCGCCAGCTCGCCGCCGATGAGGATGTCGATGTTGCCAACATCAATGCGCTGGGACAGATCGTTATTTCCGGTGAACTGGCGAAAGTGGAAGCGGCGGTTGGTGTCGCGAAGGAATATGGCATTCGCCGCGCGACGATGCTGAAGGTGGCCGGCGCGTATCATTCGCGCTTGATGCAAAGCGCTTACGAAAAACTCGGCGGAGCGCTTCTTCACGTTGTAGTGAAGCCGCCACGTTTTCCCGTGATTAGTAATGTGACCGGCAGGGAAGTGGCAACGCCGGTTGAGATTCGTCGGACGTTGCAAGATCAAGTCACGAGCACAGTCCGGTGGGTCGATTGCGTGGAACGACTTGTCGATCTCGGCTGCGATTTGTTCATCGAACTAGGGCCGGGTGGAGTGCTTGCGGGGCTGCTCAAGCGCACCCGGAAAGATGTCGACGTTGTGTCGGTCAGTGATGTCGAATCAATGCGCGCCTGTGTGCAGAAAATTCGCGACTCGAGTTAATTCGCAAACGCTCGGAAACCTGTTTCGCGAAGCGCCGACGGATCCTCACCCAGCCTCTCCCCTTCGCAAGGCTAGAGGAGGAAAGGCGAGGGGTTGCGGCAAAGGTGACGGATGCGACAGGATCGACAATTCGATTCGCACACCGTAATTTTCCTACGTGAATTTATCCGAGCGTGTGGATTCAGAATTGAAGGCGGCGATGCGCGAGAAAAACGCCGTTAAGTTGGGCGTTCTGCGCATGCTAAAGTCCGCGCTCAGTTACGCGACGATCGAAAAGTCAGGCGCGGAGGGCGGACTGAGTGGCGCCGATGCGGCCCAGGTGATTCGCAAACAGGTGAAGCAACGTCAGGATTCGATCGAAAGTTTTGAAAAAGGCGGGCGCCCAGAGCTGGCCGCGAAAGAAAAAGAGGAATTATCGATCTTGCAATCGTATTTACCGCAAGCGATGAGCGCCGACGAAATGTCAAAAATTGTGCGGGAGACGATTGCCGAAGTTGGCGCCAGTTCGAAAGCGCAAATGGGCGCGGTGATGAAAGCGTTGCAAGCCAAAGTGGCCGGCCGCGCCGACGGCAAGACGCTCAGCGTCGAAGTGCAAAAGCAGCTGGGCTCGTAATTCGAGGATCGAGATTCGCGAATCGGTTTGACGATTCAACGATTTGACGATTTAACGATTTATCCATGCTTACCGCCATCATCGTCGCCGCCGGCAGCAGCGAACGCATGGGATTCGACAAATTGTTTGCGCTGGTGAGCGGCAAGCCGATCATTGCTCACACTATCGCGGCGTTCGAGCGCACGAGTTGTGTCGAAGAAATCATTTTGGTCGGCCGCGCCGACGGCCTGGGCGAATTGCAAAAGATCATCGGCCAACCGACAAAAGTGAAACAGATCGTCGCGGGCGGGGCAGAACGGAGCGATTCGGTGCGCGCCGGACTCGATCATTTAAATCTGAAATCCGATTTCGTCGCCGTGCACGACGCCGCGCGGCCGATGATAACGCCGGAAAAAATCACGCGTGTTTTCGACGTTTGCCGGACAACCGGCGGGGCGGCCGCGCTCGCCGAGCCAATCAATGACACCCTCAAGCGCGCCGATCTCGATCTTGCGGTCAAGGAATCGGTCGATCGCAACGGCGTTTACGCCATGCAAACGCCGCAGGTTTTTGCGAGAAAATTGCTGGAAGAAGCGTACCGCCTGGTCGCAAAAAAGAACGTCTCGGTGACTGACGAAGTTTCAGCCGTCGAGCTTCTCGGGTGCAAAGTCGTCCTCGTCCCGAATCACGACTTCAATTTCAAAATCACTTATCCGCGCGACCTCCCGCTCGCGGAATTTGTTTTGAAGCAACGCGCATCACTTCCGCCGAGCTAAGCCAGCATCGGGTCGATCGGGACGAGGGGCCGGATAAGCTCGACGACGGCGGGGATATTCTTGGTTTTAAATGGGTGGCCATGGCGTTTGAGCTTCGTGTTTTCTAGTTCGCTGACGCGAAGAATTTTTCCGTCTTTCCAAATCCAGGCATTCGAATTGTAAGGACCGACGCGGCGCGGATTGGTCCGGGTGTGGATCGACAGCAAGCGATCGTTGACCGCGGCGGCAATGTGCATCGGGCCGCTGTCGACGCTGATGACAAAACGCGCGACGCGGATTAGCCGGATCAACTGTAAAAGTGAAGTCTGGTTGGTGAGCTCGACGCAATTCTCGGCGATGTCGAGGTTGCGGTTCGTTTTTCCAACCACGACGACGCGGGTTGGCGCGAACGCGCGGCAAATTTCCTCGATCACGCCGTCGGTCAATGATTTGCCCTTTCCGCGCGCGAACGGGTGCAGCAAAATAAACGGCGGAAATTCATCGAATCGCGGCAAGGTATCGCCCGTTGGCAGAGGACAGCGTAAAGCATCGCCAATTGTCGCGCCGGCGAGCTCGGCGAGTTTGAGATATCGCTCGACCGCGTGTTCCCGCCGATTCACTTTGGCGGTGCGTCTGTAAAAGAAACGCGAGCCTTCGCGGCCATCGCTCATTCCATAAACTTCTTTCGCGCCGCTGACCCGAGCGATAAACGCGCTCCGAAGCAGTCCCTGAAAATCGAGTGCGAGATCGGGACGCAGCTTTCTGGTTTCTTTGAGCCACGGCATCATGCTAACCGGCGCGCCGAGTCCGCCAAATTCACGGCGCGGAAATACGTGGATGTGATTGACGTCGGGACTTCCCCGCAGGAGCGGCGTGAATTCCGGATTCATCACCCACGTGATACTGGCTTTCCGGTGCGCATCGCGAATCGCGGCCACTGCCGGAAGCGTGTGAACGATGTCGCCGAGCGAACTTGGCTTGATGATCAAAATCGAATCCATGGTTTCACCACGAAGGACACGAAGGTTAATTCAGCGGAGAAAAAACACACAACGGAATTCAAAATTGTTGAGCATCTGAAAAGTTAAACTGATTGGATATGGCTTGCTGGTCCCCGGTCACTTGTTACTTATCTTCCGATCGCGAGCCGTTCCGCTAACAAACGGGGCAGGCCGGCATCGATGATTTTTTTCTGCGCGGTCGCGAGATCATATTTTATCCGCCGTTGTTCGACCACCGCATCGTCGATGTGATAGATGCAATACGCGGCGCGCCAATCAGCATCGCGCGGCTGGCCGACGCTACCGGTGTTGATAAAATATTTCTTGCTCGAATCGATGCGCAACTTGTCGATTCTCTGACTTTGCACGCCATCATCGCGAACGAAAGCCGTCGGCACATGGGTGTGGCCAAAAAAACAAACGCTGGTGTGCTGATAGGTGAAGCTTGCAGCGGCATCGAGATTATTGAAAACGTAACCCCATTGCTCGGGCGTATCGAGGGTCGCATGGACGATCGTGAAATCGCGCACCTGCCGCTGCAACTTCAGCGCGCGGAGCCATTCTTTGTCCGTGTCGGTCAAGTTGTCGCGCGTCCATTGGATCGCGGCCTCGGCCATTTCGTTGAAGTCGCGGGACGATTCCACGAGCGACGCCTGTTCGTCGTGATTGCCTTTGACGATGGGACAATCCATCTCGCGGATGCGCTGGACGCACTCGTGTGGGTTTGCGTTGTACCCGACGACGTCGCCGAGACAAACGAAATCGGTGCATTTATTTTCGCGCGCGTCGGCGAGCACGGCCTCGAGCGCTTCGAGATTGGCGTGAATGTCACTGAAAATGGCAAAGCGCATGGACGACACGTTAAAAGAGTTACAAAGGTTACAAAGTTAAAGCGGGCGATCAATCTATCGACAATGTAACACTGCAACGATTTTAGCGTTTTGACATTCCCGTCAGGGAATCCGTTGGTCTGGCGGGACGTTCAGTTTATCTTCGAGAAACTTGAGGCGTTTGATCAAAGTCGGCAGACGTTCTTTTTCGCCTTCGTCGTAAAGCGCGCGTAAACGCTCGTAGGCTTCACGTTCGCGCCCTTCGCAATGCGAAAGTTCGTACACCGAAAAGCGTTTGTCGTAACTCGGCGCGCCCGGCAACGCGGCCGCTTTCGCGAAAAATTCCGAGGCGCTGGCGTGATCACCAAATTTGTCGCGATAAAGCCGGGCGAGCGCTTCATAGAGTTGCGGTTTGTCCGGATTATTTTTGATTCCGCGTTCGAGGAAATCTTTGCCAAGCGCGAAATATTCGCGCTGCGCTTTTACGCGAAGAGCCAGACGCGACTGTGATGTGTCATTCATTGCCGCGGCGCTGGCATTCCAGGCCATATGCCAGGCGGCCATGTCCCAAAAGAGCGGGACATGCGGCTGCAAAGTTGTGACTTGCCGAAATAAAAACAGGACGCGTCCCCACTCGGTTTGTTCCCAAGCCACATGCGCTTCGATGAACAAAAAATCGGCTACCATCGCGCGGAAGCCGCTCAACGCGGCGATGAACCCGAGCTGCCCCATTTTTTCGCGAAGATCGAGATTCAATTCAACATCTTCAAAATGCAACTGCCGATGTTGCAGCGAAACTGCTCGCTCAGCCGGACGTTTCATCACGCCAAAAACGAGAAGCATCGCGAACGCGAAAAGAACGCGGCTCATAATTCTTTGCCGTAAAAGACGAACGTCGCCGCCAATGTGTAGATGACAGTGTAAAAAATTCCGAGCAACGCTGTCTTGGCGAATAACGCGAGGGGAATCGCCACGCCGGCGACAATCTCATCGACTAGATTGAAGGCCTGAAGATCGGGAAAGATCAGCGCGATGATCGCGAGAAACGCGCGCGCAATCCAGCTAACGCTTTGTTGCTCCAGCCAGTATTCGCGCGCGGTCGCCTGGAGATGGCCGATGAAATACACGAACACCATCACGACAACCGTAAAAATGTTTGTGGTCGCGAATGTTGAAACAAAAAGCGTCAACGCGGTGAGAAGACATGCTTTCAGATAAATGACCGCGACGCCTGCGAGGATGTCGATCTTGAGCCCGGCGGCGCGGACTGCGTTTAATGCATCATCAACCTCTTCGCGCGGCGCGCTGCTCATTTGGCGCATCGTTTCGTTGAGCACAGTGTGTTCGCGCGTGTAAAGAACGGCAATGAACATCGCGCTCATCAGCGCGATGCTGATCGCCAGCAAAAGAAGGACGCCGAAAAGTTTCCCGAGCAAATATTCGAAACGCGGCACCGGCTTTGCCAGAATCGTATAAACGGTGCGGTCTTCGACATCTTGCGGGATAAGACGCGCCGTTGCGACGATGGCGAGCAGCGAACTGAAGATCGACATCGCGCCGAGCGAAACGTCTTTCAGGATCTGGAATTCCTGCTGGAAACTGAACCGTGCCATGAAAACGGAACTGCCGATCAGGACCAGCGCGAAAATGAGAAGAATGTAAAAAACTTTTTGGCGAGTTAACTCGGTCAGCGTGTTGGTGGTGATCGCGCCGATGCGGCCGAGCGAGAACGCGCGATGCGGAGTATCCATGGCTCAGGCCAATGACGAATGACGAATGACAAATGACGGAGGAAATCCGAATGACGATTTCTCGAACGCCGCCGGGATCATAGCGCAGTCGTTCATTTGGGTCTTGTCATTCCTTTGTCATTCGAAATTCGAGCTTCGGCATTTTGGGTCGCGTCGAGAAATAGCCGCTCCAGAGTGGTGGTCGATCTTCGGCGCTCGATCAATTTCGCGTTGGAATTTGCGGCGAGCTTTTCGATTTCCTTCACCAGCGCGTCGGACGCGTTTTCTAAAACGAGCTCGCTCCGGTTCTCGATTGCGATCAATTCCTCGAGCCGCCCTTCGCGGGCGAGAGTGCCACCGGCAAGAATTCCGACGCGATCGCAAATCTCCTGGACTTGCGTAAGCAAGTGCGAGGATAACAGCACGGTGATGCCACGCCGCTTAAGATCGACAATAAGATTGCGGATGTCACGCGAGCCGGCGGGGTCGACGCCGGCGGTCGGTTCGTCGAGGACGACCAGCTTCGGTTCGTTAACGAGCGCTTGAGCGAGACCAATCCGTTGCAGCATTCCTTTCGAGTAAGTGCTCAATCTTTGATCGCGCGCATTCGTTAGGCCGACGAGCTCGAGCAATTCGCGAACGCGATCGTTCAGCCGTGAACCATTCAGCCGGCAAAGTTTGCCAAAAAATCTGAGCGTCTCTTCGCCGGTGAGAAATCTGTAGAAGTAAGGGTTCTCTGGCAGGAACCCAACGGCTTCGCGACTTTCCACTAAAGAACTGTCGCGCCCAAAGATTTTTGTTCGCCCGTGCGTCGGTGAAACGAGCCCGAGAATAATTTTCAAAGTCGTGCTCTTACCGGAGCCGTTTGGTCCGAGCAGTCCGTAAACTTCTCCGGGTCCGACACGCAGATTGAGATCGCGCACGGCGACGATCGCTTTTCGATGAAAGGGGACGGGAAAAACTTTCGTCAGTCCCTCCACCGCGACGGCTTCTTCAGTCATGGCAAATATCGAATCCGCGCGCCTTCACCGGTTCGGTCAGCGCCGATCGGGTCTGCTTATCGATGTGCGAACGCAACTCGCTTTCCATCACGGAATCGAGGAACGCAAAAACCTCACTCTCTTGACCGCCAACCTGGAGCTCGACGCGGCCGTCGGGCAAGTTTCGCACCCAGCCGATCACATCGAAACCCTTGGCGATCTGGCGAATCGTCCACCGGAAACCGACGCCTTGCACATTGCCTTCGTAAAAAACCTGAAGCGAGATCATGCCCGTAGCAGATCATCCTAAACAAAATGACACGCGCGCGAAAAGTCTAATGCTCGGCGCAGAGCGGCCGGTTTATTTGTACGAGTAGACGAGGCAAACGCTGCTCTCGTTGCCTTCGACCAGATCAAGCAACACGTAATATTGGCCACTGCTCGTGGGCGAAAATCCGGCCGCAGCCTTTTCGCCTTCGTTGTAGCTCTCGGTTTGAACCAACTTGCCGGTTTCGTCGTAAACGTTGACTGAGATTTTCTTGGCCGGCTCCGTTGCTCCGACCGAGAACCAATACTGATTTCCGGCGTAAAGATTCACCGCGATCAACGCGTGCTCTTTTGGTTTGATCGTGCCCGACCAATGGCCGTCGCGCATTTTGAAACCTTCGTTTGAAAACGCGCCCGCCAGATCGAGCGCAGCTTTTCGCGCCGCGACTTCGGTGTCGCTCTCGAGTGCCGCGACCGCCGTCGTTATCGCCAAGCCAATCGTCGCGAAGATCGACATCGAGGTCTTCATTTCGCTTCTTTCGACTGAATTTGGCTCATGATCTTGCCGACGGCTTCGTTCACTTTGCGCACTTCGTCGGCAGTCGGCGCTTTACCAACGGGAAACGTTACCAGCTTTTCAAGTCCGGGAAGTTCGCCGCTCACTTCTTTAACCAGCGGCTCGTCGCGAACGTCCGGCGAGACTTCGTTCAGCTTTGATTGGATGAAATTTACCAGTGCGGGTTGCCGCAGGACTTTTGCGGCGCGCTCGTCGTAATTTTGCATCACGGCCGCGCTCACAACCTGAGTGCCGCGGATCCAACCGCCGACGCTCACTAAAATAATCAAGTCCTGGTCGCGGTGCGATTGCATTGACGATTTTACTTCGTTTTGGGTCGCCTCCAATTCTTCCTGAAGCGCATCCCACTCGTCGTTCTCGGCGAACTCGTTGATGCTGTTGCCGCGGCTGAGCACGTTCTCACTCACGCCGAGCGCCTTCGCCAGCTTGATAATGTCGGTGCCGATGTTTTTGACTTGCTGGCTGTCTTTCGCCTCGACCGCGATAAATCCGTCTGCGATCAAGCTGCCAAGATTGAGCGCGATCTGGGGGCGATTTTTGTAACTGGTCGCGACCGGTCCGCGCATTTGGCCGACCCAATTCGGCTTGCCCGGTTTTTCCAGAGCCGCGAAAAGTTCGCCCGGAGTTGGAATGCTGATGGAATCGTTGCGGATTGCTTTGGCCATTTGCTCGGCCGGAAGACGGGCCGGTTCGGCGCCGATCACGGCGCAGCAAACCAGTAAAAATCCGACGGCGAAGAATCGCCTGACAGGCCTCATGACCGCCCCACCGTACGCACGCTCGGCAAGATTGCCAGCAAGAATCTGTCGACTGCGGAATGCGGATTGCGGAATGCGGAACAGGTGCGCATCATTAGCCGCTCTGATTATGGCGAAGACCAGTATTCAAAAGATTCATGCGCGCGAGATTCTCGATTCGCGCGGAAATCCAACGGTCGAAGTAGACGTGCGTCTTGAAAATGGCGCGCTCGGACGCGGGGCGGTCCCGAGCGGCGCCAGCACCGGCGAACATGAAGCGTGGGAATTGCGCGACGGCGACAAGAAGCGTTACGGTGGCAAAGGCGTGACCAAAGCGGTCGCGAACGTGAACGCGAAAATCGCGGACGCGATTAAAGGCTGGGACGCGCGCGACCAGGCCAAGATCGACAATCGCCTGATCGAGCTGGACGGATCGCCGAACAAGAAAAATCTTGGAGCGAATGCGTTGCTCGGTGTCTCACTCGCGGTCGCGCACGCGGCCGCTGTCGCAGAAAATGTTCCGCTCTTTCGTTATCTCGGCGGCGCTGAAGCGCGCGTCCTTCCCGTTCCGATGATGAACATCTTGAACGGCGGCGCGCATTCCGACGCGCCGATTGATTTTCAGGAGTTCATGATCATGCCGCGCGGCGCGCCGAACTTTCCGGAAGCGCTTCGTTACGGCGCGGAAGTTTTTCACGCGCTAAAAAACGTTTTGAAAGATCGACATCTTTCCACCGCGATTGGCGATGAAGGCGGTTTCGCGCCGAATCTGAAATCGGCCGAGGACGCGTTGGAAACGATCGCGGCCGCGGTCAAGCAGGCCGGCTACTCGTTAGGCAAAGAAATTTTTATAGCGCTCGATCCGGCGTCGTCCGAGTTTTTCGACTGCGATGAGAACGCATACGTCTTCAAGAAATCCGATGGTTCGCAAAAATCCGCCGCCGAACTGGTCGATTACTACGCCGAGCTTTGCGCGCGCTTCCCGATCGTCTCGATTGAAGATGGCTGCGCGGAGAACGATTGGGACGGTTGGAAGAAATTGACGAAGCGACTCGGCACTAAGATTCAGTTGGTCGGCGATGATCTGTTCGTAACGAATGTGGAATTTTTGCGCAAAGGAATTGCGGAGCACGTTGCCAACTCGATTTTGATCAAGGTCAATCAGATCGGCACGCTCACCGAAACGTTGGCGACGATCGATCTTGCCAGGAAAAATAACTACACGTCAGTCATCAGTCATCGTTCCGGCGAAACCGAGGACACGACGATCGCCGACATCGCGGTCGCGACCAATGCCGGCCAAATCAAAACCGGTTCGCTTTCTCGGACCGATCGCGTCGCGAAATACAATCAACTGCTGCGAATCGCCGAAGAACTTGGTGACAAAGCGATTTACGGCCGTAATGTCCGCTGAAGTGGATCAAAGTTACGGCGATTTCCGCGCGCGGCGCGAAGCTTCTGTCTGGCAGCGATGGAACCGTGTCCTTCTTCTGTTGCTCCTGCTCGCGGTCTGGCTCGTGATCGTGAGCTTGTTCGTGCCACCGTACAAAAAATTAAAGATTGGCCACGCCGACATCGACAATCTGCAAGCCCAACGGGACGAGCAGCAGGTGTTGCTTTCAAAGCAAACGCGCGAAGTGAATTTGCTCAAGACCGATCCGGCTTATTTGGAAACGATCGCGCGCGACCGGCTCGATCTGATGAAGGAAGGCGAAACAATTTTCCGGGTCGAATCGGCTGCGGCCCAAGCCGACAAGCGCAAAGAGTCGGCGCGCAGATAATTTTGCTCTCTGTCATTCCGACCGAAGTGGAGGGACCTCTTACTATTTCTGTCGACCTCAGCTAGTCAGCACCGGAAATATCTAGAGATGTCTCGGCTTCGCTCGACATGACAAATAGGAGGTGCGCCGCTATCTTTTCCTATGCCAACTGAAACTTCCACCGTTGACGCCGAAGATTTGAAATCGCGCGTGCGCGAGCTGCGGAGGTTTCTTTGACCTGCCCAAACTGCAGGAAAAACTGACCGCGCTCGAGGCGCGGATGGCGGCGCCCGATTTTTGGAACAATCGCGAGCGCGCCCAGGCCGATGTCGATGAAGTCTCGCGGCTGCGCTCGCTGATTAATCCGTTTCACGAACTGGAACGCGAGATCGAAGACTTCGATGCACTGCATCAACTCGCGTCGGAAGAGAAAAACGAATCGCATCGCGCACAAGCCGAGCGCGAAGTTTTATCGGAACACGATCGTCTCGTGCACAAGCTCGAAGAATTTGAGCTGCGCCAATTTCTTTCCGGTGAAAACGATCAATCAAACGCATTTCTTACAATTCATTCCGGGGCCGGCGGCACCGAATCGTGCGATTGGGCGGACATGCTGCTTCGCATGTATCAACGCTGGATCGAGCGGAGCGGTTTCAAATCGCAGATTGTCGATGTTCAAACCGGCGAAGAAGTCGGAATCAAGTCGGTCACGCTCTTGGTAAGCGGCGAATACGCTTACGGTTATCTCCAAACCGAACGCGGCGTGCATCGGCTCGTCCGGATTTCGCCGTTCGACGCGAACAAACGCCGGCACACGTCGTTCGCTAGTGTCGATGTTGTCCCCGAGATCGCAGACACGGCGCCGATCGAAATCAATCCGGCCGATCTCGAGATCGACACTTTCCGGAGCGGCGGCAAAGGCGGACAGAACGTGAACAAAGTGGAAACGGCCGTCCGCATTGTGCACAAACCGACCGGAATCGTGGTCGCGTGTCAGGCAGAACGCAGTCAGGGACGCAACCGCGATCTCGCGCTCAAGATGTTAAAAGCGAAACTTTATCAGATCGAACAGGACAAGAAACGCGCCGAGATCGACCGGCAATATGGTGAGAAAGGTGAGATCGCGTGGGGCAATCAAATTCGGTCCTACGTTTTCCAGCCGTATCAAATGGTGAAAGATCACCGCACCGGCGCGGAGACGAGCAACGTCCAGGAAGTGATGGACGGCAACATCGACATCTTCATCCAGGCGAAACTGCGCGGCCAAAAAGCGGGCAAGGGGCTGAAAATTGCCAATTACATCGCCGAACATCAGATGCAGCATGTTAACACGCAGTCACTCGTTAGGCCGGGGTTCGTGCCATCCGTGTTGTCGCAAAAGTTCAAAAAGGATGACGATGTCGAATACTTTGTCGATTCGACTAAGTCGCGTTTGGTCGGTATTTGCCACAAGCGAAATTTCTTCGCCGCTTTGAATCCGAATGCGTTAACGACTGGAAAACTTGACGAAGATTGTCCGACCTTGAGATCTTTTTAGCATGAAGCTGCCGCTTGTGCTTACGATCAGCCTGCTCTCATTCGGGTGTTCTCGCGAGAATCCTGAGACGGCCACGAAGTTCAAGAACAAGAAGGACTGTGCAGAACGAGCTGAAGCATACCTTCGCCGGGAGAGAACAATTGATACTCCATCGAACGGCATCAATGGATCAGTCAGAAACGAGCAATACACTTACAGTAATTCTCTGAATGCGTGCTTGCTCTACTTTGAAGTCGCCGAAGTTGGTGCCGGCGCATCGTACAACATTGTCGATACGCTAACGAACAAGAACATCTATTATCACATTAGCTACAGCGATCCGTCAGCGCAGCGAAGCTTCGACACATTATGTAAATCATCTGACGGATGCCTTGATCGTAACGAATTCGAGAAGAAGCGCGCAGAACTTTTTCCAGATTTACGCTGATACGGCACCGCCGCTGCAAAGCTTGAGCTGAAACCGCGGGTCGAAGTCACCCCCGTTGTGCTTTCGACAGCAAGCGAGACACGCGATCGCGCGGCGGACGCGGCGGACGCGCGGGAATTTCCCTTTGCAA
>Ga0209648_10000752_pt1 | contig 25379 bp, 34 predicted proteins | sample GraSoi2013_115cm_FD_185830 | JGI IMG/M metagenome (GOLD analysis project Ga0209648, IMG submission 185830) | Grasslands soil microbial communities from the Angelo Coastal Reserve, California, USA - Sample 9_17_2013_115cm (SPAdes) (version 2) | ecosystem: Environmental > Terrestrial > Soil >... | reverse complement strand
GTTCGCGGTCATTGTCGTCGCTCCCAGCGAGTTCGGCAACAGGCCCGCTTGGCTGTCAGGATCTGCCTCCTTGAGACGCACGGTCCCGAACCGACTTTGTGCGGTGTCCGCTCGTGCCCTCCTGGGTCCGCCTGGTTTCAGCCAGCTCGATCTGCTCGCGCAGACCGTGCCCATAACTTAGCCGTGCCGAGCCGTGGGAGCCCCTCGCTCCGGACCCCACGTTATCGGGTTTAGATTCCGGCGCTGGACCGGTTGATGACGCCCAGGACCTGCTGCTGGTAGTACATCATCGAACCGTCATCCGCCAGCACGCCCGACGGGTAATGCGTGGAAACGGACAGGGTATAGATACTGCTTGCCGAGATGGCCAAGCCGAAGTAGTCGCCAATGAACGAGAGCCTGCACGGATCGTTGTGCGAGGCGCATGCCATCTGGCCGAGGCCGTCCAGGGTCTGCAGGTCTGTGGTCGTTCCGTCCGGCTTGACCAGCAGCCCGGGTTGCTGCGGGTCCCAGGTGAAGTTCGACGCTCTCATGTTCGTCCCGACCGGCGCTGCACCACTTCCGCCGTCTTTGAACGCCTGGACCGAGACGTCGATGCAGAAGTTCGACCGGCCCTGGTCCTGCAGGATGATGCTTGCGTCCGTAGGGCACATCGCCCGCCGGTCGTAGAAGCCGACCGCCACGGCGCCATGCGGCCCTGCGGCCACCGCCGGCTGGAAGTGATCGGCGACATTCCCTGAGCCGGTGTCGTCGTTCACAAGCATCTTCGGGCTCCATGTCTGACCGCCGTCCGTCGACTGGACCAGGTAGACGTTGTACTGGGTCCCGTCGAAGTCGTTGTAGGCGAGATAGAGATGCCCGGGGAAGTCCTGCGAGGCCGCGAACGCGAAGTTGATGCCATCCCTAAACGTGGTGTTCGTGTCACGAACAGAGCCGACACCGATGATGCGGCCCGACGCTGCCTGCATTGGCGCGGTGAAAGTCTTTCCGTCGTCGCTCGACTTGGTCACGAACATGTCGGCCACGGTGCTCTTCGTCCCGATGTTCGTGTACGCGACATACAGGTCGCCGGACGGGTCGACCGCCGGCTGGCTGAACTGGTCGCGCAGCTGGTCGACGGACGCCGAGACGATGGTCTTGGCCTTGGAGAAGGTCTGGCCGCGGTCGCCCGACACCGCCAGCCGGAGCTTTACAGTGCTGCCCACGTTGCCGTCGACGATGTCCCACGTCGAGTAGACGTGGTCCTGGAACTTGCTGCCCGGGTAGTGGTTGACGGCCACCCACTGCTTGTCCTCGACGTGGCCGAGCTGGAAGGAGCTTGCGTTGGGGACCTGTTCCAGGGCCTGACCGCCATTGCCCGTGACCCAGTGACCACCGAAGTCGTCGCTGTAAGAAACGGTGATCTCCCCGTCGGGGCGCAGGTTCGTCCAGAACGCGTTGAAGGGCAGCATCGTCTGGTAAACACGCCCCTTGGTGTCGAAGCCTACGTTGGGGTCGGTGGTGTTCGTCCAGCTTGGCGGCATGTTCTGGTTCAGCACGCCAGGCGTCGTTTCGGTCGTCGAGCAGTCGTAGCCCTGGACGATGTTGTTCGAGTGGGAGAGGGACGTCCCGTCGATGTTGTAGCTGCCGAGGTAGAAGTTGTAGTTCGTCGAGAACTTGTCGAAGAAGAACTTGGACGAGCCGACTATCCGTTCCGATCCAGGATTGATGGCGAGATGCGACTCAGAGTGATTGGCGTTGAAGTTGCTGGGGCTCGGCGCCGCGCAGCCGCCCGCCGTGGGAGGAAGCTCGGCATATCCGCCCCCGCTGGTGGGACTGCTGACCACTACATTCGTCGCCGAGACCGGCGACGACCAGAGACCAGCCGCAGGCGTCAAGCCGGACGGCCAGATGGCCATCACGGCGACGGTCGCCAGGAACGCGGCTCTCATGCCCCTTTTGTGGTGCAGAAGAAGCCTTGGCATGTCCGAACCTCCTCACGAAAACCCCCCACTGCCGGCAGCGGCCGACACGCTCCAAGACAAACTAACCGTTCCCATTTGAGAAGACAAGCAGGCCGTTCGGATCGGGGGTTGCAAGCCGGCACGCCTGGTCCCGAGGTCGGGACTGTAACCAATCGCGGTAGGGGTGGTAGTGCGGCTGCATTTTCAGCCGCTTGGACTGCAAACCGGGAGGGTTGAATCAATGATGCGGAAGCTTCTGATTGCCTTTGGACTCGCCGCGCTATCGCTACCGGTGGGCGGCGTGTACGCAGCCTCGAATCCGAGCGGCACAGGCCAGCCGAACCAGACCTGCCAGGTCATCAACGCCAGCGCCACCAACCCCACCGGCGCTACCGGGCCTTTCTACCCGGGTAATGCCGAGAGCGCGCAGGGGTCCGTTTTCGCGGAGCCTGGCGGCGTATTCACGAATGGCGGCACCGGGGGCACGCAATACAACCTTGTCGGCGCACCCTCGCAGTACGACGTCGCCTGTTACCAGATGTCCCAGAAGCCTTAGATCGCGCTCCTTGCGTGGCCTCGAGGGTGTCGGGCACGCAAATTCGTCGTGCCGATCAACTGGCTATGCCGGATGTCGCGAGGCCGAAAAGGTGTCCGGATGGTGCTCGGTCCCGACACTCAAGCGGCGCTTGGCAAGCCATTGGATGTGAGTCGGATTCACGCAGCGACGGGCAACGGCGAGCGCGAATACTCACGCAGGAGTCCGCCGAGTCTCTCATCGCACGTCACCGACCCTGACATGAGGACCGGATCCGAACGCGCGATCGGAGTCTGCAGGTCGAGCCCGCGATGCGGCCGCGCCTGGTTGTAGTGCTCGAACCAGACACTCAGGACGCGCTCAAGGTGGCGACGATTGAGGATCAGAAGCCAATCGATGCATTCGCGCCTGGTCGAGCCTATTTGGCGCTCGATGTGCGAATTCGCCCTGGGCGCCGCAATCGGAGTCTTGATCACGGCCATACCGTCGGCCTCGAACACGCGGTCGGAGCCACCGCCGTACTTGTCATCGTGATCGTGGATCAGGAACCGCGCCGGCACGCCCAGCTGGTTGAGCTCCCAGCTCACATTCCTGGCTTGCTCGCTCACCCACTGAGCGTCTGGCCTCTCGGTCACCGCGAACCAGATCACTCGCCTGGTCGCCAGCTCCATATATAAGAGGACGTACAGCCGCTTCAGGAGCACGGTGTCGACGCTGAGGAAATCAGTGAGCACGATTGCCGACGCCTGGGCTCGCAGGAACGCTTTCCAGGTCTGCCGCGATCTCAGCGGTGCCGGCCCGATCCGGTTCCGGCGCAGCAACTTGCGAATCGCGGTCGCCGAGACCACATGACCGAGCTTGAGCAACTCGCCACGGACTCGGACGCAGCCCCAGCTCGGACTGTCGTTGGCCATCCGCAGAATCAGCTGCTGGAGCTCGGGATCGAGACCTGGCCGACCAGGGCCACGCCGGGGACCGAAGGCTGCCCACCTTCTTCTCACCAACTCGCGGTGCCAACCCAGCACAGTTTCCGGCTGAACCAGCATCCCGGCTAGAGCCGCCCGGTTCATCCGCTGGCTCAACGCCGCCATGATCGTCCGATCCGCCGTATTCAACTGCGGTCTCTTGACCTGACGGCGTACGACTCGAAGCTGGTGCCGGAGAAGAGAAGCAGCTCTGCTTCAGGGTCGTGGACTCGCAACCTCACATCAACCAGATCGAGGAACAGCCGAAGCCAGGAGTACACGAATGCGAAGAGCATCGGCGGTCGAAATCCTATCGGTGAGGCGACCCTACTCGGAGTAGCCTGCCCGCCGACGAATAAGTGACCCCGACAGTTATCTGTGGCGTCGGTCCCGCGGACGCGGCTGGCGTGAGCCGCTAGCTAGCGCAGTCTGAGCGACCACCGACGCTCCAGTCCACGCCTACCCGGGATGGCACGATCTTCCTCACGCCCTCGCGGGCGGTGAAGTGGGCGACGTCGCCGGACACAAAGTGGCAAAGCGGATTCTGAAGACGGCCAGCGCGGCCAAAGTGGCGGCGGCCACGACGGCCGCTCGCGAGCGCAGCCCCATCCCCGCGCCCGATACGGTCCATCAACTCAAGGTCAGCCTCAAGCACTCCGAACCGCCGATCGGGCGTCGCCTCCTCGTCCCCCTCGAATACGACGCGGGCGACTGGCCAAGACTGAAGGCGGGCTGCTACTCTCAGCCACAGCCGCGACTTCAGGAGGCCCGATGACAACGAACTACGATTCTGGACCCGCGCAGCCGAGCGAGTCCGGTGAGGGGCTGATCAGGTGGGCCTCTCGGGTCAACCCCAGACTTATCGAGCGCCTCTACCTGTCTGACGCCAGTCACGTCGAGGACGTCGAACTGGCCGACGAGGTGGGATATGCGCTGCTCGCGCGGTGTCAGTCGATCCTAGAGATCGAGGCGGCCAACCAGGGCCGCTTCCAATGCCCCGGCTGCGAGCACGAATGGCAGGTCCACGATTGGAACCGCTTCGACATGACCGGCGTCGTCGCGTGTCCCTCGTGCGGCTGGACGGTCTCCTGGAAGGTCTTCATGCACACCTACCAGCACAAGCACTTGGGGCAGGGAGGTAGCGAGCCTTACCACAAGGAGTTCGTGGCGGCTTTTCCACAGGCGAGGACGTACGTCGACAAGGTGCGGGCGATTGATCGGCTCATCCACTGCTTCCATTGGCAGATGATCGGCCAGCCCGGCCGTCCGACTGCGCGGGAGCTTATCTACGCGAAGAACAACGTTGAACTACTGCGCTTCTTGGATCGACTCACGTACGGCGAGGGATCGACCCCGGAGCTTCGCGATCGCCGCCGGGACTGGGAGAAGACGGTTGAAACCAATCAGTGGCTGCGGATGACGGGCTTCATCACACGCGCCAGGCGCCGCGAGGGCGACTAAGGGCCTTCACGATGATTGACTGGGCATCTACGCTCGCGATGACCGATCCCGATCGCGGATCGTCCAGTTGCGGCCTCTTCACCTGGCGCCGCACTACGCGCAGCTGGTGGCGCAGGAGCAGCAATTCCGCCTCGGGGTTCCGCACCCGCAGCCGCATGTCGAAGATGTCAAGGAGCAGGCGCAGCACCGAGTAGGCGTAAGCGAATAGCATCCGATGGCGATCGTGCCGGCTAGCTACCGCCACTCCGGGTAGCCAACCCACCTACGAATATGTGTGCCCCACAATCGGCAGCCGACTGCCTCCGACCACGTACGACGAAGTCCGCGACACAGCCTGACTTTGCGGAGCTAACCGGATAGGCAGAAGAGGCCGTTATCAAATTGCGTTGGGTTCGCCGCTGTGCTGTGAGAAAACGTCCCGGTCCACGGGCCAAGGATCAGCGGGGGCTATGGTTACGTTTCCTCGCTTCGCCACAGGTTGGGATCGTCGAGAGAGTCCAGGATCGCATCAACCACCTTCCTGCCGGCTTGCAGCTTGTCGTACTCCGCACGCTGCGCTGCCAGCCCGAGACGGGCAATCGCGTAATAAGTCACGGTGCATCGCAGGCCGTTCCGACCAGCGAGTCGCACGATTCGGCGCACAAGCTGGCTGTTTCCGTCGGGAGCTTGCTCCCCTCGGGAGGCAATCACCCGGCGATGCCAGTCAAAGAGGAGTCCCGTCAGATCCAGAGCCCGCGAGCCAGAACCCACGTCGTCCCAATCCACGATGCCGCTGACAACGCCATCGTTCACGAGCACGTTGCTTGTATTCAGGCCGCCATGAACGATGTCGGTCGACTGCAGCCGGTGAGCCCAAGCAGGCTCGATGAACGTCCGCAAGCGCCGCGCGGTTTCGGGGACCGCGCGGTACGTGGCGTCCCACCATCCTTCCCAGCCGTCGAAAAGCACTACGGACAGCCACCATGACAAGTCCCAGCCTGCCGGCCCAAGACTCGAATTGGCCTGCAGCTCGACGAGATTGAGCAGCTGATCGAGCGCGGAGTGATCCAACCCGGGCAAGGGCTTGCCGGGCAACATTGTCTGGACACACAGCCACCAGCGATCATCAAGCGGCCCCTGCCACAGGATCGTAGGTACTGGCGAACCGCGTCTTCTGAGGAGATCAAGAGCTGACGCGGTCCACGGCGCCCGCTCAGCCCGAAAGGCGGCTGGAACAGCCTTCACGGTGATCAGTTCGTGTGGGCCCTCGACGAGCCAGATATGCCTCGTCTCGCGTCGCCTCCCGAGCCGCTGCCGAAGGCGGACTGACCCGCCGAGTTCGGCCTTCACGCATCCAGCGGCCTTCGCCCAGAGCTCGTCTGTCCCCTCGGAATGCGTGTGGCGCTCACTCATCGCGAGCCACAACCTCACAGGGGCTGAGGCCGAGCCCAAGCATCGGCGACCGTGGCCATCGACTACTTTGCAGAAACTCGCGCCAGCTCAAGCGACCGCCTCGGCGGTGATCTCGTCCGCGTACACGCGGCCGTCTCGAAGCCTGATGACGCGGTCGGTCGTGGCGGCGAGGTCTAGATCGTGGCTGACGATGACGAAGGTCGTTCCGTGCTCTCGGTTCATGCGCTTCATCGCCTCGGCCGGCTGTGCGCTGGTCTCGGTGTCCACGGCGCCGGTAGCCTCATCCGCGAACACCACAGAGGGTTGATTGACAAGGGCCCGAGCGATCGCCACGCGCTGCTGCTGGCCGCCCGACAGCTGGTCTGGCCGTGGCGGGCCCGATCGGCGAGTCCCACATCCTCCAACAGCGCGATGGCACGGTGCCTGCCGGCTCGGTCTGCTCTGCCTGTGTAGATGAGGGGCAGCATCACATTCTCGAGCGCGGTCATGGTCGGCAGGAGGTTGTACTCCTGGAACACGAAGCCGAGTTTGACTCAACGCAGACGCGACCGGGGGCCGAAGCCCGCGATCCGCTCGAGGACGGCGCCAAAGCTGAACGCGATGAGAAGCGCCTGCAAGCGGCGGTCGGTGGCGAGGCGGGTGAGCGAACGCTTGATGACATCGAAGTCCGATCGTCGCGAGGAAGGCGGCACACCGTGCTTAAGCATCAGATTCCTAATCGAAGTCGCCGAGACCAAGTGTCCGAGCTTGATCTGCTCGCCTCGAATCCGCATGTAGCCCCAGCGGGGATTCTCCTGCGCCAGTCGCAGGATTAGGATTGACTCGTCCTCGATCAGATGCGAGGGCGACGTTGGAGCTGCCGATTCGTTCCACCACAACAAACGATGGTTGAACGTCGCGACTACATCGACGTCTGATCGAGCAGTGTGCCGACTTCCTCCGCGTGATCCTGGGGCTTGAACGAGCTGGCCAGTTTGAAGCTGCCTTAGGGACGGTCCGCGACGCGTTGAGCCAGCTCCTAGGTGGACGCCTTGCAATGCTAGAGAGATTGGAGGCGAGCAGCGCTGTCGAGGTAGTGGGTCCCGCCCCGGCGCGCATGTATGCGGCGCTGGTGGGCGAGGAGGGCCTGATCCACAACGCCCGCCGCGATTAGCGGCTCGGCGCTCTTGTGCGGTCGCCGGTCGATGGAACTGTACGCGGCTCTCTCCTTGGCCGGCGAGCGCCTCGAAAAGGATGAACTGGAGCGACTAGCTGCACTGCTTACGGTCGTGAACTTGCGCGACCTCGGCCTCGCCTATCGGCCCGAGATCCAGCGGCTTGCCCGGGGCACTACTCCTAAGAGGCGTAGCAATTGATTACCCTCTTCTGCGATAGGCGAGCGGTGTAGCGACAAGATGAGGGCAAATTGCCTGATCGCCCGGCTGTGGTTGTTAGCGCATCTGGGAGTTAACCGCCGACGATCGCGGGTAAGGCAACGGGATGGTTAGGAGGCTCGTCGTTCGCGTCGGGGAGCCGCATGATTAAGCGCAGGCACGCGGTGCACACTCCCCGCGTGGGATTCACCGGCGGCCCAGGGGAGCCTCCCTCAACGCCAACGGATCGGCTACTGACGAAGAGTCCACGGTGGGAGGCCGCGTGCCATTCGCCATTGGTTGCCGAGGTCGCCGAAAGGCGCCGCTCTCCGGCGGCCCTCCTTGCCTGGGTGACGCAGCACAATGCGCTCGCTCTTGCGCTTTCTCGCTTGGCAGAGTCGGTGTTGAGCTCACCGCAAGTCGAATACCACACCTACATGGATTCACTAGCAACCCACCTCCGTGACGACGCCGCATTCGCTGCTGAGTGGGCCGTCCAGAATGGGGGCGACTCGGCGTCAGCAACACCGGCCACAGTAGCGCTTGTAAAGGTAATTGCGCGAATCAGCACGTCCGCCTCGACTCCCGCCAAAGCGGTTGCCCTCTGGCACTGGTTTACCGTCCACGAACTCACTTGGACCGCCGAGGTAATGCTCCGGCGTCCCGCGAGCGATCTACGCAGGCGGTTCGCGTCTCCGTTTGGATGGGAGGTCGTCCGCCCGTTTCGAAAGCAACTCAACCGGACTCTGCTGCAGCTTGACGATTCCGAATGGCTACTCCTTCAGCGCATGTTCGATCAGCTGACAGATATGCTCGCCGACTGGCAGACCGAGCGCGCCCTTCTGGCTGGACCGGCTGGACCTCCGGCGCCGCTCAGGCCGCGCCAAGAGGCATTACTCACTGCAGAACCAGCCATCATCGCGGTCGAGCGCCTCCTGTCCGTCACGTGGGATTTCAGGCGACCGCTACACGATCAGGTCCCCGACCTTCCAGAGGGAATCATCGCAGTACCTGAAGACCAGCACGTGATGGTCGTTCTCGGAGAGGCGTACTACACGCCCGCGGATGCAGAGGAAAGAGGAGAGCCTCCACTTGACGAGCTTCTGATCGCCATCGCTGGGGGCATTGAGGCCGGTGCCGGACCACCAGCACTGCATGATCGATGGAGTGACCCGTCGCTGCGGAGCGCTCCGATTCAGGATGGGACGGAGGCCTGGGTCTGGGCGACGCCTTGGGCGCGGATCGCCCTGACCTCATTCGAGTACGATCACCATGCTCCGGCCCTCGTTCAGGTTTTCATTGTCCCGCGGGAGTCAGTCACTCGCCGATTGGCTGGTCTGCTCTGGGGCGCTAGGCGTCGGGCAACAATGTCCTTACCCGTGCTTCGTGTAATGTGCTCGGACGGCTGGCTTCAGCCGCCACCCCCCGCCTTCGAAGCGCCTTGAATCCGCCCCTGTCCACGGTCCGCACGGCATCTTCGCGTCTTCCAACGGCGGCTTGTAGGCTCTCATGAAACATGCACAGTCCTGATCAGAAAAAGTGCACACGTTTGGGAGCGGGGGCTATCGGACTGTAGCACCACCTTCCGGTCCCTTCGCGACGCGGACCTCAGGCGAAACTGGTCGGCGAGAAGAGCGCTCTGACGAACAGGCCGGATGGACACTGGACCAGGGCCTTGCCTCCGCCCTTGATGACGTGGTGACCGGCTGCAGTCACCCGATCGCCTGACGCCCTCCAGAGGACAGGGCCCATGCTGACCCCCGGCCCCGTGTACGCACCCGGTCCGCTCTGTAAGTCAACCCCTTCCTTCGCGGATAGAGGTGCATCAAGGTCGATGTGCAGGCCCTTTGTGTCGGCTACGAGGAGCTCGAGATCCGCGCGTTCGTGAACCTGGAGATCTGTTGCGGGACGACCGGCGAGAAAGTCAGAGATGGAGGAGGTCAGCTCGAGGCCGTCTTGGTGCGGCGCCGGGGGGACTATCAGCGCGGCGACAGCATCTGGATTGCCGCTCCCAAGCGCCGCCAGAAGGCGGTTCACCTGAGCGACAGCGAAGTTGGCTGTGCACCCGGCCGGGAAGCCAGGCGGGAGCGAGGAGAGCGGTGACGAGCCGCCACTCAGCGGCTGACAGCTGCAGATCAGGACGACAGCCAGTGCGGCGCACCACCGACAGAGCGGACTAACTCGTCTGAGCCTCATCAGCTCCCGTCAATAATCATGCTTGTTGCTCCGTAACTCCAGATGGTCAGGCTTCCGTCTGGCCGTCTCGGTCGGCCAAGTAGTTGGCATGCGGTTGGGGAGATAGCCAAGTGCGTCGACGATGAGAGGTGGCGGACCGTGATGGCCTAGCTCTCGCGTTTCAGAAGCGTGCCGCGCTCGCAAACGCTCTGCAGGTTGTTAGCTAGAGGGGCGGCGGTGGTGAGACGAACCCGATAGCCGGCGTTTAGGGCGCTGAACTCGTCGGCCTCCAAAACGGAGTTCCAGGGAAATCCGGCCCAGGTGCTTGGTGTCGGTGAGAAGGGCTCCTAAGCTCCCATGAGCCGATGTTGAGTGTCGCGCTTCGTGCCTCGATGTCAGCACCGTGCTGCGAATCCTGATGTGAGTTTGGGATCAGCGGACTGTACCGAGCCATCGTCGTTGCCAGTGTGTTTCAACGGCGCGTGCGTGGTAATTCTCGCGAATCCAGGTCACGGCCTGTTTAGGCGAAAGACCGTCAAGGATGGCCAGCGCGGCCAGCGCTGTTCCTGTGCGACCGATGCCGCCGCTGCAGACAACTTCGACGCGTTCCCCGTCGTGAGCACGGCGGAAAGCCTCGTGCAGGGCGTCGAGGGCCTGGACCCGGTCAGTGGGAATCCAGAAATACCTTTGGTCCGACCTGGGTGTGTGTGTCCTTACCCAAACAGACGGTAAGGTACGATAGGCTTAATCACTCGTTACGGCCTTGGGGGTCGGACGTTTGGGAGCCATTCACTCCGGGTCCCGCTGAGCTGTGAACCGATACCCGTTCAGCTGCGGTCTTGAATCGCGCCGCGGCGGGCGGCGGGCGAGGCGGATCGCCAGTGGAAATGCTTCGCCCCTTAGGCGGTGCCAACATCGCAGACACATATGGGAGTTTGGGCGCGCCTCTCCAACCAGCGCCCTCACCCAGTCCCCGCAGTAACCGCACTTTAGTAGGCGCTGCGGATGTCTTAGTCCACGCGTTCTCATTACGTCCACAGGCCTGATCGATCGGCTGATTGGAGAATCCGCTTCACTTCCACTTGTATTCGGCGACGGAGCCGTTAAGCTCCACCAGCCAGACCTCCGTGCCGCCCGCGGTCACCGAAGTCGAAGGGTCGAATATCCGCTCAGCTATCACTCCAGTTTTCAGATCGATACGCGCCGTCGTGGGGCCACTCATCCAGATGCCGGTTGGCGCGGCGCCGAGTTCGTCGATCCCCTGCCGGCCAATGAATCCTGGGCCAGGCTGGCTCCACTCGATGGCGCCCGTGGAGGCATTCAGGCGGGAGATGTCTCCTCCGAATGAGCCTCGAACGTAGATCGCGCCCTGATCGGCGATTATCCCTTCGCTCCACCACTCGATTGGGTAGCGTCCGACCACCTGAGCGGTAGCAGGATCGACACGGTCGAGATATCCGATTCCGTTCGTCCCGCGCACGCACACCACCCAAACCGAGCCGGCGGCGTCAACCAGAGTCGTAGGCCCGGGGTCGAGATCTGTCACGACGGTCGCGACCCGGCGGGTCTGGATATCGACACCGTACAACGAGTGGTCTGCATATCCGGAGACCCAAACCATCCCGCTGCCGGCAGCAATGGACCAGCCATATACGACACCGTGCAGTAGGTCCGCGCCCAGAGTGCTCGGTAGATTGACGCGATTAGCCCTTTGATGGCTTACTGGGTCGATGCGGATCAGCTGCTTGCGGCCGTTGTCGAGCGCCCACAAGGAAGAGCCGTCCCAAGCGATCGCATAGGGAATGTCGCATACGCGATAGCTCCAAGAACCCGAGTAGTAGTTGTGGATGCTATCGGGTGCGCAGCCCTGACCGCGAAGCACCCCGGGATCGTCGATACGGATGGTCGCAGCGATCTTGCCGTCGGCTCGGTTGATCTGGGTTACCGTCCCGTCGTTCATGTTGGGAACGAAGGCCCAGCGACCACCAAGTGTGACTGGTCCGGGGGTCTGTCCGACCTTGACGTTAGCGACTATCGTCCAGTGCGGCGGCGCGGCGGACGCCTGGTTGCACGCCCCGACCGCTACAGTCGCCAAGAGGGCTACGGGTGCGTACGCGAAGAATCGGGAGCGCCACAGCATGAGAGCTTTGGGGCGCGTCATGCTCGTCATCGCACGTAACATACATTAAACCCTTATATGTGTTACGTGTCCGACAACTCCGCTTCGTGGGCAGGCATCACTGCACATCGGTGCAGGGTTCTATCAAGCGGCATTGGGGCACTGGGCGTGCAAGCGGACCGTTGCTGGGGGCCAAAATAAACTGGACGTGAAGAAAGCTCGATCGATTGGTCCGTCTGAATCCCCAGCATCGCCGGTCCCGATGATCTGGAACGAATTCGCCTGTCTTGACTTTGTTGACAGCGAGTTCGCCGATCATCTGGGAAGCGGGCGTATCTTCGACCGACTGCCGCTTCCGCGGTGGCAGCAGGCGTTCCTCGATCGTTGGAGTTTGGTGGGGGCACCGGTCCCAGCCCCGCCTAAGAAGCTAAAGGCGCTGCTGGAGCTTAGGTTGCGGCTTCGCCGTCTCTTGGAAGGCGCATCGGGCCGCAAGGACCTTGGGCCAACGCAACTCGGCTACCTAAACTCACTGTTGGCTGCCTCCCCGTACGTCTATAAGATCTCGAATCGGCAGCCGATGTCCCCCGCGCCGCTGCGTCGCGACTGGGATTGGGTCATTGCGGAGTTGGTGCGGTCGACTGTCGAGATCATGACCAAATTCGACTCGCGCCGCATCAAAGCCTGCGCCAACCCTGACTGCAGCTGGCTGTTCTATGACGAGAGCCTAAACCGGAGCCGACGGTGGTGTCAGAGCAACTACTGTGGGAACCTGATCAAAGTTCGCGAGCACCGAGCTCGACGGCGCATCTCAGATCCCCGCCGACAAAGTCGGCGGACGGGGCGGACCAGCCCGGCTAGCAGCAGGCTGCGGCGACCGTGATGAGTCGGCTGGACCCCGACCGCCCGTTGGCCTCCGCCAGCTTGAGGGCACCGAAAATGCGCTGCCTCAAGAAGGTCGCATAGTCGAGGCCTGAAACCCGCTCGATGATCTTGAATGGCAGGTGGGCAGACGGAAGTGGCAGACGGAGGGTCGGATGACGCAGGAGTCAGCGGGTCTGGAGGTACCGCGCCCCGCCTAATCTCGCTGATTGAGCTGGACCAACCTGGCGGTCATGTTTGCGATGCAAGGATCTCGACCCCCCAGGGCCCTTCAAATCCGGCGGCGCGGATGGCCCGAATGAAGGACCGTGTCCCACGTCGAGGTCGTGGCGGCCGCCGGCCAGCTGTTCAAGAAATCTTGATGGTGAATTCCAAGATCTAGTGGTACGTCAGCTCGATGACTCGCGATGTCGTCGCGCTTGATGCAACGGCCTGAGCGAGTTCCCGAGCCGTAGGAAAGTTCTTCAGCACTTCCCAGGTTGTACCGTCCTGCAGCGTTCTCGCCTGGAAACTGTTTCCCTGGTCGTCGATGCAGCTGATCGCCGTGCTGCTCCCCTTGACGAAGCGGTTGTCGATGGCGATCACGTTTGCACCCGCCGTCGGATGTTGAGCCAATGCATCAAGGAACTGACTTATTGCCGCCCTCCGCATGTGTGACCACCAAAAGCCCATGAAAGCAGCGTCGAAGCCAGTCCGAACCCCCTGCGGGTCAGCGCATCGGCGACTACTATCTCAACCGGGGTTGTGCCGAGATGTCTGCTGCAGGCGATCATCAGCGGGCCCGAAGATTTCTGGGGCAGGTCATCCGGGGGATGGAGCAGAGAGAGTGAACGGCAGCCCCGTCCGCGCTTGGGGAGGTGAGTCTCACCCCAGAGCGACACAGTCAGCCCAGCGGACTTCGCCCTGCTCTTGGCCGAAGGCCCTTCGCCGGCGTGGCCGCATCGGCGGATCCGCTGGCCCGACTTTTGGATCCCCATCAACCGCGCCGACTCCCTCGACGCCTTGCGCGAGGCCCACCGCCGGGCACGCGCCGGGGAACGGGTCGGAGTCACCTGCCGCGGCGGCATCGGCCGCACAGGAACCGCCCTTGCCGCACTCGCCATCCTTGACGGCCTGCCGTCGAAGCAAGCCGTCACCTGGATCCGGGCCAACTACAACCACCGCGCCGCGGAAACCCCGTGGCAACGACTGTGGCTACGCACGGTCTAGTAACCAACAGCCAGATCAGCTTCCGGCTCTTGCCACATACATAGAAGACGCGCGCGAGGGACCTGTCCGCGTGCGGTTCAGAAAACCGTCAGCGCCGCAAGCGAGCGGGCTAGGGAACCGGGGCGGACAGGATGACGGCCATACCGGTCCTCCTGGTCGTGATACTGGGTCGCGTCCGATTTTGGAATGATCCAATCGCGTAGGCAGCCTCGCCGCCAGGCATCGGCAGGCAGAGTCAGAACTTGCTGCGTTTATCGATTGGCAGAACCGCCGTGACTCGGCGATGTGATGTCGGATACATTCGGACAACGCTAGGTCCGAATATGTCCAGATCACGGCCTGCCGTCGTGGTAGGGTCGTTTGGATCGAGTCGAGGCTCTAGGCCCGAGGAGGGAACAGAATGGAACGCTGCGCTGAGGTCGAGGATCTGGTCCTCAAGCTCTATCGTGTCAGCGATCAGGCGGGCTTGAAGGCCCTTCATACGCTCATCGCGGAGAGCGAGGCGACGGTCGCAGTCGGCACCGGCCGGCATGACTGGTGGACGGGTCGAGACGCGATTGTCGGGGCGCTTCGAGAGCATCGCGAGCCAGGCAGCGGCCTGACGATCGAGCCCGGCGAACCGATCGCCTGGCGCGACGGGTCGATTGCTTGGTTCACGGACAGGCCGACCCTGCGCGTGCACGATGCCGCCATTGGGGCGCGATGCACCGGAGTTGCAGTCTTGGAGAACGACGCCTGGCGAGCGGTCCAGATGCACTTATCCATCGGGTCGACCACAGTGCACTGACCCGACCAAAAGCGCGCTCCACTCGTGCCCGATGATTTCGACACACAACCGACCGGTATGCGAAGTGTCGTCGTGCGGCCCGCTCGGCCGAACGACTTGGACTCGCTGTTGGTCCTACTGCGCGAATTTGCGGACGCACCCGCGCCCGGTCGTACAGCAGCCGAGCCGGCTGAAGGAGCTCTAGCACGCGAGATACTTGTGTCCGTCCTCGAACAGCCCGGCCGGACGCTCCTTGTCGGAGAAATAGGCGGCGAGATCGTCGGCACTGCCGACCTGCTCATCGTCCCGAACTTGATGCGCCGCGGGGCACCGTGGGCGATCCTTGAGAACGTGGTCGTCACCAGCCGCCTCCGTCGCCAGGGGATCGGTCGTGCCCTCCTCGAAGAAGCCATACGCCAAGCCCGCGAGGCCGGATCGTACAAGCTGCAGCTGCTCTCGAACAAGCACCGCACCGACGCGCACGCTTTCTACGAATCGGTAGGTTTCGCCGCGACCGCAGAAGGCTTCCGCCTCTACTTCGAATGACGAGCAAGGCGACCGCTGCCCGGGACCATACGGTCCTGAGACGTAGCTTCGCCGACGGGCGCTGCGGCCTACGGACAGGGCTCCGATGAGGACGCGTCCTCGCCGCCTTGCGATCGCGCCGCCTAGATGTTCGCCCCTACAGCTTCGCCGATTCGACGTTGGGGCCCCGTCCGGTTCAGGTGATTCGGATCTTGATAAGGCGAGATGTCGCGGGTCAACGGTTTGGGCACCACAGCGCGTGCCCGCCACGCCGTCCGCAAGACCAACACGGGTCCCGTTGGTCAGCCAACGCCAAGTTCGCCCACAAAGCAGTTACCCGATACCATCGGGATCCGATCGTCACCAGTAGACGGCGCCCGGCTAGTCGCATGGCAGCGGATGGCCCTGCCGTATTTGGATCGCGCGGGCCTTCCTCAGCGCAGGTTCCGCGATCTTCGCCATTCATGCGCAACCTTACTTCTCGTGCAAGGCGTCTCGCCGCGAGTCGTAATGGACGTGCTCGGTCATTCCCAGATCGCCCTGACCATGAACACATGTACACACGTGATTCCGGAACTGCGACGTCAGGCGGCCGACCGAATCGCCAGCGACAAACATTCCATCGACTAGCTTCAAGCGAAGCCGGTGCCGTCAGGCTGGTCTTGACCAAGCACTCAAGGGAAGGACAACGCGTCGCATCAGTTGATGAGCGGCAGCTGAGCTGTTGAGTTACGCGACCGAGCGTCGCGACGACGCGCTCGAAGCCGGAACGCGAGCAAGATCACCTCATTGACGCGCCGCTCGTACTCACCGACGCTCGCGCCCTCGAGGGACTTGAAGACTTCGCGCGCCGCGGTCTCGAGCTGATACCAGATGTCACCGCCGCGCTTCAGGAAAAGCGGGTGACGCGAGTTGATCACCACCGTGGTGACCTCACGCTCGATAACTGTTTGGCTGCGTATGGTCGGATCAAGTGGGCGCACGACGACCTGGCCAAAGCCACGATGCCGCTGTGCGTCCGCGTTCGGCAATCGAGGCGGTGTTGCGGGGCCGTCGAGTCGGGCCACGTGGCGTCCGGTCGAAAGCGGCCCAGTTCCGGTCTGAGTGCGTGCGGCCGCAAGCCCGGGGAACGCGTCCTCACGTTCGGCCAGTTTGAGTACCTGGCTGAGCAGCCGTCTAACCTGTTCCGCGGTCTTGAGGGCAGATGCGGGGGGTGGCGCCAGCTCGTCTTCTGCGAGTCGCTTGGCAATCGGTGCCAGCAGCGAATGCATGCGCTGCTCCACCGCAGTCCACTCGGCGCCCTCTCGGGCGAAATCGCTCTTGTTCATGGTCAACGGCACGGGTGCCAGATCGACCTCCCCTACGAGGCGCGCCATTCCCGACACCTGGACCGCGTTCGGATGTCCGAAGAACTCGCCACCAGCGATCAGCCGGCCGAGCTTGTAGCAACGCAGACCTGGTACGTAATCGACGCCGCGGCCTTCAGGCTCTGCCAGACCGTACCAACCCCGGATGGTCGTGCCTGCGGCGCGGACTGCGAAGCGGTGCTCCTCCCGGAAGTTGATCGGAAGGGCCTCGACTCGGGCGCCGTTGATCGATATCTTCAAGTCGGCTCGCACGATCAGCGGACGATAGGTATCACTCAACCGGGCGCTCAGGCGGCGGGGATCCAGTCGTTTATCGACACCATCGATTCGGATGCGGACGTACCCCTGCTCCAAAGGAACGCGCTTGATCACCACCTTGAGCTCGTATGTCTTGAGCTTGGTGCGGTCGCGGTAATCAGCGTCGGCAAATCGCCACGCCGTTTCGTCAGCCGGTCGGCTCGCCTCGACGGTGAAGCTCGTGCCCAGATGGCCGATCGCAGCTTTGCCGCCTTGACCGTACTGGCCGAGCAGGTTGCGGCCGCGCTTGGGTGATCCCCCCCAACGTAGGTAGTGGCGCTCAAGCTCAGCCGGTCCCATCCCCTCCCCACCTCGAGTTTCGATGACAAAGTGCGAGGAATGGACTTGCACCAGGACGTCGAGAAGGCTGCCCTTGATTCGTGAGTCGATGGCGTTGTCGACCAGCTCCATCACCGCGTCGGCGGAAGAGCGGTAGTTGGCGAAGAGCGAGGCGGTGATTGCTGGGTCGATTCGCTCGCGGACGGTCACACGCTGGGCCATTACAGCTCGAAATCTATACCCGATTCACGTTTCGAGTTCTCTATCGCGGCCTTCGACCGACCGCGCGGCCTCAAGGGCACGAGCTCGTTTCAGCCTGAGAGTAGCCCGATCGTGCCTGCTGAGATCAGCCGTCTCCGCGAGGAGATCAAAGGTCTGGTTGAGCAGCTCCGATTGACGCATGCCCTCCCACCCTCCGGCTCGCAGGATTCCAGCCACGACCCTGAAGTCGACGCCTTCGCTGGAGTTGAGGAGTTCCCACATTTCTCGCCGATCTTTCTCGCCGGGTATGGTGTCTTGTCGGTCGAGCAGAGCGGCCATTTTGGCCACGAACTGAGCCTCTGCAGTGAGGAGCCTCGTGCGATCGATTTTCTCTGTGTGGTTGATCAAGACTTCGACCGGAATCTGCAGCCGTTGACCGAGTTTGGACTGATAGACCGGATAGACATCAACCCCGACGCCCTCGACCTTCAGCTCGAATTTCCGGCCGCTGATGTGGTGGCTCGGTGAGAGCTGGAACTTTGCTCCTAACTTGGCCAATGTCGCCTGGTCGACGATTATGTCGATGTTGTGGCTCTTGGCAACGCGCGTCCTTATACAGGTGGCCCAGCCGCCGATCAGGACGACATCGGCAAAGTCCCGAACGAACCTTTGCATCACCGCCTCAACGTAGTCCTCGTCGGGCCGAGTTCGGCGCTCAGGCGACATCGCGCAGCAACTCGCGGTCTAGTGCTTCGAGGAATCGCTGTGCCTGCCAGGTCGGAAGGTTGAAGAGATCCGCGTAAACCTGGCAGCGCGGAGCGATTCTGCCATATCGGCTGAGGAGAGGATCGGGCTCGAGAACCAGCAGGTTGGCCTGGCCGCGCCCGTGCGGAAATCTCCGCCTGACTTCATTCGCGTCCGCGTACACGACCACCTGCTCGTAATCGGCGACGAGGTTGCGCCCCTCGTGCAGAACGAGAGCCGTGTACGCGGTTGGGATGGCCGAGACTGGAAGTCGAGCCTCGATCTCGCTGACGGTCATCGGGACTCGCGTCGAGTAGACGATGTCTCTATTGAGGTCACGCTGCGCGGCCCACATGAGTTGGAGCCGCTTGGGATCCAAAACTCGCAGGCCGCTGGCGCTGCCACGCACGGCACCGATGGCTCGGGGGCGCTCGAGTGCCTTGTGGATCGTAGACACTGGTAACTCCAACTCGACGCTCAACTGCGTCAGCGAGCTGCGCCTGATGCCCAGATCTTGTGCGGCGACGAGGAGATGGCGCCAGACCATCTCGGTTCGGCTGATCATCCGATCAGTTTACGCCGTTCGGCGAATTCCCGTTGGAATTCACCAAGTCTTGAATCACCCCGCGGTTGCTGTATGAGACTGCCGTACGGGTTGAAGCGATCAAGATGAGCACACGATTTTCGAGTTCAGGTTTGGCTCCGGACCAGGGATTCGAACCCTGAACCTTGCGGTTAACAGATCGCTGTAGCCCGTTCAGAAATCGCGTTCTGAGTTCGCCGAGTACCGCTGAGTGCTACTAATTAGCAGGGTTTATCGCCGCCGTTGCTGTACGTAACCCGTCGCCATGTGGTCACGTTAGGGACTACAATACTGACATGGCAGCGGTAGGTATTCGCGATCTCAAGACTCATGCGTCCGACATTGTGGAGCGAGCTGAGGCTGGTGAAGCTTTTCTGGTCACTCGCCGCGGCAAGCCCGTGGCCGTGGTCCTCCCCTTCACAGTGGACGCGGAAGATCTGATCCTTGCCCACGCCCCGCGGTTCATTAAGCTCCGTGAGGAGGGACGCGCGGAACTGCGCAAGGGAAAGACTGTTGGCTGGGAAGCACTCAAGACTAAGGTTCGTGAACTCAGCTCCAATCGGTGACTTATCGCGTCGAACTGTCACGTTCTGCAGCGCGAGCGTTCGAGCGCGCTCCTAAAGGGGAGCGCACCAGGCTCGAGCGAGCTATAGACGCCCTGGCTCACAATCCAAGGCCGCCGGGGAAGCTCGTGAAGGCAATCCAAGGGAGCAAGGATGCGTTCCTGCGCTTGCGCGTCGGTAACCATCGACTCATGTATGAAGTCAATGACCCCAACAGAACGGTCCTGATCCTCGGAATCATCCACCGGAAAGACTTGGAAGAGTGGCTACGGCAGCGGCATTAGCGTATAGCTCGGGACAGTCACCTCTTATCGATAGCATCCAGGCATTCCCACAATTCGCCCATGACACACATAGGAGGGCGCGCGAGGCTGGTCTCACATCGAGGCCCGGCGCAGGGCCCTTATGGTCTCGAACTGAAGCCAATTAGTTGGGCAGCCAGGCTCAGCCCGGTCGCAGGCTGCGCAAAGCGTACTCATAGGCCTCAGCGGCACTCATCGCCTCGCCTTCTGCGACCAGTTCTCCCGCCCGTTCCGGCGCAACCGGCGAAGAACCCGACTCGGGTGGGCGGACCTGGCCGGCCCGGGTCTGCATCACACTAAATGGGAAACCGTTCCGCAGTGATCTGGCGGCGCCGAGAAGACGCCAGGCTCGCTCATACCGTCCACGGACGGCTTCGATCTGACTGACGAGGCGGACAGCAGAGCTGCCAGGATTGTGGAAGGAGAAGCGCGCAGCGATGCCCAGTGCGACCTCGAGGTGTTTGCACGCAGCCTCCAACTCGCCGGCGTCCAGTTCGGCCACTGCCCGGTAGCCACGCGTATGGAGATGCGTCCAGGGATCGGGAGGATCCGGCCAGACAGCTAGCAGCTCATCGCCGAGCCGCCGCCCGAGCTGCACGTCGCCGCTGTCGAAGGCTAGCCGAACCAAGCCCTGCCGGCCGAGGTACTGCCACGGTTTGGTGGTGAAGTTGGAGCCGACCCGGACGCTCTCTTCGAATTCAGACTGTGCGGAGGTGAGATCACCCCGCCATAGGGAATGGAAACCGGCGACTCCGAGCGCGCGAACCAACCCGCCACAGGGCCCGACCACTCGACCCATGGCGATCGCCTGGCGAGCGTTGTCGACGGCACCCTGCGCGTCGCCTGTCGTCATGCAGAGGAGCGCAAGCTCGGCAGTGGCGTTCAAGCGCAGGGCGGGATCGCCTCCCTCCGACGCCAGCACCTGGGTCAGGGCCTCTCGACCCTCGGCATAGCGCCCCCGCATCCGCCAGAATTGGTCAAGCGCAATCGCCGTTCGCAGGCCCGCGTCAGGGTCGGACGACGTTGCCCATGCCATCGCCAGGCGGAGGTTGTCGATCTCGATCTCGACCCGGTCGATCGTCGTCTCGGATCCTTCGAACAACCTCGGGGCTGCCTGTTCGGCGAGACCCAGAAAATACTTGAGGTGCAGGCCACGGACCGCCTCCGCTTCTCCGCTCTCGAGCAAGCGCTCTCGCCCAAACTCCTGCACCGTCGTGAGCATCTGATAGCGGATTGCGCCCTCGGGGCCGACGATGGGAACCACCAGCGATTTGTCGACCAGGCGGCCGAGGAGATCGAGAACGCTGCGCGGATCCAGGTCAGCCTGCGAAGCGACGGCCTCGGCGGATTCCAGGGTGAAGCCTCCGGCGAACACCGAAAACCGCCGAAAAATCTTCCTTTCGTCATCGGTAAGCAGCGCATGGCTCCAATCAAGTGCCGCGGTGAGCGTCCGATGCCGCCTGACTCCGATGCGGCTGCCGCCGGTCAGCAGTCGAAGACGGTATTCGAGGCGCTCCAGGATCTGCTCCGGTGACAGCATGCTTGCTCGCGCGGCCGCCATCTCGATAGCAAGCGGGATTCCATCCAAGCGGCGACAGATCTCGGCCACAGCCACCGTTCCCTCTCGGGTTATCGGGTGGTCAGGAGCCGCCTTCAGGGCTCGGTCGATGAAGAGGGCTATGGACTCGTAGCCCAGCAGCTGGTCGGGCTGGCTGGCGGCCCGAGCATCTGGCGTGCTCAGAGGCGGTACCCGCCAGATCGTCTCCCCTTCCACGTGTAGGCTCTCGCGGCTGGCAGCGAGCAGGGTGACTCCCGCGCAGGAGCCGAGCAGCCGGTCGGCCAGTCGGGCGCTGGCCTCGACCACGTGCTCGCAGTTGTCCAGGATCAGAAGCAGATGGCTTTCTCGCAGTCTGCTGGCGAGGGCATCGAGGGCTGGCTCCTCGGGACCAGGTCGAACGCCCAGCACGTCGCAGGCGGTCCCCGACACCAGGGCCGAATCTTCGATCGGGCTGAGATCGACGAACCAGGCGCCGTCTGGGAAGCGTTCCAGCTCTGCCGCTGCTGCCTGCAGGGCCAGCCGGGTCTTGCCCACGCCGGCCACCCCGGTCAGCGTCAACAGGCGAGTCCCGGCCAGGAGCTCCCGGATCTCAGCCAGCTCTCTGGCCCGACCCAGGAATGTGGTGGCTCGCAGCGGAAGGTTGTTAGGGTGGCTGCGGGCGGTGACCGCCGTGGGCGAAGGATCCGAAATTCCGTGCCGAATGACCCAGGCGGCGATCTGTGCTCGGCTGCCGAAGCCCAGCTTGCCCCGAATCTGTTCCAGGTGCCACTCCACCGTGCGGCGGGCCAGGAACAGTCTGGTCGCGATCTCGCGGTCGGCTAGTCCCTCACTCACGAGCCTCGCCACCTCATGCTCGCGACGGGTCAGCGACGTGGGCACTGTCTTCTACCAGTCCCGCCTCAGTTAATCAGAGGAAAGGCGATCGAAAAGCCCGTATCGAACCCGGGAGTTGTCCCGGTGACGCCACCTACCCAGAAGAATAGTCTGCGCTGAGCATGGGTGCCATGTGGGACCGCGGAGTGGGCCGCTGGGTCCGGATCTACATCCCAGTCTGCGTGCTCCTGCTGGTGACGCTCTTCCCGTTCTACTGGATGGCGATCACGTCCTTCAAGTCAACAGCAGAGCTATTCGACTTCGACAGGAGCCCGCTCTTCGTCTCCAGGCCGACCCTCGCCTGGTACCAGCACCTCTTCACCCAGACGCTTTATCCACGCTGGATGATGAATTCTGCCGCCGTGGCGATCGCCTCCACGGCGATCTCGCTCTTCTGCAGCATCCTGGCCGGCTATTCGCTGGCCCGCCTCCGCTACCGCGGGGCGAGCACAATCGGCTGGGGCATCTTTGTTACCTACCTGGTGCCGCCCACGCTGCTTTTCCTGCCCCTCACAGTTCTCATCAGCGGTCTCCATCTCTTCAACAATCTTTGGGCGCTTATCCTCACCTATCCCACTTTCCAGATTCCCTTCTGCACCTGGCTCCTCATCGGCTACTTCAAGAGCATCCCCCGGGAAATTGAAGAGTCGGCGCTGGTCGACGGCGCCAGTCGGATTCAGGCGATGGTTCGGATCGTGATCCCCCTCGCCCTGCCGGGGATTCTCTCGGCCGCTCTGTTCGCCTTCACGCTCTCGTGGAACGAGTTCCTCTATTCGCTGATGTTTATGAGCCAGAACGACGTCAAAACAATCCCGGTCGGGCTCGTACAGGGCCTGGCCAACGGCGAGGCGATCAGATGGGGAGAGTTGATGGCAGCAGCACTGGTGGGCTCGCTTCCAGTCGCGCTCCTTTACGCGTTCTTCGTGGAGCACTTCGTCGCGGGGATGACGGCCGGGGCGGTCAAACGCTAAACCCGTACAGAATCCCGTAGTGACACCGGGAGTCCTTCCGGTGACGCCTCGGGCATTCCCAGGCGAGACTTGTTGACGCGATGAGATCTGGTGTTGCGTCCCTGGCCGCGGCGCTCGGTGCGCTTGCGATTGTCGTTAGCCTGGCGACCGCCTGCCAGCTGTCCGGCCTCAGCCTCGAAGCACTGCCTGGTCGCGCCGTGAGCTCGACATCAGCCGGTGCCGGCCCGACGCCTGCGGTGTATGAGGCGATCAGAGAGGCCGCCGTGGAAGAGACGCACGGGGACATGCACATCGAGCGAATCGACTACATCGGCCGTCATGACAACGGCGGCGGGTCAGTGGGCTACATCTTCTACGTGTATTTCTCCGATGCTGCCACGCTGCACTACGAGCGGTTCATCCGCGTCCTCCGAACGGCGGACGGGACGCTGCAGGTCTTGACGGCATAGACGGCGGGGGTGAAGTAACACTCGTGTCTGGCCCCGCCCCATTAATGGATGACGCGCGCGCGAGGCGCTGGTTGTCGATAGGCTCGCCATTATCCGAAGCAGGCGAGCCCGCGGCTCACAGAGCCTTGCGGTTAGTGACCGCATGCTGACCACCAAGACGCGAAGTAGTGCTTGGATTTGAGATCAAGCAGCCGCGGCGAGTGGCCTAACCTGACACCGATTCTGCGCGCCGTTGCTGTACGGTTGCTGCAAGGCAGTCAACAAAGAGTTGACAAGACGCCGAAATTTGTATTCAGAAGTTGGCTCCGGACCAGGGATTCGAACCCTGAACCTTGCGGTTAACAGCTCGCTGTAACCAGTTCAGAAATCGGAACTCGAACGCGCTGGGTGCCGCTGAGTACCAGCAATTAGCACCGTTTATCGCCGGCGTTGCTGTACGAAACACCGTCATCAGGTTCGTTGGCTTCTCATGCGATTGGACCGACGTCAGGCGTTTCGGCGGCACGTTCCCTGGCAGCTACTAGCTAGGCGACTCGGAGGCGGACCTGCCGGTCGCCGATCGCGAAACCACATGGACGAGCCGGATTTCGGGGTAGCGGCGGGCGACGCGGGACGGTAGATACATTCGGAGCCGGCGTGAGACCCCAGGCGGCAGCGTCGATAGCACGATTGCCTCGTACTTTTCGTTTGCCAGCTCTTCTTCGATGGCCATGTATGGGTCCCAGTTGCCGACTCGTGTCGACCGCACGCGGACCCCCAAGCTCTCTAGGTATCGCCGCGTGCTTTGCGCTCGCTGCGCCGCCAGCCCTCGTGCGTTCCCAGTTGTCAGGCGGCGCTCGGATGACCAGATCGCAGCTGAAACTTCCGCACCGCTACCCCGCACCAAATGACCTCAACGACTCCGAAAGGCCATGCCCCAGCCAAAAAGCCATACACGCTCGATAACAGGCAAGCGAACGCAAAGACCAGAGTGAAGGCACGATGCCGGCGCTCAAGCGCGTATGTGACCATCATGAGAGTCACCGCCACGACGCCAAACGCGGTAATCGCATTCATCAATCCATTCATCCTCGGTCGCCCTCGCCGTGGAACTCACCGTGCCCGGCTCGGCAATCCCTTTCTGCCGCCGTGGCTCGATTCGATTGTTACCCGCCAGTTGGGGACCGCTCCTCAATTTCTACGAACTACGTGACAACCTCGCTCTTCGTTCGCGCTTCATTAGCCCTATTTGCACCGGGTGCCGCCCCTCGAGCGTCAAGTAGTCTCAGAGCTACCTTTCAGTCTCTCGATCTCCTCGGCCACCTTCTCTATTAGCGTGCGCACGCATTCATTGGCCACACGTCGGGACACTTCTGGATCGCCGCTTGGGTCCCGCGCTAGGTCCCGGGCAAAAAGACCACTGACTGTCAGACGGGTACCGGAGCCATGAGGCTGCAGAGTGAGTTCGATCTGAATGCGAGGAGTGAAAAGCCGGTCCACTTCGAGAAGCTCGATGGAGCACACTGTGCTGTGGACATGGGCCTTCGCCTCGGAGACTCTTAGGCGGACTCGCCGTGGCGGTAGTCCACCCAGGTTAACCTCGCGGCTGTCTTGAAGTCCTGCCTCGCCCAGCCAGGGCCACCCCGGACTGAGTGCAATCTCGCATGCATCCGCGTACGAACTGAAAGAGATGGTCTCGGCGTGTACACCCTGGATCAATCAGCTACATCGCTCCAGGCGTGCTTCCGATTGCCTCCACTCGGTGCCAGTGCGTCCACATGAGGCCAGGTCGACCTCGTAAACCGAAGGCCGATCCCACAGCAAGCATTCTGACTGCGGTCGCCATCTTCTGCCTGCACAAAACCAGATAGCATCGCGGCGCCCATCGGATC
>Ga0209648_10000751_pt1 | contig 25386 bp, 20 predicted proteins | sample GraSoi2013_115cm_FD_185830 | JGI IMG/M metagenome (GOLD analysis project Ga0209648, IMG submission 185830) | Grasslands soil microbial communities from the Angelo Coastal Reserve, California, USA - Sample 9_17_2013_115cm (SPAdes) (version 2) | ecosystem: Environmental > Terrestrial > Soil >... | reverse complement strand
CGTAATTCGTTCCCGCTGGTACGGCTTCAGAATGTGCCTGCTGACCGGCGGATAAAACACGCTTCCAATCAACAAAATTCCCGCCAGCGAAAATACGGCTGCATGTTGCCACTGCAAACCTGCCAAGTAGGCGCCTACAACCAGCAGAGGTACCAGAACGAGTGCCGTACCTAAATCAGGCTGTTTGAGAATCAGCGCCAGCGGCAATCCTACTAAAAGCCCTGCCTTAATCAAATCACGTAAGGAGAGCTCATCGCTGCGCACCTCCGCAAAGAAGCGCGCCAATACGATGATTATAATCAATTTGACCAATTCTGACACCTGGAAAACTTCGCCACCCAGGAATGGGATCCAGCGTTTGGCTCCAAACCGGGTGTGTCCGAACAATAGGACGGCTACGAGCGCGGCCACCCCAACCAAGTAGAGGATGGGCGCCTGATCGAGTATTAGATGATAGTCGAGGCGGGAAAGCGCAAACATTGCGATGAAGCCGATGGCGAGCCAGCGCATCTGCTTCATGTGCATGCCCGCCAACGAGCTGCCATGCGTGGCGGAATAAATCTCGATCACGCCAAGCGCGCAGATCGTTGCCAGGATGGCCAGCAGCCACCAGTCGTAATCGCGTGTTCCCGGTGCTTCCTTCATGGTTTCTCTGTTTTACCACCCAACCTAAGATCGCTCATCGCGGATCCTCTCTTTGCGCTTCGGTAGCCGCCACAGCAGGTTCTCGAGGTTTGAGCACGGGCTGAATACTTGCCGCAGGAGTCTCTGCGTTAAGATCACGCCGGTTGTTTTCTTTGTTTTCCGCGGTGACGGTTCCCTCCGTCCTCTTCGTCTTTTTGTCGTAATAAGCTTTGACGACGTCGCGCACCACAGGACCCGCCGCTTCGCTGCCGTGTCCGCCAGCTTGCACCAGCACGGCAACAACAATCTCAGGGTTACGTCGCGGAGCATAGCCTACAAACCAGGAGTTGTCTTTGAACTGCTTGCCTTTTCCAAGCCGGCTGCGTAGATCGTAGTTGATAATCTGTGCCGTTCCGCTCTTTCCGGAGAAATCCACTCCGGTCAGCTTCAGCTTGCCTGCCGTTCCGTGAGGTTCGTTCACGACGCCATACATCGCGTCGGTTACTTTTTCCACCGTGGATTCTGAAATATTGAAGCGTTCTTCGCCGACGTTCGGCGCATCCTTCAGCAAATGCGGTTGCTTGAACACTCCGCCCATGGCGATTCCACCGATAGCGCGCGCCAGCTGTAGCGGAGTCGCCGTCACCGCGCCCTGCCCGATCGCCACGGAAATAGTTTCGCCGGCGTACCATTTGCGATGGAACACCCGCTGCACCCACTCTTCGCTAGGCACCAGTCCGGATTCTTCGGAAGGTAAATCGACCCCCGTGCGGTGCCCCAGGCCCAAATGCGTCGCGTAATAGGATATGCGGTCGATGCCCAGCCGCTGGCCCACGTTATAGAAAAAGACATCGCAAGACTCTACGATCGCTTTGTGCAGATCCACCACGCCGTGCGAGCTCTTTCCGTACACCCAGCACTTGAACTGGCGTCCATAGAAAGTCGCGTACGCGGGACAAAATGCGGTGAAGTTCGCAGAAGGAACCTTGTCCTCGAGCATCGCAGTGGCCATGATGATTTTGAACACGGAGCCCGGCGCGAGTTGTGCCTGAATCGCGCGGTTCAACAGCGGCTTTGCCGGGTCCTCGTTGAGCTGCTTCCATTCTTCATTCGAGACGCGAACGGCGAAATCATTCGGATCGGGAGCCGGGTGGCTGACCATTGCAAGAATCTCGCCGGTGCGCGGGTCCAGGGCTACGACAGAGCCATCGCGTGCACCCAGCGATTGTTCCGCAACTTGTTGCAAGTCGTAGTCAATGGTCAGCTGAATCTGCTTGCCGGGAATAGCTTCCTGCGTCGGCAGGTGATCGACTTCTTTTCCGACGCTGTTCACGACCACGCGCCGCATGCCGTCAGTGCCTTGCAATAGATCGTTGTATTGCCGTTCTAGCCCGGACTTGCCCACGAAGTCGCCCGGCCGGAATCGTCCGTTGCTCGCTTCGATCTGTTGCTCGCTGACTTCGCCCACGTACCCGCTGGCGTGCGCCATGAAACCGCCAGGCAGATACCTTCGGCGGTGCACCATCAGCATTTCCAGTAGAGGAATGTCCGCGCGGTGTGATTCGATAAAAGCCACATCCGCCTTGCTGGCCTCCGGCTTAATGACGATAGGTTGAAAATTCTTGAGGTTGCGCGAATTCTGCAACTGTTCCCTCAAGTCCTCGATCGGAATGCCCAGACCCTCGGAGATGGCCGGCAGATTTTTTTCCACTTGCGCGGGATCATCGCGAAGCAGAAGAACGCTGAAGGAAGGGTAGTTGTCGACCAGGACGCGGCCATCGCGGTCCAGCATGCGCCCGCGCGGCGCGATCACAGGAATGGAGCGGACGCGGTTGCGCTCCGCCCACTGCAAAAACTTATCCGAATCGATGACCTGCAGTTTCCAGAAACCAACGAGCAGCAAGCCCACCATTCCTACAATGACGTAGGAGACGATGGCCAGCCGCTGTTGCGGCAGTCGATTATCGTTGCCAAACCAGTACGACACGAAAACCCCGCGCGCGAGTCTCTTATTGGCGGCTGCTGGGAAGCCGCGCTATCTCAGGGCTGTTCGTCGCCCGTCCCGATCTTTTGCACGGGACCGCCTCGCGTCACGAATCACATTTCCAGCGCGGGTCTCGAAACGTCTTTGGAGAAATTTCTAAAATTTCGGCAAAGAAAAATTTCGAAAAAACTTTCGCAGCTTCCCGACCGCCGGGCTCAGCCTTCCGAACCTCGGCTGGGCCTTTAAAAACGTAACATCCGCGAAGGGAAGCCGCAAGCCGTTCTCAGGGACAGGTTCCTCTCCGGCACTAGCGTATTCGCAGCGGGTTGGCAGCACAGCACGCCAAACTTGCTCAACTTGCTCCAACGCGCTCCGCACGTTATCGTGCTAAAACGATTTCATGGTCGACGGCCCATCACAAGCACCCCTCCGGATAGCCCTCGTCGGCATGTCCGGAACCGGTAAAACCTTTTGGACCAGGCGATTAGCGCTCGCCGGCCATCCCGCGGTTTGCTGCGACGATTGCATTGAGCAGCGCTTGCGCCCTCATCTGCAGGGCGGCGGCTACTCCGGAATCAATGGCGTTGCCTCTTGGATGGGCTGGCCTGACAGTCCCACCTACGCGCAGCGTGAAGCCGAATATCTGGCGGAGGAAATCGCCGCGCTCGACGAAGTTCTCACCGCTCTGGAGCGGAATCCGTCCCGCGAGCTTATTCTGGATACCACCGGCAGCGTGATCTACACCGGCAACAATCTTTTGCTGCGCCTGCGCCGTCAAATGACCGTCGTGTATCTCGCCGCGACGCCCGAGCAGCAGCAACTCTTGATTCAACGTTATCTGGGCGATCCGAAGCCGGTGCTGTGGCGCGGCGCGTTTCAACCGAAGAAAAGCGAAACGCCTGGCGAAACGGTTGCGCGTTGCTATCCCACGTTGATCGCCGCTCGCCGCCAAAGCTACGAGGCGCTTGCGCACTGCAGCATTCCCGTCGCGGAATTGCGTGACTCTGACCTCGACGCCGCCACTTTTCTGGCCAAAGTGAATGCACGGTTGGGCCGAACCAAGTGAGGTATCGCAGCACATCCAGGCAGGCACCGCTAACTTCGCTCCGCGGCGCCGTGCTGCGCGGCCTCGCACCGGACGGCGGCCTGTACATGCCCGTCGAAATCGCGCGGCGCTCCCCCGAAGAGTTGGAAGAGTTTCGCCGCTTGCCTTTCACCGAGGTCTGTTTTCGCGTCGTCAAACCCTTCGCTGGGCCCGAGGTGCCCGAAGAAATTCTGTGGCAAGTGGTAAGCGAAGCCATCAACTTCCCGGTGAAGCTGGTTTCGTTGTCACCGGCCCTGCACATACTGGAGCTGTTTCACGGCCCGACGCTGGCCTTCAAGGATTTTGGCGCGCGATTCATGGCGCGCCTCATGGGCTATTTCGTTCGCGGCGAAACGCGCCCGCTCACCGTTCTCGTCGCCACGTCAGGGGACACCGGCAGCGCCGTGGCACACGGTTTTCTCGGCGTGTCTGGAATCCGCGTGGTGATTCTTTATCCCTCGAAACGCATAAGCGAAGCCCAGGAAAAACAGTTCACCACTCTCGGCGAAAATATCACCGCGCTCGAGGTCAGCGGCACATTCGACGATTGCCAACGCCTGGTGAAGCAAGCTTTTTCCGACGCCGAGCTGAACAAGCGGGCGTTTCTCACTTCCGCGAACTCCATTAACGTCGGCCGTTTGCTGCCGCAAATGTTCTATCACGTCGCCGCTTACCGCCAGTTGCCGGTCGCCTCGATCCCCCTGATCGTTTCGGTGCCCAGTGGAAACTTCGGCAATCTAACCGCGGGAATTTTTGCAAAACGCATCGGTTTGCCCGTCGCGCGTTTTGTCGCGTCTACCAACGCCAATGACGTTGTGCCCGAATATCTCCGCACTGGAGAGTTCCACCCGCGCCCGGCAAAGCCGACCTACTCGAATGCCATGGACGTCGGCAGCCCCAACAATTTTCCGCGACTCCTCGATCTCTGCCGAAATCGCCTCGAATACGTGCAGCGTGAGATCTGGGGCCACGGGGCCACGGACGAAGAAACGCTCAGCGCCATGAAGTCCGTGCATGAGCGCTTTGGCTATATCGCGGATCCGCACACCGCCGTTGGAGTCTTAGGCTGGGAAGCCTATCGTCGCGAACACGCCGAACCCGCGCAAGGATTGGTCCTGGCGACGGCGCATCCCGCCAAATTTGCTGACGTCGTCACCCGTGCCATCGGCACGGCGCCTCCGCTGCCCGACCGCCTCGCCGCATATTTGCAGCGCCCCAAACTCTCGCAACCAATATCCAGCCACTACGACGATTTCAAGCAATTCCTGCTTGCACACTAGTCGTTACACGGCAAAATGGTCTTGGAAATTGAAAATAGCTTTCTAGGATCTGCGCAGGCGATCCAGCAGCGCAAACAATAGCACCGCCACCACCGCGTTCACTGCCGCCGCAATGGCCAGCCGCACCGTGAACCACGGCTCCGGCTCCGCGAGCAGCATACGCCGCGTCAGCGTGACGATACCCTGGTGCATCACGAAGAACATCATCGTCAGTGCGCACCGTGCGGCCGGGTGTTCAGTGTCGAGCCGCGCGCCGATCGATGATGCCAGGTATCCAACGATCGTCTTAGCGATGCCGTACAGACCGAACGGTACAGTCGGTCCGCTCAAACTATCCTGCAGCAGCCCGATGACCATGCCCAGCAGCAAGCCTGTGGAAGGATTGCGCCGGCTCAAGCCAAAATAAATTGTCACCAGCAGCGGCAAATCCAGCACCGCGAATTTCGAGATGTACACCGGCACGAAAGCCTGCAGCATCAGCGCCAGGCAGGTCGACACAACGATCGCGCCGGTGCGGAACTTGTGCACCTCGATGTGCGCTTCCGCCAGTCGCAGGTCGAAGGCGTCGTTCATCATGGATTCACCGCCGCGGTCCCGCCCACGCCCTTGCCCGACGTCTCCGCTGTCGGAGCCGCAGGTTCCTTCTTCTCCAACGGCTGCAGCGTCAAAAGCACGATCACTTCTTCAAGCCGCTGCAGATTCGCTGCGGGCCGCACGCGCACCTGCTGGAACGGCCGGCCGGTTTTAATCTCTGCGACAACGCCGACCGGTAAATCGCGTGGGAAAATGCGGTCCATCCCGCTCGTAACCACGTGCTCGCCCACGTTCACCGTGTCATCGGTCGGAATATATTTCATCGAGAGCAGCGGTTCGCCCGTGCCGCCCACCGGACTCTGGATGCGCGAATCCGCGAGCATCGCGCCCACGCCGCTGTCTTTGTCCGTCAGCAGCAGCACCTGCGCCGTGTCGCGATACGATTCGATCACTTTCCCGACTACTCCATCCGGCGTGATCACGCCCATGTTCCGGCGAATTCCATCGCGCTCGCCGCGATCCAGATAAATCGTCTGGCTCGCCGTATCTGCGCTCGTGCCGATCACTCGCGCGCCCAGCATCGGAACATTGCGTTGCGCTTGCCGGAAATTCAGCAGCGCCGCCAGCCGATCCGCCTCCGCGGCTTTGCTTTGCAGTTGATTCACCTGCAGCTTCAGCTCGTCGTTTTCGCGCCGTAGTTGCTCGTTTTCGCGTGACGTGTTCTGCAGCGCGAAATAATGGCTCCACGTGCCCCGAATGTTGCCAATGCCTTTCGCGCCGGCTCGCTCAAATGGCGACACGGCGCCCACCGTCCAGACGCGCAGCAGCCGCCCCTGCGAGTCGCGCTTGATTTGCACGGCCAGCAACACCACCTGCAGGATAATTACCCCTGTCAGCAGCACTAGCGATCTATGTCGAGAGGGAATGCCCGCCATTGTTCTTCGCAGCTCGTTCTCTCTGAAGCTCTCTGTTGTCAGCGATCAGCTAAGCAGTAAGGACGTCCAGAAGTCAGGCCCGAGAGTTTGTGGCTGGCGTTCATTCTGACTGACCACTGAAAGCTGATAGCTGAAAACTTCAAGCGCTCTGAAGTTTGCGACCTGTGTTTTTCTCCACAAACTAAGAACTTAGAACTAATCACCAACAACTGTTTCTCAGTCGATGCAAACCTGCCGCAACAACCGGAAATCGCTCAGCATCTTTCCCGTACCCAGCACCACGGAAGCCAGCGGATCGTCCGCAATCGAGACCGGCAAGCCAGTCTCTTCGCGGATGCGCTTGTCCAAATTCTTCAGCAGCGCACCTCCGCCGGTCAGCACGATGCCGCGGTCGCTGATGTCCGCCGACAACTCCGGTGGAGTGCGTTCCAACGCCACGCGAATCGCATTCAGGATCGTGGCCACGCATTCCGCCAGCGACTCGCGAATCTCGCTGTCGTCAATCGTCACCGTGCGCGGCACGCCTTCAATCAGGTTGCGGCCCTTCACTTCCATCGTGAGTGGCTTCTCCAACGGATACGCCGAGCCGATCTCCATCTTGATCTGTTCCGCGGTCCGCTCGCCAACCAGCAAGTTGTACTTGCGCTTCAAGTATTGCATCACCGCCTCGTCCATCTCGTTGCCCGCAACGCGCACGGACCGCGAGTAAACGATGCCGCTCATCGAAATCACCGCGATGTCCGTCGTGCCGCCGCCGATATCGACCACCATGTTGCCCGACGGCTCTTCAATTGGCAGGCCCGCCCCGATCGCCGCAGCCATGGCTTGCTCTACCAGGTAAACCTCGCTCGCCCGCGCTCGATATGCAGAGTCTTGCACCGCGCGCTTTTCCACCGGTGTAATCTCGCTCGGCACGCCAATCACAATTCTCGGGTGCACCAGCACGCGCCGGTTGTGCGCCTTCTGAATAAAATACGTCAGCATCTTTTCCGTGACCTTGAAGTCCGCGATCACGCCATCCTTCATCGGCTTGATGGCCACCACGTTGCCCGGCGTGCGCCCCAGCATGTCCTTCGCTTCGCGCCCCACCGCCACCACTTCGCCCGTATTTTTATTGATTGCTACGATCGACGGCTCGTTCACCACGATGCCTTTGCCATGGGAGAACACTAGCGTGTTCGCCGTGCCCAAATCGATCGCCAGGTCGGATGAAAACAGGCTGAACACCGACCTGAGGTTGTAACCGTTCTTATTCATTTCCTCGATTCCCCCTGCGGAAAGCTGGCCCCGCCACCGTCCGGAACTACCTATTCTCTCCGGACCTCGTCTCTAGCGCAAAGTAGCGCTCTTTCTCTTTGTCGCGTGATCGTCAAGAAGTAGCGTTAGTGCCGGATTGCCGGGCGTTTCGCTTCGTCAATGTCGCAGGCGATTCGCGCAGTCGCTTACTTCGGTACTACCACGGAAACTTGCTGTTTCGCCGTCCCTCCACGGCGGTTTTGTCCAATCACTACAATCGTATGCTCTCCGGGCAGCAGCGGCTCGGTAAAATGCCGGAACGTTCCATCCTTCGCGATGTTCGGCACTGGCTGTCCGTTGATGATCAGTGCGGCGCCTGGTTCGGTGCGGCCGGTGATTTCAACGGCGTGGCCCACCAGCTGCGTGCTTTGAATCTCCAGCAGCATATCCTGCGCTTTTCCCTGCGCAACCAGCGTGAACTTATATGTTTCGCTCACGTCGCTCGACAACTTCTTCGCGCTCGTTGCCGTCACGTTCCAGAAGTAGTCGCCGGCATCTAAGCCGCTAATGTCCACGCTCGTGCCGGACACCCTTGCCTCTTTCACGATTTTCGTGAACATGGTCGTCGTGCTGATGCGTAGCGAATAGGACGCTGCGTCCTGCACCGGCTTCCACTCAAAGTGCACCGCGGTCGTTCTCGGATTCTCGGCAATAATCGGCGTCAGGTTGATCGGCTCGAGCAAGTCCGGCGGCGCCAGCACGTCCGATTTCGAAATCGAACCCGCCATCGGAATGTTCGCCTTTTGATATTGCGTCAATTCCACTTGCTCTTGTCCGCGCTGCACTTGCGCGCTGCCGGTGGACACCACGACTTCGCTTTCCTTTGTGTCCTTGTCCGTCTTTACCGCGGCGCGGCTGTTGGGCCGCAATTCCGCTTTGGCGTCCTCGACGCTAACCGCCGCTTTTGATCCGGGCGATGCCCAGTTCGGCGTCGACAAGTCCACCGCCCCGGTGTTGATGCGCACCGCAACGCTGGTCGGCCGATTGCTAGCCATGGCATTTTCTTCGACTGTGATCAGCGTTCCCGGCTTTACCGTGTAGTTCGTTCCATCAGCAAACGTCACGCGTGCGTATCCATCCGTGCCCGTCTGCACCAGGTCGCCCTTGTCCAGCGACGTGCGATAATCCGCATCCACCCATTGCACCGAGTTCACTTTCTTCACTTGCACGCGGCCGTCCAGGTTCACGAATTTCGCTTGCGTTTGCGAGGCCGACGCGCTATCGCTGTCATTATTCGCAATAGCCGTAGAAATTTTGTGCGTCACCGCCGAGTACAAGTTCGGAAACACGATGAACGTCCCCGCCAGCACGATTGCGGCAACCAACAATCCATAGATAATCACCGTCTTGTACGTGACGGCGTGCCACTCCACTTCCACGCGATGGATCTTTGGCGGAGCGGCGGGCTCCATCGGGCGATTCGGTTCGCTAGGCGTCTGTGTAGGCACAGTTCAGGCGCACTCGTAGCGCCATTTTCACAATGTAACACAGCGTTTTACGTCGTGCCTGAACCGTGCGCCTGTGCGTACTCAAACAGCAAATAGCATTTGCGTGGCGTCCCGCCTATCGCATCCCTCCGCATCAATGGCGCACGAAATAGCCGCGTTTATCTAAGTCAGCCGCCACCGCCACATCGAAAAAACCCACCATCATCTCGTCATAGGTTTGCTCGCCCCACCGAACGGCCGCATTCGGATCTGGGTTGTGCGGGTTATTGGCGGAGTTGTCGTACCACGCCACTGCTTGCAGCTCCGTACCCGCTTTCAGTAATCGCGGCTCCGCAAGCCGATAGCTCATCTGCCAGTGAAAGTGGTAATGAACTCGCAGCAGCGTTTCGATCTCCATGTCTGATGCGCCATTATGTCCCGCTCCACGCGATTGCTCCCCGGTCCTGTGCTTCACGATGTTGTATTCAAATCGCTTCCCGCGCAGGTGCATGTGCGGGAAAAAACTCAATAAGGTCGCGTCATTGGGCAGCGTCCCGCGGGCTTCCACCCGAAAATTGTCCACCCCCGGCGGGATTACAAAATGATCGTTCGTCAGTTGCAGCGTCAGCACCCGTTGCGCCGGTGGCCGCTTGGAAAAAACCAGGCCGACTCTGCTTTGGTCCGCCACGCTCTTTCCATTCGTCGTGTAGTGCATTTGAAAAACCAAATCGGACCCCGCCGGTACGAATTTCGCCATCGTCGCAGGCCACTCGTCCGGCGAACTTCCTGGTGCATACACCAGCAGAATGTCGCTGTCCGTCCAGTGCGCCCCGCGCCGGTCCTCCGCATCCTTCAGCGTCGCTGCTGTAAATGGTTCGCCGACAGGCGCATGGCGCAGCCATTTCGAATCCGGCGGCCGGATGTACACCACCGCGTGATGCACGTTGGCCCGCTCCGACGGCAGCACTTCCGCCATCTGCACCCAGCGGTCCTCTGCGAAGCGCGTCGGCACGATTTCGTAGGTGTAATCCACATCCCCGCTCGCCGGTAGCGCCACGGGCTGCGTCATCTTCACGATCAAGTCCGACTGCGGGATGCTCCAGCCTTCTGCCCAGCGGCGTGGCGCGGGTCCATCGCCCGGGTTGCCGGCGGGCGCCTTGGCTTCTGCCCACGCTGCGAGCGTCGCGATCTCTTCGTTGCTGAGCGACGGATCGTTCGCAAACCGCCCGACGGTCGGCTCGGCAAACCACGGCGGCATCGACTTATTTTGCGTCGCAAAGCGAATGGCGTCCGCATATCGTCCCGCGTTTTCATACGTCTCAAACGACATCGGTGCAATCCCGCCCGTCCGATGACACACCTCGCAGTGCTCCCGCAAAATCGGCAGCACATCTCGATAAAAGGTGGGTCCAGCAGCGCGCCCCGTATGTTGCGCCCCGATGTTGCTCACTATCGCTCGACTGGTAACCGCGTACGGTCCCGAATCTTGCCGCGAATAGACCGCCGCAGTGCAAATTGCCGCAAAGCACCAGACAGTGATTTTTAGCGCGCTTCGCGCTCTGGAAGGCATCAGCGCATTTGGATGACAACCGGCGTATTCTGGTTAGCCAAGTCTGAGCAACGCCTGCACACCTGTTTCAAGACTCGACGATTCCATTTGAGCCGTTCGCCCTCATCTCCTATAATCTAAGTTTATCCACCAACTGGAGGAATTCGCAGTATGGCTGTAGCAAAAGACAGTCGCAAAACCGGCGTTCGCATTCTATTGGGAGCCGTCGTCCTGGTCCTCGGCGGCAGCATGCTCCTTTATCTGGTGCCTCAAACGCCCGGCACCGGCGAAGCTTCCTCCACCGACATTGTCGCCAAAGTCGGCAGCGAAACCGTCAGCACCGCCGAAGTCCGCCAGCAACTCGCGGAAATTGAGCAGCGCAATCAGGTTCCCAAGCAACTGGAATCCCTGTACGCGCGCCAGATTCTCAACCAGCTCATCTTTCAGAAGGAAATGGAATACGAAGCCAAGCGCCTGGGGATTCGCGTTTCCGACCAGGAGCGCGCCGACCGCATCCGCCAATTTCTCCCCACCGCTTATAATGGCGACACCTTCGTAGGCATGGATCGCTACGCCGCGGAAGTGCAAGCCCGCTTCCAGTTGACCGTGCCGGTCTTTGAAGAACTTATTCGGCAAGGCCTGCTCCAGGATAAATTTCGCAAGCTTGTGACCGACGGCGTCAGCGTCGGTCCCTCCGAGCTGCAAGACGAGTTCAAATATCGTAACGAAAAGGTTAAGCTGGACTACGCCTTCATCAAGCCCGAAGATCTGGAAGCCAAAATCACTCCCGACGAAGCCGAAATCAAAGCCGCCTACGAGAAAAACAGAAGCCGCTATCAGGTCCCCGAAAAGCGGGTCGTGCGCTATGCCCTCGTCGATTTAACTCAGCTTCGCCAAACCGCCCAGATCTCCGACGACGAGCTAAAGGCCCAATATCAGCAGAACATTCAGCAATATGAAGTGCCGAATCGCGTCCACGTCGAGCACATCTTGCTGATGACCGTCGGCAAGACCGACGCCGAGGTCGAGGAAATCCGCCAGAGAGCCGCAGACGTCCTAAAGCAAGCCCAAAAAGGTGCCAAGTTTGAAGACCTCGCCAAGAAATACTCCGAGGATCCGGGCACCAAAGACAAAGGCGGCGACCTCGGCTGGATCACACAAGGCCAAACCGTCCCGGAATTTGAGAAAACCGCCTTCGGCCTCGACAAGGGCAAGCTGTCCGACCTTGTGAAGACCCAGTACGGCTTCCATATCATCAAGGTCCTCGACAAAGAAACCGCGCACACCAAGCCCTTCGAAGAAGTAAAGGATTCGATCAAGACGCCCTTGCTGCTCGCCAAGGCCGACAGGCTGGCCAGCGATGAAGCCGATCAGCTCTCCGCCACCATTCGCCGTTCGAACAAGGTCTCCCTCGACGACCTCGCCAAGCAGTTCCATCTCTCTCTCGGCGAAACTCGTCCCGTAACCGCCACCGACCCCATCCTCGAACTCGGCAATTCCAAAGAAGCCAAGGACGCCATCTTCCGCCTTCGCCAGGATGAGCTCAGTGTGCCGATTCGAACGGACCGCGGCTACCTCGTGCTCTCCGTCAAGCAAATTCAGCCTTCCCATCCCGGTTCGCTGGAAGAAGTCCGCGACAAGATCATCACCGAGCTGAAGCAGCAGAAGTCCACCGAACTCGCCCGCACCAAAGCGGAGGACTTGGCGAAGCGCGTGAAAGCCGGCGAAAAGTTTGAAGCCGCCGCCAAATCCCTCGGCCTCGAAGCCAAAGCCAGCGATCTTCTGGCCCGCAACGGCTCCATTTCCGGCGCTGTGAGCGGCAAGCAAATCGCCGCCGCCTTCCAACTCAAGCCCGGCGACGTTGGCGCGCCTCTAAACCTCGGCCTCAACTGGTTCGTCTATCGCGTAGCCGAAAAAGAGGAACCCGATCCCGCCGATTTCGAGAAGCAGAAGAAGCAATTGACCGACGACGTCCTTCAAACCAAGCGCAACCTCGCCTTTGAGGCCTTCCGAACCTCCTTGGAAGCGCGCCTTAAGCAAGAGGGAAAACTGCAGATCATGTCCGATAAGTTGAAGGGTTTTGGCGACCTAAGCTGACATAACTTATTAAGAACAAGCCACTTACGATTTTGCAGCGCTCCCCTTGTGTTCCTCGCTGCATCTATTTACCCTATTTGTGTCATAGAAACCCCTGATTCCGCCCGACGCCGTTGCCAAACGGTTTAGCTTTTTCCACATGGCTCGGACGGAATCCGCAAGAAAAAAACAATGGCTACCCAGCGCCAGAACCTTCAAGGATTGGTGAGCACCATGCCAGGCCGAGTGTCCGCAGTCCGCAACGATTACCGCTGCTCCATCGAACGCAATCAAGCCGGGAAGTATTGTGTGCGCATCCGCGTCCGCTACCCCCGCCACGCTTGGCTCCTCGGCGTCTTTTTCCTCGCCTCCAACTTCGATAAAGCCATGAAGAAGCTCGAGGAATCCGTTGATTTCCTTCAGCGCCACGAAGAAAAGCTTTGGTTTTGGGGTGTCGATCGCGCCGAAGACATGGGTTTTTCCGCCGAATTCCTGCGCGAAGCAGGCCTCTGGCTCGACCGCCGCATCGAATTTCCCCCCAAAGGCGCCAATCTCACCCTCGCCCCAGAGCGCACCGTCCCCGCCTTCGTCCTCGGCCCAGTCCGCCGCGGCCTCGCCGAGTCCATGGAAGCCCCCCGTCCCGTCTACGCCGTCGGCGATTAACCTTTGGAGTGCGGCGGTCTGGCCGCCGCTTTTACGGTGTAAAGGTGCCGTCGGAAGTAAGCCATGTAGAGGCTGGGCTTTAGCCCAGCTAGCGAGCAAAGCGAGCGCTCGGCATTCTCCCCAAAAATCGATTCTTAGCTCGCTACTTCGTACTCGCTCTGCACCAGCCCGCTCGGATAGCTTCGCGTCGCCACGTGCCGAAGCCGAACGTCGTACGGCAATGCTCCGAACAGCGGCACTCCCTCCCCAATGAGCACCGGCACGCGCGTGATAATCAGCCGCTGAATCATCCCCGCGCGCAGGAATTGCTGGATGGTGATCCCTCCATCGATGTACAGGTTGTGGACGCCCCGCTCGGCCAGTTGCGCGACGATCTCCGCTGGGGCGCCCGCCATCTGTTCCACCACGCCTCCGCGCACCACGGACAAATCGACCGGGCGGCTGCTCAGGACCACCACGCGCTTCTTGCCGTACGGCCAACTCCCAAAACTCAGCACCTTCTCAAAGGTTTTGCGGCCGATCACAATCGCGTCAACGCTGGCGATAAATTCGTTGTACCCGTGCGGTTCGCCGCCACCCTCCGGCAAAAAGTCCAGCTCGTCATTCGTGCGCGCAATGAAGCCGTCCACGCTGGTGCCGATAAAAACGGAAGCCGTCACCGATGACTCCTTACCTGTTGTAGAGGCCGAGCTTTAGCGCGGCCAGCGAGCAAAGCGAGCGCTCCGTCCTTCGGTGGAAGCCCCTGACTTCAGTCAGGGGAGCGGCGCCTTCAGGCGCCGCGAAACACATCCAAACGAAAGAATGGGCCTTAGCCCTGGCATGCCCTGACGAAGCCCGTCGCCCTACCTCCCGCGCAAAATCACTTCCCCCTGCCCAACCATCTGGTCATTCAGCCAGATACGGTATTTGTACGCGCCGTCCTTAATCCCCACCCGCGCCGGACCGCTCAGCAGCCGCATCCCTGCCGGCGCCTGAAATACGTTCGACGAAAATGGGCAGCGGTTCACGTCAAACTCCACGCGCAAATTCCCCGCATCCGAAATCCACGAAACCTGGTCCCCCGCATCCAGCACCACCGCCTGCGGGATCAACCCCACCAACACCTGCCGTTCAGCCATTTCCCCTCACGCTTCCCATCGTCCTGTAGCTCAGGTCCGATTTTTGGACCTGAGGTTTTTTGATTTCTCTGAAAGCTGTCATCCTGAAGCTACCCGACAAGGGTAGCTGAAGGACCTCAACCGTAAGTGCTTGCCGCAGTCGTAAAAGCGCAAGCCGGCCTTTTATGGAGTGCGGTAGCTTGCTACCGCTTTCACACCGTAATCCGCACGCACCCAGCCAACGATAACACATGGCCCCAAGGCTCACCTGAAAAGACCTTCCAGTAAGGGATTCGGCGAAGCACCAAACGGATTCGTGACCGTTACGCCGTTCCAAGTGAACCCCTCCTGCAAGTCTTCAGAAAGCAGCAGTCGACATCCTCCCTCGCGCGCCGCCCCGAGTACGACTCCATCCCAAAAGCTGAACCGATGCGCAACGGCCAACTCCACCGCCGCCACCAACACATCCTCGGACGTCTCGATCAGCGCGTACGCATCGCGCCAAGCCAGGACCGCTGTTCGCGCTTGTGCGGGAGTACGCTTCAGCTTTCGCACCAAAAGCTGAAACAGTTCGCCGAGTGTTTGTACCGGAAGAAAAATGCTCCCGCCTGGCAACCGCTCGATTAACTCCAAAGCCCGGGCTTTCCTTTCCGCCCCGTTAACTCCTTCCGCGTAGGCCAGAACATTCGTGTCCAGCGCAATTCTCATTGGTCCTCGTAGAGTTCGTCCCGCGTCCAGCGTCTGCGCGCTTTGGCGCCTTTCGCCGGTTGCGATTTCAGCCGCGTCAGCAGCGCCGCCCGAGCTGCCGCCGCGTTGCGCTCATCCGTCTCTGCTGGAATGAGTTTCGCCACCGGACGGCCGTGCGACGTGACCACATAACTCTGCCCCTTCCTCACGCCCCGAAGCAGGTCGGAGAATCTGCGGTTAGCATCAGCAGCGGATACGCTCTTTTCCATAAGGATGGCCCTCGCGAAAGTAGTGATATTACCTACTATCTCCTGAATTGCGACCCATTCGCAATAGCTGTCTTTAGACGACCGCCCACCTGACTCCCAACCTTGGATCGCATTCAATCCCGGGCGCCTCACACTAACTTCACATGCGACCGCGCGCTCATCCACTCTGCATACGGCCTGACACGCTCTATAAAAATCTCGCAACAAGACCAAACTTTTTCGCGCGTTCTCTCGTTATTACAGTAGCAACCCAGTTCTCGAGTGGTCCCAAGAGTTCGTCATGCGTTCAGCGTGCCGGGAGTGTGTGTGATGCGTCGGTTTTTCCGCGCCGCAACCGCACCACCGGACCCGTTTGCGCCGGCGCGGTGGTGTGCTCGCGGTGCTTGTTAGCTCTACAGGTATATGTGCAAACTGGTAATCGCCACAAGAGTCTTCGCGCACCGACAAACTTCCGCGTCAACAAAGGGGACCACCATGAACTTGCGCCTGGGCCAGCCACACTCGTCGTTTACTCGTCAGCCGTACTCGTCTTTTGCACGCCAGCCATACTCATTTGTTACACGATTGTTGCTTCTCGCCGCCGCTTTTGTGGCGGTTCCGTTCGTGGCGGTTCAGCGCGGTTATGCCGCTGGCCACGCCGCGCCGCAATCTCAGCAGAATGCCAGCACGCCCCTCGCCACGCTGCAATCGCGGGCGGAGCAGGGCGACGCCGTCGCTCAATACAACCTCGCGCTGTCGTATTTGCGCCACGATCCCACCCGCCCGAATCCCACTCTCCTCGATCCTCCCAACGACGACTACCAACCCGCCCTCAAGTGGCTCCGTGCGTCCGCGGCCCAGAATAATGCCCACGCGGAATACCTCCTCGGCTATTTGTACGAGCATGGCAAAGGCGTTCCCCGCGATTATGCCAAGGCCGCGGAGAACTACCGTGCCGCGGCGCTCCAGGGCCACTCGGCCGCCGAAAACAATCTGGCTTCTCTCTATCAGCATGGCCAGGGCGTCCCAAAGGACATGGGCAAGGCCTTTGAATGGTATCTCGCGTCGGCCCGGCACGGGAATCCCGTCGGCCAGTGCAATCTCGGGGGACTTTACTACCAGGGCTTGGGGATCCCCCGCGATTACAAAGAAGCGGCCCGCTGGTTTCGCGCCGCCGCCGATTCAGGCTCCCCCGAGGCTCAAAACAGTCTGGGCGTTTCCTACTACAAAGGTCTGGGCGTCCCACTCGATTACACGGAAGCTGCCCGCTGGCTGCGCCTCGCCGCGCAACAAGGCCTGCCCGGGGCGCAAACCAACCTGGCATACCTCTACGAGCAGGGAAGAGGCCTGCCGCTCAATTACGTCGCTGCCTACACCTGGTATTCTCGCGCGCTCGCCGCAGGTGACGCCTCTGGCGCCGGCCGCCGCAACCAGCTCTCGCGCCTCATGACCCGCAAGCAAATCGACGAGGCCGCTTCTCTCCTCGCCTCCTTCTCCTCCCAATCGCAACCCCAACCCTCTCCCGCAGGCGCCACCACCTTCTCGCTCCTCCAGCCCCACTAACCTCTGGAGCATTTCTCCGGGAGAGGCGCCAGGCTGAAGCCCGCCGCTACGTAACGGCCGCCCGCAACGTCAGCGAATGATGCGGCGCGAGTTACGTAGCGGCCATCTTCAGATGGGCGCCCCTGGCTGCGCCAGGGCCGAGACCACTTTCTATACCGTGTATGGCACCCCCTCCCCGTTTTTGCATAAGTGTTGATTCTACGGGTAGTTAAAGTCGTTTGTTTTGTCACACTTTGGCAATCGTTGATTCTGTAAATTTGCATTTTGTCCCGGAATTTGAGAACTCCTCGATTAAGGTTCCCCAAAACGAAACAGAGACGAATACGCTGTTTCAAATCGGTCCAGACCCATATGCTCGCCGCCGCTAATCCTTTCCATCCTCGTTTCCAGAATCCATTTCCCTCCAATGGTTTAGCAGGTTTCAAAAGGGCGGAACGAAAGGCGCAGGGACGCCGATTTTGTGGAGAAGCCCTTGCAAGACATTGAGCTTAGCCGCTTACGAATTGAAACAGACCGTGCAACCGCTCCCTCTATCCGCTCGGCGGAGAGCGAGAAGCTAAATGATCAGTGAAACTATTTCCGCTGGCCCCTTCTTGCCCCACGGCTTTTGTTATCAGTGGAAAGCAGCCCTCATCTGGCTGCATGTCGTTTCAGATGTTCTTATCGCAATAGCGTATTTCGCGATTCCCGTTGCTCTGATTTATTTCACCAAAAAGAGGCGAGACCTGCCGTTTCGCTGGATGTTTCTTTGTTTCGGGGTTTTCATCACCGCCTGTGGCGCAACCCATGTCATGGAGGTTGTGACCCTGTGGGTTCCTGCCTACTGGACTTCAGGCGCAATTAAGGTCGTCACAGCCCTTGCATCTTTGCCAACCGCAATTCTGGTGGTGCGCATCCTTCCTGAGGCACTCAATCTGGCCAGTGGTGAACAAATGCGGGCTGCGAACGAAGAGTTGGAGAAGCAAGCGGCGGCTCTAAAAGAAAGCGAAGATTTATACCGCGATCTGGTCGAGAATTCCCAAGACCTAATCTGTACGCATGACTTCCAGGGAATTCTTTTGTCCGTAAACCAGACACCCCTGAAAATTCTTGGCTATTCTCGCGACGAGCTCCTGAATAAACCGCTGCGGGACTTTGTCGTACCGGAGGCAAGGACCAGGTGCGATGAATACCTCGCGGAAATCAAGCGAGATGGCTTCGCTAAGGGTCTCCTCCCCGTTTTGACAAAAAGTGGACAGGTAAGAGTCTGGGAATACAACAATACGGTTCGCACCGATGGAGTCGGAGCACCGATCGTCCGCGGTATTGCTCATGACGTCACTGAGCAGAAGAGGACTGAAAAGGCTCTGCGAAAGACAGAGGAGAGATTTCGGCTCATGGCCGAGAACATCAAAGAGATTTTCTGGATCATAGAGCCGAAAACACTGAAGCTCATCTATGCAAGTCCGGCCTATGAGCAAATCTGGGAACGGCCGCTGGAGGAAATCGAGAGGGAGCCGACAGCTTACCTAAACTCCATCCACCCTGAGGACACCCCTCGGATTCTCGAAAAGTTCGGACGCCTCGAAGCAGAGAATCATCTTGACGACGAGTATCGCATCATCTGTCCTGGCGGTCGCGTAAAATGGGTCCTTTCGCGGGCATTCACAGCCAGGGATTCCAGCGGGAGCCTAACAACATTTGTTGGCACGACACAGGACATAACGGCCCACAGGGACAGCGAACAAGCCCTCCGACAAGCCCAAAAGATGGAGGCAGTGGGCTTGCTGGCGAGCGGGGTTGCGCATGACTTCAACAACATCCTCGCGGGGATACTTGGGTACGGCGAGTTAGTGTTGAAGTCACTTAATGAGAATGATCCTAGAAGCAGCCGGCTGCAGAGCATTGTGGGCGCCGCTCTGCAGGGAAGGAACTTAACGGGCAAGCTACTGGCCTTCAGCTGCGACGAAGTTTTTGCGACCTATCCTGTAAATGTTGACACTGAAATTCTTCAAATGGAGGATATGCTCAGACGTCTAATCGATGAAAACATCGACCTCACCTTCAAATACTGCTGCAAAGAAAGGGTTCTTTTAGGTTCCGGTCTCGTGTATCAGATCATTCTGAACCTCGCGATAAATGCGAAGGACGCGATGCCCAAGGGCGGAAGGCTGTGCATTTCCACAGATCTGGCAGAAATTCCCTCGCACCAAGCCGGACTCGCCGGAATCCCGCCGGGTAGATACCTGCGACTGGAGGTTTCCGATACAGGCTGCGGCATGAACAGTGAGGGGCAGCAAAGAATCTTCGAGCCATTTTTCACTACGAAGCTTACAGGAAGGGGCACCGGGCTGGGGTTGTTCACAGTGTTTTCTATCGTTCGCCAATGCTCGGGCTATATCAGGGTGCACAGCAAACCAGGGGAAGGTGCCACGTTCGATATCTATTTGCCGATCGTTGAATCTGACGCTCCTGATTATCAGGAAGCGCCTAAAACTGCGCCTCGGAGCAGCGCGAAGAATCTCATAATGGTTGTTGAAGATAACCCTCGGGTTAGGAATGCTCTACAGGATCAGTTGAAAGACCTCGGCTATTCGGTGCTTAGCGAAAAGACAGCAACGCAGGCAGTGGATGACATCAGGCGAGTCGGCAAGAAGCTCGATCTAGTCGTGACCGATGTAGTCATGCCCGGACTGAACGGCCCCGATCTGGTCCAGAAACTGAGGCAAGTACAGCCGAATCTCCGCGTTCTTTATATCACTGGCTATGCGAATCAACACATCTTGTCAAAAGATGCTCTGGGCGCGGGAACTGATCTGCTGCACAAACCATTCACTCAGCGGGAGCTCGGTTTGAAGGTTCATAGCCTGTTAGATCGAAGGTGAAGGCTCGGAGCGGTTAGCCCGCTCCAACATGAAGAATGCAGGAGGTAAAGCCAAATTGTCGGCTGCTTCCCCGTAATCTCTTCAGACCCTTGAACTGCCCTTGTTATTCCCGCGCGCTCGCCGCGGGTGACGCCTCCGGCACCGGCCGCCGCAACCAGCTCTCGCGCCTCATGACCCGCAAGCAAATTGACGAGGCCGCCTCTCTCCTCGCCTCCTTCTCCTCCCAATCGCAACCCCAACCCTCTCCGCCAGGCGCCAGCACCTTCTCGCTCCTGCAGCCCCACTAACCTCTGGAGCATTTCTCAGGAAGAGGCGCCAGGCTGAAGCCCGCCGCCACGTAACGGCCGCCCGCAACGTCAGCGAATGGTGTGGCGCGAGTTACGTAGCGGCCATCTTCAGATGGGCGCGCCCTGGCTGCGCCAGCGCCGAGACCACTTTCTATACCAGCGTGCATGGCACCCCCTCCCCCGTTTTTGCATAAGTGTTGATTCTACGGGTAGTTAAAGTGGTTTGTTTTCTTACACTTTTACAAGTGTGGATTCTAAAGGTAGTTAGTGACACCCAACTGCAACGGAGGCACGAAGCGACGGGGCGAGGCTCGGTGAGGGTGGTGTTAACTAGGTTGCAAACAGCGCGGGGGAAAAGAGGCTGTATGTTGCTGATTCCACAGGGGCGAGATGTGGGGGTATACCCCACCCCGGGTGTTTTGCAAAAAGAGGCTGGATTTGCTTGATTCCAAAGGAGTTGACTTTTTTCGCGACGGCCAAGAGGCTGCAAGAGATTGAGGCATCGAGAGTTAGGCCTGTAGTCGGGTGAGCGGTAGGAGAGGGTTGTTCGAGATAACACGCGGAAGTGTATCACAGATCTGTAGATTTGTCAATGGTAAACTTGTAAGTGTAAGGTTCTGAAGCGATTACCGTGAGAAATTTGTGTGAGGAAAAGTCGAAAACCGCACCCTTCGCCACGATTGTCTCAGAGCCAATCAAACGGTGAGCCACTACTCGCCGTTTTTGATTTCAATTGGATGCCCTCGGAAGCCTGGTTGTGGGGCTGGAATTGCGCAAGAACCTAGCGCCTAAGTTCCCCTTGACAAGTGAATCTGGTAGCCATAATATCCGTAGTTGAGAGGCAGACGTACGCGTGTCCGTGCCGTATCATGCATGCCTCGAATCGGCAACACCGCAGACTGTACGATTAAGCCTGTGGTCACGGACAAGGCCGGAGGCGCTGAGGAGCTGGCAACCTAATAGTCGCTGTCAGCCTCTGGGAAATGGTTAGCTACCTTTTCTACCTCACTGCCACACACTCGCGACGAATATTTTAATCACAAACGCGTTTGATTGAAGGAGAAAGAGGGAAGCAGGATTCCTGCTTCCCTCACTTTCATTAGGTGCGTCGCGAGGTGAATATGCAGCAGGCTGAAGAGATAGCAACTTTTCTTTTGGATTTTCTCCGAAAGACTCCGGGTCAGACTCTCACTGGCACTCAACTAGCGCAAGTTTTGAGGATAGCCTACAAGGGCTTCGACCCCTTGGCGTACGGCTGTACCAATATCCGCGCATTTGTAGCTAAGTATGCAATCCCGATTAAGGAAGTTGGGGCTGCGGGGGCCGACCGCATCTACAGTCTCAACGCCCAACCTCCCCAAGAAGTTCAGACTTCCAGTCCAAGGACTGCTCCTGGCCGATACTCCAGCGGTGGAACAGGGTATCTCGATGTTGCGGTCTGGAAAACATTTGTTAGCCCGAATACGGTCTTTAAGCTGTTTGGAAACAAACAAACGGGTGCCGTTCGCGTGGTCAAGCCGCACGATGCGCAGCCCTCACAACCCTGGGTTCAAATACCCACCCTTTCATCCGAATTCCATCGTAAACTCGCCGTGGATTTCGCTGATTCGCTGCCCTCGAGCGACCAACGGGACGCGTTTACGCAGACGCTTGCCGGGCCGCGGTGGTGGGATGAAATTCAAGCTGTGACGCTAAGAATGGGGATCGCGGGAGAATGGAATAGCTATAGGCGTCGGAAAATTCTGGATAGATATCACGAGTTGCTCACCGCTGCAGATGTACCAGTTTCACCAGTCGAGCACGCCGGAGCGAGGCCAGATCAAGCGCCGGCCCACGTGGCTACCCACCAAGAATCAAAAATCCAGGAAACACAAAATATAGGGCAACTCCGCGACCTCGCTGTCCGGGCAGTGAGGAGGATGACGCTGGCTGAGCTGCGCGCACTCGCCGTTCCACTTGGCTACATTGCTGACGAGCTGAATCTCCGTTAGCCGGGAGCGAATCTGTGCGGGTTGCGTTCGTTCTGGGCTTTTTCGATCCAGTCTTGAGAGAGCTAAAGTCGCAGTTCCCACGAGAACTGAGGCTTCGATCTCTTATTTGGATTCGCCAGACCAAAATAGGCGGGCCTCCCGATCTAACTGACTTCAGTTCGCAGCTCTTTGATCGACTTACCCAGGGTGCGACCCATATCCTGGTGATTGTTGCGGTCCCGCGTGGGAAAGAATGGATCGAGGAACGGCTCCGATCTATGGTTGCTGAGGCGCAAAACCGATTTTCCGGCTCAACCGTCGAGATAATCTTCGAAAAGAAAGCTACGGCTAGCGAACTCGTAATTTCGCGGCTCCGAGAATTCAAATGCGCCATTCCTCAAGAAGTAAGCCGTGAATTGTTAGCCCGAAAATTGGGGAGTTCAAAGGTGCTCTGTGTTCGAGAAAACCACTCCACTAGCTTCCGTCGAACACTTGAAAGGCACGGCATATCCGAGGAACTTTTCGAGGAGTTCTTTGTTGAATATTCATTCGAAGCAAATGCATCGAACGACGGGCTGAAAAAAAAGGTTGAGTCATTCGAGTGCGTTTTCTACGCTTTCGATGGATTTGGCCATCCCTTTGGCGGATTTTTGGATGGATTTAGAGGGACCCTCTTCAAGGAATCTCTTGCGGTAGGCTGCGCGACGTCCTTTAAAAAATGGCTCATCGAAGAATGACCCTCGCCCGGTGCCCACAGTCATCGGTTTTTACCTCTCGGAATTCGCGTCGGCTCAACGCTCATCACTCGCCAATCTCGGCCTGTGTGTCATACCGGCGGGTGGCCGGGAGCATGGACTTTGGGTGCCGCATCCCTTCGCGTTTTTTGCGAAGGGTGCAGTCATGCAGCATAGTCCCGTCCGCTGGCGAGGCGGGAGCATGCAAACACGGTACGCTGGTTTTGTTTCTGAGAAGGAGAACATTGACTAACTAGTTTTTGCTTTCGCCGCGAGTCTGGCTTCGACAACGCTGCGCATCAAGCGCTTTGTCCGCTCCGCGAAGGCGAGATGATCAGCAAGGCAACTCTCTAGGAGTACGCCGGCCCCGGAGTGGCCTGTAGCGTCGGCGGCTGCGCTTAGAGCAATGTATTCCGCTATGCGTACATGACCCAAATGTCCGATCTTTGCTAAAACGTAGAGGCGCTTGGCTTCCGGGGACTGGATTTCGGAGAGTTCCTCGCGCAAATCTTCGACAAAGATTTCCTGGAGGCGCGCGGTGACGTTGACGGGCTTCTCTCCGATCATTTTGAAGACCTGGTCTAGTCTCTCAAGGGTTTGGTTGGCCACAAAAGCCCTCGCTTCGAGAGCTTCTTTGATTTCCGGATGTTGAGCGACCTCGCTCAGTTCATCGTACGCTGCCGCTGAACGCTCTGTCCCCTGTCTCGCGTGGCTGAGCAACAGCACGAAAAGCTCTTTTGGAGTCCTGATTGCCATAGATGTGCTCCTTCTTGAATTTTAGATGTACAAATATCTTCATTGGACGGTCGGGTGGACCGCGATGCGGGTTGACTTTGGGTCCCAAGTGGCCGAGAGGGTGGACTTTGGGTGCATCCCTTCGCGTTTTTTGGGAAGGGTGCGGTTTTTGACGTTTTCCCGCGAAGATTTTCGCTGTAATCTCTTCAGATCCCTGCACTTACAAGTTTACTATTGACAAACGTCCAGATCTGCAGTATGCTTCCGCGTGTTATCTCGAACGACCCTCTCCTACTCCTCACCCCACGACAGCCCTAACTCTCGACCCCTCAATCGCTTGCGGCCTCTTTCGCGTCGCCAAAAAAGTCAACTCCTTTGGAATCAAGCAAATCCAGCCTCTTTTTCCAAATCACCCGGGGTGGGGTATACCCTCACATCGCGCTCCTGTGAAATCAGCAAGTTACAGCCTCTTTTTTCGCGACCTAGTTGCAACTTAGTTAACACCATCGTCGCCGAGCCTGTCCATCTCTCTCCATCTCTGAGTCCTCTATGCTCCGACCTCAGTGCCCTCTGTGTTAAGCCTTTTCTTGCCTTCGCGGGTCGGCAGGCGCCACTAACACCCTTTAGAATCAACACTTGCAAAAGTGTATCAAAACAAACCACTTTAACTTCCTTTAGAATCACCACTTATGAAAAACAGGGGGAGGGGGGTACACCATCATCTCCGTGTCCTCTGTGCTCCCACCTCAGTGCCCTCTGTGTTAAGCCCCCTCCTGCCTTTGCCGGCGTTCCAAATTGTCCGTTGCACGACTATTACGGAATGGAGGAAAATTGGATTCCGCGCCGCGCTTCGCAGAGTCCTCAATCAACGCAGCCTGCGGGCAAGGGCCTGTCGCAAACGGAATGGCACTCAGTTCAGGATCAGAGGATGACCTCATGACGCAGCACATCGATAGGCAATCGATCGGGGAGCTTGCTCCTCCCAATCGGCTTATGCTTACTCCCGGTCCGTCTTCGATGGACCCTCGCGTGTACCGGGCGCTCGCCACGCCGCTGGTCGGCCACCTCGATCCCTGGTTCAAGGGTTGCATGGACGATACGCAGACGCTGCTGCGCCAGATTTTTCAGACCGAGAACCGCATCACTATGCCGCTCTCCGCTTCCGGCTCCGGAGGAATCGAAGCCTCCGTGCTGAACACGCTGGAAGAAGGCGATGAAGCGATCATCTGCGTCAATGGCGTATTTTCCGATCGCATGGCGGTGATTGCCTCGCACACGCCGGCAAAAATAACCAAAGTCGAAGCGCCGTACGGCAGGCCGGTCGATCCCGAAGACGTGCGCCGCGCCGGCAAGGGCAAGAAAATCAAGATTATCGGGCTTGCGCACGGCGAAACCTCGTCGGGCGTGCTGACGCAAATCGATCCATTCCGCAAAGTCGCGGATGAACTCGGCGCATTGCTGATCGTTGATGCCGTCGCGTCGCTGGCGGGAGTGCCGCTGCACGTGGACCGGCAGCACATCGATATTTGCTTCAGCGGCACGCAAAAAGCGATCAGCGCGCCGCCGGGCATGTCTCCCATTACGGTGAGCCCGCGCGCGGAGGAAGTCTTCCGCACCCGCAAATCGAAAGTGCAAAGCTGGTATTTCGACCTCAGCACCGCGATGAATTATTGGGGCAAAGACCGCCTGTATCACCACACGCCGCCAATTTCGCTGATTTATGCGTTGCGCGAAGCGATGCGTTTGGTC
>Ga0209648_10000750_pt1 | contig 25395 bp, 23 predicted proteins | sample GraSoi2013_115cm_FD_185830 | JGI IMG/M metagenome (GOLD analysis project Ga0209648, IMG submission 185830) | Grasslands soil microbial communities from the Angelo Coastal Reserve, California, USA - Sample 9_17_2013_115cm (SPAdes) (version 2) | ecosystem: Environmental > Terrestrial > Soil >... | reverse complement strand
CGCGCTTGGCCATCTGGTCTGAGAGTTTTATGTACGTTTCTTCCAACGAGCGCCCAAAACTGCGCACTCCATAGCCGTACTGCCGGATATTCTTGCGTTCCGTTTCATTCAGGATGTGGCGAATGTAAGCGCGGGTATAGCCGTAGGGCTCGACGATGCTGATGAAATCCTCGATGAGTTTCTCGAAGAAAACGTTGTTTTCCCAGAGTGTGTCGTCGGCGTCAATCAGCAGTGTATGGCGTCGCATCGAATGTGGCGATTAGCGGCGTTCACCGCGAATCACTTCCCCCAGTATCTTCCCGGCGCTCTCAGTCTAACAGCCGCAAGGCATCTTCGACGATGGCCGTCGCGGCGCCGGGCCGGCCGAGACTCTTCGCGGCTTCCCGGATTCTTGCAAACTTCGCAGAATCATCCAACAGGGCCGCAATCTTCCACGCCGCCGCAGGCAAATTGTTACACCGAATCGCGGCTCCTGCTTCCAAGAGATGGTCCGCGTTGCGCCCCTCCTGGCCGGGAATCGGGTCGATAAGCGCCATAGGCAGCCCTCGCGCAAGCGCTTCCGACGTGGTCAGCCCGCCCGCTTTGCCCACCATCAAGTCTGCCGCGGCCATGTATTTGTCCATCTCCGTGGTGAATCCGACGGGCCAAAGCCTTGGCGAGCCTGAAGGCAGATTACCGGCATTCTTCGCCAGTTCTTCCAGACGCTTCCGCGTCTTTTCGGATTTTCCGGCAATCGCGGCGATTTGCCACGGCCGCTGCAGCGCTAGCAAATCTTTCACCAATTGCTCCACGGGACCGATGCCGTAACCTCCCGCAGAGATGAGAATTACAATAGCGTCCGAATCGAGCCCCAACTGCTTCCGTGCATCGGAACGATTCACTGGCGCCGCGAACAATGGATCAATAGGGATGCCAGTCACGCGCAATTTTTCTCGCGGCACACCAATGCGCGCCAGATATTCCGCCGCTTCATCGATGGCCACATAGTAACGGTCCACCGTGCGGCAGAGCCACATGGCGTGCACGTCGTAGTCGGTGACGACGATGGCATTGTGCGCGCGCAGTTTTCGCTTGGCGATCAGCCACGCGATGATTTCCGCCGGCAGAAAATGCGTTGCCACGCACAGGTCCGGCTGGATACGCTTCAACAGGCGGATCATCGGGCGAGTATTCAGCCGGTCCAGCGCCAGCCGCCGCCGCAGGTGCAGCCACGGCTGGTCCGTCCGTTCATAGAGCACGCCCATCAGCTCCGGCGCGCGCCGCACCATTGAAATATAAGCTTTGTCGTAAACGCGCTGAAAAAGTTTGCTGACGTACTGCAGCGCGTCGATATGTTCCACAACGCAATCGGCCCGCGCGAGGAAGGCTTTTTCGAGGGCCTGCGCGGCGCGGACGTGTCCGGCGCCAGAAGTTGCGGACAGCAGCAAGACGCGCGGCTGGGTCTTCATTTGGGGGCGGATTCCCGCCACGGCGACCGGCATCAGGATGTCTTGCGCTGCCCTGCGGCGATTTTTTCAAGAATTCCACGACCAACTCTTTGTAGTTCGCCGAAACGGATCAGGTAGTCCTGAAATTCATGATTGAGCATCTGCGCGTCTTGTGGGCCCAGCTTGGTTCGCAGAATCATATCGCGCAGTTTTACGGGATGCGGAAGCAGCGCGTCTTCCTGTAATTCCTCGAGCGCAATTTTCGCGTCGTAGTGATACATAGCTTCCCCCAGCAAAAACTTCCGCTATATTGTACTCAGATGTTGGCGCGATGGGGCAGTTGCCCAAAAAATGCGGGGGAAGAAATCCTACGCAGCAGTCGCCGTGGCGGGAATGAATTCATAGCGCGCGATTTTCGCCGCTATGCCCACTTTGCCGTTCCCGGTGGGCTCGATGCGCACAACCTCGCCCTGGCAGCGGATATTTACGTCACCCGACTGCGTGACTTGCTGCGGAAGAGTGATTACGAACTCGATTTCGCTGCCGACTTCGAAATCGGCGTCAGTAAGGAAGTACAGCCCGCGGTAACTGACATCGCGAGTTTGCGCGTCCAGTTCACGCTCTTTCGCCTCCCGCGGTAAAACCCGCATGGGAAGGCTCATCGTGAATCGCCGCGCTTCGCGGCGGTCCGCTCCTTCACTCATCAATACCCCCTGGGCTGTGGAACTTTTCGCAAAGCTAACACTGGCCCAGAGAAACTGCAATGCGAAAATCAGACATTTTTGTCCTAGTACGAGGTCTTGGCGGTTTCCATACGTGCGCTCTATACTCAAGGGGATATGGCCCCCTTGGGCAGTACTGTTACGCCTATGGACTCCCGCCGGCACCGCCGCGTGCGCATGCGACTTCCGGCGCGCTTGCGTTGGACCACGCCTTTCGGCCAGAAAATCGAATTAGCAGAGACCATCGACGCTTCGCGCAGTGGCCTGCTCCTTTCCACGAGGGAAACACATTCTTGCGGAACGAGTGTGTGGGTCACTTTTCCTTACGACGCTTCCCTTCGCGATGGACAGCCTGAAGTGGCCGCCCACGTCGTTCGCTGCGAAGAAGCGCTCGAAGTGATTCGTGCCACGAACGCGCGAAAAAAAAATCAAACCGAGAGCCAGTCGGGGCGGGAGCTTTCCGCGAAACTGGGCCAACTCGCGCGCGCCATCGGCATCGCCGATGTCCCCGCGACCTTTGCTGTCGCGATCGAGTTGGAAGGACAGCAGCGCTCTGCTTCCAACGGAAATGCGCATCGTGGTGAAAACGAACGGCGCGGCAGCTTGCGCAAGGCCCTCGCAATTCCTGTCCGCGTTCATCCTGAACGGATTCCCTGGTTTGAAGAGGCTATGACCATCGACGTTTCGGCGAAGGGCATGCGCTTTCGCAGTCAACGCGAGTACTCGCCCGGAGATCATCTGAAAATTGCGTTTGCAGATCCGGCTTCTGCGCCCTGGCATGGCGCCGGCGAATTTCTCTCCGAAGTGGTGCGCGTCGCCCCAGTGCAGGGCAGCATTGCGCTGGACGTCAGTGTTTGCCGCGTGGAATAAGCGAGCGGAAAACCTCCAGCGGCATTCGGTCTTTTGCCTTCGATGCGCTAAACTGCGAATTTGCTCACTGTGCATCGATGACCCTCACTCACGACACGCGCAATTTCTTTTTGGAGGGACCCGCCGGACGACTTGAAGCAATCCTGTGGAAGCCGTCCTCTCCCGCGCGCCCGCCGCTCGCGGCGGTTGTCTGCCATCCGCATCCGCTTTTTGGCGGCACCATGCACAACAAAGTGGTTTACCAGACGGCGAAATCGCTGGATGCGCTGGGCATACCTGTTTTGCGATTTAATTTTCGCGGGGCAGGGCTCAGCGCTGGAGTCCACGACCGTGGTCTTGGCGAGCGGGACGACGTTCGCGCCGCGCTGGATTTTCTTGCTTCTGAGTTTCCCGGTGTACCACTGATGGTTGCGGGATTCAGTTTCGGCGCCTGGGTCGGCATGCGCGTGGGCTGCGAGGACACGCGCGTCTCTCACTTGATCGGGCTGGGCATTCCCGTCAACAGCACCGATTTTTCATTCCTGCGCCAGTGCAACAAACCGAAGTTATTCGTGCACGGAGGAAACGACGAACACGGCGCCATCGAAAAAGTCAAAGCGCTCATTCCCACGCTTCCCGGCGAGAATCAGCTCGTGGTCGTTGAAGGGGTCGATCATTTCTTTGCCGGCAAACTCGACCAAGTTGGCCGCGCCATCAGCGCCTGGTTCACTGACGAAGTTTTCCGTCTTCGCCACTAGAGCCAAAAGCTTCGTGTTTCTCCCTGTGAACTCTGCGCTCTCTGTGCCAAAGTTTTTTTCAAGCCCCTTCACCCCGCGCGAACAGTTTGCTGAACTCGTCCGCCGTGGCGGGAGGAACGTTCACCAGCCGCGCGTTGACTTTTACATGTTCCGCGCGCGACATCCCCACCAGCGCCGTGGTGATTCCGGGTGAAGACCGCACGAATTGCAGCGCTCGTTCCGCGTCGTTTTCGAGACCCAGAGCCTCCGCGACGAACTCCGGCAGATTCTTGGTCACTTGGCCTTGCAGCAGAGAAGCGCTGGCGATCAGCGTAATGTCCAGCTCGCTCGCCGCCTCCATGATCGTTCGATGATGCCCGCGTACCGATTGATTGCCCAGCGTCAGCGCTTCCGTCATCCCCAAGTTGAATGGCACCTGCACGAAGCGGAAGCGATGCCTGCCTCCGGCAATTTCCTGCGCGATCTGCGCGATTTCGCCAAGCTGCATCGCGTCGCGCGCGCGGGCATCCAGGCGGAAACCATTCCACGTAGCCATCCCGTAATACTGAATTTCGCCTGCCTCGACGGCCGATTCGAGAAACGTAAATGCCTCGCGGACGCGGTTCAGAAACTCTTCTTTCGAGACTTCCGAGAGCTGCGTCTCGGGATTGTGCAGGTAATAAACGTCCACGCATTCCACACCCAGATTCTTCAGGCTGCGTCCGAGCTGATTTTTCAGAAATTTCGGCGTCATGCAATGGCTGCCGCCAGCGATATCTTTAGCCGTGAAGACTCCCGGCTGGATGTACTCGTGGAAGAAATATTCGTTCGGGTCGGCTGGCATGGAACCGTCGGGCGTCAAGTAACCGCCCTTGGTGCACAGCACGATTTCCTCGCGGTCGAATCCTTTCGCGGCAAGCTGCTTGATAGCAGTGCCGATACTTCGCTCGCTGCGCTGAAACCTGTAGTTGATGGCGGCGTCCATCACGTTGATGCCGCTTTCTACCGCTACGACGGCTGCCGCAGCGTAGCCTTCATCCGTCTTTGCGTCCGGCTGGCCGAGATACGTGCCGATCCCTAGGGAGGACAGCACCAGGCGGTGCGCTTCTCGAAAATGGCCCGCGCCGGCGCGGCCTGCAAATTTTTGCGCGTAGCGAGTCGTTCCTTCTTTGGTGGCCGATTTGGTCATGATGCTCCTTCGGGTGATTGCGCTGGCCCCGCTGCCGGATTCGGATCAGCGTCGCTCGTCTTTGGCGCGAGAAGCCGCGAGCATGCCCGGAGAATCCTACGATAGGGCCAGTCCTTTTCGCGGAAGAAAATTTCGCCTTCGCGGGGATTGCTGTAAAACCAGCGCGCGACCAGCCACAGATGCTCGCCCAGATCGCCGTTGGGTCGTGCGGAGTTCGATTCAAATTGCTGGCGAAAGATTTGCTCCGCCGAGCGCGGCTGGCTGGCGATCTCCGCGAAGCGCAGGAAGAACGGCTCCGCCAATCTTCCGCCTTGAACGCGATAGACGCCAATCGTTTGCTCTTCCGCGGCGCGCTGCAAAATGACGGCATCCAGATCCTGAATCCGCCGCGTCAGTTCCGGCCTGCCGCGCAAAACCTCATCGAGCTTCTCGATTTTTTTGTGCAGGGCGGCGGCGCGTTCGAAATCCAACTGCTCGCTCGCTTTTTCGCGCTCCTCCTCGATGGTGGAACGCATCGATCCTCCGCTCGTTTCGAGGAACTGCACCAGCCTTTGTACTTCGACGTCGTATTCCTCTTTCGTGCAGCCCGCGAAGCACGGAGCGAGACACATTTTCATTTCGGAGTAGATGCAGCCGGGAAAAGTCGGATCGCGGCGGATTTTGATCTGGCAGCGGCGGACTTTGAATAAATCGAGAATGCGTTCGGCAAATGCCTGCGCGGACCGCCGCGATGCGAATGGGCCGTAATACGCGCCGCCGGTGGGCACGCCGGCTTCATCGACGGGAATCCGTCGAGTCACATAACAGCGCGGATAGGCGTTGCGCAAATTCACCTTCAGGACCGCTGCGGGGCGCAGGCGCATGAGGTCGCGATAGCGTGTGGGAAAGAGCTGCTTGGAGTGCTGGTAGTAGGTAAGTGTTTGTTCGAACGGTGAGCCCGTGATCCGGTAGCGGATGCCGCGCGCAAAGTCGCTCAGATTCAACCGCTTGCTTGCGGGATCGACTGACCCGAGAAGACGCAGCAAGCGCCGCTGCAAATTCTGCGAGCGGATCAGAAACGGTTCGGCGTTTTCTTCGCGCGGCTCGATCAGGCAAACGGCAGCGTGCGGCGGCAAGGCAGGGAAGAAGTCCTCATGAGCGCGCGCCGCATCAAATTCGAGTCCGCAATCGAGTCCGAGCACGATTCCAGAATACTATGAACGAGAGCAGGGTCCAGAAAGCAACCATTTGCTTCTTAGGTGATAGTCACAAACCACGACTGATGGAGAGCAAGATGTTTCTGCAAGTGTTCATAAAGTGACGGGGCGCACGCGTAGATGCGTGAATCGAATTCAGAGAATTCTCCTTGCAGCGCAGCTGCTGAAAAATCCTGCACCGCGAGAATGGGCGATCGTTGCCTGCTCAAAAAAGTTCTGCTGCGCCGGCGAGGATCAATCTTTGGCATTCCGCCCCCATTATCCGCAACGCTTCAATGGTCTCCTCTAAATGTTGCATTCGACGATTTTCAAAATATTGCAGGTGACCACCGTTATAGACTTCACTGTCGTACCAGAAGACAAGATGAGCCGGGCGCTGTTCTTCGCTGAGATCCTGGTACTTCGTCAGCGCCACTAACTCTACGAAAGCGTTCCAAACAAGGCCAGGAGTTTCCTCAATCTCACCCCTGGTAAGAGTCATGATCTTCATAGATAAAGCCCCGATTACTAGCTTTTAAGAACCCAGGAGGAAATGACAAGGCGCTGGATTTCGCTGGTGCCTTCGTAGATTTCGGTGATGCGGGCGTCGCGGTAGTTGCGCTCGACGGGGTATTCACGGCTATAGCCATTGCCGCCGTGGATTTGGATGGCTTTGTGCGTGACGCGCGACGACATTTCGCTGGCGAAGAGTTTGGCGATGGCGGCATCCATGGTGAAGCGCGCACCGGTGTCCTGCTTCCACGCGGCCTTGCGAATGAGCATTCGCGCCGCGTCAATCTCGGTGGACATGTCGGCAAGCATGAATTGAATGGCCTGGAATTGCGAAATGGGGTGGCCGAAGGCCATGCGTTCCTGGGAATATTTCAGCGCCGCTTCGAACGCGCCTTGGGCGATGCCGGTGGCTTGCGCGGCGATGCCGATGCGCCCGCCGTCCAGCGTCGAGAGCGCTACTTTGTAGCCTTCTCCTTCGTTGCCAATGCGATTCGTTACCGGCACCGCGCAATCGGTGAAAACGAGTTCGCTGCAGGCTGTCGCGTTGATGCCGAGTTTTTTTTCTTCCTTGCCTATTTTGAATCCTGGCGTGCCTTTTTCCACGACCAGCGCGGTGATGCCTTTTTCGCCTTTCGCGGGCTCGGTGTTCACGTACACCATCGCTGCATCCGCCGCGCCGCCATTGGTGATCCACGCTTTCGTGCCGTTGATCACGTAAGCGTCGCCCTTTTTGACGGCTTTTGTTTGCAGCGCGGCGGCGTTCGAGCCGGCATGCGGCTCAGTTAGAGCGTAGCAGCCGATCTTTTCCCCTCGCGCGTAGGGCAGCAGGAATTTTTTCTTCTGCTCGTCCGTTCCGAAACGATGAATGGGATCGCAGTAGAGCGAGTTCTGAACGGAGAGAATCACGCCCGTCGAGGCACAGCAACGCGAGATTTCTTCAATGACAATGGTGTAGGCGATGTGGTCGAAGCCGGCGCCGCCTTCGGATTCCGGAAAGGGCACTCCCGTAAGTCCGAGCTCCGCTGCTTTCTTTAAGAGTTCGCGCGGGAAATGGCCGGTTTCGTCAAGCTCTTTCGCTAGTGGACGGACTTCCGATTCCGCGAACTCGCGCACGCTTTTTTGTAGCAGCTTCTGCTCTTCGGTTAGTTCCAGGTCCACCGTGGCTCGCTCCTGTCCGCCCAAGGAGTTTTCTTGAATTGCATATTCTATCGCGCCCCGCAGGGCTTCGCGAATCAGCCAAGTGCTTTAGAAAGACGTTCGTAGGTGGTTTTCAAATCTTCCGGATGAACGCGCGTCTCGCCCGTCACGGTCATGAAATTCGAATCACCGATCCAGCGAGGCAACATGTGCAGATGCAAATGCCCAACCACACCGGCTCCCGCAGCGCGCCCCAGATTCATGCCCAAATTCATGCCATCAGGTTGGTAATTCGCGCGCAAAGCGGTTTCCACGGGCTGCGTCAATCGCATGATTTCGTCCAGGGTTCCCGGTTCGCACAAATTCAATTCCGCGACGTGCGCGTAGGGCACGATCATCACGTGGCCGGAGGTGTAGGGGAAGCGATTCAGAATGACGAATGCTTTCTTGCCGCGATGGACGATAAGCGTTTCTGCGTCCTTGTTGCGCGCCACCGCCTCGCAAAAAATGCATTCCGGCTGGTTTCCGCTTGCCGCCTCTTTCATATACTGGTAGCGCCAGGGAGTCCAGATATAGTCCATCGCACCGCTTCCTTATTCGCAAGAGCTGCGGGCACAGCATAACGCAGAATTGCCACGCGAGTGCGACGCGGGCGCTAATTCAACCTGAGCGTGCTCGCAGGCTTGTCTTACGTTTTTGATGTGAAGGGAAAATATTCGAGCCGGATTGCTCCGCCAGCCGAGTGCGCTTCTACTCCCCGCCCGCAGGCACAGCCTGGGCTTCTGAACCATTCACGAAGTCTTTCAACTCTTTGCTGGGCTTGAAGAAGGGAATCTTCTTTGCGGGCACTTCCACCTTTGCCCCGGTTTTGGGATTGCGGCCGACTCGTCCGCGGCGCTCCCGCGTGCGGAAGCTGCCGAATCCCCGGATCTCGATCTTCTGGCCCTTCTGAAGGGAGCCGATGATGCTGTCGAAAATCGTTTCGACGATGGTCTCCGACTCCTTGCGGGGAAGTTCGGTGATGCGCAGAACTTCCTCGATCAGGTCGGCCTTGGTGAGTGTGGGTTGCTTGGTCATCGTCGCTATGCCTCGTCGCTCAGTCTGGAAATAGACCGCCGCAGTCTTCCAGCGTTCTTAACAGTGGAACCAAACGGCTTACGGGGGGACTGGCCGTTCGCCGAAGTGCCCCCTTCCTATCATTAAAATGGCCCATAGGTAAATGAAATTATGGCGCCGGTCCCCGCCGGTCTGGTCCTGAATCAGTTAACGCGCCGACAGCTTGGACTTCAGCGCGTCCCCAATCGTCGCCGTTGACGAGGACTTCGACGTCGAACGATACTGCTCAATCTCCTTGCGCTCGATCTGCCTCACCGCCGCGCGGTAGCTCAGGCCGATGCGCCGCGTCTCCGGGCTGATTTTGATGATCTTGAAATCGTATTCCTTGCCCGGCTCGAGCGGCCCCGCGCTCTTCAGCGGGCCAGTTGTCGGACGGAAAGCGGAATGCCCTTCGTCGCGGCGCTTGCGCTCTTCAATTTCCGTGTTGTGGCAAAGCGCTTCGATATTTTCACCTAATTCGACGAATGCGCCGAACGTCGCGATGCGCGAAACTTTGCCCTTCACGATCTGCCCGACTCTATGTTGTTTGAACCAATCGCCCCAGATGTCGTTGACCTGCTTGATGCCCAGCGAAACGCGGCGGTTCTCCGGGTCGATCTTCAGCACTTTGGCGGTAACGTCCTCGCCCTTCTTGAACACCTCATGCGGGTTCTTGATGCGTTCCGTCCAGCTTACATCGCTGACGTGCACGAGCCCGTCGAAGCCATCCTCGATTTCGATGAACGCGCCGAACTCCGCGATGTTGCGCACCTTCCCGGTGACGATTGTGCCCACCGGATACTTCTCCGCAATCAGCAGCCAGGGATCCGGCTGGGCTTGCTTGATACCCAGAGAAACGCGGCGGTCGCTCGGCTTGATGTCCAGCACCACAACGTCCACTTCATCGCCGACTTTGGCGACCTTGGAGGGATGCTGGATTTTCTTGTTCCAGCTCATCTCCGACACGTGTACCAGGCCTTCGATACCCTGTTCCAGTTCCACGAACACGCCGTAGTCCACGATCCCGACGATCTTGCCCTTCACTTTTCCGCCCGCGGGATATTTTTCCGCCGCGCCCACCCAAGGATCAGGGATCAATTGCTTCATTCCCAGCGATACACGCTGCTTTTCCTTGTCAAACTTCAGGATGATGACGTCGACTTCTTGCTCCGGCTTTACCACGTCGGAAGGATGCTTGACGCGGCCCCAGCTCAGGTCCGTCAAGTGGAGCAAGCCGTCGATCCCGCCGAGGTCCACGAACGCGCCGTACTCAGTGACGTTCTTCACCTTGCCGTGCACGACCTGGCCTTCGCTCATAGTCTCCATCAGCGCGGCGCGCTTGGCGTGCAGCTCTTCTTCCAACAGGGCGCGGCGGCTCACCACCACGTTGCCGCGGCGGCGGTTCAGCTTCGTGACGCGCACCTGGATTTCCGTGCCCGCCAGGTCGTCCAGATTCTGCACTGGCCGCAAATCGTATTGCGAGCCGGGCAGGAACGCGCGCACGCCGATATCCACCACGATGCCGCCTTTGATGCGGTCCACCACTTTGCCGGTAATCGTTTCTTTGGCTTTGAACGCTGCTTCGATCTTCTCCCACGTGCGGCGGCGCAGCACTTTCAGGTACGACAAAATCGTGAAGCCGTCCTTATGCTCCCCGGTGCGTTGCACTTCGATGGTGCTGTTCGGTTCGGGCCGCGGAATTTCCGTGTCGGTGAATTCCGCCGCGGGGATCAGGCCTTCCGTCTTTCCGCCCAGGTCCACCACGACGCCATGTTCCGTGTAGGCGACAACTTTGACCTCGATGACCTCGTGGGAGGCAGCCGCTTCCTGCTTCTCGTCGTACTCCTGCAGGAGCTTGCTCATCTCTTCCGAGCCGGCCGCTTCTTCATCGGCGGCAGATTCGGCCTCCGACGCGTGCGTGTCCTGGTCTGCTTCACCAGCGGCAGGAGCGGCTGTTGCACCGGCAGACCCAGCGGCCGGCACCGGCGTCCCCAGCGCAGTCGTTCCTGCCGCCACATTGGCAGGTTCGGTTGCCGCGGGAGGAGCAGGTTGCTCTGGCGCACTTTCTACCGTTGAATTTGTTTCCGTGTGCGGATTGTCGGGAACGGTTTCGGATTCGGGTGCAGGCGCGGCAGCCGCGGCGTTGGTTACGTTATCGTGGTCGGAAAACATGGTTGTTGGCCTCCGGAAGATTACTTCGCTTGGGCAGCCGCTACGCGGCCCCCGTGTTCAGTCGAAAAGATTCCTTGCTGATTCCCAATCGGGGTTAATGCAAGGAGGTTAACCGCAGAGCGGTTACTTGGGACACAGATGCTGCGGGCGTCGTAAACGCTGCAACCTGAAAAGGATACTCGCCGCCTCGCGCTTGTGTCAATGAACTGGTTAGAGCGTCTTAAGCGCGGCCCGCTTGTGTCTTTTCGCGGCGAAAATCGGGAGCGGAAACTTCCACGGTGCGGCACATCTCATACAATCGTGAACGCATGCGGCTGCCGATGCGCTGCTCCAGCGCATCTTCGCGCGTCGGCGCAATCAACTTCCCCCCCGGGAGTCGCGTTGCTTCGCCTTCCGAAGCGGGATTATCGAGATAGTTCGTCGTGATGATGGTCGTGCGGTTCTCGTTGTAGCGGGCGTTCAAGACAATTCCGACGATGTCGCGCACCCAGTCGGATGGCTTACTCGCGCCGAGATCGTCCAGCACTAGAATTTCGACGGTTCGAATCGGCTCGAGAATCTTCATTTCCGTCGATTCGCTCGCCGGATTGTAGCTGGCCTGAATTTCCTTCAGCAGTTCGCGGTAATCGCAAAACAATCCCGCATGCCCACGATGAATCAGTTCCTTCAACGCTGCAACCGCCAGATGCGTTTTCCCCACGCCCGAAGGTCCCATGAACAGCAATCCCTTTTCAGACGAACCGGGATACTCGCGCACAAACCCTTGGGTAAAAAGCTTTGCCTGCTTCAGCGAATGCGCGTGCTGCGGCATCCAGGTCTTCCCATCGGTCAGGTCGGTAACATAGCTCTCAAAATCGCAATGCTCGTAGCGCCTCGGGATTCTTGCGCGCTCCATTACGAGCGACGCACGCTTCTCCATCCCGCAATCGCAGGCCACCGCTACTTTGCCCGCCGCGCCATCTCCGCGCGGCACCAGCTTCCATCCCGTCCCCCTGCATAGCGTGCAATTTTCCAGCGCCATAATGTGTTCGTCTGTGTAGTGGCCGGTCTTCCGCGTTTTTAGCGCCGGCCTTGCCGGGAAGACCGGTTCTTTTCCCACGGCAGACAGCATACGGTCGCGAACATCCCACGGCAAGCTGTCAGCTACGGGAAAACTGTGGATGTTCCTTCGCGTGGGAATTGAGCACGCGAATGTTCTCAGCCTCTTAACGATGCGCCTAAGCGTCCGGTTACGACCGAAATTGTGATCGCACGTTCTTGCGCGTGAAAAGGACGAGCCACCACACGCTCACTGGGATAAGAATTACGAGCATATATTCATACATTACTATACCCAATGAGCCCACCGTAAGAATCGCGTACTGTAAGCCTGCGTCCGACGGAAATACTGCTTCTGGTCGCAAGAGGACAAGTAATGTGCATATCGTGACTGGGGCAATGGAAAGGAATATCGCGATCTTCCGTGCCCATTCTCGTAGCCCGAACAGACCCACCGATGTGGCGACGCCTAGTAAACTGAAGCAGAATGGAAGGACCGCATAGGCAAAGAGGCGAGCATTAACGATGCCTGAAAGCGGCTGCCGGGCGACACGGTAGCTCTCAACTGCACTTATAAACATCAACGAAGTTGCAAGCAGGATCAGGACGGATCCCATAGAGAGCACAGCTGCTGCCAATACGACGGAGAGTGGCGCTTTGATAATTAAACTCCTTCCATCCTAGTGGCCGGCTCCGAAATGGATGGATACATCTTTGATCTTATGTGCTCAATTGTTCAGAATTCTTTTCAGCAAAACCTAAGAACTGACCACTGTTCTACTAGCGCGCCAATCGCGGCGTCGCTCGCACAATCGCATGCAGCGGAGCTTTCTCCCTCGTATGCGAAGCCGCCACTCGCGACAACTCCTGCTGCACCACTTGCGCGAACTCCCCCATCTGCCGCTCCATCTCGATCATCTTTTCGCGCATGTTCAAAATAATCTCGATGCCCGCCAGGTTCACGCCCATATCCCGCGCCAGCGTCAGAATCACATCCAGCCGCTCGAGGTCCGAATCCGTGTACAACCGCGTGTTCCCCTGCGAACGCGACGGCTTCAACAGCCCCACGCGCTCGTAAAGCCGCAGCGTCTGCGGGTGCAGCTTGTACAACTCCGCCACCGCGCTGATCATGTAGCCCGCCTTGGCCCGTTTTTTCGCGCGCACTGCCATCGGAGTTAAATTCCCAGTTTCGATTTTCGAATTTCGAGATTCGAATTTCGATTTTCCAATTTCCAATTTCTAATTTCCATTTTCCACTTCATACTCCAGCCTTACTGAACAAATCCTTCCGTGGATCGCCTGGCGCGACGCTCTCCAGCTCCTTCATCAAATTGCGCACCCGTTCATCCGTCGGCGGCGGCACGACCACTTGAATCTCCACGTATTGGTCACCTCTCGCGCCACTCCTCGCGCTCGGCACACCTTTTTCTTTCAGCCGCAGCGTCTTCCCGCTGTTCGTTCCCGGCGGAATCCTCACCAGCGAACGCCCGTCCATCGTCGGTACCTCAATTTTGGCGCCCAACGTCGCCTCGCTCACAGTGATCGGAATCTTTGTATACAAGTCATCCCCGCGCCGTTCAAAAAACTCATGCGGCTTCACCACTACGCGCAAATACAAATCGCCCGCCGGCGCGCCCATGGTCCCCGAGTTGCCTTTTCCCGGAACCCGCACGCGCCCGCCATTCGCTACGCCCGCCGGAATGCGCACCTCAATGGACTCCGACCGCGGCACGCGCCCTTCGCCGTTGCAGGTCTTGCAAAGCGTGCGCAGCTTGCCGGTCCCGCCACAACGCGTGCACGGCACATTGAAGCGCATCTTGCCCGCGGCCTGCTGAATCGTGCCGGTTCCTCCGCAGGTTGTGCAGGTTTGCGGCGAGCCCACCGCGCCGGTTCCAAGGCACGTCCCGCAAGTATCCAGACGAGTGATCGAGACCTTTTTCACCGCACCACGCACCGCGTCCCAGAAACCAATCTCGATCTGGTATTCCAGGTCGCTTCCGGCTTCGTGCTCGGGTTCCATGGTGGCGCCACCGCGCCCGCCGCTGAAAAACTGGCTGAAGAGATCGCGGAAACTCGACCCGCCGCCCGTCGCGCCGGAGCCGCCGCCAAAATCAAATCCGCCAAAATCGAAGTTAACGTCCTGCTCCTCGCCGTGGCCGCCCGCTCCTCCAGGCCCGCCCGCAGGGAGGTTGTCGCTATAGAAGCCGTATTGGTCGTACATCTGGCGCTTCTTGGAGTCGGAGAGAACGTCGTAAGCTTCCTGCACTTGCTTGAATTTTTCTTCCGCGGACTTGTCGCCTGGATTCAAGTCCGGGTGATATTTGCGCGCGAGCTTGCGGAATGCCGCACGGATATCCTTGGCGCTCGCCTTTCGCGGCACTCCCAGAAGTTCGTAATAGTCTTGTTTGGCTGTGGTAGGCATGATTGCGCCGCACCCGGCGCGAAATCCTCGCAGGGGCACACGCCGCAGCGGTTGCCCCTACGGTTGTCACTGCAACTTAGTTCGGTCGCTTGGACTCATCCACATCCACGTATTCGGCGTCGATGACGTCGCCAGGCTTCTTCTCCTGCGCCCCTCCGGTGGAAGAACCTCCGCCCGGACCAGCGCCGGTTGAACCAGCCTGTCCCGCTGCTGCACTCGCCGCTTGGGTAGTCTTGTACAGCTCTTCGGCGATCTTGTGCAGCGAACGCTCGACGTTTTCCTTCGCCGCCCGCAGCCGCGGAACGCCGCCTTCATTGACGGCCTTCTTCGCGTCTTCGATGGCCTCTTCTGCCTTCTTCACGTCCGCTTCGCCGATCTTCTCGCGGTTTTCGCGCAGCATCTTTTCGGCCTGATACAAGATGCCGTCCAGGCTGTTGCGCGCTTCGACCTCTTCCATCCGGCGGCGGTCGTCTTCCGAGTGCGCTTCCGCCTCTGTCCGCATTTTCTCGGCCTCTTCCTTGCTCAGGCCGCTGGAAGCAGTGATGGTGATCTTCTGCTCTTTATTCGTGGCTTTGTCCTTCGCGCTCACGTTCAGGATGCCGTTCGCGTCGATGTCAAACGTCACCTCGATCTGTGGCGTCCCGCGCGGAGCCGGGGGAATCCCGTCCAGCTTGAAGGTCCCGAGCGACCGGTTGTCTTTCGCGAACTTCCGCTCGCCCTGCAGGACATGGATTTCCACGCCCGGCTGGTTGTCCGCCGCCGTCGAGTACGTTTCCACCTTGCGCGTCGGTATCGTCGTGTTGCGTGGGATCTGCACGGTCATCACCCCGCCGAGCGTTTCCACGCCCAGCGAAAGTGGCGTAACGTCCAGCAGCAGGATGTCCTTGACGTCACCGGCCAGCACCGCGCCCTGAATCGCCGCGCCCACTGCCACGACCTCGTCAGGGTTTACGCCCTTGTGCGGCTCTTTTCCGCCGAAGAAATTGCGTACCAGCGCCTGCACCTTGGGGATGCGTGTAGAGCCGCCCACCAGCACTACTTCCTGGATATCGTTGGGCGACAGCTTCGCGTCCTCCAGCGCCAGCTTCACCGGCTTCATCGAGCGGTCCAGCAGATCGTTCATCATCTGCTCGAGCCGCGTACGCGTGAGCTTCTCTTCCATGTGAATCGGCCCGTTGGCGCCCGCGGTGATGAACGGCAGGTTGATCTCTGTCTCCATCATCTGGGAAAGCTCGATCTTGGCCTTTTCCGCCGCGTCCTTCAGCCGCTGCAGCGCCATCTTGTCCTTGCTCAAGTCGATGCTGTTCTTGGTCTTGAACTCGCTGATGAGCCAGTCCACGATGCGCTGATCGACGTCGTCGCCGCCCAGGTGCGTGTCGCCGTTGGTGGACTTCACTTCCACTACGCCCGCGCCGACCTCCAGCACGGAAATGTCGAATGTGCCGCCGCCCAGGTCGTAAACTGCGATCGTCTCGTCGGACTTCTTATCCAACCCGTATGCCAGCGCGGCCGCCGTTGGCTCGTTGATGATGCGCACCACGTCCAAGCCGGCGATTTCGCCTGCTTGCTTGGTTGCTTGCCGCTGCGCGTCGTTGAAATAAGCCGGCACAGTGATCACGGCCTTCGCGACTTTTTCGCCGAGAAAGTCTTCCGCGGCCGCCTTGAGCTTGCCAAGGATCATCGCGGAAATCTCCGGAGGGCTGTAAGCCTTGCCCGCAATCTCCACGCGCGCGTCTTGGTGCGGTCCCGCAACCACTTTGTAGGGTACGCGCCGCATCTCTTCGCCAACCTCGTCGTAGCGCCGGCCCATAAACCGCTTGATCGAATACACGGTGTTCTCGGGATTCGTCACCGCTTGCCGCTTCGCCACTTGGCCTACCAGCCGCTCGCCGGTCTTGGTGATGGCCACGACGGAAGGGGTCGTACGCGCACCCTCCTGGTTGGGGATCACCACTGGTTCGCCGCCCTGCATCACGGCCACTACCGAGTTCGTTGTTCCCAGGTCAATTCCAATAATCTTGCTCATTGCTGCCATTCCTCCTAAAACCTTTTGCTTCCATCCGCCCGTAACTCTTTCAAATCAAGGCGAATCCAGCTCAGTTCTCGCGTTCCAAGCCCAGCCCGAAGAGCAGTATACATGTTGAGTGTAGGCTTGTCAAGTTTTTTGATAACACCAATAAAGTATTTGCTTTCTGTGGTTTCCAACCTCCTTGACGCAAGCATCGCGGCAGATGGAAATTGTGGTCAAAGTAAAGAGGCCCGTCGCACAACGCTTGCCCCTCGGTCTGCAACCAAGTCTAAAGAGCTTCAGTGGCAGCACATCTCTTGCTGCTTAGATGAACTTTGGACCACGACAACTCCTACTTTCTCGCCGTTTCGAGGTAGAATTCTGTTTCGTGACCAGCAAGGGCAAATCGCTCAAATTATTTCGGAGGATCGCGTGAACCGTCGGCGCATTCTGGCTGGGATTCTCAGTGTAGGCTTGCTAAGCCTACTGGCCCTGTTCCTGCCTTCTTTCCACAGGTCTGCTGAGCCTGCGTCACCATCGGGACCCGCATTGGCACAAGCGCCATCTGAGACGGCTGACGCGCCCGCGCCGTCTGAAATGCCGATCATTCCTGCGCCGGTGGTCGTGGCAAAAGAGGCTTCGCCTCTGCCACCGCCGCAATCAGCCGCGGCCCTTACCGACGTCGATCCCCACAAAGCCTTCGGTTCGAAGAACGCCCCCATAACAATGGAAGTCTTCAGCGATTTTCAATGCCCGGCTTGCAAGACACTCTTTATCACCACCAATCGCCGGCTGATGGACGACTACGTCAGCACGGGCAAGGTCTACCTGATCCATCGCGATTTCCCGCTTGCCATGCACGCGCATTCGCGCGTTGCCGCGCGCTACGCTCGCGCCGCGGCACAACTCGGCAAGGTTGAGCCCGTCGAACAGGCCCTCTTCCAGAACCAGGAAAAATGGGAACAGACCGGCGACGTGGACGGCACTGTCGCCGCAGTTCTCTCCGCCCCAGAAATGAACAAGGTTCGCGCGCTCGTCAAGGGCGGCGCCCTCGATTCCATGATTGACAAGGATTTTGCGCTCGGTCAGACCTACCGCGTTAGCCAGACGCCCACCACCGTTTTTCATTGCAAAGGGCAGACCTATCCATACTCCGGCGTCATGACGTACGACATCCTCAAAACGTTTCTCGAGCAGTTGCTCAGTCAAAAGTAGTTTTAGTTTCACCAGAAGAATCAATTCAAGAATCCATGATGCAATCAAGCCCATTCAATTTACGCCGCGCGATCATCTGGATCGGCCGCCTGGTCCTGGGCGGAATTTTTGTGTACGCGGGATTCTCCAAGCTCTTGCTGCCTAACACGCATCTTTGGCCGATGTTCGTTCTGAAATTTTCGATTTCGATGAATATCTCGAGCTTCGCGCAGCAAGTTGAATCGTACAAAATGATCTCGCCCGAGGCGTCGCAAGTGGTGGCGCATACTTTGCCGTTCGTGGAAATCGTGCTTGGCCTGCTAGTGCTGATTGGCTGGCGCTTGCGAATCTGGGCCGCGGCCATCACGGCGATCATGGTGGCATTCCTCACGGTCGTCACGCGCGCGTATCTTCTGCACATGGACATCAACTGCGGCTGCTTTGGCACACCGGAGAAGCTCACCGGCATGACCGTTGTCCGCGACGGCGTTTTCACGCTGCTAGCGCTGCTCACGACTATCTTTGTTTTCATCGAAGAGCGCAAGCCGCATCCGTGGGCGGCGCCCGAGAAAGCCTGAAGCATTCCACTCCGATGAAAACGCTCGCCGAATATCTCGAGCTGGCCACGGAGGCACACGGCCACCTCTGCGCCGGCCAGGTCCTCGGCGTGCGCTTAGCGATGCTGGGCCTGCGCGAACTCGGCATCGATGACCCGATCGCCGAACGCAAGCGCATCGTCACCTACGTGGAAATCGACCGCTGCGTTACCGACGCCGTCGCGCTCGTCGCCAACTGCCGCCTCGGCAAGCGGGCGCTGAAATTCCGCGACTGGGGCAAAGTTGCAGCCACGTTCGTGGATCTGCAAACCGGGCGCGCCGTGCGCATCGCCGCGAAGGAGTCTTCCAAGCAAACGGCTCGCGAAATGTTTCCCGAACTTGAAAAAGAAGCGGGCCAGCAAAAAGCTTACGCGCAACTCTCTGACGAAATCCTTTTCGATAAGCAATGGGTGAAAGTGGAAGTCCAACCGGAAGATTTGCCCGGCTTCAAAGGCCCCCGCGTCGTCTGCGCCCAGTGCGGCGAAGGCATTAACTTCAAGCGCGAAGTCGTGATGGACGGCCGCACTCTCTGCCGCGCCTGCGCCGGCGAACGCTATTACCAGGCACTGTAGCGTTGGCCGTCAGGCCGAAAAGTCCTTTCGGCGGTCCGCTTGCTTCGCGGATTTTGCGATTGGGCCATGGTCAAACCTCGGAACTGCCTTGCTCCTTTCGCGCCTCTCCAATGCGCACGATGACGTAAGCAATTAGGGCGAACGCAAAAAAGACCAGTAGCATCCACGCAATCCCCTGCAAGGTCTCGATGGACGAGCGGTAGAGCTCGAAAACCCATCGGTCGAAACTGAGTGAGGCGGTTTGGACTTCACGGCCGCCAAGCGCCGGGTTGATGTATTTCTCCAGATCGCGAAGTTGCACCCCGGCGGACACTCCCACAACGAGAATCGCAAATTTCATGTATTTCGACCAAGCCGCGCTGATCTCATCGGCGATGATGCGCTGCAACACGCTGTCGACCGGTTTCGTGAACAAGCGCATCACGAGAAACGATACGGCGAGAGCCGCGGCGAATGTAGCGAAGAGCAAATAGAGGAACATGGGAGATCACCTCAGAGCCGATCCTTCGAATTGATTTACAGACGAAGGTGCCGGGCGTCCGCAGTTTTCTACTATAAAGGATTCCCGGTCTGTTTCCTTGTTCATGGCACCAGACCTCGACCGAGTGGCCTGCGCGATTCTTTTGTGCGGTAAGATGATGATTTCATGCTGAGTCTACCGCCCATTACGCTGCGCTTGCGCAGCTGGAAACTGATCGATCGCGTCGCGCTTGTTTTTCTATTGCTCTGCTCGATCGCGCTGGGCGCGGGCTGCGGATTGCTCTTTGTTTATGCCAGCGACCTGCCGGAAATTCGTGCGCTGGAAACTTACCGCCCTGACGTGGTAACCGAAGTTTACGCCGATGACGGCCAACTGGCCGGCAGCTTCGCATTGCAGCGCCGCATCTTGATGACGTACGAGCAGTGCCCCAAAGTACTCTACAACGCGGTCACGGCCATCGAGGACCAGCACTTCGAAGAGCACTGGGGCATCGACTTTCCGCGCATATTCATGGCCGCGGTGCGAAATGTCATCAAGGGCCACATCACCGGCGGGGCCAGCACCATCACCATGCAACTGGCCGGCAATCTTTTCCTTGACCGCAGCGACCGCAGCTTCCGCCGCAAAATGCAGGAAATTCTGCTGGCGCTGCAAATCGAACGCCGGTATACAAAGCCGCAAATCTTCACGATGTACGCCAACCAGGTTTACCTGGCGCATGGCAACTACGGCTTCGCCGCCGCAGCGCAATTTTATTTTGGCAAGCCGGTCACAGATCTGAAACTTCAGGAGGCGACGCTTCTCGCCGGCATGGTCAACGGTCCGAAGTTTTCACCGCTCAACAACCCAGAGCTTGCGCTCAATCGCCGCAACCTGGTGATTCACCGCATGGAAGAGGAAGGGAAAATCACGCCTGCCGAAGAGACAGCCACGAGGAAAACGCCGCTGGGGCTGCACATTCAATACCCGCGCAACGATCTCGCGCCGTACTTCTTCGAAGACATTCGCAAGTATCTTGAATCCACGTATGGCACCGAAGCCGTCCACGAGCGCGGACTGCGCGTTTACACCACACTGAACATCAACATGCAGCGCGTCGCCAACCAATCTCTGCGCGACGGCTTGCACAGCTACGAGCGGCGCCACGGATGGAAGGGGAATTTGCCGAATGTGCTGCGCGACAATCTTGGCAAGCTAGAAACCTACGAAGACGAGGATTGGCGCCACGCGATCGAGAAAGGAAGCTACGTCACGGGACTGGTCCTCACCGTGAGCGACAGAGACGCGGTCATCAAAATCGGCCCTTACCGCGGAATTCTCTCTACGAACGAATTTGCCTGGACCGGCCGCAAAAAACCTACCGATCTCCTGAAAGTGGGCGACCTCGCGCAATTCTCGATTCAGGAATTACGCGACAATACGGTGCGCGTCCAGCTAGAACAGCAGCCTGGGCCGCAGGGCGCGCTTCTGGCCATTGATAATCCCACGGGCGAAATCAAAGCAATGGTTGGCGGGTACAGTTTCGAGGATTCGAAATTCAACCGCGCCACGCAGGCGCTCCGCCAGGTCGGCAGCTCTTTCAAAGTTTACGTTTATGCGGATGCACTGGAAAAAGGGGCGACACCCTTCGATACCATTGTGGATACGCCCTTTACGACCATCAGCGGCGGGCAGCCCTATTCACCGCGCAATTACGACGAAAAATTTGAAGGGACCATCACGCTTCGGCGCGCACTGGCCGGCTCGCGCAATGTGCCCGCCGTAAAGCTCGCGGAAAAAGTAGGCATCAACACCGTCGTGGATATGGCGAAACGGTTCGGCATTACAACACCGCTTCCACCGTATCTGCCGCTAGCTCTCGGCGCCGCGGATATGAAGTTGCTCGAACATGTCTCAGCCTTCACGGTGTTCCCGAATGATGGCATTCGCATCGATCCGCACATGATTCGCCGCGTCACCAGTTATGATGGCGCGCTGCTCGAAGAAGCGCATCCCGAAGTGCACGATGTTCTTTCTCCGGAGGTCGCGCGCACCATGACCGCCATGCTCGAGGAAGTCATTCAATTCGGAACCGGTGTCGCTGCGAAGCCGCTAGGCCGTCCCACAGCCGGCAAAACGGGAACGACGCAGGATTATACCGATGCCTGGTTTGTGGGCTACACACCGCAGCTTACTGCTGGGGTGTGGGTGGGCTTCGACGACAAGCAGATCTCATTGGGAAAAAAGGAAACCGGCGCACGCGCCGCGCTCCCCATTTGGCTCGAATTCATGCAGAGCGCGACAGCCGGAACGCCGGTCATGGATTTCCCTAATGTGGTTCCGCTGGAGCAGCAAGTCGGCGAACATCACGTGAACGTGGACACCCCGGATACCGCGCCCACCGAAGACGAGCCCTCGGCACCAAAGCAAAAACCCCCTACTGCGCCTACGCCAATCGCCCATAGCAACTAGAGTCCGGTGTTCTGTGGGTTGGTAGGGGTCCCTGCTTGCACTATCCATCGCGGAGAGTAATAGCACTACCGAAACTAAACAATTGGTGGTGAGAACGGAATGAGGGCAATGTCGAAAATGGCCCCAATGCTGTACGAAGGAGTGTACCAATGTGAACAGGCGGCACTTACTGTCAGGTCCAGAATGCCGCCCATGTCTACAGTTATTCCCTAAAGGGATCCCATCCACTCGGCGTGAGTTGAATCACTCGGCCGTTCTTCTTCAGCAGCAGTTCGCGATTTCGAGTGATTCTTCCAATTGCCGTGAGGCGTACGCCGCGAAAAGAATTCGGCACGAGCTTTGCTCTTCCCGGAGGCACGGTGAACAACAACTCGTAATCATCCCCACCATGCAAAGCGAGTTGCAAGGGATCGCGGCCCAGCTCGAGGGTTGCATCCTGGAGTTGCACCTGGGGGATTATATGGAGCTGCGCACCGACAGTGCTAGCGGCGCACAACCGCGACAGATCAGTCGAAAGCCCATCGGAGAGGTCCATCATCGCAGTTGGCAAGCCCTCCTTGGCCAACCATTGGCCTAGCGCGAGATGGGGCTCGGGATAAAGATGCTTTTTTGTGAGCGGGCTCTTGTTGCTCGGCGCCCCTTTACTTTGTTGCAGGATGCGCAGACCCAATTCTGCTTCCCCCAACCGCCCACTGACATAAACCAGGTCGCCCGCACGGGCTCCTGATCGCAGCACGGCGTGGCCGGCGGGCACTTCGCCCACGACAGTCACATTGATGAGGATTTCGTTGCGGCGCGTAGTGTCTCCGCCCGCCAGTGCACACTGAAATTTGCGGGAAGCGCGCTGCAGTCCACCGAGAAATAGATCCAACCACCGGCCAGCGTGCGTTTCGGGCAGAGCCAGACTGAGCAAGAAACAGCGCGGCGTGCCTCCCATGGCCGCCACATCGCTTACCGCGCGGGCAAGGCACTTCCATCCTACTGCATCCGGCGGATGCCGCCGCAAGAAGTGAGTTCCTTCGAGGAACCAGTCGCAGGTGAGAATTGTTTCGTGCCCAGGCTTCGGCCGGAAGAGTGACGCATCATCACCAATTCCGAGAGCAATAGATTGCCCAGCCTTCCAAGACGAAGATGGGAAACGATCAGAGATCTTCCTCAGAATGGAATCTTCGTTCTGACGGTTCCGAGGCATAAGATTCTAGGGGAAACCCCAATCCATTCTCGAATGACAAGTATAGCTTGTGCTGCCGCGTCAGTTCCTCGTGACCCAACCGTAGGAGTCGGTGTATGGTACTTTCTAGTGCGCCACCTGTACTTTTGGACAGGGGACAGGTTTACATAGCCTGACCTTCTTAGTACCAAAAACAGGGTTGACGCCAACTTCTACAGAAATTAGTATGTGGGCGGCTGCGGACCAAAGCTCAAGGTTGAGATTTGGTTCAAAGTCCGTGTTCCCCGCGGGCACCATGGTAATTTGCCCGCAAAACGTCAAATTGAAAGGCCTGAGGGGCCCTGTAGGCATGAGGGGTAAGAGCTATACGTTTTATATCGCGTCGTCGCCGGGTAAGCTCAAAAAGCTTATCGTGCCCGCGTACGTGCTGCATGGTCTCGCGGTATTGGCCCTCATCGGGGCTATCAGCGTAACGGCTGCTGTGGGATCTTATTCGCGGATGCTCTGGAAAGTTGGCAACTACAACGCTCTTCGCCACGATCAGGAAACCCTCAAGAAGCAGTATCAGCAACTCCAAACCACTGTCAACGACACCAACCAGCGGCTTGATTCTTTGCAGTCCCTGGCGACCGAAGTGGCCATGACCTACGGGGTCCTGCGCTATCATCCCGCGGCATTCGATCTAAGCGACAATCCGGCGGACGCGCAGGATGCTTTTGACCGCTCCATCGAGCAGTACACCTTCTTGAAGCGCAATGCCGCAGTGATCGCGATCTCCAGCAGCGGGCTGCATTTGCTCTCCCCGATGAGTTTTGCCGACTCCACGTACACGCCATCGATTTGGCCGGTCATGGGACACATTACCGATAGCTTCGGCGAGCGCATGGATCCGTTCAGCGGAGAAGGCGCGTTCCACACTGGCGTGGATGTGGCCGCTGATTATGGCGCTCCGGTTCACGCGACTGCCGATGGAATCATCACTATCGCGGAGAACCACGCGGGCTACGGCCGTCTGGTGGTTATCGATCATGGTTTCGGAATCACCTCGTGGTACGCGCACCTTTCGGCGTTTTCGGCGATTGCCGGCTCACGCGTCAAGCGCGGCGAAGTGGTAGGCTATACGGGCATCAGCGGACGCTCCACTGGGCCGCATGTACACTACGAAGTCCGGATGAACAACGCGCCCATCAATCCCTGGCGGTATATGAAGTCCACTCCCGCTGGCGACTAATTCCCGATTGAAATTGTGCAAGTAGCACAGCGGCGGGCCTTGGCCCGCTGGTTCTTTTTCAGGGCTACTTCACGCGCGGAGACTTCCCGATATTCTCTTAAATATGGCCTTTTCTGGTTGACGGGGCTTTTCTCACGAGCGGTCTGCTTTGGGCGGAGTCCGGAACAATCGGTGTGGTTTTGTGTGCGGCCTCCAGAAAGGCGGGGGTGATATCGAATACAAGCCGGACGGATTTGCTGTCGCCGCGGTCAATTTTGGAGACGTCCGCACTCTTCAGCAGCTCCAAGTAAGCCTCGCGCAGCGCCGGATCCAACTGCTGCCTGGTCCTGGCATCGTTTAAGCCGCCTTCCGCTAGTATCACGACGCCATTCAAAACGTCTGCAAGTTGGCGCGCTGTCGCTTCCGCCGTGCATTCGCCTTCCGCAACCACACGCAGCCGGTCATTTTCGGGCTTTCCTGCCAGAGTTAGCCACTGCAATTGATCGAGCAGAGTGGAGAGCTGGGGAGAACGAAGTCCGCCGGGAGCTTGCGCGGCAAGGGCGGCGCCGAAAGCGGCATCTTGCCGGATCACCGCAAATACGGGAGAGCCTGCCAGACGGTCGAATCGCATGCGCCATTCCGCGACTTCCTCGGGCCGTTTTTTCGCGTCGAGGAAAACGGCGAGATTTGAGCTGTTAGTGAGCGCGATCCGGTCATTCCTTAAGAATACAAAAGAAGTTTTATTTGGGGTACCAGCGACCGGCACGGAGAAAATTTCGTACCCACCTGTTTTCGCCGCAATTCCGTCTTTCTTTGCAAAGGCGGAGATTTTTTGCCGATCAAATTTTCCATCCATGAGGGCAAACACTGCTGAGTCTTGACCTCGTTTCTCCATGGCAATGGCCACCCGATCGAGGTCACGTTCATAATCGAATCCGGTTTCTTTGACAAATTGCGCATAATCGGCGTCGGCTTGCGGTTTTGGCGCCCAGGCGTAAAGTTGCGCGATAAATGGCGCACGCCGAAGCTCGCCGAAATCCACGAAAAGAACGGCGCTGGCATCCGTGGGCATAAGCGACAACGCTTCTTCGCGGGGCGACCCAGTGTGAGCGCTCCATTTCCGAACTCCAAAAAATGCGGCCATGCTCAAGAAGGCAAGAGCCGCTGACAGTCCGATTTGTGTCCGTTTGGTCATGGCCTTCGATCCATTCACGCCGATAGCGCTATATCTGCGAT
>Ga0209648_10000746_pt1 | contig 25445 bp, 30 predicted proteins | sample GraSoi2013_115cm_FD_185830 | JGI IMG/M metagenome (GOLD analysis project Ga0209648, IMG submission 185830) | Grasslands soil microbial communities from the Angelo Coastal Reserve, California, USA - Sample 9_17_2013_115cm (SPAdes) (version 2) | ecosystem: Environmental > Terrestrial > Soil >... | reverse complement strand
CCAGCCGGGCTGACCCTCGCCGCCGGCACCGGTGCGATCACCGGCACGCCCACGGCGCTCGGCACGTCTACCTTCACCGTTCAAGTTAAGGATGCGGATAATTTCACAGCCACCGCCGCTCTCGGCATCAAGATCAATCCCGCGCCGGTCAGCATCACTACCACATCCCTTCCCAACGGCGTCGTCAATGCTTCTTACAGTGCGACTCTGCAGTCCACTGGAGGCGCACCCCCGATCACTTGGTCCGTGACCGCTGGCGCGCTTCCTACCGGACTCATACTCAATGCCGCCACTGGAGCGATCACTGGCACGCCCACGACGGCGGGCACCTCCAACTTCTCCGTGCAGGCCGCCGATTCGAGTACGCCTGCGCTAACGGCCACGAAGGCCCTGAGCATCACTGTCATTCCGGTGCTTTCGATCACCACATCTTCGCTTCCGAACGGCATCACCAGCACAGCTTATAGCGCAACACTGCAATCTACGGGTGGAGTCACGCCGGTCGCTTGGTCCGTAACCGTCGGCTTGCTTCCCGCCGGGCTCTCACTCAATGCCTCCACCGGTGCGATCACCGGAACGCCTACCACGGCGGGCACCTCCAGTTTCACGGTCCAGGCGGCCGATTCAGGCACGCCGCAGCAGAAAGTGACCAAGGCGCTGAGTATTACCATCGTCCAGCAGCTGGTCATCACCAACAATTCTCTCCCGACCGGCGCTGTGAATTCCGTTTACAGCGCGACGCTGCAATCAAGCGGCGGGACCCCGGCGGTAACGTGGGCGATCACAGTGGGCACATTGCCCGCGGGCTTGACTTTGAATGCGGCCACTGGCGCCATTACCGGCACACCGACAACGGCGGGTACGTCCAACTTCACTGTGCAGGCCACGGATTCCGGATCGCCTCAGCAGATCGTGACCAAGGCGCTGATGATCGTGGTCAATCCGGTGCTCGCTATCACCACCTCTTCACCCATGCCCAGCGGCACCGCAGGTACGGCCTATAGCCAGACCCTCCAGACCAACGGCGGCGGCATCGCGCCGATTACTTGGAGCATTACTCTCGGCTCGCTGCCCCCTGGGCTAACGTTGACTCCAAGCACCGGCGTCATTTCCGGCACGCCCACCACGGCCACAGGCAGCCCCTTCAACTTCACAGTTCAAGCCGCTGACTCTGGCACGCCTCAGCAGACCTCCTCGAAGGCGTTGAGCATTTCTGTTTCGACAGCACCGCTCTCCGTGGCCACAACCGGTTTGCCCGACGGTGTTGTTGGGCAGAGCTATAACGGTGCCATGCTGCAGAGTGCTGGCGGAAACCCTCCCGTCACTTGGAGCATCTCGGTCGGTGCACTTCCGGCAGGTTTGACGTTGAACGCCAGTACCGGCGCCATCACCGGGAGTCCCACTACGGCGGGCACCACCACTTTCACGGTCAAGGCGACAGACTCCACCACGCCGACCGCTCAAACCGCAACCAAACAGCTCAGCATTCGAGTGAATACCGTTCTTACGGTCACGACCTCTTCTTTGCCGGGTGGCACGATCAACAATTCGTACACCGCCACGCTGACGTCCAGCGGCGGCGCAACACCCATCACCTGGAGTATCACCGCCGGTTCGCTGCCTCCTGGGCTCACGTTGGTTCCAAGCACAGGCGTCATCTCCGGCACCCCCAACACCACCACGGGCAGCCCGTTCAATTTTACCGTCCAGGCGACCGATTCAACTTCTCCGACGGCGCAGACGGCCACTGCCAACCTGAGCATCACCGTCACCGTGGCAACGCTCACGATCACCAGCACCAGCCTGCCAAACGGAACGGTCAATACGGCTTATAACCAGCAACTGAGCCTCAGTGGCGGCACGCCTCCGGTTACCTGGAGCATTTCCGTTGGCTCGCTGCCATCTTGGGCAAGCCTGAACACGAGCACCGGTGCAATCACTGGCACGCCTAATGCGACAGGCACTACCAGCTTCACCGTAAAGGCCACCGACTCCGCTACGCCCACACCACAGACGGCAACTCAGAACCTCAGCATCACCGTCAACGCGGCGCCAACCTGTGTCTCCGGCGGCAGCGAATCGCTCTTGAGCGGACAATACGCTTTCCTCTTAAAAGGCTTCGACACTGGAACAGGAACCGGTGAAACCAGTCCCCAGCCGGTCGTGGTCGGCGGCGTGCTCACCTTCAACGGCACCGGCTCGATCGCTGCGGGCACCATCGATATCAACCAGAACTCAGGCTTTACGTCGAATGCCTTAACCTCCGGTTCCTACCACATCACTTCAGACCAGCGCGGCTGCATGGTGATCACCACCTCTGCGGGCACTCAGAACTATCGCTTCTCGTTGGGGAACATCTCTTCTGGCGTGGCCTCCACGGGACACGTAATTGACTTCGACTCCACCGGCCCGTTCACCACAGGCATTTTGCGCAAGCAGAACTCTGCTGCTTTCTCTACCGCGCAGGTCACCGGCAGCTATGCTTTCGGCGTTTCCTCCGCACAAAACACTGGCAGTGGTGGAGGCAAGTTCGGAGCGGTCGGCGTCTTCAACTTCGCTGCCGGCGTTATCACCGGCGGGGAAGTAGACTTCAACACCAATGGTCAATTGGACGGTAACTCGGCGAATACAACGTGGCCGGCCAGCCCTGTCTCTATCAGCGGCGGCGGCTCTTACACCGTTTCCGGCACGAATGGCCGCGGCACACTCTCCTTCACTCCGGCAGGCTCTTCGGCCGTAGGTGCAGCAATTTATGTGGTGTCCTCGACTGAAGTTCTTATTCTGGGCACCGATAATCAAACCACAAACAGCGCCTTCGCCGGAGAGGCGTTGCAGCAGTCCGGCACGCCGTTCACCACCAACCCCCTGTCCGGCGCCTACGTTGGGTATCAGTCGGCGCTTGGAAGCACAGCGGGGACATCCAGAGCCGCTGTTCTCCTTATCAACGTCTCGGGAAGCAGCATCACCGGGACCCAACTGAGAAGCGACGCTACCAGCTTCTCGTCCCAGAGCATATCGTCAGTCACCTATTCAGTTACTTCGGCAGGACGCATGACATTATCAGGCTCCGGCGCCAACAAGCCGCCGATCTTTTACGTCGTGAGCCCAAACCAAGCATTTATTCTGAACCCAGACAACAGCGTTGACGCCGGCTTCTTCCAGTCCCAGACCGGTAACCCGTTCTCGAATACTTCCGCCAACGGGACCTACGCCTTCGGAACGATTGATCCCGGAGACCCGACGGTTAACGACAATGAGGGAATAGCCACCTTTACGTCTCCCAACGTCACCGTAACGGTTGATGCTAACAACAACGGGCTTCAGAACCTGGGTAAGGTACAGGGGCCCAGCGCTTACGCCGTTGATTCGACCGGGCTCGGCACGATTCCGTCGGGCTGTTCCATTACTGCAACCTCCACAACCTGCAACGTGATCTTCTACGTCATTTCGCCAACCAAGGCGGCCGTCCTGGATGGCCTCGGATCAACGACCCCGGACATCCAGATCGCGGATAAGTGAGCAGTCAACCCGGGATCCATAGAAACCCGGGCCACCAGTTTCAACCCGGCCGGCGCCAAGCGCGCCGGCCTTTTTTCGGGCGCCGCGTCCGAACAGGAGCATCGAAAAGCCCAATGCGCGATGATCGCGTGAATTTAGGCGTGGTAGCGCCTCGGTCCCTCTCCTAAATAACGGCCGGCTCGCACGTAAACATGATACCCAACAAACGGAAGCGAAGCGGCCTGCCCCAACATCTCCTTTAGAGGCGTCTCCAAGAAGACCGTGACACCTGCATATCGCCCGGATCATCAAATACGCGAAGCGCATTCCGGCGGAGAAGCGATGTCCGCCAGGATCGCCGCGGCACTCGCTGCGAAAGTGCACTTAAAGAGCGCTCGAGGAGGATTCTGCGGAGCCACGGGTCGTGGCGCCTCTCCGTCTGGCTAGACACTATCGTCCAGCCACGCGTCATCATCGAAGTCGGCGTCGTTCCTCAATGAGAGCTAGTAAAGAATGCGACGTCTGGGGATCTCTGCTCGAAACATCTAGTCTCGTCTCGACAGACGTATCTTAGGAAGAAGGAATCCGCTGTGCGCCACATGCCAGATATAGCAATCGTTATGTCCGATAAGATAGGATGTGTTCCAACCCCCTTCTTAATGGTTGCTTAGATTCCTACTCTCCTCTGCCTTGGCAGTTCCTCTCGGAGATTGCCAGCTTAGGCACTCTAGCCTCGGAAACCCCCTTCGAGCTACTACCTGTTCAGGCAGACTAAAGTTCGTCACAGACGTAATCTCGTCACTCTCCACAGGCGGGAAATTACACTGGTCCTATGTCCAAAAACTCAATGCCTCCCTCCGTCGCGCGGCGCTTCAAGTTTCTTCGCATCTATTGCCAAGTCTCAGCGATGGCTGTTGCGACCACGGGAGGTCTGGTTCTCTGTGGCTGGGCATTTCACATTGAATTCTTGAAGTCCCTCTACCCGGGAGGCGTCGCCATAAAGGCTAACTCGGCGCTGCTTTTGGCCCTTTCCGGAACATCCTTGTGGTTGTTGCTCCCCGACAATTCTCGAACCCCGGTGCGCCATTTTGCTCGCTTGCTCGCGATGCTGACAGCACTGCTCGGCGCAGCTACGCGGATGGAATATCTGTTTGGCGTGAATTTGCGGATCGACCAGCTCTTGTTCGTCGAACCGGCGGGAGCCCTGGCGACCTCTTTCCCGGGGCGCATGTCCCCGACTTTGTCAGCCTCGTTTATGTTGATCGGCATGGCCCTTCTCGTTTTGGAATGGAAGACCAAGCACGGACGCCGGCCATCGCAGGGTTTGAGTTTGTGGCCCGCGCTCGTCGCTCTGGTGGCCATCACCAGTTACATGTATGGTGCCACCGACTCAAATAGACTCTGGCTGTACACGCATGTCCCGATGCCCGTGGCGATCGCTCTGTTTTTGTTGAGTGGTGCTGTTTTCTTTGCCCGCCCTTGCACGGGTATCGCTGGCGACCTCACCGCCGAAGGGTCGGGAAGCGCGTTGGCCCGTCGATTACTCCCCGCTGTCTTTTTTATTCCTGTTCTGCTGGGCTGGATTTGCTTGCATGGTGAACGATCGGGATCCTACGGAACCGCTCTCGGCCTGGCTATTTATAGCGCCTCGAGCGTCGTCGTCTTTGGCGTCCTGGTATGGTTGAACACGCGAAGAATGAATATGGAGTACGCGCAGCGCAGCGCGGCCCAGCATGACTTCCTGACGGGCTTGCCCAGTCGCATGCTTCTGAACGACCGGCTGAACCAGGCGATCGTCTTCGCGCCCCGCCTCAACAAGAAGGTTGCGGTCCTGTTTTTGGACCTCGATGGTTTTAAGCACATCAACGACTCGCTCGGCCATGCGGTCGGCGACAGACTCCTGCAATCCATCGCGAGGCGTCTGGTGACGTGCGTGCGTGCCACGGACACGGTGAGCCGCCAAGGCGGCGATGAATTCGTCGTGTTGCTTGCCGAAATGGCACAATCCGAAGATGCTGCGATTACAGCGAGACGGCTGCTGCACGCGGTGGCCGAGGCCCATTCCGTCGACCAGCACGACCTGCACGTCACGGTAAGCATCGGCGTCAGCGTCTATCCCGACGACGGCTTGGACGCGGAGACACTCATCAAGAACGCCGACACCGCTATGTACCAGTCCAAGGACAACGGGCGGCAAAACTATCAGTTTTTCGAGCCGGCTATGAACGTCCGAGCCGTCGCTCGGCAATCCATCGAGGAAAGTTTGCGCCGCGCGTTGGAGCGGCAGGAATTCAGTTTGGTCTATCAGCCGAAGGTCAGTCTCAAAACCGGAGAGATTACCGGCGCGGAAGCCTTACTGCGCTGGACGCATCCCACGCGAGGGCCGGTCTCGCCGGCAGAATTTATTCCCGTTGCGGAAGATTCCGGTTTGATTCTGCCGATCGATAAGTGGGTTCTTCGCGAAGCTTGCGCACAAGCCCGCGCCTGGGTGGATGCCGGCCTGCCCTTGATTACCATGGCAGTGAACGTCTCGGCGATAGAGCTGCGAAACGACAGGTTTGTGGAAGGCATATTCGCAATCCTCGACGATACCGGCTTGGATCCAAGGCTTCTCGAGTTGGAGCTAACGGAAACCGTTCTCATGAAGCGTCCGGCGTCGACAGAAGCCATCCTCAAGACTCTGAGAGCGCGAGGAGTGCAACTGGCCGTGGACGATTTCGGCACCGGTTACTCCAGCTTGAGCTACCTTCAAAAGTTTTCAATGGATGCCCTCAAAATCGACCAGTCGTTCGTCCGGACGATCACCACCGCTCCCGACGAGACGGCTATCGTAACCGCAATGATCCGCATGGGCCGAAGCCTGAACCTCCGGGTCGTTGCGGAAGGCGTGGAAACACCAAGAGAGCTGGCATTTCTTCAAGCTCGCGGGTGTGAGGAGGCGCAAGGCTTCTATTTCAGCCGCCCCGTAATCGCCCAGCAGTTCGCCAAGTTGCTTGCAACCGGCCTTCCGGAGCCAGTCTCCATAAACGCTAGGTCCGTCGGAAAGCGACACGGCAAGCCGCTTGAGACTTGCTAGCCTGTGAAATCAGCCCCGACGGCAACAGCATGTATTTTTCCCAAAAGGGGATATCGTGCCCTGTTTTGCCGGTATCCATAACCGATGCTATCGGCACCTCCGTAGATTTGACGCCTGCCTGGCGATCAAGTCGAACGCAGAAACGCGGCTGATCCCCGTTCTATTGCTGACCAGCCTCAACGGCGACGACGACCGTATCCGCGGAATCATGTGCGGGGCCGACGATTTCCTGAGCAAGCCGGTGAACAAGCACGAGTTGCTTGCCCGGGTATATTCGCTGCTGCGATTGAAAAAGTTCACCGACGAGCTGGTCAACGCAGAAGCCGTACTTTTCAGTTTGGCCTTGAGCATCGAAGCTAGGGAGCGTTCCGTTTCCTCACATAAATGGATGACGTTCGATGTCCGCAATTTACGCCAAGACTTTCCTCGCTGGTCTTGCGGTCCTAGTTCTCGCGGTTCTCTTGTTGCCATTCGGTTTCGTTATTGCGTCCTTCTTTTACAAGGCCCCGCCCAGTAGCGATGGCACGGCCATGAGTTGGGACCTCGTTCGGCGGCTGGTCCGTGGTATGTCATTTTCCCTTTAGTTGGCGTGCTCATCTTCGGTATCGGTTTCGTGTGGGAATATCGTAGGGCATCACGGCAAATTAGATTGCGTGAGTGACAGTGGTGAGTGTTTCCTGAATTCAAAAGTACCGAATGTCTTGTGTAAAATTGTAGTTAGAGTGCCCGTGTCCGAGGCACTCTTCCACTTCCCCACAATAGCCCGGCAGCAAGACTCCATACAGCGGTCAGTTTCAGATGATTCTTGGTGGGACTGGTTCCGCTGCTTGGTTTAACAATCAACTTGCAAAATTATCTGCAGCGCCGAAAACAAATGCTATCCTTATTGCAATCCATGTTGGCCCTGTCGAGGTTTTTCTATCTGATTGCGGGAAGCTGCGCCGTTTACGTAGCACTCGCCCCGTTCTTCAGTTCATGGCACGGCTCCCCTTCGCTTTTCACCCTTGCGTATTGGATCTGCGCAATCTTTCTATTCATCGCCGCAACTTTGACGCCGAGCAAAAACAGCGCCACCCTCGCCTTCATTGGCAGCGCCTATCTGACCATGCGGCTTGGCTTCAGATTAACGAGGTGTGTGGCACGCGAGCTTGGCTTCATCCATGCTTCGGCGCATGCTGTGGCTTTCCCGCCAACCGCGTTTGACCGTGTGCACCACACATTGAAAATGCCGATTGCGATTACGCTGCTGATCTCTTCTTTGGCATCGCTCGTAATCTCGCTGTTAATCATGCGGCGTCTACGAGAACATAACGAGGTCCGGGTCGGCTGATCTGTCAGAGCGGAAGGATCAGCGAGGACTTCCAGCGGCGTCGCAGAGCAAATCATATTCAACCCATCGAACACCTCGCAGCCCTCGACGTTCAAGTGGCAATACACTCTTCCGGGCTCGATGACTTGGCGGTTCCTATCGAATGTGGGATTGCGCCGGGTGACTTCGGCCATTGTCGTTGCGGGTTTGTTCTTGTAGATGATTTCCTTCATGTGTTCTCTTTCAAAAAATTGAGGCGGTGGCTGAGCCGAACTCAGGGGCTACTTTTCGGTGAGTAACAGCTTTTCCAGCTTGGCGCGGTCGAAGCCTATCACCACCTCACCGTCCACTACTGTGACTGGAGTTGTCATGTAGCCGAGCCTTTCAAGGTCAGCCAACGCGCTTTCATCGGCGGCGATATTGCGGTCGGTGTATTCGATTTTGTTTTGCGAAAGAAACTCTTTCACTTTGGCACAAAACGTTCATCCGGGTTGACTGTACAGAATCACCTGTCTCATTGACTTAGATTTCTCTCCAATGCCGGAATCATTTTTACAACAGGACCGTCCCAAAAAGTTGACGCGGGTGCATCAGTCCAGTGGGCTTGCGGAGCGTAAAGAATCGCGTCGTCCCAGTAGAATCCTTTCCGAACGCAACAGTTCGGCTCTGGCTGTGGTGGATGCTTTGCCGCAAGCTCTTTCAAGTGGCCGGATACTACGTGGTTCGGATCGTAGAATTGCTTTACCCGTGAGTCTGGTATTCGCCTCAGTGTGCTGCCGCTTGGAGCGCTCCAATCCGTTGGTAGTATCGGCTCCCACACAACAAGCACGCGCATCTTCTGATTTGGGTGCCGCGATAAGAGTTCTTCGGCTGCGGAGGACCCCCGCAAGCATGTTGGTCATGTTGGTGAGAGGAGTAACACCAGCCGGGGAACGTTTGGATCAGCATCAAAGGCGTTCTCGAACTCACTAAAGTTTGCATCAGACAGTATGATAAGGCGTTCTTGACCTCGCGGCACGGATGACGGACCCCATAAATACAACGCGGCCACGATCAGCACAAACAAGATCACGCCAACGATTAGGGGCTTCTTCATTTCCACAATCTATCCGCGATGACTCCCGCAATCTGTTGCGGAAACAAAATCATTCCAACCACGACTATCAGCGCCGTCCACAGCAACACATTGCCAATCCATCTGCCCCGAACGGCACATTTCTTGGCGCGGTATTGCTGCCAAAACCCGAAGCCCATCAGCACAACAGACAAACCTGACAACCAAGGCCGGAGAGTTGTAAAGAACGCGCTGGCAAGTCCCACTCCAACAGCACCCGCAAATCCTAGCGGTAGACAGCAGGCCATCGTTGCGATTGCCGCCGTGATCGCGGTCAGGGATGCCGATACGCCCGTGCCCTGTTTCATGTGCTACCTCGGCGGGCCTCGATGATTGCGCGGTGAATCAGTTCCGCTGGTGGAACACCCACTTGAGTAGAACCCGGATACAAGCGGCAACTCATTGCGAAGTTTTGCGTCTGATCGTTCGCAACGTCACGCCCATTAACACGGATCGTTGGAGAACCAAGGAACTTCAGCTTGTCAGCCGTTTCTCTGTCGGTGACAAGAACTTCGTGAATCTGTGCGGTGACACCTTGTGCGGCGAGGACTTCTCTCACCAGCCTCACCGCTGCTGGGTGAGAGGGACAATCCGCCACATACAGGATTTCTACCTTCACTTACCGCTCCTCGGTTTGCTGGATGACAATAGCGGGCACCCGGTAGATTTTTGTCGCAACTCTCTGTTGCAAGCATGCAGGGCCGCTTGCAATTCGCGCTTTAGCTTTTCAAGGTCCGCGAGTTTATTCCGCACATCGCAAAGTTTTTGTTGCAATCGTCGTTGCACTGGAGCACATGGTTGTAACCGTTCGTGGCGTAGCTTCAAAAGCTCGCGTACTTCTCTCAGCGTGAATCCCAAGCCTTGCACCTGCCGGATGAAGCCAAGCGTTTCCACGTCCGCCTCAGCATATTGGCGAAAACCACCCGCCGTTCGTGGGGGTCGCCGGAGAAGTGCATTACGTTCGTAGAAGCGAATCGCGTCCGGCGTCAAACCGATCTTTTTCGCAACGCGGCCTATGTGCATCGCTACACTCCCTACTGTGAGTGTAAACCTTGGAGTGTAGTCCAGAGTCAAGTCCTTCTTTTTGCGGACAATCGATAGGGATGTTGGGGATGGCCGGGCGCCGTGAGGAAAAGAATGCTTTCTAACGTTCCTTGTTAGCGCTTTACAGCACCGGAAATGGGCATGTCTGTGACCGGAGGCGGTCTGCACGCTCTGTTTCTCACTTGCTCCGTGCGCTGGAGACGTTCCGATCCGTGGGGTTGAGTTCGTGAGCTACAGTGAAGCCATCGATACCAGCACTCCGGTCGGCAAGATGACGTTCACAGTGCTGGGTGCGGTAGCTGAACTTGAAAGGTCGCTAATCATTGAAAGAGTCCGAGCGGGAGTTCGTAACGCCAAGGCCAAGGGCAAGCGGCTGGGCCGTGCGCGTGTTGCTGTAGATTGCGGCAGGATTGCCCGGCTGCGTGCATCAGGGGCATCGTGGAGCGAAATTTGCGATGCAACGGGCCTCAAGCGCCGGAACAGCCCGTAGGAGCCTTGCCAAAATCCCCTCTTCGATCAAGGCAATCCTGACGGGCTCATCCCAGTCAGGATGGCAAACCACTATCTAACGGAGCATTCGGAACGGAACATATCGTCGATTTGCACAGAATTTACAGAGAAATGCAGGTATTCACCTCATTGTCGAACAGATCATCTAAGCCAACACTTACGGCCACTCAAACGAGGTACCACAGGGTGAGTTCCTTGGAAACGAGGGCCGGGGAATTCACCCTCCCTCAGTGGTTGGCTGATAATCTGGATTCGGGTGCGGGCTCACCTCTCCCTTGGGTTCGGCCAAAGCAATGCAAGCCGGAAACGATTCCGCACCCGTTTACCTTCCCGGTGATTTTTGTTTCCGGTCGAGGCATCTAACGATGCTAATCTTGGGGACCGAGTGCGAATCACCCTCTCCTTGGAGTTCCGCAAGAGGGAGCAAGAATGCGGAACGATTCGCACCCACGATTCGCACCCGTCTTTTGGACGGCTGCATCGGCTGAACGGTTTCAATCAAAACGATCTCCGCGAATCACTACGACAATCGGCCCATTAGCACGCTACAGAATCGATTCTTGGAACTTTTCCCGATCTGAGCGGGAAACATCAGTGTGGGCACGACGATCTTTTTAATGTCCGCTTCCAAAAGGCAAGAGCGAACGGACCGCGTATGATGTCGTGCCCGCCAAAAAAGGACGCACCAATAGTTTTGGATCGCGCATCAATTTCGTTGGGCGCAGCAATCTTTTCAAAAAAATGGAACGTACTCGACAGGCTCCCACCGCGCATCTATCAGAAAGTGGGTGCGACAATTTCTGACGTACTGATGTTGTCGCGCCCTTGAAGTTTAGGATTGTGCGCGATGGCTATGCTTATGATCGCATTAATCGCGGTTGGTTTGCTCGGTGACGGATTTATGCTCTACGTCCTGCTTCACTGGATTCACGATGGTGGACGAAACCGCCAGGCCGCAGGACGTATAAATCATGCTCGAAACCTTGGATATTTTCGTCAAAATGGAAGATGGAACTTACGCATGGAAAGCGGCGGCGGAAACGCTTGCAGTTGCAACATCGAAGATTGAAAAACTGGCGACCACTTTCCCCGGCGAGTACATGATCTTCGATCAAACCACGGGAAACGAAATAGTGGTGAAGCCTGATGGTTCGGCACACCGCCCCGCACGGTGAACTCCCGAACCCCCAAATGCAACACTACGGTGAAGTCTGACCATTTGCGGCGATAGCAAGTGGAATCAGAACGTAGCTTGGTATAAACATCGTTCTCGAATCCCCTCCACAATTCAACTTTCACACCGCCCGGTATCCTCTGAAAAACGAGGGTGCCGGACCTTTTTTATTTGGTCGCCACAAGCTCACAGTGCGGCTTTGTCAACCCGCCGATCTCATCACGAAGGTGTAGTGCCTACAGGAACGGTTGGCGGCGTTCGAGGTGAGCGGCCAGATGGTGGCGAATAATCTGCACAACTTCAATATTTGATTGAATGTTTGCATCCGGTCGCAGCCACGATTCATATCGAATCAGAATGCGGTATCCGGTGCGATGAACCAGCAACCAAAGGCCATGCATGTATCCAAGTTTGGAAAACAGATGGAACGTCGTGGGAATGTCGGCAGTGTTCAGTGCGGTCAAATGATCGAACCGCCTTCCAATCAGTTCCTCGGTCTTGTATCCCACAAGTGTGCAGAAGCTGTCTGACACCTCCACGAATTTACGTTCCTGATTTACTACCGTTGTGTAGGTGGGTGCAACGTGCGTAAGCAAATCCTCTCGTTCTGGAACACGGGGTGGCACATATTTCTTCTTGTCCATGTTCGTGACCCGAAGAACCTGATTCATAGCCGCACCGCCTTCCTGTAGTCTTTAATGACTTCGTGGTTGCCGTCTTTGATTACGCTATGGATCGCATCTTGCAGCTTGATTGTGGCAGTGAAGAAAATCCCAAGTACGGTGTTATCCGTGAAACGGATCGAGACGAACGCTCCTTGGTCTGAATCAATGCCACTTTCGACGTGTTGAACCGTTTTACCTTTCACCTCGTCATATTTCGTTATCGCGGAACGCATGCGCGATTGGTCCTTTTCTCAGGGACTTCTTGCTGTTCGGAGGAGGAGCCGGAAGGTGGTACGAAGTGCAGCATTGTGTATCTGTGCGGAGAGACATTACGAAAAACGCTCGTGCCTGTCAAGAGGCCACACAGCCTATCGTCTCTATCGTGTGGGATCGAACTAAGTGCGGATACCTCGGAACAGTTCTCCGGGTTTCACCTTCAGGGCTTTGGCGAGCTTCACGATTGTCACGAGGGACAGATTCCGCTTACCTCTCTCAATTGCGCCCACGAACGTAACGTGCAAGCCCGCCAACTCTGCCAATCGTTCCTGAGACAGCTTTTTCTTGAGGCGAAGCTGCCGCACGCGTTTGCCGAAGGTGGACGTAATGAGAGCCATAAATGTGGTGCCTTGCATCGATCTCCTTCAAAACATAATTGAATTGGTGTTTCAAAAACTGTGGTAGGGTGCGCGGTATATTGCCCAAGAAGCGGAGGGGTCTACCAGAGCCTATCGTCTCTATGTGAAATCACTCGTCCGGGCCGCATCAGCGCACCACAGGAGTGCAACGCAAGTGCAGAAAGTTCGGTGTCGTTGGGAGGAGGACGTGAAGGGGTCCGTGCCTCGACTTAAAAGCCCGGCGCGTCGAAAGTCCGCACGCTAAACGAAGGTCTGCACCAGTTCGATATTCGCTTGGATGTTCGTATCCGGTCGGAGCCAAGCCTCGTATCGAACCAAGATTCGGTATCCGCTGCGATGAACGAACATCCAGAGGCCGTGTAGGTATCCAAATCTGGACAATAGATTATGCGTCGTAGGAATGTCGGTCGTGTTCGGCGCGGTCAGATCATCGTAGCGCATTCCAATCAGGTCCCAGACCTCGTAACCCACAAGCTCACAGAAGCTTTTTGAAACGTGAACATATTTGCGGTCCTGATCTATCACCGCTGTGTATGTCGGCGGAACATTTGCTCCCTTGAGCCAATCCTGCTGCATTAGGTTCAACCATTCTGGAACATTCTTCGGATCGTATTCGGTCAAACGGGGTGGCACGTAGGGTTTCTTATGGGACATAACGACTTGATTATACGCTCTAGATGTCCGTATTCAAAGTTAGACATTTGTTTCGTTAGTGCGGCGCATGCTGTGCGACTCCTTCCCGCGCTTCGGATAGCCACCGCTGGAGCACGATCAAAAATGGCGGGCTCACCGGGTGGAACATCACTCCCATCCCAACGCCGTTCGTTGAATGCATCACCGCGGCATCAGCTTGGAAGAATTCAGTCCTCGTGCGGATTTTAATTCTGATCGGCGCACCCTTGGAGAACGGGTCGGGCAATGCGAGGTAGGCTCCGGCAATGCTCAAGTCAAGCACCCGCGCGGATCGTACGCCATCCGCACCTTGCACCTCGGCGGTATATGCCGAACTAGACGTTACAGATACTTCCGATGCAAAGCTCTTCCCGCAGCCACCCGGCCCATTAGAGTTGTCCGGCCCAACGGAACAGGTGTTCTCGTTTTGCATCGTATAACGCTCCCGCAACTCCCCGTCAGGCCCGCAAGGCACGTTCAGCTCAAAAGGAGTGGCCAGTGCTAGTTTCGGTTAAGACTGCACTGCTGGCACTTGTACTGGCGAAGACCGTGCCAGAGCGAAAGGAAGACAGATGAGCGAAACGCCGTTGGAAAGATGCAGGTCGATGTACATGAAGTGGATTGCCTGTTGTGCGTAGTGCTGTGATGGAAGGCACGGTCAAGTCGTTCAACAACGCGAAAGGTTACGGCTTCATCGAATGCGAGAATGGCCCGGACGTTTTTGTTCACTACACCGCGAGTGTGGCGGACGGATACCGGACGCTACACGCGGGAGATCGAGTTACGTTCGAGATCGTGCAGGGACCCAAAGGACCACAAGCCGCTAGCGTCGTGATAGTGGACTCGGACTGGACATGAAATGGCGTAATCGGCGGGGCTACATTTTGGCGGCGTTGAGCGCGCACGTCGTCTCGATGCTGACGCCCTTTGCACGCCATGTGATCTCTCGGATTCGCCGCTTAAAACGGGCCAAGGCCTTCGGCGCGATTGAAATATTCTGACGCCGCAAAAAAGGTTAAGGGCGCAACCGGCCTAGCGGTCGCGCCCTCTTAAACTGAGCCGTAAAGTTTTTAAGCTTCCCGGTTCAATCTGCTGTACGAGCTGTGCAAAATTAGCTTTACTGTTTACCCTTCGCCTTCGCTGCTCTAAGCTTTGCCCACCGCTCTTTTGTTGCCTTCGAAATCTTCGCTCTCGCAGCGGCAGACATCACTCGCTTCTTCCCGCCAGTCGTTTTACCACTGCTACTGTCAGTCGCTTTACCACTATTACCTACCCCGCCTAAGAGCTTCATTGCGGCTCGCACGTTGTCCAACTGTTGCTGCGCCGCACTCACCTCCTTCTCCCACTTCGCTTCTTCCTGCTTCAATGCCACCAAGATATCCATGAATCCTCCGGGCGGATATTTTCTCATAACCCCTACACCCGCGATCTTGAGCGTTGGTAAGGGAGCGAACAGACGGATACTGTTCAACCTGTTATATCCAGCGTGATCTCATTGTGGTAAGCAGTTCCCCGGAGAGGCCCACCCTCATGCCGAGACCGTTAGACATTTTTGAGATGTAGCCTTGGTTTGAATCCAGAAGCTCCTTGGCTTGCTCGCCTGTGATAACTTGCGGAACTTTGGCGGAGAATATGAATCTTTCGGATGTTCGAGTGCCCCAATTGTTTACGGTGCGAGCCGAGGGACAGCCGTAAAACGTTGAGTCCACCTCAACCGTATGAAAGTGTTCCGCGTAAAAAGCGAGGTAGTCGGCGGAACGCATTCCCTTCGGATAGAAAACTCCGTCCCAACCCGAGGCTGTGAATGAAGAGGTTCCGAGAAGGATCGGCGGACGGTTCACGCTGAGAGTATATCGAAGGCCGTTGCGAAGGCCATTGATTCATCAGACGTACGGCCCTCCAGTGTCAAAGACTTGAGTCAGTTGCAGAAGTTCGTGCAACGCAGGCGTGTGATATGTCTGATGTTCCATTGCAGCGCGGAGCCGAAGAAGTTGCTAGTTCAAAGTAATTGCCGCACCACTGAAGATTATTCCACCCACAAAGAGACGCCATCCGTAAAACTACGTACGTAGTAATATCCCGGTTCATGCTGCGCGTAATTATTAAGGCTGTTATATGATTCAGGGCGGGACGGGGACGTGATTGGTTTAGACGCGCCGGACTCCTTAGCCGAGGCACGGACCTTTTCACGTCCCCAACAGCAACCCAGATGGCGAAGGCTACTTTTCCCAGGCGACGTTCTAGTTCGGTGCAGTACTTTCGTTCCAGTAAGCGTTTGTTACTTGACAGGCTGTGGAAACAGCCGATTTTCTCCAATCAAAGCGCCCCCTTCCCCGCTTGAGTTAAATTCCTTTCGGGGGAGTCTTATGCCCGCCACACGCCGTGAATTTGTCCGCGAGCGCCGTTCAGCAATACGTCACAAAATCAGCGTTCCGCTGAAACATCGTGTCTGGAAGTCTTCGATGTCGGAACAGCCAGCCCTGGCTGTGGATATTTCAGAGCGAGGAATCCAATTCGTGACCGATTGTTTTTACCCCGATGGAGAGATCGTTGAACTGAGGTTGGAGATGCCCGAAGCCGTCGCTGGTGAATCGCCAAGCGAATGGCTCTGCACGGGTCATGTCGTGCGGGTCAGACGAATTGGAACGACCACAAAAATGAAAATCGGCGTGCAATTCGATTGCTACGAAGTTACGCGACAGAAGGATACGACAACAGTTCGACAAGCTTTTCGATTCCGAGAACGGGAGAAAAAAGGACTACGGAGACGGTAGATCATGCGTCGAACGGACCAATAATCCTCGCAAGCCGTTCCATGCTTAACCGATAGAAAGTGCTGGCTCCACTCGCCGGCGGTTTCACTCATGCGCGTCGCTCTTGTGGGGTCTTCGGTACGATTTCGTAGTTGAAACGGGAGGAACATTCCAAGCACGTGCGGAGACCGCAAGATTGTGGAGATACATGGCCGTGCCGTGCGACAGGTAGGAGCCGGGTTCCCTCTGCAAACCCGGACTGAAATCCAGCGCCGATCACCAATTCCTGAAGCTTCTGGATGGAAGGCGATTTAGGAAGTACACCTTCTGAACGAAGGTCGTCCAGGAAGGACACCAGGTCTGCGGGAGAAAAGACACGCCTTACGGAGGCTGAGAGTTTTTGCGAAATTCGCTCAAGAAGCTGTGTTTCTGGGGATATACCCACGCCATAATGGCTACGCCAGCTTTGTCTTCAAAAGGGAGGGGTTTACAAGGGCTCGTTGAGTGAGTATAATTCACGTATATTGCAATTGGTGAGCTATATTCATGGATGGTGAGCCGATTTCACGGGATCGCAGAATCGGTGTGGCAGCGGCAGTGAACGAAAAGAAGGAAAGCCTTCATGGGTGAGCGTATTTCAAGGTCGGTGAGCGAATTTCACGGGCGGGAAGCCCCCGAACGGATATCGACGGCGGGGTACGCCGCATTGATCGATCATTACGACCTAAAGGTTCCCCTTCCGACGAAACTCGCGGGAATCTCAGAGCGGCACCACCGGGTCGAGACTAACGAGTGGCAGCTGCTTACACCTCGCCATGCGCCGGCGGACAACCTTGGCGGACACTTGGAGTTCGCTCTGAAATGGGAAGGCGTGGACCTCGGAGTCCTGGCGGCGCTGTTTCGTGTGGTTCCCGATCAAGAGATCAGCGCGTTGGTGAGGGCCGAACCCACGGGCGCGTACACTCGCCGTTTGTGGTTCTTGCAGGAATGGTTGACCGGGCGGCAACTAGACGTTCCCGTGCCGGGAAAAGTCCGTGCCGTGCCCGTGCTCGATCCGAGCCAGCAATTTGGTCTGGCAGTGGGCGTTGCGTCGAGCCGCCACAAAGTGATCGACAACCTGCCTGGAACTCCGACTTTCTGTCCGTTGGTCCGACGAACAGAAAGTATCGAGGCTTATGCAGCAAAGGGCTTGGATCGGCGAGCGCGAGAAGTTGTTGGAAAAACGCAGCCGGGCATCCTCGCGCGTGCTGCAGCATTTTTACTCCTGGACGACAGCAAGGCATCGTTCCGGATTGAAGGAGAACAACCTTCGGCGCAGCGAGCGGAGAGGTGGGGAAAAGCCATCAGCGAAGCAGGGACGCGTACACTGAGCGTTGCTGAGCTCGAGCGGCTGCAGCGCATCGTTATCGGCGATACGCGGTTCGTGCACTTGGGACTCCGAACGGAAGGCGGCTTTATAGGGACGCACGACCGCCGGACGCAGGAACCCGTGCCGGTACATATCAGTGCGAGGGCCGAAGATCTCCAGAGTCTCATGGACGGTGTTGTGGCTTACGATCACCGCGTCGCGAAGGTGGGTATCGATCCAGTTGTGGTCGCGGCGGCTGTTTCGTTCGGATTCGTCTACATTCATCCCTTCGAGGACGGCAACGGACGTCTCCATCGGTGGCTCATTCACCACACGCTCGCCGCGGCGGGCTACAATCCGGCGGGTGTGGTTTTTCCTGTGAGCGCGGCCATCTACCGCGAGATGGCCAAATACAAAGCGGTTCTCGAGTCGGTCTCGCTGCCCCTGCTTGGGCTTATCGAATGGGAAGCAACTTCGGCGGGGAATGTACGCGTCCGGAACGACACCGCCGCCTACTACAGGTATTTCGACGCCACGGCGCATGCAGAGTTCTTGTACCAATGCGTCGAACAGACGATCGAGCAGGATCTGCCCCAGGAAGTTGCATACTTGGAGGCCTACGATCGATTCGCTAAGGGCCTGCAGAATATCGTCGACATGCCGGAACGAAAGGTGGATTTGTTGCACAAGTTCCTGCGCCAGGAGAACGGCCGGCTGTCGAAGCGCGCCCGGACGAACGAGTTTGCGGCATTAACCGAAGCGGAAGTCGAAAGTGTGGAAGGGCTGTACAAGGACGCGTTCGAAGGGCTGGCGTTGCCGGAGGAAGCGGTTGAGTCCTAGCGTTGCTGGGTAGATCTGCAAGTCGCGGCGAGAGGAGAGGCCTCGGTGGGAGAATCATATGACCTTCGTGAACTGACCGAAAAGCTAACCGAGGCGTTTCCGCAGATCGCGGCGCTTTATCATGCCGTGTTAATACAAGCATTTTGTGCCGTGCAACTACAAGCTAATCATGCCGTACGAACACAGGCGTATCATGCTTTACCTGCAATAAACCACATGAACACAACAGCTTATAAATCCCGTTTCGGCCTCGAAATCAGACTGAAAATCGCCCTCCCCGCACCGAGTTCCGGCCCCGGTCCCGCTCCCCCCAGGTCCCATGGGGCATGAATTATGGCGCGTACCCAGCTTCGCCGGGAGTCGGGCCCGCGCGCGGGCGGCACCGAGTCTGCCGTCTCGGCCATCCGGTAACGATAACGAGCCGCACATGCAAGAAAGGACATCCGTTCCGGCCATGCGGGAAAAGCTGCGGCGATAACGATGAATATGAAAACTCTTTCGATATCCAGCAAACGGAGAGAAAGAAAAAATGCTAGGCGGGGGCGCAAGGGACGGCCATCACGCGTAAGCGTAACGCGCCGCTGCACAATCGAACCATCACATCACCACTAGCAGCAGCACTGTCTCACTGCAGCCCCCCCACCACCACCACGGCCACCACTACCACCATTCCCTCCACCTCCACGACCACCGCTCCCTCCTCCCCATCATCATCATCGTGATCGTGGTCATCATCGGCATCGTTGCTGCAAACTAAAATGTGGGTAGGCTCATCTTATTCTGCTCTCGGTCTTGGTCTTCTCCCACTCCTAGAATTGTCGCGTCCCGGCGAATTGCGATATTTCCGCAGCCTCCGGTCTCCACTAGCACCTCTCGCGCCACCCAAACCCGGTGTCACTCAAGCGTGCAGCCCGTTCCGACCTGGAAGCGCCAATCTCTCCGCTTCCGTCCCCTGTTTCACGTCCTCGCTCCCTCGGCTGTGGGTGAAGGGAGCAAGGACTCCCCGAAACAGGAGGACAGAAAAAATGAAAGTCGAACAAGCAAAACAGATCGCAAGCAACGCAATCGAGCAACTTAAGCAGGCCCTCGAAGCGGGCCACAGTGAGGGGCTGAAACAATATCTCACTGCAATGGCGCGGTTCGTCTACGCCTTGGACGGCAGCAAAGGCAGTATCATGCGTGCTGCATTTGCGGCATGCGCCACCGAAGAACGCTATCTCAATGCAGGATGAGCGAATGCCGAAAGTTCCGAACGCAGCTCGCCCTCATCTCTTTCCGAATGGGCGACCTTCCGCCATACACATCCTGGAAACAATGCCGAAGATTGTCTTCCAACCGGCGACACTTAGATCCAGAGGGGGCCTTACCTGGTCGTGTACCGGTCGATGGTGTTGAACACTTCATTTTCACCTGCGAGCCAATTCTCAAGATCGGTTTGTGGCCGTTTTTCCAGCGGTAATACGCTGCCACTTTGGTCATACTATGCCTGCCCGCTCCAACAAGGGCCTGCACGCTCTTTACAACCAGGTGTCCGACACAATCGAGCTCATCTTCTCCTAATCGCGTCAGTTGTGGGGCGCGTAGTGGTCCTTACTTTACTTTGCGGCGGCATGGGTTCTCGTTACGGTTTTGCTCGAAAGATGAAGTTGACTGTTAGCGTTTGATTGCCAACGATCGTTATTTCCTGGTTCTGCGTGCCGTAGGCTTCGTGCCAAGCCGTGACAGTGTACCTGCCGGGGGAAAGGTCCGGCAGCGTAAACCGCCCGTCTTCTCCCGTTACAGCAAAATGCCCGGTTTTCAGAACCACAAAATAAGCCTGCATCCAAGAGTGAATATTGCATTTTACGGGGATGAACTCCTCGTTTTCGTATGAGTACGAAAACGGAGGAGTTCCTGGTGGCTGTATTCGGTTCCACTCCCGGTTGATTCTCGCGAGAGGATGAATATTGTGCGAGAAGGGGTCGCTATTGGAGATTCTCACCTCTTGCCCCACACGTAACGCGAGCACGTGCGTGGTGTATTGGCAGCCCTGCTGGTCGAAGCTCACCGCAGTCGTGGGTACTGTAGAGTTGTCCGACGCGCCGGCGGAAATGTACACCACGACATTCCGCAGGGTATTTCCGGGACCGGTGACCACCCTCTCGGTCATAAGCGGCTTGGCATGCAGTTTGACGCACTCAAGCTCTTTGGACATGTTAACGGGCTCAGCTTTTGCTGGAGTCCCAGTGTAGATCACGCTTCCATTAATGGCCCCACCGCCGGGGGCGGGCGCGACCACGCCTGCACCGCACAAAATGACCAGGGCTGCCATGCATATCTTTGCTAGTCGCATTCCTGTTTTTCCCTCCATTTCAAGGATTCAACATACGATGGCCTGGACAGGGCTCGGTATCGCGTGCAGCGCGTCACAAACGTGCGATGAGCGATTAGCAGGACCGAAATGACGAGGGAAGCCGCTGCACTAACGATGAGAGTATCTGCCACCTTTCATTCCACAAAGGAACTACCGCATCAACTTTGCTCTAACGGTTAAGCCTGGTCGTCCATGCTGCGCACGCAGAGGAATGGATGAGCAAGTCTGGCGTGCAGGGAGTCGGCATCGGATCGAGCGCGGACTCGCCCGGCGAAGCGGCGTTGGTGATTTTTCTGATTCGCGGCGTTGAGCACGATCCGATCCCGCCCGTGATTGACGGGCTGCGCACGCGCGTCCGCGAATCGAGCCGCTTCCGCGCGGGTTTCAGGGACGAACAACTCCACCGCGCTTGCTCTCTGAGCGCAGCCACGCCCAAAAGTGCGAAGTCGATAACAGCCCCTGCAAAGCACAACTAACTTGAGCGGGGGTTTCGGGAACGCCTTATAGGCGACCCGTCTTACTCGGGGCCGCATCACCAGGCTCGGTCGCACGGCTGCTCTTCCTAGGATGCCTTTCGCATTTCGGCGTCAGCTTGCTTCAACAGTTTGTTACTCGATTGTCCGTGGAACACTTCGTCGGTTTCCTGGACGATCTCGACGCCTTCGGGGACAGCTGCGTAGGGGTTGCTTTGATTTGCGGACAACGTTGCTAATTTGATTTTTTTCGCTTTTCATTTTGTGAATACCATTTTTGTTGGGATGTTGTTGCGGTTGCCTGCGGTCTCGGTTGAGCGCCGGGGAAAGTTGTTATCGGTGTGCGAGGGATCGGCCAACAATTAGCGCCGACACCGGTATGAGTCCGCAAGTTCTCGAACTGCACCGTTATACAAGCGTTGAATAGATTCATCCGATGCCTCGTCTAACGAAGCTTGAACATCGCGCGGATCTGGTGGCAGTTCAGGTGGGTCGATTTGTCGGAGTAGTGCGGAACGGCCCTCTTTCTTGACGCGCTCTTGATAGCGTGCCCAAATTGCGTCTAGCAAGTCGAACGTCATTGGTCTGCCTGCGAGAGCCTCTTCGTTGAACTCGTGCCATTGTTCGGTATTCTCGGCGTCGTCCGCTGAGTAAAACCAACAAAACTCGGCACACTCATTCATGAGTGGAAGCAGTTGGGGATTTGGAACTTATCTGCGTCACGCAATTGGCCATGACTCTGCGGCGAAATATGTACATTCTGTAACCCATGTCTCCGGGTTGGACTCAGGATTTATGGAGCCGGCGATGGGAATCGAACAAATCCGAATGAACCAAACAAAGGCGTTACCACCCGCTTTTCAGTTCAATTGGAGTCAAATGGAGTCAAATCCACTTCTCCGGTAACCGCGTTTACCAGGACTCGATTGCAATGTGGGCTTCCATTGATGGGGTCAGAGAAGTCCTGCATGCGCGTGGTGTCCGCATGTTGAAGTTTTCTCACTACCTAGGGATAACTTCGCATAGCGCGCATTTAATCCCGCACATGTAAAATTGGGGCATGGAAGCCATCAATTTGCCAAATTGGGATGCATTCACGGCCGCACTTCACAAATTACGCGACGAGCTCGCCAACAATGCTTCAGGGAAACCACCTGAATTGCTCTTTCGAGGTCAGAGCAATTCGGGCTGGCCGCTGACAACAACGCTGGAACGCGCGGATTGCGAAGGTATGTCCTTCGAGGAGTACTACCGCTTAGCGGTTACTCGTGTCAGGCCGACCGTAGAAGCCTTCACCAGCGCGATATGGGAAGTGCCCGAATACGACGTTACGTTGGAAGAGGCCTTTCGCCGTGACCGAGAACTCTTTTCTTTGCGCAGGTTTCCTTCCGTTGGATTCTATAGATACATGGTCTATTTAAGACATCACGGGTTCCCATCGCCTCTTCTCGACTGGACATCGTCGATGCACGTTGCGGCGTTTTTTGCGTTCAGGGCAATCGGAGCGGCTGAGATGCGGTCGATCTATGTATATTGCGAGAGACCACACGGCATTAAGGGTGGAGCGGTCGGCGAGCCTGCGATGCGCGTGGTCGGGAAATATGTTCGTACGCACGCCAGGCATTTCCGGCAACAATCGGATTACACGGTCTGTGCTGCTTTCGATGAGAACTTTGGTGGCTGGCGCTTTCATCGACATGACCCGGTTTTTTGGAGCCGCGGCAAACAAGATTATCTTTGGAAGTTCGATCTCCCATCGACGGAGCGGATAGCAATTTTGAAATCGCTCGATCAATACAATCTGAACGCGTTCTCGCTTTTTGACTCTCAGGAGACCTTACTCGAAACCGTGTGGTCGCGTGAACAGGTTTTGGAGAATGGAGCGTCGCAAATGTATCTGATGTCAGAGCTGTCATTACCGTTTACCAGCAAGAAATTGGCTGCGATTCTCAAAGAGTACGGTTATGAAACTCATCCAAAGGTATGGCGCAACCCCTTGGGGTTGACATCGAACAATTGAGTGATGGCAAGACTGCTTACTTCGACGTGAACGCTGACGCAGTCCGGAAAAACGGCGAGGTACCTGAGCGTCCAATCCGTCTGACCTTCGACAGAGTGGGTGCGAGGGGTCCGTCACCGGTGTGGAAATTGAAGTCGGTCGAAGGGTTAGCGCCTGGCGTGAAGTCGAAGGCGTTGGACCGGCAGCCGGAAACGCCGAAGCGAAATGCGCCTTGGCCGGACTAGCATGCAGACTTCCGATTATAGAATCCCTAAAGCAATGTGCTAAGTCCCGGTAAGTCGGCAAACCGGACAAGTCCCGTCCTGGGACTCCACTTCTCCGGTTACGGCGTTAACCAGGACTTGACCAAGAAATCTTCGCCTAGCATCCCTCGTCAGTCGTAGACTGGAGCGGTTGTGCACAGGACCGGTACGAAGTCCTCGCGGATCATCATTCGAGATGGGCGGCGCCAGTTGTGCCGCTTGCTTGTTCCATTCCTGTTCCTTTCTTTGTTATTCAGCTCCCGTGCGATGGCCTCCAATCCTCAGGACCTCGGATTCCAATTGCGTTTAGTTAAGGAGACTCCTGCCTACCATCGAGGCGAGTCGATTCTCTTAGAAATCTCGTATTCCACCTCAACCAAGGACAAATATCAGGTGAGCACGAATTCGGCATTGCAAGGCATCGCGATTCACATTGTGCCCTCCGGTGGAGTGCTTGATCTCAATGTGCTGAGATTTGAGCACGGGTTCGCAGGCTCGATTATCGGTGGCATGGGAGTGCTGAGTTCTCAACCGGCAACCCAGCAGATCGATCTGAGCAGTCTGTATCGATTTGGAAAGCCAGGCCATTATTCGGTCGGCATCACCAGCCATGAAGTCTCGCGCATCAAGAGCGCCGAAGAAGGTGGCGGACTCGAGAATCTCACGCTCGAATCCAACTGGGTCGATTTCGAAATTTTGCCACCCGATCTCGCTTGGGCCGCAGCGGAACTTAGCAGCATTGAGCTGGAACTTAACAGCGCAGAGGCTGGTGCTGCAGATCGTGCCGTTAGCCGCCTGGGCCGTTTGGATACTCCAACTTCCGCACGAAAGCTTCTGCAGCTTTATCTGCGACGGGCTGACACATCTGGACCGGAATGGTCGCTAGCCTCCGCTCTGCGCGAATCCTCCCAGCTCGACGTCATCATTCCTTCGCTCGAAGCCGCGCTTTCCGATCCATCCACAAACGTCCCTTCTAGCCTGCCACAACTCTTGGCCGACCTTCACACAAGGAAAGATCTCGGAGTTGCGACGGCTTACCCGAACGATGACGCGAGTAAGCCCGAGTGGGAGGCAAAAGCAAAACGCCGACGGGAACTTCAGCAGAAATATTTCGAACAGGCTGACGCTCTCCTGAGGGCTAGCATCACGAAACGATCGGGACCTCAGCGCGCTGCAGCCATTTACCAGGCCTGGTATGACGCAGAAGTTTCTTATCATACACAGCGTTTATCGTCCGACACCCTTTCTGAACTTCGCTTCAATGCTCTCGCTGTTGAAAGTGAGTTGAATCACGCCCAGAGGCTTCAATTCGTTGTGATGGCGCGGCAAACGATGCCACATCAACTGCTTCTACCGATCATTCGCTCTCTGGCGAGCGACAGCGGCACAGCAGGGGCATCTTTTAATGACATCGAACCGTATAAGCTCTGGTGCGAAGATGCGCCCGAAGAATGCCGGTCGGCGATTCTCGCTGATGTTCAGCGCTCGCAGTTTAGGACTAACAAAAACGTCATCCTGCTTATGGAAGAAGGGGAACATACCGAGCTTGATGCTCTACTGAAGGAGCAGCTCAGTGATCCGAAAGCGCGTCAGGACTGGGCGCAGTCCGAACGCCTTGCCGCGGTAATCGTGCGCGCAGCCAGCCACAACCTGGCCGTGCCAGTCAAAGCTTGGCTGACAGAACTGACTGGTAAGCCGGGCTGCGCTGCCGACGTGGAG
>Ga0209648_10000745_pt1 | contig 25478 bp, 18 predicted proteins | sample GraSoi2013_115cm_FD_185830 | JGI IMG/M metagenome (GOLD analysis project Ga0209648, IMG submission 185830) | Grasslands soil microbial communities from the Angelo Coastal Reserve, California, USA - Sample 9_17_2013_115cm (SPAdes) (version 2) | ecosystem: Environmental > Terrestrial > Soil >... | reverse complement strand
CGCATTTCGCCGCATCGAATCCGACGGCGACGAAGCCCGCCGCGCCTTCGCCACCGCCATCAAGGGCCACGCCGACTCCATCGCCAAGAAATACATCGTCCCCAACGAAGGCACGCTCGACGTCGCCTTGATGTTCGTTCCCTCCGAAAACGTTTATTGTGAGATGCTCAACACGCTGGACAACAAGGGTCAGGCCATCGACGCCTACTGCCGCGACAAAAAAATCGTTGCCGTCTCCCCCAACACGCTCTACGCCAACCTCTGCGTCATCGCCATGGGCATGCGCGGCATGCAGATCGAAGAAAATGCCCGCCGCATTCTGAGCAGCCTGGACGGAATGAAAAAGCAGATGGAAACCTTTTCCGATGTCTTCGAAAAATTGGGGAATCACTTGAAAAACGCGCAGCAGAGTTACGCCGAAGCCGACAAGCGCTTCGAAAAAGCCCAAGACACCCTGGGAGGCATGCTAGGCCAAGCTCCCGCCCAAGCCACCCTCCCGCTCCCCGATCCGAAGTAGCCCGTACAATTAACTCAGCCGATCACGGCGGTACCGCCGCGTTTTTTTGGAGTGCGGCGGTCTTGCCGCCGCTTTCGAGCCGTAAGCCCAGCCCAGAATTAAGCTGCGCTCGTAACCCGATCCTTTTTCCATTCCAAAAGAAAAAGGCGCCGCCCGGAAGTCGAGCCAGCGCCTTTTTCTTATTCCAATCAGACGGTGCTTTGTCTATCTACGCCGCATTTTGCACAAAAATTCCCGCCAGATACTGCTTGTACCGCACCGCAAGAATCAACCAGAGTACAACCACCACAGTCGCCAGCGGAATTCCCTCCGGGGCCATCAACACGTGAAAGAAAAAGATATTCACGATCACCGGCCCAAGCAACACAAGCGCCAGCGGCACAAACCTGTTCACCAATAGCAATACGCCGCCGATCACCTGAATACCGAAGATAACCACCCAGTAGCGGGACGCGAAGATGGCGCCCCCAAACTGGGCCGCTAGCCCTTTAGGAGGCGGCATGGGAATGAAATGAAGAAATCCGTTCAAGCCGAAAACAAGAAAGATCAGGCCCAGCAGCAACCGCGCAATCAACGATGCAATTTTCATATGCTCTCCGTGTGATCTTTGTATACGGCCGGTCCTTCAAAACTGTTTGGATTATATCTGCCGCAAGGCATTCGCCGCATTTTACTTTCAGACCGGTTATATTCTTGACCCCTCCTTTCTTTAGGTGTAAGCCAAGCGAATAAGATCGATCCTTCTATTCCCCGAAAGGAGCAAATCTATGTCGCTAAAGGGAAAGCATGCCCTGATCACCGGAGCCTCGCGCGGCATTGGGAGAGGTATCGCGCTGAAGTTGGCGGAAAATGGCGTGAAGATAGCCATTCATTATTACAGAAACGCCGACGCCGCAAATGACACGCTGGCGAAAGTTCGGGAGCGCGGCTCGTCTGGGTTCATCGTCCATGCGGACGTCAACCGGCCTGAAGAAATCCGCCAGATGATGGACCAAGTAAAGAGCGAGTTCGGCGCCCTCGATTTCTTCGTCAGCAACGCGCGGCCGGAAATTCCCGGCTTCTACAAGCCGCCGCTGGAAATCAACGTCGAGCAGTGGCAGCTGGCCATCAATTCCCAGGCGACGGCCTTCCTGGTCGGAGTCCAATTGGCGGTCCCCCTGATGGCGAATGGCGGCAGGATCATCGCCATCACGCACTCGCCCGGCGCGCGCACAGGGAGCTGGCAGCCCTGGGTCGCAATGGGATCGGCGAAAGCGGCCATGGAGTCGCTCGTGCGATACTTCGCGGTTGCTCTTGTGCGGCGCGGCATCACGGTGAACTCCGTTAGCCCGGGCGTCATTTTCGGGGCGCCCAACAAAGTGGATGGAGGCGTGCTCGTCAGTCTTCCCGACGAGGTTCAGCACGCCATCAAGTCCTGGCACGAGAGCGGCTGGTGCCCGGCCCGCCGCACGGGAACCCCTCAGGACGTCGCCAACGCCGTCATGCTCATCTGTATGGAAGAATCGAGCTGGATGACCGGCCAGATCTTTCACGTGGATGGCGGCGCGTCCATCATGGACACCATCTTCCCCCTCGAAATCCAAGGAGCCGCCTGAAAGACTCTATTCTCGAGCAATCAGATCAACCAGCCGTTGCTGCACCGCCAGCCACTCCGCGTGACGCAACTTCACATCTCTAGAACGACGCGGAACTGCGCCTTGCCGCTCAACATGCGCGCGTAAGCCTCGGCCGCTTTCTCAAGCGGATACGTTTCCATCATTGGACGCACGCCGGTTAATTCCGCGAAGCGCAGTGTGTCCTCGGCATCCGCTGGTGTTCCCGAGGCCCAACCTTGAATTGTTCGACTTCCATTAATGAGCTGTGCCGGTGTGATCGCGAGGGGATCCATATCCGCACCTATCACCATGAGCTTGCCGTTCGGCGCCAGGCCGTCGAACAGCTCCGACATCGCTTTAGAACTTGGCGCTGTCGCTAGAATTACCTGCGCGCCCCCCAATTTTTGCAGTTCCTCTGTTGCGTTCGTCGCTTTGTTATCGATGTACACGCTCGCTCCGAGTTTCTTTGCAAGCGCCGCGCTTTCCGGCCCACGCCCGACAGCCGCGACCTTATAACCGAACTTGCTCGCGAATTGAATTCCGAGGTGACCCAGCCCGCCGACACCGAGCACCGCAACAAGGTCACCGGGCATCGCACCACTGTGCCGCAACGCATTGTAGGTGGTAATTCCGGCGCAGAGCAGCGGTGCTGCTTCCACGTCACTTAAAGTTTCCGGTATCGTCGTCAGCGCCTCCACGGGAGCCACCATATATTGCTGGTATCCGCCGTCATAGCTGATGCCGGCAATTTTCAGATTTTTGCAATTGCGAAAATCTCCGCGCCGGCACGCGACGCATGTGCCGTCATGGCCACCATGCCAGCCAACGCCGGCGCGCTGTCCCTGTTTCCACTCGGAAACACCAGAACCCACTTCATCAATGATGCCCGCGACTTCGTGCCCTGGAACGCGCGGATACTGAATGCCGGGCCAGACGCCTTCTTTTGTGAACAGGTCACTGTGGCACACACCGCAGGCCTGCACCTTGATGCGCACCTCTCCAGCAGCCGGCTTGGGAATCTCTCGCTCGACGATTTCAAAATCTGCTCCCGGTTTAGGAATCTGCGCCGCCTTCATTGGCGCTATCCCTACTCTTGTAGTTGCCATGATGCCTCCTGCCGTCAGAATGAACAGGACAACCCGCGAAAATTTGAAGGTGACGAACCGTAGCACCGAGTTATCGACGCGGGAATACGGGCTTCAGTGTAGGGCTAGGGTGCTTCCAAACAACGGTGCGACGGTGGAAACCAATGAACTGGCCAAAGAACGGCGACGCGACGATGTTGTACTTGTGTAATAGTGGGTCCGCTCGATCATCTCCATGGAGGCGCTTGAATGGCACAGCCAATCCCGAATCAACCTTCTCCATTAGGTGGAAAGCGGCGCAGCAGACGTTTTCCCTTCATCTCTCCGGTGGAAGCGACCTGGCAAGAGCCTAACGGTAAAATTTTCCGTGAAGCTGGCCAGGCCACTGAGGTGAACGCTCAGGGTGGTTTGTTGGAGATGAAGACTTACCCAGCCGTCGGAAGTCAGATTGAGCTGACTAATCTCCTTTCGCATGAATCCACGCAAGCTCGCGTCGTCGGCGTCCGTCGTAACAGCGAGGGCCATCTGTTAGGGGTTGCTGTAGAACTTGTCGTCCCCAGTGAGACCTTTTGGGGCACGAATCTCCAGCTAAGGAAAACCTGCGCCGACCTTGTCAGGCTGGAGTATGACATGCGCTCGGGCCCAGTCGATTCGCGCATCCTCAGGGAATTTCGGGATGCCGTGGATAATGTGCGCAAGACGGCGTGGGCCGTTCAAGAGTGGCAAGAGCGCCAATCGCGGCGCCAAGATCCACACACCGTGCTCCCCTTGCTGACAGCTGAAGGTATCCGCCGCGCCACTCAGCTCTGCGACGCAATAGACGCGGGCGTGGCCTCACACGAAATAGCTCGCGAAACCGTCGGGATTGATGAATTCTTCCGAGCCGTCGAGCGCGTCCACCAGAGCCTCCTCGCTCTCTTTATGGATCGCAAAGCCTGACGCTGACAAACCGTCCCTTATCATAGGTGTCGAGCCCTCAATGCATCGTAGGGTGGCCAATGGCCCCGGCCGAGTAGTCAGCGATCCAGAGAGAACGGGTTTCTAGGAAGTCTGCGCAGCTTCAATGCAATTTTCTGGTGACCTGGAGCGCAGTCCCACAGCCAAGTAAAACCTTCAGTCCACGATGCTGATAATCAAAGCATCGGTGCGGCGCTGCACGAGGCCGACGGAACTATGTAGCCGAAACTCCTCCTGATTTACGGTGTGATGCTTGACCACTACTCCGAGTGACGCCGTTCATCTGTCGTCTTGAAGAAACTGGTAAGTTGCATGTTTTCAGTGGGAACCCCTTGCGGGTTGGGTGCAAGGACTTGCTCGGGTATGTCCTGTAGGTCTTTCGTTGCGCCCTCTCTCCGCTGGGTCGCTGTGAGTCGCTTGCGAGCCTTCTCTGTGCTTTTTGGCAACCTTGGGTGGGCTTCAGCGCGTCAGTCCATGGTTTTCGACTACGAACTGTCAATTGTCGACTGTCAACTTCCTCTACTCCGTCCTCAGCGCCCGCATCGGGTCAATCGTCGCCGCGCGCCAAGCCGGCACCACACAAGCTACGACGGCTACCATCAGCAACAGCAACGCCGAGGCCAGCAGCGTGAGCGGATCGCGCGAACTTCCATTCACCCACGACGCCACCACTCCGTTCAGCGCCACGCTCAGGCCGAGACCAATCGCCAGCCCGAACCCAAGCATCGTCCCTGTCGACGCCAGCACCAGCCGTATGATGCTGGTCCGCGGCGCGCCGAGCGCCATGCGAATACCCACTTCCTGCGTCCGCTGTGTCACCGCGAAAGACACCACGCTGTACAGCCCGGTTGCGGCCAGCCCCAACGCCAGGGCGGCGAACAGCGAAAACAGCGTGGCGATAAATCGCTCCCGCCCCCAGCCCTGTGTCTCCATCCACCACAACAGCGTGTGCGTGTTCCCCACAACTATCTCCGGATTCAACTGCCGCAACCGCTCCTTGATCGACCGCAGCACTACGTCTGGATTCCCGGTAACCCGCACCAGCAGTGCTTCATCGGGAGGCAGAACAAAGCTATACGGAACGAACACTGCCGGCTTGATCGGGTGGTCCAGGCCGTCATTTTTCGCGTCGCCCACAACTCCTATGATTTCCAGCCAGTCATCCGGCGCTTCTGCCAGCAACAGCGATGGCATCTCCGCCTTCAGCATGGGACTGCGCACTCTTTGCCCAAGTGGATTGCCGTCGCCAATGAATTGTTTGACGAACGCCTGGTTAACCACCGCCACGTGCGCGGCGCGCATATTCTCGGCCTCGTCATACAGGCGTCCCGCCAGCAGCGGGATGCGCAGGGTTAGAAATTCGTGCGCACTGACCAGGCAGCCCACCGCCTGGGCATCCGTGAGGGATGGCTTGCCCTGCAACTCGATCTTTGCGTTGAAACCGCCGAACCCCGGAAACCACGAGGTCGACACGCTGGCCGTATCGACCCCCGGCGCTTCCGTAATCGTTTTGCGCACCAATTCATTTGCGCTCAGCCGCGCCGCCCACGTGGGATTTGCGCCTTTCGGGAATCCGACATTCATGGAAATTACGTGGTCCGGGTCAAAGCCCAAAGGCGTGTGGAGACGCGCCACAAACGCTTTCATCGCCGCGCCTGCCGCGGCCATCAGCAGCAGCGTCAGCGCCACCTGTCCGGCAATCAGCAAACGATGCGCATGCCGGTTGTAAGCGGTGCCCGTATGTTTTGTGCTGCTGGCCTGGATCAAATGCCCGAGCTGCGGACGCGAAAGTTGCCAAGCCGGCGAAATCCCGAACAGAATTCCCGTGAGCAGGGCCACGCCCGCGGTGAACGCCAGCACCGCGCTGTTCACGTGAATCGCGGCTTCGTGCGGAAAGGAGTAGTAGGGAAGAAACGCGGATAACGCCGCGACGCCCTTGTAAGCGGCGAGCACGCCCACCGCCGCGCCAGTCACGGACAGGACCACGGACTCCGTCAGCAACTGGCGAATCAGCCGCTGGCGGCCGGCACCAACGGAAACGCGCACCGCCAGTTCGTGCTGCCGCGCCGTTCCCCGCGCCAGCAGCAAAATCGAAACGTTGGCGCACCCGATCACCAGCAGCGCGAGCACCGCGCCGAACAGCAGCGCCAGCGTTCCAGCAAATTGACCGAGCACCTGTTCATTCAGGGTGACGATCTTGACCTTGCGCTCCTGAGGATAACTTTTGTTCTCTTTCGCGAACTGGTCGACGAGCGCTTGAAACTGCGCTTCCGCCACCGGGAATTTCGTGCCGGGCTTGAGCTTCACAAAGGCGAGCCAGTACTCGTTGGGATCGGCGGTCGGGAAGGCCGGAAGGTAAACGTCGGAATCGCCCCAAGTGAAGCGCGGAGGCACAACGCCGATGACGGTATACAGTTGATGGTCCAGCTCAATATTTTTTCCGACCACGTCGCGGGTTCCGCCGAACTGGCGCTGCCAAAAAATATAACTGAGCACGGCGAGGGGAGGTGCGTTTCCGCCGGGAGCATCGGCTTGCGTGAATTCGCGGCCAAGCAGTGGGGGCACGCCCATGTACTCAAACAGGTTTGGCGAGTACGTACCGACATTCACGGAAACGGGGATCTGGTCGCCGGTCAGGTTTTCCTGATTGTTGCGCGCCAGGAAGACGTCGTCGAGCGAAGGAACATTGCGCAAGTCCTTGTATCCAGAGCCGTTAACGAGCAGCAACGGTCCGCGCCCGCTCTTGTCGTTAAGCTGGACGTGAACCATGCGGTCGTTGTCTTTATACGGATAAGGATCGAGCAGTACGCCATAGACAACGCTGAAGATAGCGGTCGTGGCGCCGATGCCGAGCATCAGGGAGAGAATCGCGGTGAGGACAAATCCCGGCGATTTGCGAAACTGGCGAAACGCGAAGCGCAAGTCCTGCAGGAGATTCCGCATGGTCGCCTCCGTAAAGAGCCCGTAGATGGAATACGGGCTTAGACGAAATATGTTCCCGGCCGGATAGACCAGGTTAGAAGAAATTTATGCGTCATTTACAGAGCGATGCAGCAAACGAGGGGGAAGTTCAGAACTGCCTGAGCCCTATTCGTAACGCAGGGCGATGATGGGATCGACTTTGGTGGCGCGACGGGCTGGAATATAGCAAGCGAGCGCGGCGGCCAAGGCGAGGACCAGGGAGACGGCGCCGAACGTAAGCGGGTCATGAGCGCTGACGCCGAAGAGCAGGCTGGCGAGCACGCGCATCGCGGCAAACGCGACGATGAGTCCCAGAATTAAGCCCGCAGCGGCGAGGCGCATCCCTTGGCCGACTACGAGGCGGAGCACGCGGTCAGTTTGCGCGCCCATGGCCATGCGAATACCGATTTCGCGGGTTTGCTGATTCACGGAATAGGACAAGACGCCGTAAACGCCCATCACCGCGAGGATCAGCGCGAGCCCTCCAAAAACGGCGAGCAGCGCGGCGCCCATGCGCGGAGCCCACAGGCCCTGGCTCAGAAGTTCTCCGATGGTCTGCACGTTGGTGAGCGCGAGATTCGAATCCAGCGATTGCACCTGGCTGCGCACGGTGGAGATCGCCGCTTCGGGCCGGCCGCTGGTGCGCACTTGCATAGTCACTACCGGGGAATAATTTTGCGTCAGCGGCAAATAGACGAGCGGCTGCGGATCTTCACCGATGTTGTTCACCACAGTGTTGCGTACGACCCCGACGATTTCGCGCAGAGTGGGATCGCCAAAAAAGTGGAAGCGTTTGCCAACGGCATTTTCGTTGGGCCAGAAATGCTTGGCCATGGCTTCATTGGCGATGGCTACGGCCTTTGTGGTCGGACGATCGGAGTCAGTGAATTCGCGGCCGCCGACGAGCGGTATGCGGAGCGTTTCAAAGAAATTGGGTGCGATGTCGTTGAGCTGCGTCAGAGTTCCGCGATATCCGGAAGCTTCATCCTCGCCTTCCGGGAAAATGGTGCGCGAGAATGCCGGAATCAGGGGCGGAGCGTCCGCGATGGTGGCGGACTCGACGCCGGGCGTAGCTTTGGCGCGCTCTATGGCGGCGCGGAAGAACTGCTGGCCGCGGCCTTCGTCGTAATGCAAAGCGCCAAGATCGAAGTTGAACATAAAAAGGTTCGTCGATTCGAAGCCGGGATCAATGCGCTGCGCATTCTGCATACTGCGAATGAAGAGGCCCGCACCGACCAGCGCGACGAGAGCGAGAGCAATCTCCGTGACCACAAGAATGCTACGGAACGGACTGTTCGCCCATCCGACGGTGTTGCCGCGTCCGCCCACTTTCAAGACTTCGATGAGGTTGGGGCGCGCAGCCTTCAGCGCTGGAGCGACGCCGATGAGCACGGCGGTGAGAAGCGCGACGCTCAGCGTAAACAGCAAAACGTGCGAATCGAAACCAAGATCGAGGTCGCTATCGCGGATGAACGGAGGACGAAACGACCACAAAACCGAGCGTCCGACATACGCGATGGCGAGACCGGCCAGCGCGGAAAGAAACGCGAGCACCATACTCTCGGTGAGAAGTTGCTGGATAACGCGGCCTCGGCTGGCGCCCATGGCAGCGCGCACGCCGATTTCTTTTTCGCGGCTGGCGGCTTGCGCGAGAAGCAAATTGGCCAGATTGACGCAGGCAATCAGAAGGACGAGGCCGACGATACCCATCATCAAACCACCGGCCAGAGTGATTTGGCCGCGCTGGTTGACCCCCACGGCAGCTTCAGCAAGGGGTGTGAGGGCTACGCTGCGGCCGGCGTTATCCGCGGGGAAGGCGCTCTCCATGCCAGAGGCAACGGTTTTGAGCGAGGCCTCCGCAACGCCCTGAGAGACTTTGTCTTTCAACCGGCCATACACGGTCGTGGCCAAAAAGCGGCGCGTGTTGAAATTCTCCTTGAAGAAGCCCGCGAGCACTTGCGGGTACATGCTGACGGGAATCCAGATCTCCTCCGCGTTGTTGAAAGTGAACGTGCCCTTAAATCCGGGCGGAGCGACGCCGATAATCGTGTAAGGCGTGGCGTTGAGGGTGATCGTTTGGCCAATCGTGTTTGAATTCGCGCCGAATTTGTTGGTCCACAGACTATAGCTAAGAACCGTGACATTGTTTCCACCGGGCTTAGTGTCTTCATCGGGCAAAAAGAAACGTCCGGCCGCGGGGCGAACACCCAAAAGATCAAAATAGCTGGCGCTGACCATTTGTCCCTGAAGCTGGCGGGGTTCGGCGCCGCCGCTCCAGGTCAGCGGCAGAGGACCGACCACACAGGTCATCGCGGAGAAAAGCTGAGTCTGCCGCGCGTAATCCTGAAAATTCAGGTAGGACATTCCAAGCTTGGTGGCATTTGCTGCGGTCACGCGCGTCTTGGTATCAACGGTGTCCAGCTCGACTACCCGCGAGACATCTTTGACCGGCAGGGGATTCAGCAGAATGGCGTTGACGACGGTGAAGATGGTGGTATTGGCGCCGATGCCGAGCGCCAGCGAAAGAATGGCGACGAAACTGAAGGCGGCGTTCTTGGTGAGCATGCGGATGGCGTAACGGATGTCTTGCCAAAGAGTCTGCATGGTTTGCATCTCCCGCAGAGCGAGGCGGATCGGCGTCGGCGCACAGTTCCAATGACGTTTTGGGATGCCAGTTCGCCCTATGAGGTAGACGGCCGGCCGGCTCTGCCGTTTCTGAAAACAATCTATCGAGATTTGGATTAGCGGCGCAAGGGAATTGGCGTGGGCAGAAGGCGCACGGAAACGATGAAGTTGCCGCGCTCGCGTCCGATGAGCTCAAAATGCCCGACATTTTCCGCGCCACCGCTGCTGGAAACCCGCGTCGGGTTACCGCCGGCCAGTTCGGCGACTTCGGGCGACAGATTACGCGCCTCGAGGGCGACGGGGGCGACCGTGCCGCGAACTTTTACGGTGAGGGTGCGGTGTTCGCCGGAGGCGAGGGGGGAGGAGTCCGCGTCCATGCTCAGGCCGAGAAAGGTGATCGAAAACGGCGCCGTCGAGCGCTTGGCGCAAGAGACTTCGACATCTGCGGGACCTGGCTCCAAATCGGCTGGGGGTAGCGCGACCAAGGCGGCTGGAGAAGACGCCAGAACCAGTGCGGGTTTGCCGGCGATGTGCACTACGTTTGCGTCGGCTTGGCCGCAAAAGCCGCTCCCGGAGAGTTCAAAACGGTCGGAGAGCGAAGCGAAGCGGGGTGCGAAGGAAACTTCGAGCGAAGAGGAACTGACTTCGGCCGGCGTGAGGATTGTGGAGTAGGCGCGGGTGGGCCGTGAGCCGATGGTCGCGTAGATTACGCCCGGGTTGAGTGGAGCGACGAACAGCGCGCGGCCAGTGGCATTGGTGACGAGATGATCGCCGTTCGAGAAATTCACGGTGGCGCCCGGAGTGAGGCGGCCGTTCATATCCAGCACAGCCAGCGTGGCAGCTTCGCCGGAAACGATGCGTTTCGGCAGCAGCAGAGTGCGGGCGGCAGAGGCGGGCGGGGCGGATTGCTGCGGGAATGTCTGCAGCGGTGCAGCGAGCGCGAGGGCGCAAACCAGGAAAAATAGGCGCCTGGGCATTGAAGGATTGTAGCGGAAGTTGGCTATATCTGACGCGAAACCGAACGGGCTGGGCTGCCGCAGGATTGCCGCTCCCTTATCTGCAGAGCGAGGACCCACAATTGTGGCCAAAAAGCGAGTAATCAGTAGGGTTCATCGCCTTACGCTTAGGTAGCGTGTCTGTTAGCGTGGGAACAGGGTTGCCAGCGTCACGTGCGCGCCGGGTGTGTCCGGCCAGAGCAGGGGAGTCTCCGTGCAGATTGTGAGCGGCGGCGTGACCGATGTGGGTCGCGTGCGCACCAATAACGAGGACTGCTTTCGCATTGTGGCACCGCTGCATTTGTTTGTGCTGTCGGACGGGATGGGTGGCGAGGCACATGGCGAGGTGGCCAGCGCGCTAGCCGTGGAGACGGTAGTGAAGCATTGCGAGGAGGCGTTGGACAATCCGGCAGTGACGCTCTTTGGCGAGCAGCAAGCGGCCTGGAGCGAAAAAACGAAACGATTGAGCAGCGCGGCGCACCTGGCCAACACAAAGATTTTTGCCTCCGCGCAAAAGAACGCGGAACAGCAGGGCATGGGTGCGACACTGACCGCGGCGTGGATCGATGGCTCAAAACTGAGCATCGCGCACGTGGGCGATAGCCGCGCTTACCTGTTGCGCAGCGGCACGCTGCAGCAGTTGACCAGCGATCATTCGCTGGTGGCCGAGCAGGTGCGGCACGGAATTTTGACCGCTGCGGAAGCGGAAGAAAGCCACATGCAAAGCGTGCTGCTGCGCGCGCTGGGCTCACAAGAAGAAGTGCAAGTGGACGCGGAAGAGCACCTGGTGATCGCACGAGATATCTTGCTGCTGTGCTCCGACGGGCTGACGCGCATGTTGATCGAGCCGGAAATTGCGGCAACGCTACAGGCAGAGCCGGATGCGACCAAGGCCGCGCAGAAGTTGGTGGACCTGGCGAACGATCGCGGCGGCTCCGACAACATCACGGTGATCGTGGTGCGAATCGGCGCGGAATCCAGGGGTTGGTTTTCGTGGCTGCGCCCGGGGGCGCGGAAACATGCGGCCAGAAATGGCGCCGCGGGAGGAAAGTAAAGATGGCTAAGCTCAGCCTGATGTTTGAAAACAGATTGGTGAAGGAAGTGCCGATCGGGAGCCGGCCGGTGGGCATTGGCCGCTCGCCGGATAACGATTTGCCGGTCGACAACCTGGCAGTCTCGAACCATCACGCGCGCGTGTTTTTTGAGGCCGGGCGCCTGGTCGTCGAGGACCTGGACAGCCTCAACGGAACCTTCGTCAACGATCTGCGCGTGGAGCGAGCCACGCTGCACGACGGCGATTCAATTTGGATCGGCAAGCACCATATTAAGGTGGATGCCAGCGGGGATACGCCGATCTTGATGGACTCGAAGCGCAAGCCGGTCGCGCCTTCGATCAACGAGACGATGGTGCTGGACACCAAGCAGCGCCGCGATATGTTGCAACAGGCCGCGGCGATGGGTGAGCGCTCACAATTCGCAGGTCGCCTTAAGATGCCGACGCTCGTGGTGCTCGGAGGCAACTCCGACCAAAAAGAGTACGTCATAACCAGCAGGCTGGCGGTCATTGGCAAATCCAAGGACGCCACAGTGCGGTTGAAGGGCTGGTTCAAGCCGGAAGTAGCGGCGCAAGTCAATCAGCGCGACGACGGTTATTACATCGGGCCGGGAGACAAGACCCCTCGCGTTAACTCCAAGCCGATACACGGGCCGGTGCGCCTGAACGACGGCGACGTGATCGAAATTTGCGGTTTGCGACTGAGTTTCGTTTTCCGGGAATAGAGCGTCCTAAAAGTTCAATTCTGACAGTTGCGCTCTCGGCATTTCGTACCTCGTCGACCGCCATCGATGTACCGGCTGGGTGGGCGCGTGCATCCTACCGTCCGTGTGAGAGCTGGTGCTGTCCCTAAATCTTTTAGTCGATTAGACTTTGAAGGAATCGCAGTGTAGCCGCGAGTCCTCCCCGGGTCGTGGCGTACCCAAATCATCGCCGCTGCGAATCTAAACGAACGCGGGTTGATTAGCGGGAGTATGCGCGACAGCCGCCAGCAGGGGTGATCTAACTGAAATTCGCCTTCAGGGGAAACTGAAAGCATGTGGATTGTTCGTCTAGCGCTATCCAGGCCGTACACGTTCATCGTGATGGCGCTCGTGGTGATTTTGCTGACGCCGCTCGTGCTAATGCGCACGCCCACCGACATTTTTCCTGAAATCAACATTCCCGTAATCAGCCTGATTTGGAACTACACCGGGCTGGAACCGCAGGAGATGGAGCAGCGCATCACCACGAACTCCGAGCGCGCTGTGACCACGCTGGTAAACGATGTCGAGCACATCGAATCGCAATCGCTGAACGGCATTGCGGTCGTGAAGATTTATTTTCAGCCCAGCGCGAATGTTCAGACGGCGCTGGCCCAGACCACGGCTATCGTCCAGACGATTTTGAGAACCATGCCGCCGGGCACGACGCCTCCGCTGGTAGCTATCTATTCGGCATCGACGGTGCCGGTCATTCAAATTGGCTTGACGAGCGACAGTCTTAGCGAGCAGGCCATCTTCGATCTCGGAAACAATTTCATTCGCACGCAGTTGGCCACCGTGCAGGGCGCCGCGCTGCCCTATCCGTATGGAGGGAAACAGCGGCTGGTCAGCGTGGACCTGAATTCGCAGGCGTTGCAATCCAAGGGGCTTTCGGCCGTGGACGTGGTGAACGCGGTAAACGCGCAGAACCTTATTTTGCCGACCGGAACGGCGAAGCTGGGCGCGCTCGAATACAACGTGGAGATGAACGGCAGCCCGCAGACGATCCAGGAGCTGAACGATCTGCCGGTCAAAACCGTGAACGGCGCGACCATCTACATGCGTGACGTAGCCCACGTGCGCGATGGCTTTTCCCCGCAAACGAACATCGTGCGCGCGAACGGTCAGCGCGGTGTGTTGATGGCGGTGTACAAGACCGGCGGCGCGTCCACGCTCGATATCGTGGATCGCGTGAAGCAGACCATTCAGAACTACATGGGCTCTTTGCCGGAGAGCCTGCATGTCAACCTGCTGTTTGACCAGTCCCTTTTCGTGCGCGCTTCCATCCAGGGGGTGCTGCGCGAGGCGTTGATTGCGGCGTGCTTGACGGCCATCATGATCCTGGTCTTCCTCGGCAATTGGAAGAGCACCCTGATCATCGCTATTTCCATTCCGCTGTCGATCCTCGTGAGTGTGCTGCTGCTCAGCGCGCTGCATGAAACCATCAACATCATGACGCTCGGCGGACTGGCGCTCGCGGTGGGCATTCTGGTGGACGACGCCACCGTGGAAATCGAAAACATCAACCGGAATCTAGCCATGGGCAAGGAGACGGTGCAGGCCATTCTCGATGGCGCGCAACAGATCGCCGTTCCGGCGCTCGTTTCCACGCTGTGTATCTGCATTGTGTTCATCCCCATGTTCTTCTTGTCGGGAGTGGCGCGGTACTTGTTCGTGCCGCTGGCCGAAGCGGTTTCCTTCGCGATGCTGGCATCGTACATGTGGTCGCGCACGATTGTGCCCACCCTGGCGATGTATCTCCTCAGCGCGGAAGATGAATATCACGCGGAGGAACACAGGGGAGAAAGGCAAGGCTTCTTCCGGCGCTATCAGCAGGGCTTTGAGCAGCGTTTTGAGCGCTTCCGCGAAGGCTACCGCCGCGCGCTGAGCGCCGCCCTTGCGAATTCCACGTTGTTCGCTGCGTGTTTCCTTGGATTCTGCCTGCTTTCCGCGTGTTTGATTTTCGTGCTTGGCCGCGATTTTTTCCCCAAGGTGGACGCCGGGCAGATCCGCATACACTTTCGGGCGCGGACCGGGCTGCGTATCGAGGAAACCGCGCGGGTGGCCGACCAAGTGGATGAAGTGATCCGTGAAACGATTCCGAAAGAGGAATTGCAAACCATCCTGGACAACCTCGGCCTGCCGTACAGCGGCATCAATCTCAGCTACAGCAACTCGGGAACCTTTGGAACTTCCGATGCCGAAATCCTGGTGCAATTGAAGGAAGTGCGCGGGAAACCAACCAGCGCTTATATCGAGGAGCTGCGCGAGAAGTTTCCGCGAATGTTCCCGGGCGTGCAGTTCTTCTTTCAGCCCGCGGACATCGTCACGCAGATCTTGAATTTCGGAACTCCGGCGCCGATCGACGTGGCCATCACCGGCAACAACCAACAGGCTAATTTCTTGATCGGGGAGAAACTAGCGAACGAAATTCGCCATATCCCCGGCGCGGTCGACGTCCATGTGCAGCAGGCTTTCGACGGCCCCACCTTGCACATGGATATCGACCGCACGCGCGTGCAAACCGTTGGGCTGCAGGCCAAGGACGTGGCGCAAAATCTGCTCGTATCGCTCAGCTCCAGCTTCCAGACCGCTCCCGCTTTCTGGCTCGACCCGAAAAACGGAGTGAGCTACAGCGTTGCCGTGCAGACGCCGCAATACCGCGTGGATTCCTTCCAGGCGCTTCAGAATATTCCGGTGAGCGGAACCCAGCCTGGTGCCATGCCGCAAATTTTAGGTAATCTCGTTCGCTCGACGACCACTGCGCGTCCGGCCACCATTTCGCACTTCAACTCGCAGCCCATGATCAACGTGTACGCGGCGGTGGACGGCCGCGACCTCGGCGGAGTCTCCGATGAGGTTGCCACGCGCGTAAAGGAACTCGAGAAGGATCTTCCGCGCGGCAGCCATATGGTCATCCGCGGACAAGTACAGACGATGAAAAGCTCGTTTACCGGGCTTGGCTTCGGACTGATTGGCGCAATCGTTCTCGTCTATCTGCTGATCGTGGTAAATTTTCAGTCCTGGCTGGACCCCTTCATCATTATTACCGCGTTGCCGGGCGCGCTTGCGGGCATATGCTGGATGCTGTTGCTGACCCACACCACGCTGAACGTGCCGTCGCTGACCGGGGCGATCATGAGCGTGGGCGTCGCCACCTCGAACAGTATCTTGATGGTGTCCTTTGCGCGCGAACAGATGGCGGAAGGCAAGAATGCGCTGGAGGCCGCGCTGGAAGCGGGCTTCGTGCGCATACGCCCGGTCATAATGACAGCGCTGGCCATGATCATCGGCATGGTGCCCATGGCCATCGGCCTTGGCGAGGGTGGCGAGCAGAACGCACCGCTCGGGCGCGCGGTCATCGGCGGCTTGCTATTTGCCACTTTTGCGACGCTTTTCTTTGTGCCGTGCGTCTTTTCTATCATTCATGGGCGATTGGAGCGCCGCAGGCTGCATGGCGCAACGCTGGAGCCGGCGGCATCGTGACAACGGGTTCTTATATTGAGTTCGGAGCAGAGAATGACGAGGGAAGGTAACACGCACGCGCAAGACGGCGAGTACCATCAGGCCGGGAAAAAGAGCCGGCTATTTCTATTCTTAGTTGGAATAGCGCTGGTGCTCGCGATTGTTGGAATTTTCACACTGTTGCAGCGCCGCGAGCAATACAACGCGCTCGCTAAGGAGACCGAAAAGCTGGCGGTGCCCACCGTTGCCGTGATCCATCCCACGGTGGAGCCGGCCCAGGAAGATTTGGTGTTGCCATCGACGCTACAGGCCTACACGGAATCGCCGATCTATGCGCGCACCACCGGCTACCTCAAGAAGTGGTATCACGATATCGGGACCCACGTGCAGCAGGGCGAATTGCTGGCCGAAATCGACACGCCAGAAATCGACCAGCAGCTTTCCCAGGCGCGCGCCGATCTCGGCACGATGCAGGCCAACGAGAATCTTTCTCGCATCACTGCCACGCGCTATGAAGAGTTGATCAAGACGGATGGCGTCTCCAAGCAAGAGGTAGATAACGCCGTCGGCGATTATGCGGCTAGACGCGCCGCTGTGGCCTCGGCGCAGGCCAACGTGCGGCGCCTGGAGGAATTGGAGGCGTTTAAGCACATTTACGCGCCATTTGGCGGTGTTATCACGCGCCGGAATGTGGATATCGGCAACCTGATCAACGCGGGCAATGGCGGTAGCGCGCAAGAGCTATTCTTCCTTGCGGCCACCGACCCGATTCGCGCCTACGTTAGCGTGCCGGAGGTATATGCTGCCGCCGTGCGCCCCGGGTTGGGCGCGTTTCTGGAGCTGACGCAATATCCTGGCCAAAAATTCCAGGCCAAGGTTGTGCGGACTGCCGATGCCATCGATTTGGCCAGCCGCACGCTGAACACAGAAGTAGATGTGCCGAACAGAAGTGGTCAGCTGCTGCCGGGAGGATATGCCCAAGTGCATTTGCTAGTTGGCGTAACGGGAACGCGTTTGCAGGTGCCAGTTAACGCCCTGCTCTTTCGCTCGGAGGGCCTGCGAGCCGTGGTTGTTGACGCCAATCACAAGACGCATTTGCAACAGTTGGCCATCGGGCGGGATTACGGCACCGCCCTGGAAGTATTACAAGGCCTGCACGCGGAGGATTGGATTGTGCTGAATCCCCCGGACTCCCTGGATGAAGGCATACAGGTCAATGTGAAAGAAGCAGCGCAAAAGGCGGCGCCCGGCACTCCTGGCAATAGCCCCGCTCCGCCCCCTGGGAATGGACCGCCCACCACCAGCGGTAGGGCACCGCAGGGAGCGAAGAGGTAATGCGGAAGGCCATGCGCGCCTGCTTCACAGGCGCCCGCACTACCTGGGTTGTGCTCGCCACCGGAATCTTCGTCGCCGGCTGCACCGTAGGCCCGAATTACAAGCGTCCTTCGGCTCCCTCCACAATCAAATGGGATCTCGCCGAGCCCTGGCGTGAAGGCGACCCCAAGGATTCCATCCCGAAAGGGCAATGGTGGGCCGTCTTCCACGACGAAGACCTGAACACATTGGAAGCGCAGGCGCTCGTCGCCAATCAGACGCTCAAAGTTTCTCTTGCGCGCTTAGAGCAGGCCCGGGCCACCGCGGCGATTCAGGTCGCCACTCTGTTTCCCACTTTGGGCACCCAGCCCAATGTCACTAGACAGCGACTGTCTGGAAATCGCCCTACAAACGGCGTGCCGATTCAACTAAAGCCTGTTACGCAAAATACCTACGCTGTGCCATTTACAGTCAGCTACGAAGTGGATTTATTTGGCCGCCGAAGGCGCAGCATCGAAGCGGCGGAAGCGTCCTACCAGGCCAACGCCGCGGATATTGAAAATGTGCGCCTGCTGGTTACCTCGCAGCTTGCCGGTGATTATTTCAACCTGCGCGAACTGGATTCGGAGATGCAGATTCTCACGCGCACGGTAGAGGCGCTGCAGAAAGGCCTCGATCTGGTGAATTCGCGCCACAAAGGCGGCGTAGCCTCGGGCCTGGACGTCGCGCAGGAAGAAACTCTGCTCAACACCACGCACACGCAAGCTGTTCTGCTGCAGCAACAGCGTAAACTTTTTGAAGACGCCATCGCCGTACTGGTCGGAGAGCCGGCGCCTGATTTTCACATTGAGCCGCGCGTGTTGAATGCGGAGCCGCCTGCGCTCGACACCGGGCTGCCTTCCGATTTGCTTGAGCGCCGCCCGGACATTGCCGAGGCCGAGCGCCTGATGGCCGTGGCCAACGCGGAGATTGGCGTGGCCAAAGCGGCCTATTATCCGTCCCTGAATATTTTCGGCCAGGGTGGCTGGCAATCCGCGGACATTGCGAAACTAGCCAACGCAGGGAGCGCGATTTGGGCGTTGGGCGCAAACGTGACCGAGGGAATCTTCACCGGTGGCGCGCGCCGGGCGCAGGTGCAATTTGCGCGCGCGGGCTATGACGCAAATGTTGCAAGTTACCGCCAGACTGTGTTGGCCGCTTTTCAAGAGGTGCAGGACCAAGTCACCGGATTGACTGTCTTGATCCAGGCGCAGCAATCCCAGCAGCAAGCCGTGGATGCCGCGCGGCGCACGCTGGACATCTCAACCAGTCGTTACAGCGGAGGCTTGGTCAGCTACCTGGACGTCGTAACCGCGCAACAGAATCTGCTCACCGACGAGCAGGAACTCGCCGTGATCCAGGGGCAGCGGCTGATCTCCAGCGTCCTGTTGGTCAAGGCGCTCGGCGGAGGATGGGATGCCTCCAGCCTTGCGGCCGTGCAGGTCAAGCCCAAGGCGAAGGATATCATCACGCCGTAAGGCTCACTCGCACACACGTCCACGGAAGGACGCGATGGCGAGCCTCACAGTTTCTTACGCTGCTTCGCGGCTGACTATTTTGCTTAGAACTCGCTTGGTGCGATGGCTGAATACGACGTAGGACCCGGGTTCATGTGCGGCGACGCGGCGCATGTACTTCTGAGCCGCGCGCAGTTTATCCAACGATTCAATTTTAATCAGGGCGCACTCCTCGAGCACGCGGCAGACACAGTAATCATTCTGATCCGCGAGACGGTACGACAGGGAGGATACCCGGAAGCTGCGATTCGGGGCTTTCATCGCCAGAACCTCCTACACGAGTTTTCAGATGCGCTTCCGCCGGAAGACTAACTTTTCGCGAGAGGGCGGAGGGAAGCGAAAAGGATGAGGAAGCAGGCTATACCGTTCTAACGCGGATGGTAAAGTAAGAATTTTCCACTTTTCCACAGGCTGTGAATATTAGGTCCACAGCTTTTCCAGATTTCCGTAGCGGCCCGGGTTTGGCGCCCTACCGATTCGCTATTCCTTCCCCTCGCGATGAGGCTGTCTAATCGAATTCCCCTCGGGCCGCTCCGGCGTTCCCTTGATACTAAAAGACCGCGGTTTTCTCTATCCTCAGTGTTTTGATGGCCCTACGGAAGGGGGAGTATTGAGGATAGCCCAGGTAGCACCTCTGTACGAGAGCGTTCCACCTAAGCTTTACGGAGGGACGGAGCGGGTGGTCGCCAATTTGACGGAGGCGTTGGTGGAAGCGGGGCACGACGTTACCTTATTTGCAAGTGGTGACTCTGAAACGTCGGCGCGGCTGGTCCCCTGCTGCGAGAAGGCCCTGCGGTTGAACAACAACGCGGTCACCGACAGGCTTGCACATCATTTTGTGATGCTGGAGGAAGTGCTGGAGCGCGCGGATCAATTTGACATCATTCATTTCCATATCGACTACCTGCACTTCCCCTTGTCCAGACTTTCGGGACTCGTGCATGTCAGCACGTTGCACGGCCGCCTCGATTCTCCTGATTTGGTTCCGCTTTTTCGCAAATACAAAAACATGCCGCTTATTTCCATTTCATTGAATCAGCGCAAGCCGCTGCCTTGGGTGAACTGGATTGGCAACGTCCATCACGGCCTGCCCGAGCATCTTCTTCCCCTCGGCGACGGGCGGGGAAATTACCTGGCGTTCCTCGGACGCATTTCCCCGGAAAAGCGCGTCGATCGCGCGATTGAAATCGCGAAGAGGTTGAACATGCCTTTGAAAATTGCCGCGAAGGTGGACGCAACGGATCGCCGCTACTACGAGCGCGAAATCAAGCACCTGCTGAACACGCCAAATGTCGAGTTCGTTGGCGAAATAAATGAACAGCAAAAGGGCGAATTCCTCGGCAACGCGTACGCCTATCTGTTTCCTATCGACTGGCCCGAGCCGTTCGGTCTCACCATGATCGAATCAATGGCCTGCGGCACGCCGACCATCGCTTTCCGTTGTGGTTCTGTGCCCGAAGTGATCACCAATGGAGTCAGCGGCTTTATCGTGGAAACGTTGGATGACGCGGTGAATGCAGTGCGGCAAGCGGTGACTCTCGATCGCGCCGCGTGCCGCGCCGAATTCATGAAGCGCTTTAGCGCCTCCAAAATGGCGCAGCAGTACGCTAAGCTGTACGAGGCCACCGTCGCGGCCAAGTCCGGAGTCCCGGAAGCCGTGGCGCCTGACCCGAGTAGCGAAATTGACTCGTTACTGACGCTTTAGGACGGTTTTATTTTGACGGACATTGTCCGCGTCGAAGACGAATACTATGTCCGCGCATCGTCCGCGCTGGCGGACGACCGCACGCGTGTGCTTAAGTACGGCGACACGTTTGCCGTTTTCAACCGCTACGGCGACATCGAGCCGCTGGGCACCTCCCGTTTTGGCCTTTTTCATGCCGAAACGCGACATCTCTCGCGATTCACGCTACGCCTCAATCAGAAGCAGCCTCTCCTTCTGTGCTCCACCGTTCGTGAAGATAATGCTTTTTTGTCGGTGGACCTCACCAACGTGGACACCAACTTGAATGGCGACGTCGAGCTGTCCCGAGGCACCGTGCATCTGTTTCGCTTGCAGTTTTTGCGCGGTGCCACCTGCTACCAGTATTTTCGTTTACTGAACTACGGCCTGCAGCCGGTCACAGTCTCTCTGCTGCTGCAATTCGACGCCGACTTCGCCGATATTTTTGAAGTGCGTGGCACCAAACGCGCCCGCAAAGGCGAGCGACTGCCGGATCGCGCCAGTATCGATCGCGCAGTTCTTTCCTACCGCGGTTTGGACGAGGTGCTCCGCGCCACCTGCCTGGAATTTTCTCCCCAGCCCACCTCCTTGAGCACGACGGAAGCGTGCTTCCAGATTGCGCTGGAGCCAAAAGAGGAGAGGCGCGTGTCCTGCGCGATTTTCTGCGAGCGCGACGCGCAGTCTAAAACACTCGCCCCCTTTAACACCGCGTTCCGCCGGCTCGAACAAGATTTCGAGCGCCCCGGCATCGGGGAGTGCGCGATTACCACTCGCAGCGACACCTTCAACGCCTGGCTTACTCGCTCTTCCGCGGATTTACGCATGCTGATAGAAGGCAATCCGGAAGGGCCTTACCCTTACGCCGGAGTGCCGTGGTTCAACACCGTTTTTGGGCGCGATGGCATCATCACCGCAATCGAATGCCTGTGGATGGCGCCGCGCATTGCTGAAGGCGTTTTGAAATATCTCGCGGAGACGCAAGCCACGGACGAGATCCCCGAGCGCGACGCCGAACCCGGAAAGATCGTTCATGAAATGCGCCGCGGCGAAATGTCTGTGATGAACGAAGTGCCATTCGCGCGTTATTACGGGAGTGTGGATTCCACGCCGCTCTTCGTGATGCTCGCAGGCGCGTACTACCGTCGCACGGCGAATCTCTCCTTCCTGAAAGAGGTATGGCCGAATATTAAGCGCGCCATCGATTGGATGGACATCTATGGCGACCGCGACAAGGATGGCTTTGTCGAATACGAGCAGCGTTCGTCCAAAGGCCTGGTGCAACAAGGCTGGAAAGACTCTCAGGATTCCGTCTTTCACGCCGACGGCCGTTTGGCCGATCCGCCCATCGCACTGTGCGAGGTACAAGGCTATGTCTACGCGGCAAAGCGCTCGGCGGCGCTGATTGCGCGCGCATTCCAGGAAATTGAATTCGCGGATAGGCTCGAAGCGCAAGCCGAAAAGCTCCGCCACGCGTTTGACCGCGCCTTCTGGTGCGAAGAGTTGGGCATGTACGCGCTGGCACTGGACGGCGAAAAACGTCAATGCTGCGTGCGCAGCTCTAACGCCGGGCATGCATTGCTCTGCCAAATCGCAAAAGAGGAGCGCGCCAAAGTGCTGGCTGCATCGCTGATGACCGAAGAACTCTTCTCCGGTTGGGGAATTCGCACCATTGGCGCCGGCGAGGCGCGCTACAACCCCATGTCCTACCACAATGGTTCGGTGTGGCCGCACGACAATGCCTTGATCGGCCTTGGGTTTTCGCTTTACGGTTTTCAGCAGCAAGCCTGCGAGCTACTTCATGCGCTCTTTCAAGTGAGCCGCGATGTCGAACTCCAGCGGCTGCCGGAGCTGTTCTGCGGATTTCACAAGCGGCCGGGCACCAGCGGTCCCACCCTTTATCCAGTCGCCTGTGCGCCGCAAGCGTGGGCCGCCGGCGCGGTTTTCCTGCTGCTGCGCGCTTGCCTTGGCATGACCGTGCGCGCCACCGAGCGCCAGATTTGTTTCGATCATCCCCTCCTTCCGCCAGATCTCGACCAAGTGCAAATTGAAAATCTAAAGCTGCTCGACGCCAGCGTCGATCTCCTGATTCATCGCGAAAACGACAGCGTTGCCGTGGAAGTTTTGCGCCGGCGTGGTGAAATCGAAATCGTAAAATCGATTTGAGTCATTTTCGGCGTCCGGTTTGGAGTCCGTTCCGGAACGCGCCATAATAGGGTGTCGCCCACAATTGGAGAGTGTGCCCGCGCGGGATGCAACCCACGCTACCGTTCGCAAGGTCCAATCAGCAGACGTCCCCATGCCAGGGCAAGGAGGTCAGAAAAAATGGCCAACAAATTTGGATTTGCAATGAGCAAAACGCAAAGGCCCTTAATCGCTACCTTGATTTTGGCCGCTCCCTTTCTAGCTTTTGCGCTCGCCGCTCAGCAGCAAGGACCGCTGCCGGCGCCCGCGGCAGACGCCCGGCAGCCTGCTCCTCCAGCTCAGCCCGCCCCTGCCGCCCCCGCTCCCGCCGCGAAACCACAGAGCGAATCCGGCAACATCTCGCATGAACCGCCCGCGATTCCGGTGGAGCAGATCATTCAAAAATTTGGCGATCGCGAGCTGGAGTTCAAAAAAGAGCGCGACAACTACACCTATAATCAGAGTTTCGTCGTGCAAGTGATCGACAACGATAACCAGGTCGCCGGCGAATACCGCATGACCAGCGACATTCTGTTCACACCGGACGGTAAGCGCTACGAAAAGATCACCAGTGCGCCGCCTTCCACGTTGGAGAACGCGGGCATGAGCCTCTCGCAACAGGATCTGGATGACGTCGAGCACGTCCAGCCTTTCGTGCTGACGACCGCGGATTTGCCCAAGTACGACGTGAAATACGTAGGCCGCGAACAGTTAGATGAGCTGACCACTTACGTTTTTGACGTTGCTCCGAAGAAAATCGAGAAAAACCAGCGCTACTTTCAAGGACGCATTTGGGTGGACGACAAAGACCTGAATATCGTGAAGAGCGATGGGAAAGCCGTGCCCGATATCATTAAGAAAAATAACGAGAACATTTTTCCGCGCTTTGAAACCTTCCGCGAAAATATCGAGGGGCACTATTGGTTCCCCACCTATACGCGTTCCGATGATGTCCTGCACTTCAGCACCGGTCCGATTCACATGCGAATGACCATTCGCTACGCAAACTACAAGCGTTTCGGCGCCACCATCAAAATCGGCAATGCGGTGGAACTCAAGGAAGACAAGAAGCCGGATAAGCCCTGATCGTTCGCAATTGGCGGCGCGGACGGACCCTGCTGTACCAGGAGCCGGTGCTGAATCGGCAACCTCGCGCTCCAATTCGTTCCGCTGTTCGCGCTAAATGCGCGACAATTAGATAGCACCTACCACACTGCGGGTCTCTGGCGCGTCGGCCGAGCCCATGCAAGGAGAAGCACGATGAAGAAGCTGATTTTGGGGACTGTGTTGTGTGCGCTGGCCGGCACGCTGGCCCTGGCGGTTCCCTCCCAAGACCGCGATGAGCATCGCGACCGCGACGAACATCATGATAATGGCAAACACAAAGGCTGGGACAAGCACGACGGCGGCGATGAATACCGCCATGACAACGGCAAGCATAAGGGCTGGGAGAAGCACGAGGTCCGCGAGGACCACCGCGATTGGGACGATGATCACGACCGCATCCGTCCTGGCCGCGCGTATCCCTTCGGCCGCTACGAGCACGTACGCAGTGTCTTCATCGCTCGTCGAATCGATTACCGCACGCGCCGCGTGGTGTTGTACGACGATTCCAACTGGGTGGTAGCCCCGTATGATCTCGACCGCTGCCGCGACTGGCAATGGGAGCGCGACCAGGTTTACGTCTACGACGATGACCATCATCCAGGCTGGTACCTGCTCTTCAACTCGCGCCTGGGCCGCTACGTCCACGTCGAATTTTCCGGCGTGCGATAGGAGTTCACTCGCTCAGAGTCCCAAATGGGTATTTGTTCAGATTGGAGTCCGGTCAAGGGGAGTAATGAATTGGATGCCAGGAATTTGCTTGGAATGTAGATGCGCGTCGTTGGTTATAAAAAGATCGACTCCCACTGACGCCGCGCATGCGAGTTGAATGGCATCTGGTGGCCGAAGAGACCGATCGCCGCGAAGGCGCGCGTAGACTAACGCTGCCTTCTCCTCAAAAGGAAGCAAAACGGTCGTGGTGGTGATTAGCTTCCGGTAGTAATCCGCAGTCTTGGAATCACCAGTCTGAACCGGCTTGACGAGAACTTCGCCAAGGGTCATAGCTGACGTCAGTAATTGATCTCCGCGCACAAGCATGCGACTCCTTAAGCTCGCAACTTGTTTTGAGAGTGCGCCAGAACTCTCGAACAGATAGATAAAGAGATTGGTGTCCCAGAAGACTCTGCTCATTCCCAACCTTCGCGCAATCGCCGCACGTATTCATCGGCGTGCTCGTCCGCCCACAGATGCTTTCCCGAGCCTTGCGCTTGGAGTAGGGGATCGCTTTTCACAAGGTCCTCCGCAGCCCTTTCAGACCAATCTCGATACCAATGCAAGAGATATTCATAACCGGAGGGAAGATCGTTCCCATCGGGAGTCATTTTCGAGCCCTCTCGCGATGGATAGTAAGGGTCTGCCGGCCGATATAGCCGACGACGACCCTCCGAAGTTTCAAAGAGCATTCGGTAACGTCCCGGACTTGGTGGGCGATTGGCGACGCAGTGGGACACGACGTGAACATAAACGCCTGGGCGTAGAGGTTCGTGCAGTCCTTCTTGCCGAACTCGATCAACTATCTGTTCAATCGAGAAGTCGGCGACCTCGGGGTGTTCGCGGTGGAGCAGCGCTGCAGCGACCCAGACCTCATCGGCGACCTTGACGC